>Ga0105158_1000001_pt1 | contig 113302 bp, 113 predicted proteins | sample LHCtaG_FD_81567 | JGI IMG/M metagenome (GOLD analysis project Ga0105158, IMG submission 81567) | Hot spring microbial communities from Little Hot Creek, USA to study Microbial Dark Matter (Phase II) - LHC4sed_matched | ecosystem: Environmental > Aquatic > Thermal springs > Hot (42-90C) >...
CCAACTTCGGGAGCTTTCTAAAACGCTTAAAAACCTTGAACAAAGCCTAAAGGAAAAAGAAGAGGAACTAAGGGCTTTTTTATTGCGAATACCTAACTTGCCCCATGAATCGGTCCCAGTAGGTGAGGGACCTGAGGAGAACTGCGAGGTGAGGAAATGGGGTGAACCCCCTAAGTTCGATTTCGAGCCAAAACCCCATTGGGAGATAGGGGAAAGATTGGGGATCCTTGATTTTGCTCGAGGAGCGAAACTCGCAGGGTCCCGTTTTACCCTTTACCGGGGGCTTGGGGCGTTGCTTGAAAGGGCTTTGATAAACTTCATGCTTGACCTTCACATAAGGGAACACGGTTACATTGAGGTACTTCCTCCCTTTCTGGTCAAAAGGGAGGTGATGGAAGGAACAGGCCAACTTCCCAAGTTTGAGGAGGACCTCTTCAAGATCGAAGGCCTGGAGTTATTTCTGATCCCCACTGCGGAAGTTCCCGTAACCAACATCCATCGCGACGAGATCCTTGACGAAAAGGACTTGCCCTTAAGGTACGTCTCCTATACCCCTTGTTTTCGGAAAGAGGCGGGTTCTTACGGCAAGGACGTAAGGGGTATTATTCGGCAGCATCAATTCAATAAGGTTGAGCTTGTGAAAATCACAACCCCTGAGACTTCCTATGAGGAATTGGAATCCATGGTCCGGGATGCGGAAGAGGTCTTGAGAAGACTTGGCCTTCATTATCGGGTTGTGGAACTTTGTACGGGCGATCTTGGTTTTTCGGCGGCCAAAACCTATGATCTCGAGGTATGGCTTCCCGGACTTGGGGAGTATAAGGAGATAAGCTCCCTCAGCAACTGTGAGGATTTTCAAGCAAGAAGGGCCCAGATAAGGTTCCGCCGGCAAGGGAGAAAGAGCACCGAATTAGTTCACACCCTTAACGGTTCGGGGCTTGCGGTAGGAAGGACAGTTGTAGCCATCTTAGAAAACTATCAACAGGAAGACGGTAGCGTCCTTGTCCCCGAAGCCCTAAGACCCTATATGTATGGCATTGAAAGGATAACTCCTCCAAAATAAAATCTTTTATAGGAAATGGGAGGGATGGCCGAGTGGACGAAGGCGGCGGCCTTGAAAGCCGCAGACCCTCTCCGAGGGTCCGGGGGTTCGAATCCCTCTCCCTCCGCCATTTTCCTTATTTGACTTAAGCACTTTATTTATTTAATAATCTTCAGAAATGACAGACGTTTCCTTTGGCAGAATAGAAAGGCTTCCCCCTTATCTTTTTGCCGAAATCGACCAGATGAAGCTTGAGGCCAGGCGAAGGGGGGAGGATATCATCGATCTGGGGATGGGCAATCCCGACCTTCCCACTCCACCGCCTGTAGTGGAAAAGCTTATAGAAGCGGCTCAAAACCCCAAAAATCACCGCTATTCAGCCTCCCGGGGGATCTATAAGCTCCGAGTTGAGATAAGCAAGTGGTACAAAAGGCATTATGATGTGGATATCGATCCCGATAGTGAGGCCATTGTGACCATAGGCTCAAAGGAAGGGCTTTCTCATCTTATTCTTGCCATGATAGAACCAGGCGATGTGGTGCTTGTGCCAAATCCCGCCTATCCCATTCATACTTATGCGGTAATTATCGCAGGAGGCGATCTAAGAAGTGTGCCCTTGGGAGAAGACGAAGAGGAGTTTCTGGAGAGTCTAACGGACGCATTTAAACTAGGTTGGCCAAGGCCAAAGCTTCTCATCCTCAATTTCCCCAATAACCCTACCACTAAGACCGTGAGCTTTGATTTCTTTAAAAAGGTCGTGGAATTCGCGAAAGAGAATCAGATCTTCCTCATTCACGATCTGGCTTATGCGGATCTTGTTTTTGATGGCTATAAGGCACCAAGCATCCTTCAGGTCCCTGAGGCCAAAGAGGTGGCAGTGGAGTTTTACACTCTATCGAAGGGCTACAATATGGCGGGCTGGAGGGTGGGTTTTGCAGTGGGCAACAAGAAGATGATCCATGCCCTTGCCCGTTTGAAGAGCTATTTCGATTATGGGATCTTTCAGCCCATTCAGATAGCCGCCATTATAGCCTTGAGGGATTGCGATCCCTATGTGGAAAAGACCCGAGGTATTTACCAATCCCGAAGGGACGTTCTAGTGGAAGGTTTGTGCCGTATGGGTTGGAAGGTGGAGAAACCAAAAGCCACCATGTTCGTGTGGGCTCCTATTCCCGAACCATTTCGAAAGATGGGTTCCTTAGAGTTCACTAAACTCCTCCTTCAAGAGGCAAAGGTGGCCGTATCACCTGGCATAGGTTTTGGGGAATATGGCGAAGGGTATGTGAGATTTGCTCTGGTAGAGAATGAGCACCGGATAAAACAGGCTATAAGGGGCATAAGGAGGCTGTTTTGGAAATGGGGCTTGGTATCGGACTGATAGGCTTTGGGACGGTTGGAAGTGGTGTGGTTAAGTTGCTTTTACAAAACAAGCATTTAATCGAAAAACGAGTGGGAAAACCTCTCTCTTTGAAAAAGATAGCTGATCTTGACCTTGAAAGGGATCGCGGAGTTAAGGTACCCCAAGAAATCCTCACCCGGGATGCCTTTGAAGTTATAGAGGATCCTGAGGTTCAAGTGGTAGTTGAACTGATAGGAGGAATCGAGCCTGCGAAAAGTTATATCCTCAAAGCCTTGGAACTGGGAAAACCCGTTGTTACTGCCAATAAAGCCCTTTTGGCCCTTCACGGGAGGGAGATTTTTGAAAAAGCAAGGGAGAAAAACCTTTCCATTGGGTTTGAGGCAAGCGTAGGAGGAGGTATCCCTATTATCAAGGGGGTTAAAGAGGGTCTTGTGGGAAATCGGATTAAGGCCATTTTTGGAATACTTAATGGGACCTCCAACTTCATCCTGACTAAAATGAGTGACGAGGCCTTGAGTTATGAGGAGGCCCTGAAAAGGGCTCAGAAACTCGGTTATGCCGAAGCTGACCCAAGCTTAGACGTGGAAGGCTTTGATGCAGCTCATAAACTGGTCCTTCTCGCCTCTTTGGCCTTTGGAGAGTGGATCGATTTTAAGAACGTTTATGTGGAGGGTATAACCCGAATCAGCCCTCTTGATATTCAGTTCGCCCATGAGTTCGGTTATAAGGTTAAGCTTTTGGCAATAGCCAAAGAGGATAGTGATGGGCTCCAACTCAGGGTTCATCCCACTTTAATTCCCAAAGGGCACCTTCTTTCCCAGGTAAATGAGGTCTTTAATGCCGTTTATGTGATAGGAGATGCAGTGGGGCCCCTTCTCTTTTATGGACAAGGAGCAGGATCCTTACCTACGGCAAGCGCGGTATTAAGCGATTTGGGAGACCTTTTGCGAGGAAACACCACACTCCCCCTCTTTTCTCCTCCCTCATTGAGGATAAAGGGGATGGAGGAGATTAAATGCGTTTACTATCTGCGCTTTTCGGCCATCGATCGGCCCGGGGTCCTTTCCAAAATATCGGGCATTTTGGGGGAGAATGACATAAGCATCGCTTCGGTTATCCAGAAGGGGCAGACTCGTAAAGGAGCGGTTCCCATCGTGATGATGACCCACGAAGCGGTGGAGCGCAACATACGGCGGGCCCTGGAGGCGATCGATGCCCTCCCTATCATAAAGGACTCAACGAAACTCATCCGAGTTGAATCTCTCGAATTTTAGTCTCATCGCCTTTATTTATATACCCTTTTCCCAAGGGGTCAATACCTAAAATTGACCCTTAAGAAAGAGTCCTCTAACATTAAACTTTGGAGGTTAAGATGAAAAGGGTGGGGGTTTTCTTTCATCCCATAATGGCTTCCTTCGATTGGCCCATTATAGGGAACAAATACGAGCGCTTCCCGCAAATACTAGGGGATCTTCTTTATAATGAAAATGTCTCCCTTTTCCAATCTCCCCTTGCCCCTGAGGAAATTCTCTTAGCTTGTCACTCCCCCTCTTACCTTGAAGGAGTCAAAAAAAGCTGGTATTGGGAGGGGGCCTCAAGGTCGATTGGAGGTTGTCTTTTAGCCGCCCAAAAGATAATGGAAGGAGAAATTAAAAGGGCCCTTGTTTTCACGGTTGCCGCGGGGCATCATGCCTCAAGGGACTTTGGGTGGGGAGGAACTTACCTTTCCTGTAGCGGTCCTACTGTTTATTTTTTGCGCCAGAAAGGCTTGGCCCAAAAAATAGCCATCCTTGATACGGACTGTCACCACGGAGATGGGACAAGGAGCTTTTTCGTAAATGATCCTCAAGTCCTTCATGTTTGTTTCTGTCATATGGATTACACAAGCCCCGATGACACCAAAGTGGATCGGGCGGTTCCCTATGGGATAGGCGGCAAAAGGTATCTTCAAATGGTCACGGAAGAATTTGGCGAAAGGGTCAAAGGGTTCCGACCTGATTTAATCTTTCATAACTTTGGCCACGATACCTGTCAGGGCGATTACGGGGATAAGGGTCTGAGCGTGGAGTTTTTTAGGAAGCTGGCTGAACTTGTAAAGGACCTTTCCGAGGAGGTTTGTAAAGGTCGTTACATGGTGATAACCCATGGCGGTTACCTTCAGGAGGTAGCCGAGAGGGTATTTCGGGACGTTTTGGAAGTGCTTTTAAAATGAGGATTTACGCCGTAATACTTTCCGCTGGTCAAGGTAAAAGGCTCAATGAGAAATTACCAAAGGGCTTCATAAAGCTTGAAGGAAAGCCTCTTTTCCTCTGGTCTCTGGAGGCCTTTGATCAAACGGAAGAAATCCAAGGGGGAGTATTGGTCGTTCCGGAGAATTGGGAAGAGGAAGTCAAGAAATACTTGATAAATCTCAAAAAAGAATGGTTAATCACTAAAGGAGGTCCCACCCGACAGGAATCCTCCTTTTTGGGCCTTTTAGCCCTTGAATCCTTAAAGCCTGATTATGTCCTCATTCACGATGGGGCAAGGCCATTTCTCAAAAAAGACCTCACCAAAAGGCTTCTTCTGGAAGCCCCACAGGCCGTAATACCCGTTATTCCTGCCCAAGAAACCCTTATAGAAGCCGATGAAAATTGGGCTTCAAAGACCCTGGATCGAAAAAAGGTAAAAATCGTCCAAACCCCCCAGGGCTTCCCCTATCGGCGAATTCTTGAGGCTCATAAATTGGCTCAAGAAGAGGGGTTAATAGATCAATCCGATGATTCCTCTCTTTATCTTCGATATGGAGGAAGGGTGAAGCTTGTAGAAGGTGACCCCTTCAACATAAAGATAACTTTTCCCGAAGACCTTAAGCTTGCAAAATGGGTTTTAAATTATAATCACCTTCTTTTGCGCCCCTGAGTTCCAATTGAGCTAACTTGGCATTTTTAAAACTCCCTCAACCTCTTCCAAATCAAACCACCATTTTTTTGAATAGTCCGGTTTTCCATAGCCTAATAGATCATCACCTATGATAGCAAGCTTTCTCACAAAAGGAAATTTACGCACCATCCAACCCACTGCCCTGTGGAAGAGGGTATAGGGCTTATTCCAAGGGCAAACCTTAATACAGGTACCACATCCTGCACCTTTTTGATTTTCTACCCTAAATAGAGTGCATTTTCGTTTATCGAATGGCCATTTCTCATACCCGTTATACATCTCCTTTTCCCCATCACTTATAGCCCCACTTGGACAGGCTTTTGCGCATTTTTTACATTTGGAGCAAAAGTCCTGAAGTCCAAAATCTATAGGCTTATCAGGTTTTAAAGGCATATCAGTAGTCACTACAGCGGCCTTAAAACGCGGTCCTAAAAATGGATGAATCACACTATCACCGAGTCTGCTCATCTCTCCAAGGCCTGCCATAAGTAGTATAGGAGGAACAACCACATCATAATAAGGAGCGTAATGAGCTTTTGCAGGATAACCGAGTCTTCGAATGTACTCGGCGAGAATAATAGCTATGAAACCCGATGAGGCATAAGCCATCATACTCATGGCATTACTTATCCAATCGTGTCCTGTAGAGGCCCTAGCGGTTTTCCAATCTTGATCCACAAGAATCGCTATTGCATATTTGTGGTTCAACTCGATTGGATAAGGAGGTAAGTATGGGTTTTTAAAATCGAACTTGTAACTGTAAACCGCAAATCTTGGAAGCTCACATATCCCCACAGCGTCAGCCCTTAAAAAATACGCTACCTCTTTTATATGTCGAGAGAGACCTTCCGGATCTTGAGGAATCGGTGCCTTATGCGGAGTTTCTGTACCAGAAGCTAACGGCTTTAGAGCTGCTCTTACCCACGACGCAGCAGCGGATAAAGGATACTTTTCAACAAACCTCTGTATTTCCCTTTTTGCCCTTTCTCCATAGTCACCTGCTGCTGCCTTAGCAAATCCACTCTCTCTTTCATTCACCCTTTGAACCTTATCAAATTCTATTCTGATGGTCGGTTTCTCAACTCTCCTAATTCTGTGCATTGGAAAAATGTCAAGTTCTCTTTTCAAGTACCCCCCATATTTCCCTCCTTCTATTTGATGCTATACTTCTTTAATGACTCGAACATTTTAAAGCTTAATTTTAATCTTACTTTATTTAGGTCATATTTATGGCTTTATCCCTATCCTTGTCAACCACTTTTTGAAACTCTCCTAAAAAGAACTATAACTTAAATACTTCTTAATCTTAAAACTCCAAGTCCTAATACCATTTACGAAAGTGCCTATTTTATTGCGTAAACTTTATTGCCTTCTCGTGTATAATAAATCTCCATCAGGTCCTTTCCAACGATGATCTTTCCGTCAAAATAAACCCTTACTCCTTTTATCCACATTTAATCTATCACACTGGATCATCTACAGGAACAAAGTGGGTTAATATTAAAGTTTTCACCCCTGCCTCTTTTGCTACTTTCTCTACATCCATATGTGTAGTGTGAGAATTAATAATATGTTTTAAAAGACGCTCTGCATGAGTAATCCTTGCAGCCAACCTTGCAAAAGAGGAACGTGTAGAACTTCATGGACCAAAATGTCTGCACCCTGAGCTAATTCAATCAAAGCTTAAATAGTTGTATCCCCAGAAAAACAACAGAGTCATCTAGTGTATCAAATCGATGAACAAAAAGATAAGCAGAGACCCATATATTTTTAAATTTATGTAATCAAGGCTATAACCGATCAGAAGGATAGGTAATAAATATATTTATGTCTTTGAGCGAAATTCCTCCGAATGCTATTTAACGGCTTAAATCTTTACCATGGTCTATCACATAATGAAGGGAAAATTCATCTTTCCTATTTCAAAGGACTCAACAAATACTTGACAAAAAATAACCAGTAATTAAAGTAAACCATGAGTTGGAAACTCGAATGATATTTGGGAACTTTAAAAAAGGAGGTAGACCTTATGGGATATGAATTTCTTTGGTTACTCTTTTTTCTTTTTGCCCTTCAGCCATTTATGCGTAAGAAGTTTTTGGAAATTTCAAGACAGAAGATGATCGCAAGGCTTGAGGCTTCCCGAGGGTCTAGGGTTATTCTTCTCGTCCATCGTCAGGAGACTATGAGTTTTTGGGGCTTTCCCATTATGCGTTATATAGATATCAACGATTCGGAGGAGGTCATAAGGGCTATTAATATGACCGATAAGGATGTGCCAATTGATCTCATCCTTCACACTCCAGGTGGTCTGGTTTTGGCCTCCTTACAGATCGCCTTAGCCCTAAAGAAACATCCTGCTAAAACAACGGCATTCGTCCCCTATTATGCCATGAGCGGAGGGACCTTAATCGCCCTTGCTTGCGACGAAATCGTAATGGGAGAACACGCGGTATTGGGCCCAGTTGATCCTCAGATACAGGGCCTTCCTGCAGCTTCTATATTAAGGCTTTTGCGCCGTAAACCCATGGATAATATTGATGATCAAACCCTCATTTTGGCCGATATGGCCGAAATGGCCCTAAGCCAGATGAAAAAATGCCTTAAGATTATACTTCAGGGCAAATATCCCGATAAAACCATCGATGAAATTGCTGATCTGCTTTCTCAAGGGTATTTCACTCACGATCATCCTATTACCTATGAAGAGGCTAAAAAAATGGGACTTTCAGTTAGTAATGATATACCTCAAGAGGTTTATCAACTTATGAAACTCTTCCCACAACCTCTTAGGTCGACTCCGAGTGTGGAATATCTGCCTTTGCCTAAAAAGCGCATTAAATCATAAATTGCGATCGTTTATTTATCCTCAGGGTTTTAAACTTTATTTTTCCTCAAAGATCATTAAATTGTTTATGTATACCACAGACGATTTTAAAAGAGAGTGTATGGGGAGTCATTTTATAGATGACGAAAAGGCCTTTTTAGAGGAAAAAGAACGGACTACTCCTGATTTTTCTGCCGTTTTTACGGGTTCAAAAGCCTTAGAAAAGGCCCCTGAACTTCACGGAATTTCCACCGGGATTGAAGGGTTAGATGATCTTTTCTTTATCGTGGAGAATGTGCAAAGTAAGTTAGTGAAAAAATCCTTAAATGGAATCCCTTCCTATTCGGTATTTAACATAACCGGTGTATCCGATACGGGAAAATCCCTTATGGTGGAGCAATTTACGGTTCATCGGTCAAGTAAAGGAGAAAAGGTAGCCTTTATTACGGTTGAGTCTCCGGCGCCTTTTACGGTTAATGCTTTAAAGTATAGGGCTCAAGCGATGGGCTTGGATTTTGGTGAATTTCAGGACAATATAATCCTCATCGATGCCGCCTCTTCTTCAAGGATAAGAGAAAACCTTCCGGATTTACTTAGCACCTTAGCTTATGTGATCAAAACTTACAAGGTGAAATACACAGTAATAGATTCCATCACAGGGCTTTTTGAAAACAGAGAAATGCTCGCAAGGGCGATCGTAAGAAGGCTTTATAACTTCATGAAGAAATGGTATCAAACTGCCCTTTTCGTCTCCCAAAAAAGAAGCGGACACGAAGAGTTCACCGCTGAAGCGGCTGGAGGTTATGCAGTTGGACATATTGTGGATGGAACGATGATTTTGGCTAAAGAGCTTATAGATTCAACGACAAAGGCGAAAATTTACAAAAAGCCCTTAGGCGAAATTGTACGACTTTTTAGGATCGACGGATGCAGGATGTGTGGGCATGATACAAAAACCCATTTTTTGGAAATAAGTGAAACAGGTTTAATAAAAATAAAAGAACCAATAGGAGGTGAGAAAATATGGTGATAGAAATTACTGGGCTTCCCCAACAAGAAGTACCCCAAAAGGATCTCGAATATTATGTAAATCGGGTATTTTTTAAGGCAATCGATTTGCTTGGTGGTTTAAACAAATTGGCCGAATACCGGACGTTAACCTGGCTTCCAAGTTTGGCAAGGGCTGCTTATGTGATAATTTTAAGAGAGGAGTATTTAAAAACCGAGGAGGAAATCGCCAAAACCGTGGGATTGACCAGAAATACAGTGAGAAACATCTTAAGAGCTGACCCTACTCTTACCTTGGAGAGACTTAAAAAGATCGAGGAACTTGCCAAAGAAGAAGCCAAAGAAATGAAGGTTCATACAGCCGGGGGCATCGCGAAACTTGCTTATCGATTGGTGAAAGAAGGACACGAAGCCGAAACCCTCATTCATTACTGCGGTTTAATAATAGAGGACCTCATGAAACATTTGGATATACCGTGGGCTTATACAGTATTGAAACACATTAAGGGCACTAAGTACCCCGTTCAAGACCCATCGATCCTCAAGGAGAAACTTAAGGACCTTAAGATCAAAAACCTCCCAGCGACGGAAATAGTTGAAAAATTACATTATCCGCTGAAAAACCCCACTCAACTTCTACATGAGATAAAACTTGTATTGAGTAGCCACCAGGAGGCAATGGCTTAACGCCCAATTTGGTTGATCTTTTTGGGTCAGACTTTTAAACTATTTGCATAAAACGTTTAATTATAGGAGGTCTCATGGATAGGAAAGTTTTAGAAGAAGAGATAAGGATGGTGGCTTATGAGCTTTACGTAAAAAGCGGCTGTATTCCCGGAAGGGATTTAGATAACTGGTTAGAGGCCGAAAGAATAGTTTTGGCCAAATATGGGATACTTTCCCAAGAAAAAACTCCAGAAGAGGAGACTTCTCAGGTCGAAGAAAAGCCAAAGGGAAAAACTCGATGTCGGAAGAAATCGGAAGAAAGTCCTTCCTGCAAAAGAACCAGGCACAGAAAGTGATCCTTGTATTTCGCTAGAAGTTATAACTCCCCTATAGGCATTTGGTGGCTAATAGGAACTAAAAAGGGGCTTTTAAGAGTAGGAAGGGGAGAGGAGTTTATTCGAAAAATGGAGTTCCTTTTCCAACCTCTTTCTTTTGAAAAATGGCCCCTTCCGGAGGCTTTAGAGGAATTTGAAGGCTATTTTCGAAAAGAGATTAAAACCTTTAGAACCCCGCTGCTTTTTGAAGGAACTCCTTTTCAAAAGGAAGTATGGAAAAAGGTAAAAGAAATCCCGTGGGGAGAAATCCGGACTTATAAAGAAATAGGTCAAGCTATAGAAAAACCCAAAGCCGTAAGAGCCATAGGAGGAGCCTTAAGGGCAAATCCGCTTCCCATCTTCATACCCTGTCATAGAGTAGTCTCTAAAAAGGGGCTTGGTGGTTTCTCGTTAGGAGTGGGGCTGAAAATTTGGCTTCTTAAACACGAAGGAGCTATACCGTGAATATCAAGGAACTCAAGGCTTCCATAAGAGAGAAGGTGTGGGAGAAACTCGGATCTCATGGGCTAATTCCACCCTTTGAGGGAGCAGGAAAAGCTGCAGAAAGGTTAAGGAGTCTTCCTGAGTACAAATCCGCAAAGCGAATAATGGTCCCCCCGGATCAAGCTCAACTCCAAGTAAGGATCAACGCCTTAATGGACGGAAAAGAACTCATCATGGCCTCACCCGGCTTAAAGGAAGGCTTTTTCCTCGTCAGAAGGGATATGATAAAGGTCCCTCTTTGGCCCAAGGCCTTAAAGGGCTCAAATATCGCCTTTTACGGGAAACCCCTCTCTCTTAAAGAGATAGGTAAGATTGACCTTTTGATAACTGGAGCGGTAGCCGTAGGGCTAAATGGCGGAAGACTTGGTAAAGGGAAAGGATATTTCGACCTGGAGTACCAGATATTGAGGAAGATAGGCGCGGTTGAGGAAGATGTTCCTATTGTGGTTCACGTTGATGATTCTCAAGTCTTTGAGGAAGTCCCTCTTGAAGAAGGAGATGTGAGCGTTAATATTATCGTAACTCCTACACGGATCTTAAGGGTTAATGGTCCCTTAAGGCGCCCTCAAGGCATTAAATGGGATAGGATACCTCCCAAGCTCATTAAAAGGATGAAAATTCTGTGGGAGCTTTCTCGGAGCTCAAAGCCTGAAGACCAAGGAGGAATAACCTCCTGAGGAATGGATCAGGCCTTAAGGGCGAAGGTTCCTCCTTTAAACGTTCGGCCAAAAGAAGGGTGTTTTCGGCTTCTTCCTCTTTATCGTTAAGCAATAAAACCAGAGCCACTTCTTCGAGACTTCTCCTTAAAGCCTGACGCTTCCTTTCAGGAAAAAGGACTTGAATGGCCTTTTCTACTATACCTTCTATCCTTTGACCCTTTTGAACTTTGGTGAGCACAAGGGGGCTCTCTTGGGCGCTTTTTAACTCCTCCATATAAGGCTTTAAAGCTTCCTCCTCAAACGCCCAAAGCCCAAAATGGGGCAAAATCTCAAAAAGTTTTTCCTCCTTCGGATTGGTGAGACCTTCTAAAGAAAGATGTTGAAAAATCAAAGGCTCTCCTTCATAAGAGGGGATATTTTCGAATTGAGAAGCCTGTTTCTTGAAATCCTCATGCGATTTTATCCCGTTAAACTCCTCGAAAAGCCTTTTCACATAAGAAGCAGGTACCTCTTTTAGTCTGAAGCCTGAAACTACTTGATTCTCTAAAAACTTACGCCAATTCTTTTTGGCTACCGGACTCCCAAAGAAATCCAACAACCCTTCTTCAAAAGATCCAAATCCTGAAAACCCTATAAGCCCCCTGGGAGTTTCTTTTTCCAAAGCCAGAAAGAGCCTTCCCGAAAGGTCCCAAAGTCCAAGATAGCCCTTCGGTTCGGGAAGCTTAACGGGTCTCAAAATGGATACGCTCTTTTCCTCTTCTTCCTCAACAGTGATTCCTTTTTGGCGGAGTTTAAAAATCGCTCTTTTTATTACCTTTAAACATCCCTTATGATCCTTATAGAATTCCCTCAATTCCTTTAAAAGGCCAACGTCCTCTTCCGAAGGTTCTTTTAAGATTTCCTCAAGGAAGGCTTCTAATGCTTCTGGGTCGTTTCCTATTTTTTCTTTTAGACTCAAGGGATCCATTATTCTATTACCGAAACCACCTTATAGCCGGCTTGTTCGAGTTCTTCCGCGATGGCCTTAACGTTACATTTGCTGAGCCTTAAGAAATAAACCCTCTTCCTTTTATCCTCAGGCCCAGAGATACCCACCGAGATGATCTCACCCCCATGCTTACGGATGATCTCGGAAACTTCCTGAAAGGCATGAGGCTTTCCACCGAGGATAACATCGATCCGGGAGCTTTCTCTTAAAAACCCCATCAGTTCAATGAAAGCCCCCATTATATCCCTCACCGTAAGAACCCCTACGACCTTTTTGCCTTCCACCACAGGCACCCCACCTATCGCATGGCGATAGAGGATTTTCGCTGCTTCTTCTAAGGGCGTTTCGGGGTCAACGGTTATAGGGTCCTTTATCATTACGTCCTTTATTCGGATGTCCTCAATAAGAGAGGCCAAATAGGCACTCCTTATATCCGCCTCAGAAACCCATCCGACAAGTTCCTCGTCTTTTACCACCGGGAGATGCCTTATGGAGTGTCGGCGCATTAGGGCTATGGCCTCCTGGAGTTTGGCCTCGGGATCGATGGTTATGACCTTTTTTGTCATCCAATTTTTGACCTTCATCAAGGCTTTTTAATACCATACTCCTTGCATCTGGGCAAGAAAGAAAGGGATTATTAAATTGTTTTAGAAATGAAGGGTATTGTTGCCATAGTGGGAAGACCTAATGTGGGAAAATCCACCCTCTTCAACGCCCTTCTGCGCCAAAAAAAGGCCATAGTGGAGGATATCCCCGGAGTAACCAGGGATATGAATTTTGGGAGGGTTCAACATAACGAAAGGTCCTTTCTTTTAATTGACACTGGTGGGTTTGAACCTGAGGCCAAGGAAGGCATATTCATGCTTGTCCGTAAACAATGTGAGTTGGCAGTAAAAGAGGCTGATTTAATACTTTTTGTCCTTGATGCTAAAGAGGGACTAAACCCTTTGGATAAGGAGATCGCCAATTACTTAAGAAAAACCCAGAAAAAAGTCCTTTTTGTCATAAACAAGGTAGATGGCCCCAAGGACCGAAAAAACGCTACGGAATTTTTTGAACTTGGTATAGAAAGACTCTTCCTTGTTTCGGCTATTCACCGAATGGGACTTGAGGAATTGCTCGATGAGATCCTCAAAAATCTTCCTCAGGAAGAAGGCAAAACGGAAGAAACCCAAGAGGAAGCCATTAAGGTGGCCATTGTGGGACGACCCAATGTAGGGAAATCGAGTCTGGTTAACCGTATTTTAGGTTTTGAAAGGGTTATCGTCGATGAGCACCCCGGGACAACCCGCGATGCCATAGATATTCCCTTCTCCTTTGACGGAAAACAGTTTCTTCTCATAGATACTGCTGGCATAAGGCGAAAAAGCCGGATCTCAGAAAGACTCGAGTGGTATTGTGTTTGGCAAGCCATAAAGAGCATCGAATGGGCCGACGTGAATCTGCTTGTCCTTGATGCCGTTGAAGGCCCCACCGATCAGGATTCAAAGCTTGCCAACCTTATTCAAAACAGAGGAAAGGGCCTTATAATTGTGGTCAATAAATGGGATCTTGTCGAAGGGAAGGTAAAGATAAAGGACTACGAAGAGGCCTTAAGGAAGAAGCTCCATTTCCTGGACTTTGCGCCCATTCTTTTTGTCTCAGCCAAAACGGGATATGGAATGGAGAAGATATTAAAAACGGCCGTGGAAGTCCATTCGGAATGGAGAAAGAGAATCCCTACCGGGCAACTAAATCGCTGGTTCCGAAAAACCATCTTACCTCACCAACTCCCCCTTTGGCGTAACAAGGTGGTAAAGATCTATTACCTCACTCAAGTAGCTGTAGCTCCTCCTACCTTTGTCCTCTTCGTGAATTACCCCGAGGGGGTAAAGGAAAATTTCCAACGCTTTTTGATAAGAAAGCTCAGGGAAGAGTTTGGCTTTGTAGGTTCCCCCATAAAACTGGTGATAAAGGAAAGAGAGTAAATCGTTGAGGAGTTTAAACGTTGTGTTTTAAAATTTGCCATACAAAAAGAAGTTACGAGAATGAAAAACATTCTTAACCGCGAGGGCGTTACCGATCAAAGCGCTTTCGGAAGAGGCAAGGCGGGAAAAAGCCATCCGTCACGGGCATATCTCCACCTTACATGTCTGGTGGGCGCGTCGTCCCCTCGTCGTGGCTCGTGCAGCCGTCTTGGGCTCATTGCTCACCGAAGACGCTGATGTGGACGAACGATTTATCGCCAACCTGTGCAAATGGGAAGTTCATGACGGCGACCGCGTAGGTCGCTACCTCCTGAGCACGCACGAAACCTAATCCGCAAGCGATTTGGTGACCAACCGCCGAAAGTTTTTGGACTCCGTTGCAGGCGGCGGAAGCATCCCCTTGGAAGCCCTGCGCTTGGGTTGCGAAGCCTACGCCCTTGAATACAACCCTGTCGCCTACATCATCCTAAAGGCAACCATTGAGTATCCAGAGCGCTACGGGGCCAAATTAGTAAAGGAGGTGAAGCGCTGGGGCAAATGGGAACTGGAGCAGGCCCGTCGGGAATTGGCTGCCTTCTATCCCTCTGTCGGTGGGGAGACGCCCATCGCCTACATCTGGAGCCGAACCATCCGCTGCCTCAACCCTGCCTGCGGTGCCGAAATACCCTCTTCCGCCAGTTCTAGTTCGCCCGCAAGGAGGACAAGGAAGTCGCCCTGAAGCCTATGCCGAACCGAACGGCGAAGCGAGTGGACTTCATCCTCGTGGAAGGAAACGCCCTAGACTTTGTCCCCTCAAAGCACACGGTTAGCCGAGGCAATGCGGTCTGTCTCGTTTGCCACACAAGTGTCAAGGACAAGTATGTGAAAGCCGAAGCGCAAGCAGGACGAATGGTCATCGCTTGGTCGCCGTCGTGAGCACAAAAGGCAAAGGGCAAGGACGAAACTATCGGCTGGCAACCGAAGAAGACATGGAAGCCTTCCGCAATACCGAACAAGCCCTGCAAGCCTTGACGCAAACTCCTTACCTTTGGGCGTTCAACCTCCCCTGGGTGCCTGATGAGCTGATGAACCAGCACAATCCCAACATCGTCAGCAGGCGTGGCTCCGGTTTCGGAGAATGGGGTGAACTTTTCAACCTTATTGTCCCAAAAACTTTTATCGGGAAGCCCACCGAGGAGACGGAAGAAACGAAAAAGTATATAGAAGAAGTTGGAATGCAGGTAGCAATGGAATACGAGCGGAAATAAGGCCGCTTTCCTAAAGATGTAAGTGGCCAATTCTTTGGTTATTATATCATTCCATGCTCTGAATCCGAAATCCGTTATATTGAAGTTAAAGCTTTTGCAACTACCGGTACGTCAGAGCTTACACCACATGAATGGCAGATGGCAGAGCGATTACAAAATAAATACTGGATTTACATCGTGGAAAACACCTTAAATGAACCAAAGCTTTATACTATCCAAAATCCTGCCTCAAACTTAAAAGCACAGCTTGTAATAGGTGTTATTAAAATTGCGGTTAACAACTGGAAAGAAACAATTCAAAAATGAATATGTTGCTATTAATGTTTAAAGAGACCAAACCGACTATTTCAGTTTCTTATTAAACTTATTCGACATGTTTACAAAAAGATTCAATCTTTCATCTTAAACGGCAAAGGACAGGGTATTTGTTGTTCGAGAGTGTTTTAGAATAACGGATTTCACTTGGCAAAAAGCCATTGTTAATGCTGTTGCTTATAGAGATTATCGCTTGACAAGCATTGACATTGAAGTCCGTCTTTTTGACAATTTAGTGGAGATTTGGGGGCTTGGTAAATTAGTAAAATTTGTAACTTTAGAACCATTGTATAACCAAGAGCAAGTTCATGCTACCTCTCTATTACCATGAAAACTATGCGATAATTTCAGCGAGTTGGAAACAAAGGGCTAAGTCTAACCTACATCCGCATGCTGGCTTACGCCTATGAACATGGAAACGGTTTTACTACTCGAAAACTTTAAAAAATTTTGGGGTAAACACTTATAGAACCAACTAAAATTTCGGTTATAGTTATAACATAAGCGCCTTTCACGGGGTTAGAGTGAAGAAGAAATAAGCGCTATAAGCCACGAAGGTGCTTTATTGAGAGGTTTTTATTTATATTTTAAAACAAAAGTAACTTTAAGGCAATGATAAAATTTCGGGGCCATCATCGGTTATGGCCACCGTATGTTCAAAATGGGCAGAAAGTCCTCCATCCGCAGTAACAACCGTCCAACCATTCGGAAGAATCCTTACTTCCCACGTACCCGTATTCACCATCGGCTCAATCGCCAAAACCATCCCCGGCTCAAGCCTTGGCCCTCGATTAGGAGGTCCGAAGTTTGGGACTTGAGGCTCTTCGTGAAGCTCTTTGCCAATTCCATGCCCAACAAATTCCCTTACCACTGAAAAGCCCGCTTTCTCCACATGACTTTGAATCGCATGGGATATATCGCTTAACCGATTCCCAGGCCTTGCCATCTCTATGCCTCGATAAAGGGCCTCTTCCGTAACTTTGATTAACCTTCTAGCAAGCTCCGAAACCTTCCCTAAAGGAACCGTAATGGCCGCATCCCCATAATACCCATCCATCAACACCCCCAAATCAAGGCTCACGATATCCCCCTCTTTGAGCCTCCTTTTCCCGGGAATCCCATGAACCACCTCTTCGTTCACCGAAACACACAGACTCCGAGGATAACCCCGGTAGCCCTTAAAGGCCGGAATCCCCCCATGACGCTTGATGTATTCTTCAGCCAAACGATCAAGCTCTTCAGTGGTAATACCTTCCTTTATAAAAGCTTTAAGGTACTTTAAGGCCCGCGCCACAAGTTGGCTGCTCTTCCTTATCTTCTCTATCTCTTGTGGCGATTTGAGGTAAATCATCCTCATATATTGACATAAAAATCCAAAAAGGGTAATTTTTGAAGAAAGGCCACGAAGGCCTTACGTGCCCCGAAGGGCAAGGTCTTCGTGGTTTTTTATTTTGGGGAAAGGAGGAGTAAGATGAGAGGGTTTTTCTTTGTCCTTTTAGCGTTTCTTTTTCCTTTAAGCGGTCTTTGTCTTGATTTAACCAAAGGCCTTTTCCTTTCCGGAACGGGCACTTTTGTCTATCAATATATGGCAAAGGAAAAGGGAGATTTTAAAGATGAAAAGAAAGGCTCAGGCGTTTTGGATTTGAACCTCTCCTTTAAACCAAGTGAAAACAATGAGTTTTTCGTAAGGGCAAGTTTTGCTAAGGGAAACGGCTTAAAAAGAGTGAATCCATTTGTCCTTTCCCCCAATGCGGATGATCTTTTCGACGACCTTCACAACATAAACGGACATCCCAGGGACCATTTGCAAGAACTTTGGTACTCCCATACCTTCCCTTTGGAAAAGGAGAGAAACCTGAGGATCACCCTGGGAATTATCGATTCCACTTCCTTCATTGACGATAACGAGTACGCGGGGAATGAGATCGAGCAATTTTTGAACGAAGGCCTCGTCCATAATCTCCTCCTGAACCTTCCGAGTTACGATCTGGGAGTTGCTTTGGAGTTGGAAAGAGGAAATCTCCATTTAAGGCTTCTCGGAATGAGGTCGAAAAACGAGCTTGACAAATACTACACTTGGGTTGGAGCTCAAGTGGGTTATAAATGGGAAAACGCGCTCGGAAAGGGAAACTACCGATTATGTGCCTTTACGACTAATAAGAAATTTGAAAGCTGGACCGAAAGTTATAAGGCCCTAAGGGGATTCGGCCTCTCAGTAGATCAAGAACTTATAAAGGAAAAGCTTGGTGGATTTTTACGATTTGGATGGCAAGATGATAAGGCTAAAGTGGATTACAAAAGCATGGCCTCTTTTGGACTTAATGTGAAGGGATCAATCTGGAAAAGGGAAAAGGACGAAATGGGAATCGGATATTCTTATCTCAAAGGACCTAAAAAAGGAGAAATATCCCATACTCATCTTTTTGAAACCTATTTAAAGTTCCATCTTTCTGAATTTAAAAGTATAATTTCCAATCTCACTTTCGATTACCAGTATATGGTTGACAAATTCCAAAAAAACGATAAAAATGAGGCTCATATTTTGGGCTTAAGGTTTAATGTCTCATTTTAAGGAGGGGAAAAGATGAAAAAGGCTATTCTAAAAGCAGTTGTATGGATTTTAATGCTATTGTGCTTTTGTGGGGTTAGTTTTCCCCATTTTGCTGTAATTTTGCCTTCGGATGACATAATTGAAGAAAAGGATCCAAAGACCATCATCTTAAGGCTTTACTTTATGCATCCCTTCGAACAGGAATGGATGAATTTGGAAAAGCCCAAATCCTTTTTCGCCAAAATTGGTAAAGAGAAAATGGACCTTTTGAAGACCATAAGGGAGATTAAGGTTCAAGGCAAAAAGGCTTGGGAGGTTTCTTTTGAGGTAAAAAGGCCCGGGGATCATGTCTTTTTCTTTGAAATGAATCCCTATTGGGAGGAAGCTGAGGAGAAATTTATCGTTCATTGTCCGAAGGTGATACTTCAAGCCTTTGGCAAGGAGGACATATGGGAAGAAGAGGTGGGTTTGCCCGTGGAGATAATTCCCCTTACAAGGCCTTACGGGCTTTGGGTTGGAAACACCTTTAGGGGCATGGTTAAAGTTAAGGGGAAACCCCTTCCGTTCTGTCGGGTGGAGGTGGAATACTTCAATGAGGGTAAAAGGGTTAAGGCTTCTAAAAGTCCTTATATCACCCAGGTCATTAAGACCGATGCGAATGGCGTCTTTACTTATTCCTTTCCCAAAGCGGGATGGTGGGGCTTTTCGGCCATAACCGATGCTCCTTATAAGCTCAAAAAGGATGGAAAAGAGTATCCCGTCGAATTGGGCGGAATAATGTGGATAAAGGTGAGGGAGATGAGATAAATGCACATATCTGAAGGAGTGCTTTCGGGATCGGTCCTTTTAGGAGGGACTCTTCTTTCGGCAGGGGGAATTGGTCTTGGATTGAGGCAGATAAAGCCGGCGGACCTTCCAAAGGTGGCCATCCTCTCTTCCGGGTTTTTTGTGGCTTCTCTTATCCATATTCCGGTCGGTCCAACTTCGGCTCACCTTCTTCTGAATGGGCTTATAGGTTTAATTCTCGGTTTTAAGGCCTTTCCTGCCATATTTGTGGCTTTACTTTTCCAAGCCCTTTTGTTTCAATTTGGGGGGCTCATAACCCTCGGGGTTAATACCTTCAATATGGCCACCCCTGCAGTTCTCTCCCATTACCTGTTTAGGAAGTTATTGAAAAGGGAAAGCAAAACTTCGGTATTTTTAGGCGGGGCTTTGGGAGGGGGGCTTTCGGTTTTAGGAGGCGCACTTCTTACCTGTTTTGCCCTTCTTGAAACCGAGAAAAGGTTTTGGGCAGTAGCAATATCGTTTTTCACGATGCACCTTCCCCTTGCCTTTTTAGAGGCCTTAATTACTGGTTACATTCTCACTTACCTTAAACAAGTTAAACCGGAGGTCTTGGAATGAAAACCTTTTTGCTATTGGTTTTGACGGTCCTTTTTCCTGTTTTAAGCGAAGCCCATAAGGTGAACGTTTACGCCTTTAGAGAAGGGGAGACCATAAAAGGGGAGTGTTACTTTGCGGATGGTTCACCCTGTAAAAGGGCAAAAATAGAGCTTTATGACCGAAAGGGAAGAAAACTCGATGAGGCTTTAACGGACGAAAAGGGACTTTTCTCCTTTAGGACCCAAGAAGAGGGCAGATTAAAAATAATAGCCTCGGCTGGACCTGGACATAGGGCGCAATATGAACTTGAAACCCTTGAGAAAATTGAAGAACATCCTCAAACAATCACAAACAAAGCCCTTGAGGAAAGACTTCAAGGACTTGAAAATGAGATAAGGGATTTGCGAAAGAGAATGGATCGTTTAACCTTCAGAGATATAATAGGCGGCATAGGTTATATTTTTGGCCTGTGGGGGGTCATAAATTTGTTGTTGAGAAGAAAGAATGCATCTTGAAGCTTTTGCTGAAGGAGATTCTTTTCTTCATCGAATGGATTCAAGAGTTAAAATTATTGTCTTTCTGATTTTTAGTATCCTTTGTGCCACCTCAAAGGCTTTAAGGATCCCCTTCCTTTATCTTTTGTTCTCCATTTCTTTGATCCTTTGTTCGAAGGTGAGGCTTAAGGTCCTTTTTATAAGGCTTTTAGGAGCCAATTTTTTCATAGGACTCATTTGGATTTTTGTCCCCCTTGGATATTTCCCATTGGATCAAGCCTTAATGGTGACCCTGAAGGCCAATGCCATCGTAATGGCCACAATAGCCCTTTTGGCCACCTCTTCCATATTCTCCTTGGCCCGAGCGAGTTTGGATTTGGGATTTCCCAAAAAACTTGTCTCAATCGTCTTCCTCCTTTACCGATATTTCACGGTGAATCACGAGGAGTACGAAAGGCTTAAAAGGGCCATTTCCGCAAGAGGCTTTATCCCAAAATTAAACGTTCACACTTATAAAACTTATGGTCACCTTATAGGGGGGCTTTTGGTAAGAAGTTATGAGAGGGCAGAGGAGACTTACAAGTGTATGCTTTCAAGGGGCTTTAAAGAGGATTTTCCCATTTATGAGGTCTTAAAATTGAAGAAAAAGGATCTGATCTTTGGCATTATAATGATATTAATTTCGGCTTTCATCAGGTTTAAGGCATGAAGGAACCGATAATTAGGCTCAAAGGGGTAGTTTTTAAATACGATGAAAGATACGTCCTTAAGGGGGTTGATCTTGAGATTTTTGAGGGTGAAAGGATCGGCCTTTGGGGACCCAATGGGGGAGGAAAGACTACGCTCCTTTACATAATAATGGGGTTTTTGAAACCGGAATCGGGCATTGTGGAAATCCTTGGGAAGGTCCGCAATAAAGAAGAGGATTTTCTCGAGGTGAGACGGAAATTAGGCTTTCTATTTCAGGATTCTGACAACCAACTGTTTTGCCCAACCGTAAAAGAGGACATCGCCTTTGGTCCTTTGAATTTGGGCAAATCTCGAGAAGAGACCTTCAAAATAGTGGAAGAAACTTGTGAATTATTGGGCCTCAACGGCTTAAAGGAAAGGCTTAATCATAAGCTTTCTTATGGAGAAAAAAGGTTAGTCGCTCTTGGTACAGTAATGGCCATGAAACCAGTTTGTTATCTTCTTGATGAACCCTGTTTAGGACTTGACGAAATGACTCAAAAAAGAATCCTTTCCATTTTAAGAAACAACGCAAAAACTTACCTTTTAGTCTCCCACAACAAGGAATTTTTACGTCAAACCACCGATAAAGTTTATTTATTGAAAGACGGCAGACTCTTTCAAATCCCACCAAATTTCTTATAACTCTACCTCATATCCAGCAGATAAAAGGAGGCTTATGAGAGTCTCTTTTATTCCTAAGTACTTCGGGTCTTCAAAAAGCAAAGGACAATCCTTTAGGTTCCTTTCTCCGTTTAAAAGTTTAAAAGAATAGGCCATACACGTTTGTTCACCACATTTCTTACAATTTGTCTTCGGTAGGTATTTATAAATATCAAATGGACTGACAAAACTTTTTTTCAAAGGTTTAGTCACATCAATCTCATCCCTTTTTTGCCAAGCAAGTTTTGCCTTCTCTTCAATTTCCTGGAGAATACGTAATGCTTCCTCCTTGTCCTTTATCATCGTCATTGTCACAAAACCATCCTTGTAAATCGTGATTATCCTCTGTCCTTTCTTGAAACTAATCCAACCTTCTTTTGAGTTGTAAGTGGAATTTGGAAGAACCCTGGCCAGATATGGAGCTACCTCTTTTAGGTTATCCACCTTAATTCGCCCTATTACCCTATACTTTGTCGGATCGGCAATACAAGGAAGAAAATCTTTTATCTCCATTTTTTACCTCCATTCCCATTCTATAAAGGGCCTTTTTAGGTCAACCATAGCGTTTACCACGAGTTCTGCAAGCCCACCGTAAAAAATCTTACATTTCTCCCACACATTGTAAAAGGAAAATAAGTCCCTTATCTGAGCTTTACAATTTGAACAAGGTGCACACACGTATTTATTTATATCCGGGGAAATCACATCGTGAAATGCCTCTATTATCTGCTTTAATTTCATCCTTCCGGCTACTAAACTTCTCCAATCCGGAAAGTTAGCTGTCTTTATTACAGCAAAACCCGAACCTCCTCCACAACAGTAGTTTTCCACCCCACAAGGATTCATTTCCCTAAAATTCGGACATATCCTCCTTAGTATCCTCCTTTGGACCTCCACTATCCCCGTCCCTCTTACAATACCACAGGGATCATGAAGGGTAACTGGAAAACCGTTTTTCCTTGGGTCAAGCCTTATTTTTCCCTCACTTAGGATCTTTTCAATTAGGATTAATGAACTTTCCCTCGGGATATTCAGCTCTTTTGAAAGGACCCTATCAGCAACGCCAAGCAGAGCCTTATGGGCATGTCCGCATTCTCCAAGAACTATCTTTTTCACCTTCAACCTCTTTGCTATTTCCACCTGTTTTACGACTATCCTCATGAACTGCACATCGTCGTACCAAAGACCATAATTTACGGCATCATAGCCCATAAGCTCAGAGGAAAGTGTCCAATCAACATGAGCTATCTGAAAAATAATGGCAAAGGCTTCTATGTTTTCTGGAAAGGAGAGAAATTCGCCTGCATTGTGAATAAAAAGTATCTCTGCACCTTCCTTATCGATAGGAATTTTTATCTTTTTTCCCGTCCTTTCCTCTATGTCTTCTTCTATAAACTCCACCAGGTTCCTCAAAGCCTCAGGGGTGATTCCTGTGGGAGAACCAATTTTAAGGTGTTTCATCGTCCCAAGTTCATGAAGCTCTTTTGGAGCAATGCCAAGTTCCTGAGAAAAGAGCTTCCTTATTTCACGGGCAATAAGAGCATTGTCAACCCCCAAGGGACAAACCTGTGTGCACTTACGGCACAAGGTGCAACGATAAGAAAGCTCACAAAGCCTAGCAAGACCCGAGAAGGTGAGTTCAAAATTGCTTCCTCCAAGTTTCAGAAAAAACCTTTTCCTCTTTATATACTTCTCTATAATCCGTCTTAATATTTCGGCTCTAAAAGAAGGCCTGTAGATTTCCTTTCTACCAGAAGCTATGTAGATGGGGCAAACACTGCTGCAGAGCTGACACTTCATACAATATTCAAGAGAATAAAAAAGGGGCCTGAGAAAGGTCCAATTATCATCTTTTGAGAGAAGCTTTTTTAACCCGGAAAGAAAACGATTGATAAACTCCCTCTCCTCTTCTTCGGTTTTTGGTTTATAAATTCCAACAGCCATAACGCCATCAAGAGAGACCTCAAACTCCTTACGCCTCTCTTCCTCCAACGATCGAATCTCTGGGATCTCATCGGGATTTTCAAAGGGAAAAGGAAGGTTTAAAAGCTCTTTCTTTTTTATTTGACAAAGTAATTTGTTGTTTTTAAAAAAATCGTGTATCTTCATTAGAAAAGATGTTCTCTTTCCAGCTCAATCCCTCTTTGATTTGGGACCCACTCCAACTTATTCTTCTTTGAAGCTCTTTCTCCATAAGCTTCTCTATTTTTCCACCTTTTCTATTAGGCTTATTGTCCCACCTTATAAGGAAGAAACCCAGGATTTTGGTAAGATAATGAACCGAGCGGGTGAAAGGCAAATATATTAAAAAGAGGGAAAAGATAATAATGTGAAAGGTTAATCCCTTGCTTACATTTACAAAATCAAAATTCAAAAGCCCATCCCAGAAATGTCTGTACTCTTGGAAGGAAGGATCAAGAAAAACTACAAAAAGGCCACTTGAAAAAAGAAGGAGCGTAAATAAATAGGTAAAAAATTCTTTAAAAGTCGTATACGGCCTTAGGTCCGAGTCTTTAAGCCTTTTTATAAAAAGTCCAATAGCTCCAAAAAGCCCACTTAAAAAGCTTATTACCGCAACTGAAGTCGTAATCGAAAAAAAAACTTCTCCTGATCCCAAGAGACACGAAAGGCAACAAAGAAAGTGAAAAAGAATAAGAGCCATAAACCCTATATGCCAAGGGTAAAGGAAGACCCAATAGGTCTTTTTACGTTTGAAGTACTCGGAAAAGGTAAAATATTCCATAAAAAACTTAAGCTTCTCTTTAAACCCTAAGGGATAAAGTTCCCACCGTAGATGAAGAGGCATCTTTAAATAGTGGACCATCTTACGGGCATAAAGAAAAACAACAAAGAAATAGGAAAAATAGGCCAAAAAACCGAGAAAAAAGGCCACCTCTCACCCTCTATACACAACCCGTTGCCTTGGGTAAACCCGCTATCTTACAGGCCCCTTTGGCGGGTCCTGAGGGGAAAAGCTCATATATCCTCTTAAGGTCAAAACCCGTCTGCTTTAAAAGCATCCTTATAGGGGGAGCTATCCCGTACTTAAGATAATACCCACGAATGCAGTTTATAACCTTCCAATGATCCTCAGTTAAAGGGTAGGTGTTCTCACGCTTGGCCAGATCTTCCGCCACCTTCTCATTCCATTTCTCTGGTTCCTGAATAAAACCCTCTTCATCTACTTCAATCTCCACTCCACCCAAGAGCACCTTGGCCACAACCAACCTCCATGAACCAAAAAGCAAAAATTAACCCGCTTTTAAAAACTTTTTGTATTCTTTAAGGACCAAAGAAAGGATTTTCTTCCTCGCTTCTTCGGACGGAGGAATGTAATTATAAGGATAAGCCTCGAGTCTCTTTAAAATCTCCTCCCCAACTTCAGGCGTTGCTTCCTTCCCTTCTCTTTTAAATTCCTCCATTACCTCATTTAACCCATAAAAACTCACATATACACCCTTCTCAAACTCAAACGCTCGCCAACTTACAGTTGGCTCCTCTGAGGGGGGACCTCAGGCATCCCCCACTCACTGAAATTGGGCCTTCATCTTCTCTATCTCTTTTTTTAGGTCCTTTTCCTCCATCTTATGCCTCCCTTCTTTTAGAATAATACCTAACCCCCAAGGGAGTCTCTACTGCATAATTGAAAAACTTCTCTTTTATCCACAAGGACAAACGAACCAGGTTCACCAAAACCGGAACCTCAATCAAAGGCCCGATCACTGCCGCAAAGGCTTGCCCCGAGTTTATCCCAAACACCGCTACCGCCACCGCAATGGCAAGCTCAAAGTTATTAGAAGCAGCAGTAAAGGACAAGGTGGCAGCTTCCGCATAATGTGCACCTGCTTTAGCGCTCAAGTAAAAGGAAACAAGAAACATCAAAATAAAATATAAAAAAAGCGGTAATGCAATTCTCCCAACATCTATCGGGAGTTTCACTATATATTCTCCTTTAAAGGAAAACATAACTACAATCGTAAAAAGAAGTGCAATAAGCGTTATAGGACTTATCTTTGGCACAAATTTTTCATGATACCAAATTTTCCCTTTAAATTTTAAAAATATAAAGCGAGTAAACATCCCTCCCAAAAAGGGAATACCAAGATAAATAAATACGCTCTTCGCAATTTGACTTATACTTACTTTCACAATTGCTCCTTTGAGCCCCAATAACGGCGGAAGGAGCGTGATAAAAATATATGCATAAATCGAATAAAAAAGTACTTGAAATACGGAATTAAAAGCCACAAGCCCTGCACAATATTCAGTATCGCCTTTTGCAAGTTCATTCCATACGATAACCATGGCAATACATCTAGCAAGACCAATCATTATGAGTCCAATCATATATTCTGGGTAATTTCTTAAAAACACGATGGCCAAAATAAACATCAATATGGGTCCTACTATCCAGTTTTGAATAAGGGAAAGGGAAAGTACTTTATAGTTAGTAAAAACTTCCCTAAATTCTTCGTATCGGACCTTAGCGAGTGGAGGATACATCATTAGGATTAATCCAATGGCTATGAGAATATTAGTAGTTCCAACTTGGAATTTTTCCCAAAAGACGGTAATAGAAGGAAAAAGGTAGCCCATTCCAACACCACAGAGCATTGCCAGGAAAATCCATAGGGTTAAAAACCGATCTAAAAGCGGAAGTTTTCTTTCCTCCACTTTTCTCCTCCTTTTCTCCTCTTTTGGTTTTGAAATATAACACGCGTAAAAAAAAAGTAAATTGGACAAATTATTGACATAGGGAAGAAAAGGAGGTATAAAAATTTTTGATGAGACTTAATAGGCAAAAAGGCTGGTGGTGGCGGTGGCACAGAGGGGGTGCCACCGGTCCACCCTTTTAAGTTTTTGAGATAAAAAGGGCCGTGTGGCACCCAAAGGGTGCCCACGGCCTTTTTATTTTAGGGCCGTGGGTGATAAGCTCACGGCCTTTTTATTTAAAAGCCACAAAGGGAGGTGTTAAGATGGAGGTAATTATACGAAAGGATGAGCTTCCTCGCTATTGGCTTAACATCGTTCCTTATTTACCTGAGCCTTTACCCCCTCCTCTTCACCCATTGACGAAGGAGCCCCTTGAGCCTAAGGCTTTGCTTGCCATTTTCTCGGAACCGATTGTCGAGCAAGAGATCGCCCAAGAGGAATGGCTTCCGATTCCCGAAGAGGTGCTTGAGGTTTATGGGCTTTGGAGGCCTACTCCTCTTCGTAGGGCCAAAAACCTTGAGTCTTATTTGGGAACGCCGGCTAAGATCTTTTTCAAAAACGAAAGCGTCTCTCCTCCGGGAAGTCACAAGCCAAATACAGCGGTTGCTCAGGCTTACCTCAATAAAAAGGCCGGAGTAAAGAGACTTACCACCGAAACTGGGGCAGGGCAATGGGGAAGTGCTCTTGCTTTCGCTACCCAGTTTTTCGGTTTGGAATGTGAGGTTTATATGGTTCGAGCAAGCTATAAACAAAAACCCTACCGAAGAACCCTTATGGAACTTTGGGGGGCAAAGGTATTTCCTTCGCCAAGCCCCAATACGGAAGCGGGAAGAAGGTTTTACGAAAAGGACAATGAACATCCTGGAAGTCTTGGAATAGCCATAAGCGAGGCGATCGAAAGGGCCTTAAGTGTGCCTGATACCAAATATTCATTAGGAAGCGTATTAAACCACGTGCTTTTGCATCAAACCATAATAGGGCTTGAGGCTAAGCTTCAGTTTGAAAAACTTGGGCTCTATCCAGATTACGTTATAGGTTGCGTGGGAGGGGGAAGCAATTTTTCAGGCCTTGCCTTTCCGTTTCTTAAAGACAAAATAGAAGGGAAAAGGCCTCAAACCGAGTTTATCGCGGTTGAACCCAAGGCTTGTCCTACTTTAACAGAAGGAGAATATAGGTACGACTACGGTGACACGGCGGGGTTAACCCCTCTTTTAAAGATGTATACCCTTGGAGCGGATTTCATTCCGCCTCCGATTCATGCGGGAGGGCTTAGGTATCACGGGGATGCCCCTTCTTTGTGCCTTCTTTATAACCATGGGCTCGTTAAGGCCGTGGCCTATGAGCAAAGGGAAATTTTTGAGGCAGGAGCTATTTTCGCTCGAACCGAAGGTATAGTACCCGCCCCTGAGTCAGCCCATGCCATAAAGAAAGTCATCGATATAGCTCTGGAGTGTAAGAAAAATGGGGAAGAAAAGGTGATACTTTTTAACCTCTCAGGCCACGGATATTTGGACCTTTCGGCTTACGAAAGTTACCTTCGGGGTGAGCTAAGATGAAATGTCTCAACCTTCCCGCAGACACCCTTACCCCTCTTTCGGTTTTTTTAAGGCTCAGGGAAAGGGGAGCTAACATATTTCTTGAAAGCCTTGAAGAGGGAAAGTATTGGGGGCGTTTTTCCTTTATCGGGTTTGGAAAAAATAAGCTCCTTTTCCCCAAAGCCGATGAAAGGGCCTGGGATGAACTTCGGAGATTTTTGAAGGAAGAGAGAAAACCCCCTATATTGGAAATCCTTCCCTTTCAAGGGGGATTAGTGGGACATTTTAGTTATGAGCTCATAGAAAACCTTGAGCCCGTACCTTTGCCCGAAAAAAGCCTGGTCCCACTTCCCCAAATGGCCTTTTTGACCGTGGAAGACCTTATAGGCTTTGATAACCTCAGGGGAGAGCTCTTTGTTATTTCGAAAAACAAGGAAACCTTCGAAGAGATCCTCTCTGGCCTTAAGAGGATCCGGGAAGATATTCTTAACCAAGAAATGGGTAATGAAAAACCCCTTTCTTCTTTTGCCAAAGAGGAATTCCTTAAAGCGGTTGAAGAAGTTAGGGAACTAATCCTTTCGGGCGAAGCCATTCAGGTGGTACTTGGTCAAATTTTTAAAGTCCTCTCACCAAGGGACCCGCTTTCCGTTTATAGGCATTTAAGGCGGATAAACCCTTCGCCTTACATGTTCTTCATAGATTTTGACTCGTATGTGCTTTTGGGTTCGTCGCCAGAGGTAATGGTAAAGCTTAAAGATGGCAAGCTCAAAACAAAACCCATAGCCGGCACAAGGCCAAGAACAGGCAACCTTCAAAAGGATAAAGAAGTGATGGAAGAACTTTTGAAAGACCCTAAGGAATCTGCGGAACACGTTATGCTTGTGGATCTTGCAAGAAATGACCTTGGAAGGGTTTCCAAAATAGGGAGCGTTAAAGTTACGCGCTTCAAGACAGTGGAAGCCTATTCGCATGTGTTTCATCTGGTTTCCGAAGTAGAAGGGGAGCTAAAAGAGGGATGTGACGCCTTGGACGTGATAAAGGCCACTTTCCCAGCTGGAACCCTTTCGGGCGCTCCTAAGGTGAGGGCCATGCAGATTATCTCAGAAAAGGAACCGGTAAAAAGGGGTTTTTATGGAGGGGCAGTAGGGTATCTGGACTTTAACGGAAATGCGGATACTGCCATTGCCATAAGGTGTACCCTTTATAAAGACGGCGTCTATTACGTAGGAGCAGGAGCAGGGATTGTGGCCGATTCCGTGCCCGAAAGGGAATATGAGGAGTGCCTCCATAAGGCTTCGGCCTTATTTGAAGCTTTAGGGGTTCAAAGACTATGAGGGTTTTGGTGGTGGATAATTATGATTCCTTTACTTATAACTTGGTTCCTCTGTTGGGTGAACTTGGAATAGAAAGTGAGGTCATCAGAAATGATGACCCAAACCTTTTGAAGGACCCTTCAGGATTCCAAGCCATAGTTATAAGCCCAGGCCCTTCCCGACCTGAAAAGGCAGGGTTTACTTTAAGCCTCATAGAAAGAAATTTCCGGAAAATCCCCATTCTGGGAATCTGCTTGGGGCATCAGGCAATAGGGCTCTTTTTCGGCGCGAAGGTAAAAAGGGCAAAAAGGATCCTTCACGGGAAAACTTCCCTTATTTTTCATTTAGGGAAGGGTATCTTTAAAGGTATTCCCTCTCCTTTTTCGGCCTGTAGATATCATTCCCTTATCCTTGATGAAGTCCCTTCGGAACTTGAGATCATCCCTTGGGATGAACTTGGGGAAATCATGGGTATAGCTCACACTAAATACCCGGTTTTTGGCCTTCAGTTTCACCCGGAAGCCTACTTGAGCCAGTACGGAAAGGAGCTTTTGAAAAACTTCTTGAAAATCCCAAAAGGAGGAAGGCCATGAGGGAAGTTTTGGAGAAACTTGTTGAAGGAAATTCCCTCTCCAAAGAAGAAGCCCTCGTGGTTTTTGAAAAAATGGCCCAAGGGGAAGTGAGCGACAGCGTTGCCGGAGGGATTCTTTGTGCTTTAAGGATGAAAGGGGAAAAAGCAGAAGAATTAGGGGCCCTTGCGGAAGTCATGTTAAAGAAAGCGAGGATTCTTAACCCTCAAACACGCCCCCTCATCGATATAGTGGGGACAGGGGGTGATAACGCAAAAACTCTTAACATTTCGACCCTTTCGGCCCTCATTTGCGCTGCAGCCGGTCTTAAAGTGGCAAAGCATGGGAATAGGACTGCGTCAGGCCTTTTGGGAAGTGCTGACCTTTTGGAACATTTGGGCTTAAAGATCGACAGTCCTCCTCATCTTACCAAAAGATGCATCGAAGAAATCGGTTTCGGTTTCCTTTTTGCTCCCCTTTATCATCCTATATTGGCAAACTTGACAAAAGTAAGGCGGGAGCTCGGGATAAGGACCATTTTCAACTTCCTGGGGCCCCTCATAAACCCCGCTCTTCCCGAAAAACTCTTGATAGGAGCCCCTACCCCTGAAGGGGCAAAAGTTATGGCTCACGCATTAAGGCTTCTTGGTCGGGAGGGATTTGTGATCCACGGCTTAGAAGGCCTCGATGAAGTGAGCCCCCAAGGGGAGACGCTTCTAATCGAAGTCTCCTCCGAGACCCTGAGGGAGAAAATCCTCACCCCCAAGGATTTCGGCCTTGAAGGTAAACCCCTTTCATCCATAAGGATAAAGGACCCAAAAGAAGGCATCGAAAGGGCAAAAAGGATTCTGGAAGGAGAAGAAGACGAAGGGATTGAAGCGATTTTGATGGAGTCTTCTTTGGGGCTTTTGCTCTCGAAGAAGGTGAAGGATTTGAAGGAGGGAATCCAAGTGGCAAAAGAGATTCAAAGAAAGGGAGAGGGGATGAGAATTTTAGAAAAAGTAAAGGAACTTCAGGATGAAGGGGTTTTTGAAAAAGGCGTATGAAGAAAAGCTCAAAGAAATAAGAGTCTTAAAGGGCAAAGGCTTCCCTCCCAGAGAAAGGCCCTTTTTTAGCCTTTCCCACGCCCTTAAAAGGGGCTCACCCCCGAGGATCATCGCAGAAATAAAACGCGCCTCTCCAAGCCGAGGAGTTTTAAGACTTGACTTTGATATTTTAAAACAAGCCCACCTTTATGAACTTGGAGGAGCCATTGCCATATCGGTTCTTACCGATAAAAACTTCCAAGGTTCCGTAGAGGATTTGAGGCTCATAAGTGAAAAGGTGAGCCTTCCGATTTTAAGAAAGGATTTTTTGATTGATCAGCTTCAACTTGAGGAAGCGGTCTCTTACGGAGCTGATGCGGTGCTATTAATAGGAGGCCTCCTTTCAAAAAAAAAGCTTAAGGAGCTATTAAAAGAAGCCAAATTTTTAGGCCTTGAGGTCCTGGTTGAAGTTCACCGGGAAGAAGAATTGGAAATGGTTCTTGAAACAGAAGCTTTTATAATAGGAATCAATTCGAGAAACCTTGAAACGTTAACGGTTGACCTTGAAATTATTGAGCGTCTTTTTGTGAAAATACCAAAGGACCGAATTGCGGTTGCCGAAAGCGGAATAAAAGAAAAGAAAGACATTAAAAAGCTTATGGAAATTGGAATCGAAAACTTCCTTATAGGAGAAGCCCTTATTTTGGCCCAAGATCCTTTGGAAAAGCTAAAGGAACTACGAACTTATGGTCAGGATTAAAATATGCGGCATAACCTGCAACGAAGATGCCCTTTTTTGCGCCAACTTGGGAGTCCATGCCTTGGGGCTTGTATTTTACGAAAAAAGCCCTCGCTTCCTTCAAGTGGAAAAAGCAGAGGAAATCATAAGATATGTCCCTCCCTTGGTCTCATGGGTAGGGGTTTTTGTGGATGAGGATCCCAAGAGGATCTTGGAGATATCAAGATACCTTGGCCTTTCCGCAGTTCAACTTCATGGATCAGAGTCCCCTCAAGTTTGTGAGATCCTAAGGAAAGAAGGACTGAGGGTAATTAAGGCTTTGAGAGTTAAGGAAGAAAAGGATCTTGAGGGATGGGAGGAGTACCGAAAAGTGGTTTCGGCCCTTCTGTTTGACACCAAAGTGGAAGGACTTCCAGGAGGGTCAGGACAAAGATTTCGTTGGGAGATATTAAAAGGGTTAAAAGAGGTACCCTTTATTTTGGCCGGAGGGCTTACTCCAGAAAACGTTAGGGAAGCCATAGAAATCGCAAAACCCTGGGGAGTTGACGTGTCTTCAGGGGTTGAAAAAAACCCAGGGATAAAGGATCCGGAACTCGTTAAAGCTTTCATAAGGAGGGTTCTCCAAGTATGATATTCGGAGGGAGATTTGTTCCGGAAACTTTATTTTGGCCTTTAGTCGAACTTGAGGAGGCTTGGAAAAGGTTTAAAGAGGATGAGGGATTTAAAAATGAGTTAAACGCCCTTTTGCGGGATTATGCGGGAAGGCCAACTCCTTTTTGTTTTGCTCGAAATTTGAGTCAATTCTTGGGGTTTAAGGTCTATTTGAAAAGGGAAGATCTCTGTCATACAGGGGCTCATAAGATAAACAACACGCTTGGCCAATGTCTTTTGACCAAGAAAATGGGGAAAAGGAGGGTCATTGCTGAGACAGGGGCAGGTCAACATGGAGTGGCAACTGCTTGTGCCTCAGCCCTTTTGGGGCTTGAATGTACCATTTATATGGGGGAGGAGGATACGAAAAGGCAGGAGCTCAATGTGTTCCGTATGCAGCTTCTTGGGGCAAGGGTGGTTCCAGTGAGTTCGGGCAGTAAGACCCTTAAAGATGCTATAAACAAGGCCTTAAGGGATTGGGCAGCAAATGTGGATGATACCCATTATGTGATCGGTTCGGTCGTTGGACCTCATCCTTTCCCCGAGATCGTAAGGGAATTTCAATCGGTAATAGGAAAGGAAGCCAAAGAGCAGATCCTTAAGCTTGAGGGAAGGCTTCCCACTCATCTTGTTGCCTGTGTGGGAGGAGGATCCAACGCTTTGGGCCTTTTTTATCCCTTCGAGAATGACCAAGTTAAATTTATCGGCATTGAAGCCGAAGGAGCAGCAACCCTTTCTCTAAACGGTGAGAAAGGAGTCCTTCACGGGTTTTTATCCTACTTCATCCAAGACGAATGGGGACAGATCCTCGAGACAGACGCCATAGCTGCAGGCTTGGATTATCCCGGAGTCGGCCCTGATCATGCTCGGTATAAAGAAGAAGGAAGGGCAGAATACTATCCCTTAAAAAAGGAAGATGCCATAGAGGGCTTTTTAAGCCTATCACGCCTTGAAGGCATCATCCCAGCCCTTGAAAGCGCCCACGCCATAGGATGGCTGTTAAAAAATAAGTACAGCTTTAAAAAGGATGATCTTGTGATCGTTTGTCTTTCGGGGAGGGGGGATAAGGATATTGAGCTTGTAAGAAATTTCCTTGGGAGGGGAAATGGGGGAGCTTAAGGAGGCTCTTTTAAAGCTTAAAGCATGTGGGCAGAAGGCGATAATCCCTTATATTGTGGCGGGTTTTCCGGATCTTGAGACCTCATTGGACCTTGTGCTTGAGCTTCAGAAAAGAGGGGCATCGGCCGTTGAGATAGGGATTCCCTTTTCGGATCCCATGGTCGATGGCCCTGTGATACAAACCGCTCATGCTGAGGCCTTAAAAAATGGAGTGACGCCTCTCTCCATTTTGGAGGCAATAAAAGAAAGGGAATCAGAATGGGGGATACCTCTTATTGTCATGACTTACTTTAACCCTGTCTTTAGAATGGGTGAAAGGCGCTTTGCTCAGCTGTTAAAAGAAGCGGGCATTTCTGGAGCCATAATCCCAGACCTTCCGCCAGAAGAGGCAGGAGAATGGCTTAAGGCCTCAAACGAATATGAGATAGATGTGGTCTTTCTGGTGGATCCAAATACGCCTGAAAAGAGGATCCAAAAGATCGCCTCCCTTACAACGGGCTTCCTTTACTACCTATCCCTCAAGGGGGTTACGGGTTCGAAGATTAAGGACCTTCAAAATGTGAAGGAAAGGGTAAAAATAATAAAACGCATGACCTCACTCCCAGTCTGCGTGGGATTCGGTATAAAGGAGAGATGGGAAGCAGAGGTCTTACTTGAAGAGGCAGATGGCACAATCGTCGGATCCTCCCTCTTAAAAGCCCTAATTGAAGGAGGCCCTTCTCAAATGTTGGAACTATTTATGGAACTCAAAGGGAATGCTTAACGCTTCGCAAGGCCCTTTGTCTTAATAAGTGATCTACAAGGACAAGCCTTACCATCGCTTCACAGACGGGGATGATCCTTGGAATAGCACATACGTCATGGCGCCCCTTGATTGATATTTGGCGGGAGTTTCCCTTAAGGTCAACTGTCATCTGGGGTTGGGAGACAGAAGGGATTGGTTTTATCGCCACCCTTAATATAATCTCTTGACCCGTTGAAATTCCTCCTAAAATACCTCCTGCATTATTGCTCAAAAACCCTTGAGGGGTAATGGGATCGTTATGTTGTGAGCCAAGCATTCTAGCCGAGGAAAAACCGCTTCCAACCTCAACCCCTTTTACCGCTCCAATGCTCATAAGGGCCTTGGCCAAATCCGCATCAAGCTTATCAAACACCGGCTCACCAAGACCCGGTGGACACCCTAAAACCCTTATTTCTACAATCCCCCCCACCGAATCCCCTTCTTCCTGAACTTCTTTAAGCCTTTTTTCCATCTCGGAAAAAGCCTTTCGGTCAGGGCAGTAAAGCCAGTTATTTTTGGCAAACTCAAGGTCAATCTCTTCGCTTCTTATCCCTCCAAGTTCAAGCGTAAAGGCAAAGACCTCTATCCTTTCTTGATCCAAAATCTTTTTGGCCACTGACCCCGCAGCAACCCTTCCAACCGTTTCTCGAGCTGAACTCCTTCCACCTCCCCGGGGGTCCCTTATTCCATATTTATGAAAATAAGACCAATCGGCATGTCCAGGTCTAAAAACCTCCTCAAGCTCCTCATAAGGCGTTGGATCCACATCCTTGTTCCAAACGATAAGGGATATGGGAGCCCCCGTGGTTAAACCATTGTATACTCCAGAAAAGATCTGAACTTTATCTGGTTCATTCCTCCGAGAAGTCCCCGGCCGACCCGGTCTTCTTCTCTCTAATTCCCTTTCTATATCAGTTTCGCTTAAGGGAATTCCCGGAGGACACCCGTCTATTACAACTCCTATCCCAGGACCGTGAGACTCCCCCCATGTGGTGATACGAAAAAGCTTACCGAAGCTGTTCATCCCTTAACCCCATCACCTTTAAAATCTCTTCAACAACTTCCATCGGTTCCTTAGAGGCATCCAGTACGAAATGAGCCGAAGAAAAATAAAGCGATTTACGCTCCTCGATCACTTCCCTTATTTCACCTAAAAGATCTTCCTTCAAGGGAGGCCTTTTTTCAAACTGAGGATCTTTTCTTAAGCGTTCAACAATCTTTTCAGGTTCAAGCCAAAGTAAGAACACTATTCCGTTCTCCTTAAGAAGCTTCACATTCTCCTTATCAAGTACAACCCCTCCCCCTGTAGCTATAACTTGAGACTCCTGTCCCATTGCCTCCCTTATCGCTTCTTTTTCCTCTTTTCGAAATCTCTCCCATCCATAAACTTGGACTATTTGAGCGATCTTCAAACCCGTCCTTTTTTCCACCTCTTCGTCGGTGTCAACAAACTCAAAACCTAACCTTTGAGCAAGAAGTTTCCCAAGTGTAGTCTTCCCTGAAGCCCTTGGCCCTATAAGGATGATGTTACTTCCTTTAAGGCTTCCCACATTACCTCCTCGGGAGCCTTCATGTCCAACCAAATCTCAAATTGTTTCACACCTTGAAACAAAAGCATCCTCAAACCACTTACCACTTTGGCCCCTTTTTTCCTTCCTTCTTCAAGAAATGGCGTAATAGGAGGATTGTAAACCATATCCATTAAGACCATCCCTTCTTTTATTGACTCCTTTGGAAAAGGCATCTCGTTTAAAAGGGGGGTGGCGTTAATCACTACTTCACAATCCCATTTATGCCTTTTTTCCCATTCGATGGCTTCCCCATCAAAAGAAAAGGCAAGTTTCTGGGTTTTCTCAAAGGTCCTAGAACTTATCCCTATTATGGCTCCCTCCTTTTTAAAAGCATAACAGGCTGCTCTTGCTCCTCCCCCTGCCCCAAGAACAAGAACCCTTTTCCCTTCCAAAGGGGTAACCTCCTTTAAAGCCCTGACCACCCCGATCCAATCGGTGTTAAACCCGTAAAGCCTTCCCTCATGGTTTAAGATCGTATTTACTGCCCCTATTTTTTGAGCCACCTCATCAATTTCGTCCAAAAACTCCATGACCGATTCCTTATAAGGCATCGTCACCGAAACCCCTAAAAGAGGAGTCTCCTTGATGAGCTTTATGGCCTCCCTTACATCCTTAACACGAAAGGTCTCATAAAGGGCGTCAATGCCCAAATGGGAAAAGGCGCGATTATGCATCTTTGGGGAAAGCGTAAAAGAAAGGGGATACCCTATTATCCCGTACCTTTTTGTCATTCAAGATACCCCCTCAGCAAAATTAGTGTTTGCTTGAATTCCTCAAGGCTCATCTGACCCGAAGCTGCCTCTTTACCAGGTCTCGAAGAAACGTAAACGAAGGCCCCTCCCATAAAAGGACTTAAAAGCCTTGAAAGCCTGCCCTTTTGCCCCATCGCATGGGCCACAACTTTAAAACCACTTTTTGTAAGTTCACGCAGAAAGAGAAGAACTCGTAAGGAATCTTCAAGGGAATTGGCCATGGTAACGATTTTGTAAATTGTGGCTCTGTCTTTTCTCATTTCCTCAAACCGTTCAAGTAAAGACTCCAAAGAAGGAGTTCCGGAAAAGTCATGATAAGAAAGGATAACTTTAAGGCCTTCTTGGCCGAGGAAACTCTCTTTCAAAGCCGTAGGCATCTTCCACTCTATATCAACGTATTTTCCGTTAAAGCGCCTAAGCGCTTCTTTCAGAAAAAAAACCCTTTTCTCTTCTTCACCTTCAAAAAGGCCTCCTTCTTCCTTTCTTCTACAAGTGAAAATGTATTGAACCCCTTCAGGGAGGCTTTGGGGAAGTTCCCTGAGGGCATCAAGCCTAAGTTCCACAAAATGAACCTTCCCTTTTATCTCCTCAATAAGGCTTCTTGCCTCTTCGGGATCTTTTTCAAAGATGGTGGCACATGTCTTAACTTCTTTGTCTAATCCTAAATACTCCTTCTGTCTCAAAAGGGAGAGGGAAAATATGATCTTCCAAAAAGCCAAAACTTCACTTCGAGTGAGATGACTTAATGGAAGGGATAAAACCTTTTTAAGAAGCTCTTCTTCTCGCTCGTAATCTCTTAAGGGAAAACCGTTTTTCTTTTTTAAATGAGCGAGTTTCTCCACCAAACTCATCCTTTTATCCAAAAGTTTCGCTATTTCAAGATCAAGCTCTTCTATCTTTTTGCGTAACCCCAAAAGTTCTTCCATTGTCCTTACCTCAAAAGCGGGTATTTCCCCAAAAGCTTAACCAAAACCGCTTTTTCCTTTAGTTCCTCCAAAGCCTCTTCAAACCCACTTCCAAGCTCCACATCAGCGAAAAAACTATATTCCCAACTTGATCCCTTAAGAGGCCGTGATACGATCCTACAAAGGTTTAAACCCCTTTCGGCAAAAGGAGAAAGAGCCCTATGAAGGGCACCAGGAACATGAGGAAGGAGAAAACTTATGGTGGCCTTTTTTGGTTGAAGAGAAGGAAGAAACGGCTCCTTTCCCAATATGAAAAACCTCGTGTTATTTAAAGCTGTATCTTCGACTTTTTCCTTTAACACCTTTAAGTTATAGAGCTCAGCAGTTTCCCTAGCCACAAGAGCACAAGCGTGAGGGTCCTTTAAGGCCATTAAGGCTGCCTGTGCGGTACTGGAACAGTAAATTAGTTCAGCCCAAGGTAAATGCTCCTTAAGCCACTTTCTGCATTGTCCTAAAGCCTGAGGATGAGAAAAGACCTTCTTTATTTCCGAAAGGGAATCTGTAAGGCTTGCCACTACATAGGAAACCTCCAGTTCAAACTCCCCTTGAATTCTCAAAGGGGTCTCAAGGAGCAAATCATGGGTTTCGTTAATCATACCTTCAATGGGGTTTTCTACGGGAACAAGAGCGTAGTCCGTTTCTCCCTTTTCGGTAGCTCGAAAAACTTCTTCAATGGAAGGAAACCCTTGAAGGTCAAATTCCATACCGCTTATCTTAGAAGCCGCAAGATGACTAAAGGTGCCTTCTGGACCAAGATAAGCAATTTTTTTCCGACCCCCAAAAGACAAAAATTCCCTACTTAAACTTAAAAAGCCCTCTTTAAAGGCTTTTTCTTCAAGGAGATTTTTGAATTGTAGAAGGAAAGCCCTTTTTGCTTCTTCAAAAAAGGGGTTTTTGTTCATCATGCTCCAGTAAAGATCTGGATCCTCTTCCAGAATGGGAAGTAAGGTAGAAAGCCTTTTTTTAAAACCGGGGGTTAAAAGCTCCTGAGAAGCTTCCCACTTTTTAAGGAGTAAGGCTAAGGTTAAGTTCGAAAGGTGATGAAGGGCTTGTATTAACGCCATATTACGGTCATGTTCGTCTGGGGAAGTGATAATCACCTTTAATCCGCCTCTTTCAAAAATCTCCTTTATGGGTGAGAGCCACTTTCTCGCTCTTCCTAGGCATAAGCATATGGACAATTTTTCATAAAGTTCAGCCTTTGGGCCAAAAAGTGGATGAGCTCCAATGACCTCCGCTTCGGTAGAGTCGAGCATCCATTTGAGGGGTAAACTTTTTATAGAAGCAAAGTCCATAAGCAGGTTCTCTTTTTTTAAAAAAGGCCCCACTCTTTTCGTTAAACCTTCCAACTCTGAAATAGGCACTGAAAGGATCAAAACATCCACCTTTTGGGCCAACTCCTCAGCAGGAGGCCCTTCCTTATCTCCGATTAAGACCTTAAGGCCCTGCTTTTCGAAAAACTTCGTGAACCAACTTCCCATCCGTCCTTTGCCGCCAATTATGCCTATTTTCATCCCAGGGCCTCCCTAAGCTTTTTGAAAAGGTCCCAAAAAGTTGTAAATGACTTTCTAACGCATTCCTTATCTTTTATCCTCAGATCCTTCACCTTAAGTGAGGCGATCGCAAAGGCCATAGCTATTCTATGATCGTTTTGGGGATCAATTAGAGCTCCTTTGGGGCTTCCTCCTTTTATCCTCAGGTTGTTACCTTCGATTTTGGCTTCTATTCCCATTAAGCGGAGGTTTTCGCTTATCACCTTTAAACGGTTTGATTCCTTAAAGGCCAAATGCCCCACATTTTTTATAAGGGTTTCTCCTCGGGCAAAAGCAGCGCCTATCGCTAAAGAAGGAACCGCATCAGGCATATTTTTCATATCAACCTCAATTCCCCTTAAATCCTCTCCCCATACAATTACTCCATCTTTTTCAAGTTCCACTTGAGCACCCATTTCCTTAAGGAGGTATACGAACTTACTGTCAGGATGCTTTCCCTCAGGACTAAGGTCCTTTACCTTAACGGGCTTTCCCGTTATAGCCCCAGCCAAGAGAAAATAGGTGGCTGAAGAAGGATCAGGAGGTATAACGTAATGCCTTCCCTGATAAAGGCCTTTTGGAAGGTAAAAGTTATCGCCTTTTCTTTGTGGCTTCAAAGAAAATGCCTCCATTACCTCACAAGTAACCTCTATATAAGGCTCTGATACCAGGTCCCTTTTGACCTTTACAATTCCTCCTCTTTCGGTATAAGGTCCGATCAACAGAAGAGCCGAAACAAATTGGCTTGAAAGGCTTCCATCAACTTGGGTCAAACCTCCTTGGACCTTTCCTCCCCTAAGGCTTACTGGAGGAAATCCTCCGTTTGAAGAAACCTCAACCCCCCATTCCCTTAAGGCTTTAACCAAAGGCCCTATAGGCCGTTCTTTGAGCCTCGGAGATCCGGTTAATACATGCTCTCCAGGCACGAGAGCACAAAAGGCAGTAAGAAGTCTCATCGAAGTCCCGGAGTTTCCTAAATAAAGTTCTCCATTTGTTTCAAGAAAATTTCCTCCAACTCCTTCGATCCAAATAAAGCTTTTCTCTTCCCAAACCTTTACGCCAAGCTTTTTCAGTGCCCAAAGGGTGAAAAAAGTATCCTCTGCGAAAAGAGCGTTTTCCAAAAGGCTTTTGCCTTCGGCTAAAGAAGCGCAGATTAAGGCCCTATGGGTATGGCTTTTTGAACCTGGAAGTTCTATCGTAAAGGGTTTCATCGTTCTATAATGCTCTCGGAGATTTTGTGCCCAAAATGCCTTGCCCCTTCTTCCAGGTATAAGAGGATCTTATCTCCCCTTCTTAGTTCCACAATGGATCTACCCTTCCCTTCGGGAGTCGTCAGACGGATCGTTTCCGCGTTTTGAAGAATTGTGGAAAAGACTTGACCATCATACTTTGCCTTTACCAAAACCAAAGGTCTTTTTTCTATTTTAACCCTCCCAACAATCGCCCTTTTCGTCTTCCCTTTGTGATCGGCGATAAGGACTTCGTCGCCCGCTTTAAGTTCGCTTAAATAACGCGTTTTTCCCTCGGGGGTCTTAATGTAAGCATGTACACACCCCGCATTGACCCTAAAGGGACGTGGCTCAACATAGGGATTTTCCACCACCTCAGCATGTACGAGGAAAAGGGCCATGGAAGTGTTACCAACAAGCATACCCTCTCCTTCCTTTAAATTCGAACAGGTATCAACACAGACCCTATCACCAAGACCCAAAGGCCTTATCTCTTCGATCTCCGCTTCTTGGAGCGTGAGAAGTTCTTCCTCCGCCTTGAGGAAATTAAGGATCGCTCTGAGTTCTTTTGCATCAAGTACGTGTATCAAAAGGTTATTTACGCCCCTTTCCAAAATGCCTCTGATAAGTTGTGCTTCCTCCAAGGAATGAACCTCAGCCATTATGTTCTGAGTCCTTGCAACCAGGTTTTCGAAAGGTATAACTGTCCAATCCGTGGTTTTCACGATCACAAGATGGGTCCTTGAACGCTTGACGATCTCCTCCTCATCTTCACGTCCTTTTATCTCTATTTCCAGGAAATCCTCCCCTGGCTTAATGTCACCCTGAGGGGCAATAACGGGTACTACCCCCAATTTTTTTACCTCTTGCTCGTACCCGGGAGGAACCATTAAGGCATCGGCTCCTCCCTCAAGAGCACTTATAACCAGGCTTTTATCCCAAGGATCGACCTTGACCCATACCCTCCTACCCATCTTTAACCTCCTAAAATATCTAGAGCCTCTTTTAAACTTGCCCCTTGGTGTACTATTGCCCTTAGAGCTTCCAGGACCCGAGGAGGATCTGGATGTTGGAAGACATTTCTCCCAATCGAAACTCCACTTGCCCCTGCTTCCATCGCCCCTTTGACCATTTGCAAAAACTCCTCAAGGCTTTCCGTTTTAGGTCCTCCTGCTATTACCACTGGAACAAAACAGCCTCGAACGACCTTCTCAAAGCTCTCGGGACTTCCGGTGTAGGGAACTTTCACCACATCCGCTCCTAACTCAGCCCCAAGCCTTGCCCCGTGGGCTATAAGGTCAGGATCAAGGGGGTCCCGCACGGTTTTTCCTCGTGGATAGATCATGGCAAGAAGTGGTAAGTTCCAACGATTCGCCTCTTTCGCCACAAGTCCAAAGTCTCTTAACATCTCCCTATCCATTTCATCCCCTAAATTAATGTGAATAGAAACCCCATCGGCCCCAAGCTTTAAGGCTTCCTCAACGCTTCCCACAAGGACTTTGGAATTGGGCAAAGGAGAAAAGGAATGAGTTCCCGAAAGATGTACTATTAGGGCCGAGTTGCCATTGAAAACCTCACCTAAACTCTTCACCACCCCTTTATGAACCACAATGGCATCTGCTTTGTCTTGGACTTGTCGGATGGCCTTTCCCATATCCGTAAGGCCTTCTATTGGGCCGGAAGTAACCCCATGATCCATTGGAACAATCACCGTCTTCGATGGATCACCTTTGAAGATCCTCTTCCATCTCAAGGACTTCATAGCCCACCTCCCTCTCCAAAAATTAAAAAGGGCCGTAAGGCTTATTGCCCTACGGCCCTCCTAAAATAAGAAGGGCCGTGGGCGTTTACTCCGCCCACGGCCCTTCTTTCCCTTATGACACTTCAGCCGTGGGCGGAAACCCCCGCCCAATAAGGAAAGTAATAGAAGTAATATCGGCTCTTGAGAATCATCATCTCAATCCTTTTTTAAAATTCTTTACTATAGTCTCCAACCTTTGTCAAGCCCCCTTGATCCTTCTTTTTATCCTTTCCCAGCTTTTTGTGGTGAGGAAACTTTGGTCCATGTTTTGGACCATTTTCTTAAATCTCTCAAAAGGAAGGGAGAAACTTAACATGTTTTTATTTATATGGAGCCTTGCTGAAATGTCAAATGAACCGAGAATGCATTTTGGATTTGGGGAATATCTCTCTAAATAGGGATAAAGCACTAGTGTAGAACATCCTGCACTAAAAGGACTTCCTACGTTGTCTTCGATTACATAAAAATTAGCAAGAGTAAAAAGCCCCGAAATGACATCAGGAGCGTCGAAGAAAATAACCATCTCAGGCCTCTCTTCTTCGTTCTACAAATCAATCCTTTTAAACACAATATAGCCGGCTGGAGCTTCAAAGGTGGGCATTCTTTTCATTATCTCTTTTCCAGTCTCAGGGCTTTTCTTGTAACGTTCACCCTCAAGGCCTTCCTTTCCGTAGGAAAGGAAGTACTCAAAATCGGGCATTATCTCCTTAGAAAACCCTAAATACCTTTTACCACCCATACACCCTATCGAGTCTTTATCAAGGGCGATCGGCTTTCCTTTTAGCACTTTTATTATGTCCATAAAAACGCACCTATGACTTTTTGGAGGTTTTGGCTTTATATGCTCCATATCTTTATCGGTATAATAAAAAAACAATAGGTAAATTGACCTGACCAAAATATTTTTCCCATTTGCTCAAGAATTGCTCCTTTACTTCCCTATCCATATCGCTCTTCTCTTGGGCCTTCACTTACTCTCATCACATTCACCAAAAGGCCCCTTCCCATTCATGTTTTTGCTACCTCAATTTTGTGAAATCCTCATCATCTTTAAATTGCTAAAGAACTCTGCTATTTTTCATCGGAATATCATTTTCATAAGCTTGATTTTTTACTTTCTTACTGTCCAAAAAAGGGCACAGAACAGCAAATTCCGCAATATCTTGAAACATCAAAATCTAACCCACAGTCTATTTGCAAAATATTGGAAAAGAACTCTTTTTATTTTGCATGCAAAATGTCTTTTTTTTCAAAAGCTAACAGAACAATATCTGTTTTTTCTTCGTTCTCTTTTCTATTTTAAATATTATACATCGCAAGTCTCATTCTCCTAAGAATACACCTTGAAATTTTAATCTTTCTTTAACTTTTGAATGATCAACATTTTGCACGTTTACTCCCTCTTTAACAGCAATCGCCGCCGTTACCCCTGCCGCTTGTCCCATAGCTATACAATGAGGTATAAGGTTAAATAAATCATTAGCAAACTTATCCGATGAAAAACATCTACCAGCCACAATTAGATTCTCTATTCGTTTTGGCAATAGGCATCTTAAAGGCAAATAAACCAACGGATGCTCTTTAGAGGTGTTGTTCGTAATTGATGGAAATACAGCTATAGTATCTGGGGGTTTTCCCCCAGAAAAAAACATCTTCCTTTGAAAACACATACTTACCAATTAATCTCCGACTCCCTCTAATTCCTAATTGAGAGGCAGAATCAATCACATAGGCTTTTTGAAAACCAGGCAACTTTTTTAAGAAAATCGAGTATTTTTAACATTGAATCCCGCAATAGCAATTCAGCTTTTGTTAAATCTCTTACTACAAGAGGATTAATACCTGGCAACCAATTGTTAACCCATACAACATCTTCTCTCCTGCTTAACATCGGCAACACGCGAAAACCTAGGTTTTTTCTAATTCTTGCATTAATGAGGTATAGGTATCTCTATTTGATTGCACAAATTCTTTAAATTTTTCAGTATTAACATTACCGAGACGAAAAACTAATGCCACAGTGCTACTTCTCACTGTTTGATCGTAAGGATCAAAGGTAACATAATCTTCACCCACTGAAACCGAAATATCTCCATCTCCTGTAGTATCAATTATCACTTTCCCTGTAATTCCTTTTCTACCTTCTTTGCTTTCGAAAATTAATCCTTCTATTTTATTGTCTTTAGTAACCACTCCGCATACGAATGAATGTAAGTATAATTTTACTCCGGCATCTGCAATCAATTTACTTAGTATACATTTTAATTTCTCAGGATCAACATATACGGACATTCTTATTTTCCCTTCCACAACCACAGAAAAATATGGTAACCATTTTTTGATTAAATTTGGATCATCGCTCCCAATTTCATCCCAATTGGGATGTAAAGCACCATCCACTTCATCTAACTTCTTAATTACCTCTTCACAAAAACCACGAATTTGTAGTTGCTGACTACCGTCACTTAAATGGGGGATTAAAATGACTAAACCCCCAGTCGCTAAACCTCCTAAATATCCATACCTTTCCAGCAATATTACAGAAACCCCTTCTCCAGCAGCACTTATAGCTGCTGCTACTCCTGCAGGTCCTCCCCCTGCTACAATTACATCAGCAGAATCGACTATTTCAATCTTTTTTTTCTGGTTCTATCAAATAATTTTTGCCCATGTGCTCCTCCTTTTTAATAAGCTTTACTAGGGAGCCATAACACTAATTGTGGGAAAAAGACCAAAATATCGTAAAAATCAAGCAAGTAATCCAATAAGGAATGGTCCCCTTAACTATTAAGGAGAGATCCTCCCCTGTAACCGCTTGCGTCATGTACAAATTAGCCCCCACAGGCGGCGTAAGCACTCCAATTTCACAACATATAGTCTGTACTATGCCAAACCAAATGGGATCATATCCTAAACTGATAACAAAGGGTAAAAAAAGCGGAACAGTAAGGATTGTCATAGCGGGAGGGTCCATAAATAGTCCCAGAATAAAATATATACCAATAATCTGAAGCATTTTACACCACGATGGTCCTGGTAAAGAATTTAAATAATCGTTTAGAAGCGAAGCTAAGCCAAAATTGGTAAAAACATAACTAAAAGCCATTGCTCCTCCTATTAACAGTCCCATTATCCCTGTTACGTTTACAGTTTGCAAAAAACTTTTCCATATTAACTCCCATGAGAACTTTCTTTTTAAAATACTTATGAAAATTGTTCCTACTACACCTATTGCCGCAGATTCTGTAGCTGTACAGATTCCTGTGTATATACTTCCCAAAACTACTAATGCTAATAACGCAAATGGCCATAAACTAAATACATCTTTCATGAACAACCAAAGATTAGAAGTAATTTCTTGTTCTTTAACACCTGTACTTTCAGAAATTATAGTTGTTGGATCTAACTTTATCCAAATCCATACGGTTAAGATCAAAAAAATTGTTAATAAAATACCTGAAATAATTGTTGCTATAAATAATTTCGATATAGATTGTTCCGCAATTATTCCGTAAAATATTAAACCAGAACTGGGTGGAATCATTACTGCCAAAATTCCCGCTGTAGTTAAGGTTCCAAGTGAGATCCCCTTTTTATAACCTTTTCGATTAAGTTCAGGTACAATACTAGGTCCTAAAGCTCCTATCGCAGCTATACTCGAGCCACTTATAGCTCCAAAAAAGGCATTGCCTATTATCAACACATAGAGCAAACCTCCTTTAAGCTTAATGCGTCTAAAAGCTGAGTATAACTTGTCGAAAATTTCTGTTCCAATACCAGATAACAAAAATATTTCTCCCATCAATATAAAAAGCGGCATGGCTAAAAAATGAAAATTAACAATTTTGCCGAAATAAATCATCGGAACCATAACTTCTTTACCACCGAGCGCCAAAAAGCATAGCGTAGCTATACTACCCAATGTAAAAGCTATCCATTGTCCAGTAAAAAGTAATATTAACAGCAATAAAATAACAAACAGCAAAAATTCTCATTTCCCACCATTTTTCACTTTCTCCTTATCACTTTATCCTTTGTTAAATATCCTATTTCATCTCTTTTTTGAAAAAGAAAGTAAACATCACAATTGCAAGCAATATTAACGATATCAATCCAATAAACTGCAAAGGCCAATAGGGAATTTTTATACTAAGGAAGTAATCCTTCACTTTCCAACTCCACATCATCATTTTGATCCATAAAACAACTAGATAAGAGACAAAAGTTAATGCAAATGCAAGATGTATAAATTCAAGCTTAGGTTTTATACAATGGAGTAATCTTTCGATGAAAACCCGCACTCGCAAAAACCTTCCCTCTAAAAATGCGTAGGGAGTGCCCGCTAAGGCCACAACATACATACAAATACCCCCTATGTCATCAAGGGGAAAAATGGACTTATAGATTCTTCTAATAATGACCTCTAATACTAAAACCGCAATTGCGAACAACAATGAGATTACCCCTATATAACGCAGATTACTGACTATATTCGGAATTAAACTCTTCAAACGCATTGTAAGTATTTTTAATATTTTTATTTGGATTTTTTAATGGTCATCAACCAATTATAAACCGCACTCTCTCTTGATGGGTACTTGTTCTTTGCTTGAAAAACTTGTTCGGCGAAATACTTCCCTTGCTCCCCTGTCTTCTGAGCTAAATCCTTTATTCCTTCTTCAGCGCTCTTTTGAATCCTTTCAAAAACATCTGAAGGTAAGAAAGCAATTTCCATTCCCTTTGCCTGAGCTTCGTTTAAGGCATCTATTTCGCTTGACATTCCGTATTTTTTAGGATTGAAATACGCGTCATTCCAAAATATTTCTTCTACCCTTTTTCCTGCTTCCAATATTTTCCCCTGCATTTCTTTAGGTAACTGAGCCAAAGCTTTTGAACTACAAACAATATAGCTTGGCGTAAATCCACTCACATAAGAATCTAAATACACATAACGACAAACCTCGTGTAATCCCAATGCAAGTAATCTTTGAGTCCCTGACTTTGCGGCATCACATAAACCACGGCTCATTGCCATATATACTTCGGAAATCGGAATTTCGAGAACATTAACGTTAAGCGGTTTCCATATGTATTCCTCTAAAATTTTCCCAGGTGCTCTTAAACGCATACCTTTAAGATCTTGCAATCCTCTTATGGGCTTTTTAGAAAAAATCGGCGTAACAGCATCAATAGTCAAATTAGCATTTATAAGTGCTAACAATGTTATGCCTTTTGCGCTTAATGATTCCTCATCCGTTTTGCGCATTTTGTCCTTTAACATTATTATCGACTTTGGACTCGAAAAAACATAGGAGGTAAGAGAAGAAATATGAACCCATTCTCCTAATTGTGTAGGATACATTATAGAAAGCAAATCTCCGCATTCTATCAGGTTTTGAGAATAAGCTGTTATGTACTGCGGCACGAAATTCCCGAAGCTCCTCCTGTAAGCATCTGGATTTTTAGTTCGTTATTAGTAGCGTTCTCCACCTCTTTGATAAAAAGTTCAAAAAGTTTAATCGCATCATCTTTTGGGTTCAAAGGAGTTTGGAATCTCCAGGTCAAAGCGCCAATCCTTGTGGTCCAAAAAACAAAAAGAATAAAAGTATCGAGAATAAAAACCATCTTCCTCTTTTCATGATTCACCTCCTTATGATTTATATTTTACAAACTCTTTTTGTCATTTAACACTTTCCACTTATCGCGTCAAGTTTCTAAAGGAGGAATAGCAGGAAACTACTAGATTCTTGTTTTTATAACCATGATCTCTCCGCCTTCCTTTAAGTTTTACCTCTCGACCTTTTCCCCTCCATCAGCTGCCGTTAAACCAAGTTCAATTGGAAGTTCCCCAAGGGCCAAGGCCTTGATTGCGGTGAACCAACCTTCCACCGTTTTAATAAGATGGTAAACCAATGTAAGTCCCACAAAACCTCCAACTAAAACTCCCACTGTAATTCCCAATGCTATCTTCAATCCTAACATCTTCCTCACCTCCTTTCTTTAATGTCCACCCTATTAAGTGCAACCATCGTGCCAAACGTTGAAAACGAACTTCATACTATGAGAATCTTCAAACTCTTAAAAGGGATGTGGAAGGTAAACTTGCTTATTGTCAGGATTTTTGTTGAACATTTCTACAGTTAAGCGGATTTTTTTTCGACAATTTAGTTTATGGCTTTTCAGAAAGGGGGAAGAATAGTAAAATGTTTCCCATGGATAGGCTTCCGGGTTATGGAAGATGTTTTATGTGTGGAAGAGTTAACCCCCGAGGGTTGAGGCTTGAACTTTTCATTGATGGGGATGTGGTGGTGACGGAGTTTAAACTTGAGGACTTTCTCATCGGCTATGAAGGTATCATCCATGGAGGGGTACAGGCGGGAATTTTGGATGAGGTAATGTGGTGGGCTTCTTCTTGGGGAAGTCAAAGGGCCACTTACACCGCCGATATGAGTATCCGTTATAAAAGACCTGCCCCAATTAATCACCGTTTTAGGGCCGTAGGGAAGCTCATCGGAATGGACAATCGGTTTGTTTATACGGAGGGAGAAATTGTGGACCTTGAGGACCAAAGGGTCTGTACCACAGCTTCAGGCCGTTATTATATCCTCTCTGAGGAAAAGAGTCGGGAACTCTTTGGGCTTTTGGACTACAGTAATTGCAGCGAAGAGGTTAAAAAGCGGTATTTGAAATCCGAAAAACCCTATTAACCTATCCCTATTCCTTGAAGAATGGAAAGCATAATTGAAGCAGCCACAACCGAACCCACTTGGCCTCCCGCATTGGCTCCCATGGCATACATGATAAGGTAATTTTTTGGATTATATTTTTGCCCCTCCCTCTGAACGACCCTTGCGGCCATTGGAAAAGCGGAAATGCCAGCTGCTCCTATAAGGGGATTCACCTTCCCTCCACTTAAAATATAAAGCAGTCTTCCCAAAAGAAGCCCGCACACAGTGTCCAAACATATTGCCAAAAAACCCAGACCGAAAACCAAAAGCGTTTGAGGCTTAACGAAAACGGGCCCAATCATGGTAGCTCCTATGGTTAGGCCTAAAAGGAGCGTAACCACATTAGCTATTTCGTTTTGGGCGCTTTTTGAAAGCCTTTCTACAACTCCGCATTCTCTTAAGAAATTACCCAACATCAAAGAACCAACAAGGGGTAATCCCTTAGGAGCAATAAAACCCACAAGAATGGTGATTACTACTGGAAAAAGTAGCTTCGCGGTTTCCGAAACACTTCTTTTATAAACTCCCATCATCGTGATTTTTTCCTTTTGAGTCGTTAAGGCTTTCATTATGGGGGGCTGAATAATGGGGACAAGGGACATATAAGAATAGGCTGCCACCGCCACCGCTCCAAGAAGATGAGGAGCATATTTGGAGGTCACATAAATGGCCGTCGGACCATCACAAGCTCCAATGATCCCTATTGAGACCGCCTCCTTAAGGTCAAACCCTAAAGCTAAAGCCAAAAGTAGGGTAAGAAAGATCCCAAACTGACCAGCGGCACCAAGCAGAAACATATAAGGCCTTTCCAATAAAAGGCCAAAATCAGTCATCGCACCGATGCCCACAAATATCAAAAGAGGAAAAAGCTCAGTCTGAATCCCTGCATCATAAAAGATCCGTAAAAACCCTCCTTCCTCCATAATCTCCGAAAGGGGAATATTGACCAAAATACAACCAAAGCCTATGGGTATAAGTAAAACAGGTTCTACGTCCTTTTTTATGCCGAGATAAAAAAACAAAAGCCCCACGCCTATCATTAAAAGGTTCGACCAATGAAGGGCGTAAAAGCCCGCTCCAAGGGCTTTAAATCCTTGAAGGATGGCTTCCAAAAGGGTCATTTCTCCTCCTTGTAAGGGAAAATCCTCTTTAAAAGCTCCATCACTAAACTACAAATCCCAAGCACCAAAAGGGTTCCCCCAACCCCTACCAAAAGTAAACTCAACCCAATTTCCCACTTCCCCATGTTTTATCCACCCATAAGGTAGTTGGGCAAAAAGGTCGCGATCTGAGGGAACAAAAAGAGGAGAAGTGCTGCTACAAAAAGACTAATTAGAAACGGTATAACACCCTTATAGATCTCACCAAAAGGTATACCCCTTATATTTCTAACCACAAAGACGCACACAGCCACCGGAGGAATTATAACGCCAACCATTAATGTCACACAAATCATTATCCCAAACCATATGGGATCATACCCCAGATGAATAACAACGGGATAAAATATGGGAGTCGCAAGGATCATAAAAGCGAGGTCATCCATAAATGACCCGCCAAGCAGATAAATCACCATTATGAGGACCATAATCAAGGCGCGAGGCAAGTGCAATGAACCAACCCATTCGGAGATACGAAGCGGTATCTCAGTTAACGGCAAGAAATGACCATAAACCGAAGAACCGGCAATCAAAAGAAGTACCATACAGGAAGTCCTTATCGATTCGTCAAAGGCTTTGAACATATTTTGGAAGGTAATTTCCTTATGAATTAACGCAAGCACAAAAACACCCACTGTCCCTATCACGCCTGCTTCAGTAGGACTAAAAATACCTAACATTAAACCCACAATCACACAAATATATATAACGGCACCCTCTATAAATTCAGGGATTGCCTTTAATCTCTCAACCCAAGAGGCCTTTTGACCCACAGGCGCATCCTGCGGCCTTATCTTGGCCCCTCCGTAAACGGCTGCCATAAACAAGCCTGCAATCATTATTCCTGGCAAAAAGCCAGCCAAAAACAACCTACCGATGGATTGCTCAACTACAAACCCATAAATTATGAGCACGATGCTTGGGGGAATAAGAACCCCTAAAGTACCCACCGAGGCTACAACGCCACTTGCGAGCCTTCGGTTGTAACCGTATCTTTCCATCTCAGGAATGGCGATGCCCGAAAAAGTAGCCGCAGTCGCCAAGGTGGATCCCGAAATGGCCTTAAATAATGTGGCCCCCACCACAGTCGTCATGGCAAGACCACCGGGGATATGCCCGATGAACTTCTGAGCAGCATCATAAAGTCTTTTGGCTATATTTGTATTGGAAGCTATCTGTCCCATTAACACAAAAAGCGGTATCACCGTAAACCCATAAGAGGTAAAAGTATCCAAGAAATCTTGCACCAAAACATTACAGGCGGCTTTGAAAGAAACCACATAGGCATATCCCACAAACCCCAAAATGGCCATCCCAAAAGCCAGTTCGATTCCACTGAGAAACAACAGGATCAACACAAAAAGAGAAAGAACACCGATTAGGGATTCGCTCATCCTTCACCTTTCGCCAAACGGTAAAATTGGGAGACTAAAATTAAAGCTTCGATAAAAAAGGCAAAGGCCAGGGCAAAAGATAAAGGATAAAGGGGAATCCGAAAACTGGGACTAACTTCCCCTGACCTTAAGGTACTAAAACCATAGTTGATAAAATTAGCCCCAATAAATATAAAAAGCAAAATCCCTAAAATCCTAGTAGCCATAATCAAAACGGCCTTTGCCCGTCCCTTTAACTTATCTATCAATATATCTACATAGACGTGACCCCCCTTCTCAGTGGTATAAGGAAGAGAAAAGGCTATCACCAGCGCTCCCAAAAAGGTCACTATCTCCAAAGAGCCAACAATAGGCCTCTTAAAGGTGCGTAAAGTAATATCGCTCATTGTCACCAAAGTGATGAGAAGGAGGGCCACACAGGCTAAATAATGCATAAAACGACTTAATCTACCAAGAGAGCTCAACATCCTTTACTTCCTTTCTTTCAAAAAGCTCATGGCAAATTCAATCACTTTATCGCCGGGTAACCCTTTTTGAGTGGTAGTTTTGACGTATTCATCAATAATAGGCTTCATTAATGCGGCTACCTTAGCATGTTCTTCTGAAGTCGCACGAACAACCTTTATGTTCTTTTCCTTCATATAGGCCAATGCCTCTTCGTCTAATTCATTACATTGTTTGCCGAACTTTTCTATCCATTCCTCTGAGGTTTGTGTAATAACCTTCTTGATATCTTCGGGAAGTGCATTCCACTTCTCCTTGTTCATTACAACGTACATGGCTGTGGTGTATGAAACTGTATAATTAAGGATCACCGTCCTTAAATGATCACCCAACTTCCATCCCTTAACCGGTTCTATGGGAAGTAACACACCATCAATTATGCCCCGTTGCAAAGCTTCATAGGTCTCGGTGATAGGTAAGGTCACAGGAGCTCCCCCGAGTTTTTTCACTATGTCAGCGTTTTCGGCATTGGCCTTAATCCTCAAGCCCTTTATCTCATCAAGCGAATTTATATCCTTCTTCACTTGAAAAACTCCTGGACCCGAGGCATGGAAAAATAAGACGTGAGTCTCATTGAACTCAGCAGGTTTAAACTTCTTGTAATACTCATTCACAAGCTTGTTAGCCTGATAACCACTGCTAAACCCAAGAGGAAGGCTTAAGAACTCACTAAGAGGAAACCTCCCCGGAGAATAAGCCAGAAGGGTAGTACCTATATCCACCGTCCCTGTTACAACTGCTTCATAAGTCTTGGTGATCGGAACAAGAGCATTAGCGGGATAATGAACCACCTCCACCCGACCATTGGTCCTCTTTTGAATCTCCTGACAAAATTGGTCCATAAGCTGATAATGTTTATGAGAAGGCGGATATTGGTCGCTTAACCTCAGTTTTATCTTTTCTTGCGAAAAACCAACGCCACTAAATAAACACACCAAAAACAAACAAAAAACCATCCCCCTTACAACCCGTCTCATCTTTCCCTCCTTATTGTAATTTATTGTGATTTTTGGAACAAAATACCAGGTTTTTTTGAATGTCAATACTTTATGAAGGTTTTTCTCCAGGTTTCTTTGAGTGAAGAAAGGGACCTGTTTATTATCTCTTTCCCCCTCAATCCGATTACTTTAAAGGTCTCCTCTTCGATCACTTTACCGATTAAACCGAAGGGAAGTCCCTTCATTAGATCCTCAAAAGCCCTTTGTCTGTCGGGAGGAACTGTCACCACAAACCTCCCTTGGGATTCGGAGAACAAAAGATAATCGTCCCTTTCTATGTTCTCCATCACCACGGCCCGAAGGTCCACCAGAAGGCCAAACCCTCCTGAAAAGGCCTTCTCGGCCAATGCAACCCCTAATCCTCCATCGGAACAATCGTGAGATGAAGAGATAAGCCCTTCTTTTATCGCCTGATGAAGCCTCAAGAAAAGTTCCCTCGAGACTTGGGGTCTAACCTTTGGAACTTCATTGCCGATAAACCCCATTAACCTAAAATACTCGGACCCTCCGAGTTCGGGATAGGTCACCCCCAAGACATAAAGAAGATCACCAGGCCTTTTCACGTCCATGGTCATGGAAATCCTCACGTCGTCTATCTTGCTTATAACCGTAAAAAGCACCGTTGGAGGCACCGAGATCCTTATGCCTTTCCCTACATAGTCATTTTTCATGCTGTCCTTTCCGGAGATGCAGGGCACCAGAAAGGCCTTGGTGAAATCATAAAGGGCCTTATTGGCCCTAACAAGCTGAGCCAATTTAAAGTGAGCATCGGGGTTATCTTCGGAGGGAAGCGGATCAGGCCAACAGAAGTTATCCAAAGCCGCCATCCTCTCGGGGTCACCCCCTGCACAGACGTTGTTTCTTATGGCTTCTTCCAGAGCACAGGCGGTCATCCAATAAGTATCGATGTCTCCATATTTGGGACATATACCATGTGAAACAACTATCCCTTCCATGGAATCGAGAAGAGGCCTTATTACGGCTGCATCCTGAGGCCCATCGTCCATCTTACCCACAAGGGGTTTACAAACACTTCCCCCTTGTACTTCGTGATCATAACGCCTCACAACCCATTCTTTACTGGCCACATTAAGCCGTGAGAGCATCCTTCCGAGAATTTCCCCATAATCTTCAGGAGGAGGAAAATCGGGCTCGGGATAAATGGGCCTTTTCCATCGGGCTACAAGTTTCATCCGAGGAAGGCCTTCATGGAAAAAGTCCATATCGAGATAAGCGACCGTTTCTCCTTTCCAAAGGCAATGGAACTTTCCGGAAGAGGTAAAACGGCCTACAACTGTGGCCTCAACCTCCATGCTCTTTGCAAGTTCAAGCAGTTCCTCCACCTTCTCCGGAGGAACCGCCAAGGTCATCCTTTCCTGCGATTCCGAAAGAAGGACCTCCCATGGATCAAGCCCCGCATACTTCAAGGGCACCTTATCAAGCCAGATCTCGCATCCTCCGGCCTCACGGGCCATTTCCCCTACCGAAGAAGAGAGACCACCGGCACCGTTGTCGGTTATGGAAGTGTAAAGCCCCCGGTCACGGGCTTTTAGGAGACAATCAAACATCCTCTTTTGAACGATGGGATCACCTATTTGAACCGCGCTTGTGGGGGAGGATTCGCTTAAACCTTCAGAAGAAAAGGTGGCCCCATGAATGCCATCCTTTCCGACCCTTCCTCCAACCATAACTACAAAATCCCCGGGTCTTGCCTTTTTTTCGTGAGCGGGCTCACCCCGAATAAAACGAGGCATTATGCCGCAACTGCCACAATATACCAAAGGCTTTCCAAGGTATCGTTCATCAAACACGATGGAACCATTTATTGTGGGAATACCCATCTTGTTGCCCCCGTCTTCGACACCCTTTACCACCCCTTCCATTATCCTTCGGGGATGTAACACCCGAGGAGGAAGTGGACCTTGGAGATCGGGTGGGGCGAAGCAGAAAACATCGGTGTTGAATATCAGCTTGGCCCCTTTTCCAGCTCCAAAGGCATCCCTTTGAACCCCCAAAATGCCCGTTAAAGCACCTCCATAAGGGTCAAGGGCCGAGGGCGTATTGTGGGTCTCCACCTTTATGGTTATAAGCCAATCCTCATTGAAAGCCCAAATACCCGCATTGTCCTCAAAGACCTTTACGCATCTGTCCTTGGGACCAAGGATTTTTCTTATCTCTTCCGTAGAACGCTTTATAAAGGTATCAAAAAGGCTTTCTATTATCTCCTCTTTCCCCAGTTCCTCATCTATATAATGGATACGAGCATTAAAGATCTTGTGTTTACAGTGCTCAGACCAGGTCTGAGCTATTGCTTCAAGTTCCACATCCGTTATCTCCTCACCAAGCCCTAACCTCTCCCTTTCTCTAAGAACCTCTTCTCGTTTGAGGTAATCCCTTATGGCCTTCATCTCCTCACAGCTCAAGGCCAAAAGTCTTCGTTTGCTCAACTCCAAAAGCTTCTCATCCGATAAAAGGGAGAGGTTGAATTTTTCCACCCTTCCCCCACCAAGACCCCTTATTCGCGGTACCTCAATGGGGAACTTGTGGGGATCCCATTCGGAACGGCGAAGGACTGTAAACCGGTTGATCAAAGGATTTCCCAAGTAATCCCTGGCTATCCTCCAAGCCTCTTCTTCGTTCAAATTTCCCTTAATGAGGTACTTTATGGCAGTGTAAACTCCTTCCTCTTCTCCTAAAGGACGTGAGAGCATTACCTCCAAGGCCTCACGGGCAGTTCTTCCCACATTGTCGGTCACCCCCGGAAGAAAACCCACTTCAATAAGCCAATCGAAATCCAAGAAGATTGGTTCATCAACTGAGAAAAATTGGGTTACGGGGTCACTTAGGGCATTTTGGGCGAACTCGAGAACTTCTTCCTTACTAAGGTCCGCATCAAGTATATAAACCTCGATCCTTTTTACACTCTCAACCTCAAGCCCTAAATGTTCCTTCAGACCTCTCTTTATGTCCTCGGAAAGGGCATCAAAAAAACCGTCCTTTAAGGCCACCTCAATCCTATGGGGCATTCGCTCCTCCGACTTTCATAACTTAAAACGGAGGCCTTATGATCTTCAAGCCATATAACAAGAAGATTATGCCCGTATAAAATAGAGAGACAAGAAGGGATTTCCGAAGGGTTCCTTTTTTCTTTTGCATCATCCCTTCAACGCCCTTATGCATCAATAAAAACCCCACGAAATTGGTGAGCCAATAACCAATGACCATACCCGGGAAAAATAACCTTTTTGAAAGAAGGGAAAGCCCACTTCCAAAAAGATAAGCCAAGGGCAAGTTTATGAAGGCATCGTTCCACCACGATAAAGGGGAAAGGAGGTATCCTATGCCGAAGATGAGGAGGTTTTTAAAGGTTCGTGCTTTCGGTGTCCTCATTCTTAGAAGAAACTTTCCCCACGATGACCTTGGCTGGGCGGAGAACCCTGTCGTTTAAAAGGTATCCCTTTTGCACCTCTTGTACGATCTCAAGAGGCCCAATCCCCTCAAGTTCTATCTCACCCACTGCCTCATGCAGTTCCGGATCGAACCTTTCACCAAGTGTCTTTATTTCTTCTACTCCAAAACGCCTTAAGACCGATCGGAACTGTTCGAGGATCAATTGAAGGCCTTGAAGGATTGGCTCTGTCTTTTCGTCCCTTTGAGCGTGCTCTAAGGCTCTTTCTAAATTATCAAGCACCGGCAAAATCTCCTTTAAAAGCTCCTCGTTCCCATAACGGACCAATTCGGCTTTTTCTCTCGCCACCCGTTTACGATAATTATCGAATTCCGCATAAAGACGAATGAACTTGTCGTAATTTTCCTGGGCTTGAGCTTTAGCCTCCTCAAGTTCTTTCTTGACTTCACCAAGCTCTTTCTTTAAAGCTTCCACCTCCTCTATCTGCATCCCAAGCTCCTGTCCCTCTTTCGCTTCCATGATTTCCCCCTCCAAGAAGGGTCTCTTTGAAAGTTAAACACTATGAAGCTTCCCCTCAAGGAAGGCCCATTTCACGGAGAAGCAAAAGAAAACCACAACTCAAAAGGCCCGAAGCCACATCGTCCATCATAACCCCAAACCCACCTTTTAAGGCTTCCAATTTCTTCAAAGGGAAGGGTTTTAAGATATCAAAAAACCGGAAAAGAAAAAAACCAAGTACAAATTCAAGAAGCGTCCGAGCGAAAAACAAAGCGAAAAGACTCCCCACCACTTCGTCTATAACTATCATGGGGTGATCTTTCTTCTTAAGGAGAACTTCAGCCCTTTCGGTGAAGAGAATCCCGAGAAAAAAAAGAAAAAGTATCAAAAAAAGATGCCAAAAATGAGAAAGCGAGGAAAGCATAAAGGCAATGGGCAACGTGGCTAAAGAGGCCATACTTCCCGGGGCAAAGGGGATCTTCCCTACCCCCAAAAAGCTTACGAAAAGAAGCACCCCTTTATCCTTCACCGAACCTCCTTATGGCCTCCTTTAAGTCGATCTTACCCTCGTAAAGGGCTTTTCCTATTATCACGCCCACAAGGTAGGGTATTTTTGAAGAGCGTTCTATATCCTCAAGGGAAGATATACCTCCTGAGAGGATAAATGGGACTTGAAGTGAGCTTAACCTTTCAGCCCCTTCGAAGTTAGGACCCGAGATAGTACCATCCTTCAATATATCGGTATAAATGAACAATCGGACTCCCAAATCCCTTGCCCTCTTGGCAAAATCCATGACCTTAAGACCGCTCGGCTTCCTCCATCCATCGATCATGAGTTCCCCTTCCCTCACATCTAAGGCCAAAAGAATCCTCTCGGGGGCAAGGTTTAAGGCTTCTTTCAAAAACTCCTCATCAAGAATCGCTCGCGTGGAAAGTATTAACCTGGAGATGCCAAGAGAAAGCCATCTTCCCACATCCTCAACACTCCTTATACCTCCTCCCAGTTGGATTTGGAGATTAGTGTTTCTTACAATCTGAAGGATAACCCCCTGGTTTTTCTTCGAATCTCCTTGGGCCCCATTTAAATCTATAAGATGAAGCCATCTGGCTCCGCATTCTTCCCACCTTTTCGCCACTTCCAAGGGATCGTGAGAATAAAGTACCTCCCTCTCGAAAATACCTTGATAAAGCCTCACACATCGCCCATCCTTTATATCTATCGCCGGGATTATCAGCATTAAAGAAGACCCTTCGTCGAAGGAATCTCAGTTTTTCTTGGATCCAGTTGGACTGCCTCTTTAAGGGCAAGGGCAAATCCTTTAAAAAAGGCTTCACTTATATGATGTAGGTTCCTCCCTTCAAGTAGCCTCATATGAAGGGTCAAAAGCGCGTGGTTCACAAAGCCCCTGAAGAAAACCTCCAAAAGCTCAAAATCGAACTCCCCTACCTTTCCCTTCACCTCGGCCCTTAAGTCCAAAAAAGGCCTCCCCGAAATGTCAACTCCCACAAGTACAAGCGTTTCATCCATGGGTAAAATGGCATAACCAAACCTCCTGATCCCTTTCTTGTCACCAAGCGCCTTTAAAAAGGCCTCCCCAAGGCATATGCCCACATCCTCAACCAAATGGTGATAATCCACCTTCACATCCCCTTCTGCCCGAACCTTAAGGTCAAATGAGGCATGCTCGGCCAGTTGCTCTAGCATATGTTTGAAAAAACCAACCGGAGTCTCTATCTCCTTACCCCCCTTACCATCGAGGTTTATAAAGACCTCAACTTCCGTCTCCTTTGTCTTCCTGAAAACTTCGGCCTTCCTATCCATCCTTAAGCCTCCCCAAAAGGGCATCCCTGTGCCCCAAAAGCCCTTCCTCTTCAGAGAGTCTCATCCCTACAAAGGCCAATTCCTTAAGCTTCTCCCCGGTTATGGAAAGGAATTGTATCCTCTTAAGGAAGTTCTCAACCCCCAAAGGAGAACTGAAGCGCGCTGCTCCAGTGGTAGGCAGAATATGATTGGGTCCTCCACAGTAATCCCCAAAAGCCACCGAGGTTTCTTCACCGATGAAAACGGAACCCGCATTTTTCACTTCCCCAAACCATTGCCAAGCATCTTTAAGGTGAAGTTCCAGGTGTTCGGGGGCAAATTGGTTAACTAAGTCCATACCTTCTTTTAAGTCTCTAACAATTATAATGAATCCATTTTCTTTTAAACACCTTCGGGCCATCTCCTTCCGAACGAAACCATAAAGAAGCTCATGCACCTCTTCAAGCACCCTCTGAGCGTAGGATCTATCCGGAGTGATCAAGATAACCCAAGCATCCTCATCGTGTTCGGCTTGACTCAAAAGGTCAAGGGCAGCTTTATGAGGAGAAGTACTTCCATCGGAAAAAATTAAAAGTTCCGAAGGCCCTGCTAACATGTCGATTCCCACTTCGCCGTAAAGGAGTTTTTTGGCAGCCTGAACATAAAGGTTCCCGGGCCCAACGATGAGATCAACCTGCGGGATGCTCTCAGTGCCATAAGCCAAAGCCCCTATTGCTTGAGCCCCTCCGATTTGGAAAAACCTTGAGGCACCGCTTATTAAAGCCGCATAAAGAAGAACAGGCCTTGGAGGAGGAGGGCTCACCACGATGACCTCCTTCACCCCAGCTACAACTGCTGGGACAACGCCCATCAAAACCGAAGAAGGATAAGAGGCCTTGCCCCCAGGGACATAAAGGCCCACCTTCTCAACGGGTCTAAAGACCTCACCCCTTATGATGCCCTCTTTCACCTCCATCCAATCCTGAGGAAGGGAGGAAAGGCAGAAACTTTCGATCTCCTTTTTAGCTCGAAAAAGGGCTTCCTTTAAAGAAGGGTCTATTTCTTTCTCCGCCTCAACCCACTTTTCCTTTTTTATCTCAAGTTGATGAGGCTCAAGCCTTATTCCATCAAGCTTTTGGGTTAGCTCACATAAAGCCTCGTCCCCTCCCCTTTTTACCTTCTCCAGGATCTCCTTCACCCTTTCGGAGACTTCCTCAAAGGCGCTTTTTCTTCTTTGGAGGGTCTCCTTCCAAAAAGAGGGAAAATCGCCGTGTGAGCTATCAATGATTTTCATCGATCTCCACCTCTTCAATATGAGCCCCAAGCTCTTGAAGCTTCTTCTTAAAGTTCTCATAACCCCTTTCCAAGTGCTCGATTCCCCCCACAAGGGTCTCACCTTCGGCCACAAGCCCAGCCAACACCAAGGCGGCACTTGCCCTAAGGTCCGTTGACATAACCGGGGCTCCCGTAAGATTAGGCACTCCCTCCACGATGGCATTTTGTCCTTGTACCTTTATCTTGGCCCCAAGGCGATTGAGCTCGTTAACGTGCAAGAACCTGTTCTCGAAGATCGTCTCAGTGATGACCGAAAGTCCCTGGGCCACTGACATTAAGACCATGAATTGAGGTTGAAGATCCGTCGGAAAACCGGGGTAAGGCGCAGTTCTCACATCTACCGCCCTTGGTCTTGAATGGGAGGAGACCCTTAAACCTTCGTTTTCCCGTTGGAAGAGAACGCCACTTTCAGTAAGTTTACTGATCAACGCCTCCAAATGTCCGATCTCTAACCCTTCCACCACCACATTGCCCTTGGTCAAAGCCGAGGCTATGAGGAAGGTCCCACCTTCGATTCTGTCCGGAATCACCCGATGGGTAATCGGCCGAAGTTCTTTCACACCGCGCACCTTTATGGTGGGAGTCCCCTCACCTTCTATTTCAGCTCCCATTTCCTTTAAGGCCTTCGCCAGATCGACCACCTCTGGTTCCAGAGCCGCGTTTTCTATCGCCGTCTCCCCTTCCGCAAAAACAGAAGCCATAAGGAGGTTCTCGGTGCCAGTTACCGTAGGGACATCCAGATAAATCCTCGTACCCTTTAGCTTTTTGGCCTTGGCGTAAATATAACCTCTTTCGACCTTTATCTCCGCTCCTAAAAGCTCCAACCCCTTAAGGTGTTGATCCACAGGTCTGGCTCCTATGGCACATCCTCCGGGAAAGGAGACCTGGGCCTCACCCATCCTTCCGACAAGGGGGCCAAGGACCAAAATCCCCGCCCTCATGGCCCTTACAAGTTCGTGAGGGGCTTTGACCTCTCGGAGACTACTTGCATCAATTTTCAAAGTAGAAGGAGAAATCCACTCGCACTTAACCCCCATCCCTCCCAAAAGGAGCGAAAAGGTCTCCACGTCCTTAACATGAGGGACATTCTCCAGAACCACAGGTCCTTTCACCAAAAGTGAAGAGGCCATTAAGGGCAAAGCGGCGTTTTTTGCCCCACTGACCTTTACCCTGCCTTTAAGCCTCCAGCCCCCTTCTACCTTGTAAGCCCTTCCCATCTCCCCTTGACCACCCTTTTGATCCCAGCATAATCCCTCACGGACCCTACTTCCTGAAACCCCGCTTTTTTGAAAAGCTCCTCCACCTTCTCGGCCTGTCCATACCCAACCTCAAGCAAAAGCCAACCCTCCTTTTTCAAGTACCTTCCAGCCCCCTCCACTATCCGCCTTATTACCAAAAGGCCGTCAGGACCACCATCCAAGGCCTCAAGCGGTTCATAATCCCTTACTTCGGGAGGAAGGTTAAAGATTTCCTGGGTCGGGATATAAGGCGGGTTTGAAACTATAAAGGAAAAATCACCTTCTTCCGGGAAAAGATCGGCCTCGACCAAAAAGACCCTATCCCCTACTTGATGAAGGGCCACATTTTCTTGGGCCACTTTAAGGGCCTCGCGGGATCTTTCACTGGCCCATATTCGGGCAGAGGGCAACTCCTTGGCTAAAGCAATTGCTATGGCCCCACAACCAGTTCCTATATCGAGGACCTTTAGGGGGCCGTTCGAGGACCACGAAAGCTTCAATGCTTCTTCTACGAGCAATTCCGTCTCGGGTCGAGGAATGAGACAAGCAGGGCTTACCTTGAACCTCAATGACCAAAACTCCTTCTCCCCTATAATGTAAGCCACTGGCTCTCCCTGAAGCCTCCTCTTCACCATATCGCTTAAGGCCAAAAGTTCCTCCTCTTTTAGCTTCCTTTTCGATGTGTATAGTTGGGCCCTGCTTTTTCCCAGTAGATAACTTAAGAAAACCTCCGCTTCAAGTCGAGCAGAGGAAATACCAGCCTCTTCGAGGATTTTGGTTAGGATCGTTAAGGCTTCAAGGACTTCTCGGGAGGTCTTTCTTTTTGTCAATCCCTTAAGCCTCCTCCATCTTCTTCAAGGCCTCCGCTTCCGTGTAAGCTATCAAGGCATCGATTAGCTCGTCCAAGTCCCCGTCAAGCACTTCCTCAAGCCGATAAAGGGTAAGACCAATTCGGTGATCAGTGACCCTATTCTGAGGGAAGTTATAGGTCCTTATCTTCTCACTTCTTTCACCCGTACCGATCTGACTTTTCCTCTCCTTAGCTATCTGGATCTCCTGTTCCTTTCTCTTTAACTCCAATAAACGAGCCATCAAAATCTTCATGGCCTTGGCTCTATTCTGATGCTGCGACCTCTCGTCCTGGCATTGAACCACTATACCGGTGGGGATATGGGTTATCCTGACAGCGGTTTCGGTCTTATTGACGTGTTGGCCTCCGGGGCCTGAGGCCCGGAAGACTTCTATTTTTAAATCCTTCGGATCAATCTGAAGTTCCACCTCTTCGGCCTCGGGCAAAACCGCCACGGTGGCCGTCGAGGTATGGATGCGTCCCTGAGCCTCGGTTATGGGAATCCTCTGCACCCGATGGACCCCGCTTTCGTGTTTTAACCGACTATAGGCCCCCTTACCCTGAATCAGGACAATTACCTCCTTAAATCCACCGAGCCCCGTGGGGTGAGCATCCAAAAGTTCCACCTTCCAGCCTGAGCGTTCGGCATAACGGCTGTACATGCGGAAGAGATCACGGGCAAAAAGCGCCGCCTCCTCTCCCCCGGTGCCAGCCCTTATCTCCAAAATCACGTTGCGCTCATCCCTCGGATCTTTCGGCAAAAGAGCAAGTTTTAATTCCCTCTCCAACTTCTCGAGCTTCTCCTCAAGCTGTTCCTTCTCCTCCTGGGCGATACGCCTCAACTCTTCATCCTGCTCTTCCAATAGTTCCTCAACTTCCCTTAGCTTCTCGCGAAGAGCCTTGTATTGCCGGAAAGGCTCAACGATTCTCTTAAGCTCGGCGTGCTCCTTCGCGTATTTTTGATAGAGCTCGGGATCGCTTATGACCTCTTCCCGTAAAAGAGAGGCCTCTATTTCTTCAAGCCTTTTCTCTATCTCTTCCAGCCTTTTAACAACTTTTTCAAGCAGCACGTTAACTTAAGCGGATTGTCCTTCCCCTTGTTGTTCGAAGAACTTCCGGTATTTTTTCTGGAATTTTTCAAGCTTCCCAGTGGTGTCTACCAATTTTTGTTGCCCAGTAAAGAAGGGATGGCACTTGGAACAGATGTCCACTTTGTAATCCTTCCTGGTAGAAAGGGTCCTGAAAGTAGCACCGCAAGCGCAAGTTATGGTGATCTCATAAAGAGGGGGGTGAATATTATCCTTCATCTCCTATCCTCCTTTTCTTAAATGGATAACACTTCTTTTTATTAAAGACAATGCCTATTGGTTCATGTTTTCCAAGAATTCTCTATTGGACTTCGTTCCCCTCATTTTGTCAAGGAGGAATTCCATGGCCTCAATGGGGGTCATGTTTAGCAATACCCTTCTCAAAAGCCAGACCCGATAAAGGGTCCATTCGTCAAGAAGGAGCTCCTCCTTTCGGGTACCAGATCGGGTTATGTCAATCGCGGGAAAGATCCGTCGATCGGCGAGCCTTCGATCAAGCACGAGCTCCATATTCCCCGTTCCCTTGAATTCCTCAAAAATCACCTCATCCATACGGCTTCCCGTTTCGATCAACGCCGTACCTATAATGGTCAGACTCCCCCCTTCCTCTATGTTTCGGGCCGCCCCAAAGAAGCGTTTTGGCTTCTGCAAGGCGCTTGCCTCAATACCTCCTGAAAGCACCTTACCCGAAGAGGGGACTACCGCGTTGTAAGCCCGAGCAAGACGGGTTATGCTGTCAAGCAATATCACCACATCCCTTTTGTATTCCACAAGCCTTTTGGCCTTCTCGATTACCATCTCGGCCACTTGAACGTGTCTTTGAGGCGGCTCGTCAAAGGTGGAACTTATAACCTCACCCTTAACGGTCCTCTCCATATCGGTCACCTCTTCAGGCCTTTCATCAATTAAAAGTACTATGAGATAAACTTCAGGATGATTCTTCATAAGGGCATGGGCTATTGACTGAAGAAGTATGGTCTTTCCGGCTCTTGGTGGGGAGACGATAAGCCCCCTTTGTCCCTTTCCAACCGGAGTCAAAAGGTCCATGATCCTGGTGGAATAATCATCCTCCTCATACTCCAACTTGAACTTCTCCATAGGATAAAGGGGCGTAAGGTTGTCAAAAAGCACCCTTTCTTTTGCCTTTTCCGGGTCCTCGAAGTTTATCTTCTCCACCTTAAGAAGGGCAAAGTACCTCTCCCCCTCTTTTGGAGGTCTCACCTGTCCACTGACGGTATCACCCGTCAAGAGGTTGAAACGCCTTATCTGGGAGGGAGAGACGTAAATGTCATCGGGCCCGGGAAGATAACTGTTCTCGGGGGATCTTAAAAATCCAAATCCATCCGGTAATACCTCTAAAACTCCCTCCCCATAAATTACCCCTTCCCTTTGGGCATGAGCGTTAAGAATGGCATAAATGAGATCCTCTTTACGCATACCTGAAGGGTTCTCGATGCCGAACTCGTATGCCAGTTTGAGGATCTCGTTCATCTTCATTCGTTTAAGTTCAGTAAGGTTCAGGGCATTCATGCTACCTCCTTAGGGCGTGTTTTAAAATCTCAAGGCCTGTTTTTAAAACTTGATTTCTCAAGTAAGAAAAGTCTTTAGAGTTGTTTATCACATAGTGGGCCATCGGGAATTTGGCTTCCAAAGGAAGCTGAGCCTTAATCTTACTTTCTGCTGCCTTAGGGTCTAATTTATCCCGTCGAATAAGCCTTTTTATCTGAAGTTCAGGAGGACAATAAACCAATACCACAAAATCCATTAACTTCCAAGTGCCCTTTTCGATGAGAAGAGGTGCTTCTATCACCAAGTTTCTTCCGGACTCTTCTATTAGTTTCATCATCCTTTCTTCAACTAAAGGATGCACTATCCTCTCCAGTAAAAACCTTTTTTCAGGATCTTCAAACACTATTCGAGCAAGCGCTTTTCTATCTATAGAACCATCAGGACTGAGGATCTTCTCCCCGAAAGCCTCGATGACCTTTAGGTACCCAACTTCCCCTTTTCCGAGGACCTCATGGGCTATCTGGTCCAAGTTCACAAGGTCAAGCCCAAGGAGAGCGGATAAAATCCGAGCCACAGTGCTTTTCCCCGTGCATATTCCTCCTGTTACCCCTATTAGCAACTTTTGAACCCTTAAGAAAAACTTAAATATCTATGTTCTCAACGCTTAAAGCGTTTTCTTCTATAAACCTTCTTCGTTCTTCCACCTGCTCGCCCATCAGGATGCTAAATATCTCATTGGCCTGAACCGCATCTTCGATCCGGACTTGCAAAAGCGATCTGCTCTCCGGAGACATGGTGGTCTCCCACAGCTGTTCGGGATTCATTTCCCCAAGTCCTTTATACCTTTGAATGTAAAGCCCCTTTCTGCCCGCTTCCAAGACCTTACAAGTAAGTTCAAAAAGGTCATTTACCCTTTCCTCTCTGCCCTCGTTCAAGATCATAAGTGGAAAAGAGGAAAATAGGCCCTTTAGGTCATTATAAAGCAGGAAAAGCCTCCTATACTCATTGGATTGGAGAAAATCCCAGCTTATCTTCCTTCCCCTCCCTTCGAGATCGGTAAAATATAGTTCGTAAAGCCCATCCTCCGTCTCGATAAGCCTCACTTGCACTTGATTTCCCAGTTCATCGATCAGGTTCTGTAAAACCTCCTTGGAAAGGAATTCCTCCCTCTGCTTAAATTGAAACTTCAACATCCCCAAAACCAATAACCGACTTATACCCCTCCTCTCCAAAAGGGAAAGGATCCTTTCAAATTCAAAGGCCTTTTTCATAAGGCTCGAAAGTTCCTTTTCCTCAAGCTCTTTTCGGGAGATCCTGAGCTTTATCTTCTTGACCGCCCTTTGAATAACAAAGTCATCAAGGTCGGAATCGCTCCTTAGGTAAACTGTTTCTTCCCCCACCTTCACCCTATAAAGAGGGGGTTGAGCTATGTAAAGGTAGCCCTTTTCTATTAGAGAAGCCATCTGACGGAAGAAAAAGGTCAAAAGAAGCGTCCTTATATGAGAGCCATCTACATCGGCATCGGTCATTATTATCACCTTATGGTACTTAACGTCGTCGGAAGAATTTTCCTTTAAAGGAGCCATCCCAAGGGCTGCAAAAATGGTGCGAATCTCCTCATTGGAAAGCACCTTGTCAATCCTGGCCTTCTCCACATTTATTATCTTACCCTTTATGGGCAAAATGGCCTGATAACGTCTATCCCTGGCCTGCTTGGCCGAACCGCCAGCGCTTTCCCCCTCCACTATAAAGAGTTCTCTTTTTTCAGGATCCTTTTCCTGACAATCGCTGAGCTTACCGGCTAAAAGCGTACTTTCAATTGAACCTTTCTTTCTAACCAGTTCCTTAGCCTTTCGTGCCGCTATCCTAGCTCTGGCGGCCTCTATTATCTTCGACAATATCTTTTTCGCCTCCTGAGGATTACGCTCAAGATAATCTGAAAGTCCATCGTTTACTATGGATTCCACTATGCCTTTCACTTCGCTATTGCCGAGTTTTGTCTTCGTTTGACCCTCAAATTGAGGTCTTGAAAGTTTAACGCTTATCACCGCCGTAAGCCCTTCTCTTACGTCATCACCACTTAGACCATCTTTGAGTTCTTTTTGCCCTCCCCTTTGGTTAAACAAGTTATTGAGCGTTCTCGTTAAAGCGGATTTAAAACCAATTACATGAGTACCTCCTTCGGTGGTCTTTATACAATTGGCAAATGAAAGTATGTTCTCGTTGAAAGTATCGTTATACTGAAGAGCTACTTCCACAAAACATCCGTTTCTCTCTCCCACAATATAAATGGGCTCCTCGTGGATCACGGTCTTGTTCTTGTTCAATTGTCTTACCATTTCCTTTATGCCACCTTCATAACAATAAGAGACCTTCTTTCCGATTCTTTCGTCTTGAATTGTCAAGCATATTCCCTTATTTAAAAAGGCCAACTCCCTTAATCTATGACTCAGATGCTCATAGTCAAAATCCAGATCCCCGAAGATCTCGGGATCGGGTTTGAACCTTATGGAGGTGCCACTTCCTTGAGCATATCCTTTGACTTTAAGAGGGGTAACCGGTTTTCCTCTTTCGTATCTTTGCCACCATATCTTTCCATCCCTTATGACTTCGACCTCCAGATACTCCGAAAGGGCATTCACCACCGATAACCCGACCCCATGAAGACCACCAGAGGTTTTATACACACCTTCCTCAAACTTACCCCCTGCATGTAACTTGGTTAGAACCACCTCAAGAGCAGGCCTCCCCTCTTCGGGGTGTATATCGATGGGTATTCCTCTTCCGTTATCCTTAACGGTCACACTTGAATCCATGTGGATTATGACCTCTATTTCGGTACAAAAACCCGCTTGGGCTTCATCGATGCTATTATCAACGAGTTCCTCCACAAGATGATGTAGTCCTTCAAACCCCGTATTCCCTATATACATGCCCGGGGTCTTTCTAACCGCTTCAAGCCCTTCTAAAACCTTTATCGACTCGGCAGTATAACTGGTCCGCAAATTTAACCTCCTCATTCCAGCATCCGCATAGGCATCACTACATAAAGATAAGCATCACTTTTCTCTTCCCTTAAAAGGGCAGCGCTCTCTTGATCCCTTAACTCAAATCTAACCCTTTCCTCCTCCATCACATTTAAGGCCTCAATGAGGTAATGGGCGTTGAACATGATCCGCAGGGGAAACCCTTCATATTGAATGTTTAAACCCTCCCTATACTCTCCACTTGGCCCTTCCACTTGGAGCTCAAACCTTCCATCTGGAGAAAAACTCATCTTTACTCCTTCTCCTTTTTCACCGGAGAAAACACTAGCCCTTCTCAAAGCTCGAAGGAAAACCTCCCGATCGATAATGGCTTTATTCTCAAGACCTGACGGAAGCACATACTTATATTCGGGGAAACCTCCCTCAAGAAGCCTTATGGAAAGCAGACTTTTCTCCCCTTCAAAATGAAGAAGATTCTCCTTGCTTTTGATGCTCAATTTTCCCTCCTCACCGAATACCCTTCTTATCTCTATAACGCCCTTTTTCGGTAATACCCATTGCGCCGGCTTCAAAACTCCCTCTACCTCACTCTGAAAAAGGGCTAATCGGTGACCATCGGTGGCGACAAGTCGTAAAAAACCTTTCTCAACTTCAAATAATACCCCATGTAGGTTCATGGAGGACTGTTGGGATGAGGTACAAAAAGAAACCCTTTTTATCATTTTCCTCAGAAGAGACCCATTTACGGAGAAAACCTCTTCCTTCACCTCTGAAAAACGAGGGAAATCCTTTGGGTCAAGCCCAGCTAATCGGAATGAGATGTTACCACTTGATATCCTCACCCAAAAGTTATCCTCAGTCTCAAAATAAAGATCTTCCTTGGGCATTTCTTTCACTATCTCATAGACCTTTCTTGCCTCCACACATATTTCTCCTTCTTCCTCTATCCTGCCAGAAACCTTTTCCCTCAAACCTATCTCAAGATCCGTAGCCTCTAAGAATATTTCATCCTTAGCTTGAACAAGCACATGAGAGAGAATCGGATAAATGGTCCTCTTTTCCACAATTCCCTGTAGTTTTGCTAAGGTCTTTTGAAGGTTTTCTTTTCCTATCTTTATTTTCATCTTTCCTCCTCACTATGTGGAAAATGTGGAAAACTGCATTAAGTCTCTAAAAACTAAGAAAATGCTTGTAAAAAAGATCGTTTAAGTTACTAACTTAATCAACTTTTCAACATTTTCTCAAGCTCCTCCAGCATCTCGCGAAAAACCCGATCGTTCTTCAACCTCCCTTCAATCTTCCTTATTGCATGAATGACCGTAGAATGATCCCTACCACCAAAGGATCTTCCTATCTCTACCAAAGGGGCATCGGTGTATTTTTTAGCCAAATACATGGCTATTTGCCGAGGGACAACTACTTTCTGCATTCTTCTTTGAGAGATTAACTCTTTAGGTTTTATCCTAAAATAACCGCAAATTTTATTAATGATTTTTTCCATCGTGATGGGCTGGTCTTCTTTTATTATGTTTTTCAAAGCTTCTTTTGTAAGTTCAATGTCAATTCTTTTCCTTGTCAATGAAGCATATGCGCCGAGCCTAATTAAACAACCTTCAAGCACTCTTATATTAGACGAGTCGATCTTTGAAGCAATAAAAAAAGCAACATCATCAGGCAAATCGATATTTTCAATCTCTGCCTTTTTCTTCAGGATTGCAACTTTAGTTTCCACATCAGGTGGTTGAATATCCACTATAAGTCCCCATTCGAAACGTGATCTTAATCTTTCTTCAATATTTGAAATATCCTTTGGAAATCGATCACTCGTTATCACTATTTGTTTTTTGTTTTGATAAAGAGTATTAAACGTATGGAAGAACTCCACCTGGGTTCTTTCTTTGCCAGCCAGAAATTGAATATCGTCTATGAGAAGAACATCCATTGTGCGGTATTTATTTCTGAAGGCGTCCATTTTTTCGTAGCGGATGGAGTTAATAAGCTCATTGGTGAACTCTTCGGAAGAGACGTAGCAGACCTTGAGTGGATCTGAGACTCGACGTTCCTTTATTATTTGTTGACCTATGGCGTTAAGAAGGTGCGTTTTTCCTAACCCCACTCCTCCGTAAATAAAAAGGGGATTATACCTTAAACCGGGTTTTTCGGCTACCGCTAAAGCAGCGGCGTGAGCCAATTGATTACCACTTCCCACCACAAAGTTGTCGAAGGTATATCTCGGATGGAAGGCCTGCAGGGCCTGCTGGATTCTTTCTTGATCGTGTAGATCCAATGTGGATTGTTCTTCAAATTTTTCCACAACAAGTTCCACATTGTAGCAATCCCTCTGGGTCTTCCTTAGGGCTTCTTGGATTTGATCAAGGTAATGTTCCTTTACCCATTCGCGGAAGAACTTATTAGGAGTAGCGATTACCAGGGTTTGGCCCTCAACGCGAGCGCGAAGGGGTTTTATCCAGGTCTCATAAGCGTTAAAAGAAAGGTTCTCCCTTAAATGATCAAGAACCTCATTCCAAAGCTCACTCATCAGGTGACTCAGCTTTTTCCTCCAGGAAGGTGGTGCCGAGGGACGGAGTTGAACCGCCGACACGCGGATTTTCAGTCCGCTGCTCTACCGCCTGAGCTACCTCGGCACCAAAATAAGGATAACGAAAGGGGCTGGACGATGTCAAGGTCCCCGGGGTGGCTCAAAAATTATGAAAGTTCATCCTAAAAATAACTCGAATTTTTATCGACTAAACTTAATTAAAGAACGAATATCACCACAGCCCTCTTCGAAACCGAATCCTTACTTAAAATTGGAACCTCGAAGCCCCGTTTGATTTGATTGTCACTTGTACTAGCTAGTATTATACTTTCTTTTTATAATAAAAGGGCGAAATTAAAAGCACATAAAAGGAGAGAAGAGTCATGAAAACAGCAAAGCTGATAGTGTTACTAATTTTGGCAATTCTTTTAGGGATAGTTTTGTTCAAAACCTTGAGCGAGTAAAAATACATTTTCTTTTCATTACAATAGAGATGCCACAAATTATTTTGTTGTTATTTGCTGTGGGAGCAGGTTTTGTGCTCGGTTTACTAGTTGTAATATCAAAAAGACTGAAAAATGGCAAACAGGATCAATAATAAGAATAACAATAAATGGCATGCTTTAGATCTTCAAGAAGTGCTTAAGCGCCTTGGTGCATCTGAAAACGGGCTTTAAAGTGATGAAGCTTTGCGTCGTTTGGAGAAGATAGGTCCTAATTCATTGGTGGTAGAAGAAGGTATAAATCCCTTCCGGCTTCTGATAAGGCAGGTTAACAATCCATTGATATATCTTTTAATTTTTGCTGCAATTCTTTCAATTTTTATAGGACATACTATTGATGTTATAGTGATTGCCGGTGTAATCATTCTAAACATCCTGTTTGGTTTCTTTCAGGAATGGCGTGCAGAGAAAACATTGTCTGCTCTTCGCCGTATGGCTTCTCCTCATGCAAAGGTTTTGAGAGATGGCAATCCAAAGTTAATAGATGCCTCTGAGGTTGTTCCTGGAGACATTCTTTTTCTTGAAACTGGTGATAAGGTCGCGGCAGATGCGAGGTTGATATGGGTTAACGAACTGCAGGTGGATGAATCAGCCCTTACGGGAGAATCCTTACCAGTGGCAAAAATTGTGGAAGTTTTTAAAACCTGATACCCCGTTAGCAGATCGGAAAAACATGGTCTTTACGTCTACCAATGTAACAGGCGGTAGAGGTTTAGCAATGGTTGTTGCTACCGGTATGAATACCGAGATTGGAAAAATCGCTGCTCAAGTCAGTGCTACAAAAAGGGAAGGAACACCTCTTCAAAAAAGAATGCATAAACTTAGCATTTTCATTGGAGTTGGAGCTATCGTTTTATCCTCTCTTGTTTTTGGTCTTGGACTGTTAAGCGGTTACAAGATCGTGGAGATGTTAATGTTTTCTGTAGCCGTTGCGGTTTCTGCTATTCCTGAGGGGCTTCCTGCAGTTATTAGTGTGACCTTAGCACTGGGGGTTCAACGCATGGCATCCCGGAATGCTCTTATTAGACGCCTTCCAGCAGTTGAGACCCTTGGTTCTGTGACCGTAATTTGCTCAGATAAAACAGGCACTATAACTAAGAATCAAATGACGGTAAAGAAAATTTGGGCTGGAGGTCAAATTTATGAGGTTACGGGTGATGGCTATGTGCCTGAAGGGGAAATTAGGAAGGAAGGGGGAGAGAAGCTTGAAAAACTCCCAGAGGATCTGAAGAAGTTTCTCGAAATTGGGCTTTACTGCAACAATGCGGTTCTAAGAAAAAAAGAGGGACATTGGATTGTAGAGGGGAATCCAAGTGAAGGGGCATTAATAGTAGTTGCTATGAAAGCGGGTCTGGAGGAACACCAAGAAAAAAGAAGAGACTCTCAGAGATTCCGTTTTCGAGCGAGGCTAAGTACATGGCGACCCTTCATCCTGGTGAAAAAAAAAGTGATAAATCCATCGTTTATATCAAGGGAGCTCCGGATAGGATCATAGGATTTTGTTCTCACATCTTGGTAAACGGAGAGCCTGTAGGACTAGATGAGACTCTCCGTAAAGAGATAGAGAAAATAAGCGAAAGCTTTGCGTCCGAAGCACTTCGAGTAATGGCTGGAGCCTACAAAGAGTTTGAAAATAAGAATGAGCTTCAACGAAGTGATGTAGAAAGAGGACTAATCTTCGCTGGACTTTGGGGAATGATCGATCCACCGCGTGAAGAAAGCGCTGAAGCGGTCAGACAAGCCAAAGAAGCAGGGGTTAAAGTTGTAATGATTACGGGTGATCATGCTGTAACTGCCCTTGCCATCGCTAAGAAAGTGGGAATTGTTGAGAATGGAAAAGTTATTACGGGAAAAGAAATTGATGAGATGGAAAAGCCAGCACTTGCTAAAGCTGCATTGGAATATGGCGTTTTTGCTCGAGTCACCCCTGCTCATAAATTAAAGATCCTTAGATCCCTCAAAGATCACGGGCACATTGTGGCCATGACCGGTGACGGTGTTAACGATGCTCCTGCCCTTAAGGGTGCTGAGATTGGAATTGCCATGGGTATTGCAGGTACGGAGGTGGCAAAAGAGGCTTCCGACATGATCTTATTGGACGACAATTTTGCTACCATTGTTAAAGCTATAGAAGAAGGCCGAAGAATCTACGATAACCTGCGTCGAGTGGTTTTCTATCTTATTTCTACTAACCTTGGAGAGATCCTAACCTTTATGGCTGCCTTAGCATTTGGGTTAGGTTTGCCTTTAACTGCGGTAATGGTGCTCTGGGTTAATCTGGTCACTGATGGTGCTTGTACTATCCCGCTTGGAGTTGAACCTGCGCATAAGGATATTCTAAAAAGACCTCCTCGAGATCCCAAGGAGTTCATACTTAATCGTGTCGTCCTTGTGAGAATGGCTCTTTTAACACCTATCATGGCTGCGGGAACTTTAGGGCTTTTTTGGTTTACTAAACAAAATGGAAGCCTTGAATAAGCTCAAACTGTAGCCTTCACAACCCTTGCAGCTTTTCAGTGGTTTCAGGCTATTAACGCTCGGTCCACTTTTAACTCCATTTTTGTTGGGCTTTTCACCAACCGTTGGCTTCTTCTGGGGATAGGTTTGGCGATAATCCTGCAAATAAGTGTTGTCCACTTTCCTCTTGGGCAGATGCTTTTCAAAACTACTGGCTTGGGGTTTAGCGACTGGATGTTGATCGTTTTGGTGTCGAGCTCTATTTGGGTTGCTGATGAACTTTATAAGCTTATAGGCATTTACAGAAGACTCACAAAGAAGAAAATAACGCTATCTTCAGAACCTTCCCGAAACCCCCCTTAAGGTTAGCCATTTATAATTTTCGGTTGAGATGAGAACTCTATGTAACTCCGGTCGGAGAGGTTATAATTAAAGAAATCGCCATAAAGATGGGTCAGGTTCTGTGTATCATAGGGTGGTCAAATAGCGGAAAAACCACTTTAATTGAGGCCTTATTGAAGGCCTTAAAGGAGGAAGGGAAGAGGGTAGTAGTAATAAAACACCATCACCATCCTCAGGCCCTTCCAGAGGAGAAGGATACTACAAGGTTTATTTTGGCCGGGGCGAAAAGGGCGATTCTGCTTGGAAGTGGAGGGTATCAGGTTTTTTCGGAAGAAGAGGATGAAAGTCTTCTTGAGGAGGTGATAAAGGCTCAAGAAGGGGTGGATATCATTTTGGTTGAGGGCTTTAAGAGTTCGAAGTATCCAAAGATTGAGGTTTACAATGGCTCACCTGAGGGTCCCCTTTATGAGAAGGTTAAGGGGGTTGTGGCGGTTGTAAGTGATGTTTTAGAGGATCCACGGATTGCCTGTTTTAAGACAGGTGAGTTTGAAGCCCTTTTGAGGTTTATAAGGGAGAAGTTTTTAAGTCCGCAGGAGGAGCTTGAGCTTTGGGTTAATGGGATTAAGCTTCATCTTAACCGCTTTGTCAAAGAGCTTTATCATCGCCTCATAAGGGATCTTGTTGTGTCCTTAAAAGGAGGAGAGGAGGGGAGGGAGGCCTTAATAAAATGGAGGAGAAAGTAGAAAAACTTTTGATTCCCGAACCCCAGGGGGAGCTTTGGTATAGTTGTATAGAGTGTGAATTTTCCACACCGCTTGATCGTTTCCTTTACGCCTGTCCTCAATGTGGGGGGCTTTTGAGGATTGAGGATAAAAATTTTGACCGTTTTTTAGAAATACCGCCTCAGGTCTGGAAGGAGGTTTTTGATCGGAGGCGCCTTTTGAGAATTGACGCCTTAAAGGGTGCTTTCACCTTTTATGAGCTTGTCCTCCCGGTAATACCCCTTGAGGACATCATATACCTTGGAGAAGGGCATACGCCTATAGTTCGAGCCAATGAGGAGTTAAGCCTTCTTGTAGGAGCACCATTCTTTTTAAAGTATGAAGGTTTGAATCCCTCCTTGAGCTTTAAGGATCGGGGTATGGTGGCGGCGGTAAGTTTTATCAATCACCTTTTAAAAAAGGATCCTCAAAGAAAGGTCCTTGGGATCTGTGCCTCAACGGGGGACACCTCAGCAGCAGCCGCCCTTTACCTTTCTTATCTTCCAAAAGATAGGGTCATATCGGCGGTGCTTTTGCCCGAGGGAAAGGTAACCGAAGGTCAGCTTGGGCAGGTGTTAGGGGCAGGGGCAGTGGTCATAGAGATACCCGGGGTTTTTGACGATTGTATGAGGATAGTGGAGGAGCTCTCAGCGAAGTACGAAGTATGTCTTTTGAACTCGAAAAATCCCTTGCGGATCCAAGGTCAGAAGACCTATGCCTTTGAAGTGGCCCAACAGCTCGGATGGGATACCCGAGGCTTGATGGTGGTCGTCCCAATAGGTAATGCGGGAAATGTAACAGCCATAATGGAAGGTTTTTTGGACTTAAAGAAACTCTCCTTAATAGAGGAGCTTCCCATCATATTGGGAATTCAGAGCGAACACGCCAATCCTATTGTCAAATGGAGAAAAACGGGCGTGTATGAGCCCGTCAAGGTCAAGCCGAGTGTGGCTCAAGCTGCCATGATAGGTAAACCTGTCTCCTTCCCCAAGGTGAAGAGGCTTGTTGAGGAGCATTACGGCGATAAGTTCAAGGTAGTAGAGGTCTCCGAAGAGGAGATCATGGAAGGGATGCTCCTTGCAAATAGGTACGGTCATGTGGTCTGTACCCAAGGAGGAGAGGCAATAGCGGGGTTAAGAAGGGCCATAAGGGAAGGGATCATCGATCCGGAGGGGAAGGTCTTTGTGGTCAACTCCACCTCTCATCAGTTGAAGTTTTTGAACTTTCAACAGATGTACTTTCAAGATGCCTTTCCTCCCGAGTATGGCATAAGGCCAAAAGAGAGCTTGAAGAATCGACCGATAAAACTTCCCCCCGACAGCTCTCGGATAGCCGAGTTTTTGGGGCTTAAAAGAAAAGATGAAGCTTAAGGAACTTGGTGAACTGGGTTTAATCCAAAGGCTTTACGCCTTTCAGGGGAAGGGCCTTAAGGCCGGTATAGGCGAAGACTGTGCGATTTTTTCCATGGGAGAATGGGACCTCTTAGTCACTACGGATCTTATGGTGGAAGGGGTCCATTTTTTAAAAGAACTCACCCCACCTGAGGCGCTTGGGTATAAGCTTTTGGCGGTGAACCTAAGCGATCTTGCCTCTTGTGGGGCTTTGCCCCTTTTTTATGTAATAGGACTTGTCGCAACTACGGAAGAAGATTGGGAATATGTAGAAGGGGTATATCAAGGGCTCTATAAATTGTCGAATCTTTATGGTGTGGGCCTTGCAGGAGGGGACCTATCACGGGGCGAGAGGATGATGCTTTCCCTTACCATAATTGGGAAAGCCGAGAAAGACACCTGGATTCCTAGATCAGGGGCTAAGGTGGGACAAAGGGTATTTGTATCCGGGACTTTGGGGGGGTCAGCCCTTGGGCTTATGGAGTTAAAAAATGGCTTGAAGGAAAGCCCATTTGTAAAAAGACACCTTTATCCCCCCATAAGGCTTGAACTTGGACAGTTTTTGGCCAAAAGAAAACTGGCTTCAGCCATGATCGATTTGAGCGACGGTTTTTTGCAGGACCTTGAGCGATTAGTCACTGCCTCAGGCGTTGGAGCGGAGATAGAGCTTCAAGCTCTTCCCTTAGAAGAAGGGTTTACAAAAAGGTGTGAACAGATGGGGCTTGATCCCTTTAAGGTAGCCCTTTCTGGAGGGGAGGATTATGAGCTTCTTTTCACCGTAGAGGAAGAAAAAAAAGAGGAGGTTTTTTGGCTAGGCGAAGAGCTCAAGATAAAGCTCAGTGAAGTTGGTAGGATAATACCTCAAGGGTTAAGGCTTTTACAAAACGGAAGGCCTTTGGAGATTCCTCAAAAGTTGGGGTATGATCATTTTCGATGGGAAAGTCCCTTTACGTAATTGACATAAGAGGAAGGGACATGATAGAAACCTCCTTTCTTGTAACCGAGAAAATATTCTCCCAGTCTAAAAACGGTCAAACCTATCTAAAGCTCAAGCTGAGGGATCGCACAGGTGAGATCGAAGGCAGAATATGGGAGGGTGTGGAACAGAAAGGTGCGATTTTCGATGTCGGTGATTTAGTGACCGTTAAGGCGGAGGTAGTTCTTTATCAGGGCCAGTTACAACTCAATATCCTTGAGCTTAGGCCCTGTTGCGATGAAGAGATGACCCTTGAGGATTTCTTCCCTCCCCCTCGAAGGGATCCCCAAGAGATACTCGAGGAGTTGAAAGAACTCGCTAATCAGATTGAAGATCCCTATTTGAGAAGGCTTGTCTTAAGTTTTTTACGGGATGAGGCTTTTTTAGAGGTTTTTGTAAAGGTTCCAGCCTCGAAAAAACTCCACCACGCAAGGCTTGGAGGGCTTTTGGAGCACACCCTTTCGGTAGCCAAGTTGGTGAATCGTTTGAGGGGGCATTATGAGGGGATAGATTGGGATCTGCTTTTGGCTGGAGCTATCCTTCACGACGTAGGAAAGACCAAAGAGTTACAGATTAAGTCACCCTTTGAGTACACCACAAGTGGGAAACTCCTTGGCCACATCATAATAGGCCTTGAGATGGTCTCCAAAAAGATCGAGGCCATCGAGGGCTTCCCTCCCGAGAAGGCCCTTTTGATAAAACACCTCCTAATAAGCCATCACGGCCGTGGGGAGTGGGGTTCTCCTGAAAGACCCAAAACCGTAGAAGCCGAACTTTTGCACCGGCTCGATGATCTGGACGCCAAGATCGAGGGGATCATGGATTTCATAAAGGGAAGCCAGGGGACTTGGACAGAATTCCACAAGGCCTTCGAAAGATCCTTTTTCCGGGGGGAAAATCGGGATAATTTTGAGGGTTGACATCCTTTTTAAGATAAGTATATTGTTTGAGGTAGCAGTTGCCCGAAGGGGTAGTTGCGCTTTATTTTTAACCCCCGACTGTTTTCTGAAAAGGAAAGGCGGGGGTTTGCTTTATATTGAGCAAAGAGGGGAGGTTGAGATCCTTGGGGATTTAAATTAAAAAGGGGAGGGTAAAATTGAGGGCGTTAGGGAGGCATTTGATAGTGGAGCTTTATGGTTGTAACACGGATATATTAAATGATAAGGAAAAAATAGAGCGGATAATGATAGAAGCGGCGAAGCGAGCGGGAGCTACGATCGTGCAAAAGGTTTTTCACCTCTTTAATCCCCATGGGATAAGTGGAGTAGTGGTTATTGCGGAATCTCATCTGGCCATTCATACGTGGCCTGAATATGGGTATGCAGCAGTTGACGTTTTTACCTGTGGCAGTAAGGTTGATCCGTGGAAGGCTTACGAGTATATAAAGAGGGAGCTTGAAGCAGAACATTCAAGTATAATGGAGATGTACCGAGGGGAAGTCCCCGATATCAAAAGAGAAACTCTTTTCGCTCAAGGGAGGTTGTGAGGTGTTGTTCACAAGACCGGTACGGTTTTTCCTAACTTGTGGTCGAGGAGAGGCCTCCACGCCTCTTGGTGCCTTTGACGCAGCCTTATGGGACGCGGGGGTTGGGGATCTCAATTTGGTAAAGGTCTCAAGCATATTGCCTCCGGGATGTCGGGAGGATACAAGTCCCATTCCTGCGGGTAGTATTGTGCCCTGTGCTTATGCCTACATCATAAGTGAGGTTCCGGGGGAGATCATTTCGGCGGCGGTAGCAGTTGGGATTCCCGAGGAGGCCCAAGAGGCGGGTCTTATAATGGAGTTTTCGACCCGAGGTCCAAAAGAAGAGGCCGAGAGGATCGTGCGTCGGATGGTGGAAGAGGGTATGGCCTTAAGAAGGCGCACGATTAAGGAGATAAGGAGTTGCGCGGCTGAATGTAAAGTCTCGCGGATCGGTGCCGCTTTTGCAGCCGTTATTTTCGGGCCTTAAAAGTTGCAACCCCAATTACTTCGATTTCTGAGCAGTAAGGCTGAGCTTGAGAAAAGTAAAGTGGTCTTATGGGGGTGCCCCCTTGATTTTGGTTCCAGTTGGAAAGGGGGAGCCCGATTTGCGCCTACTGCTATAAGGGAGGCCTCCTGGAACCTTGAGAGTTTTAGCCCTTATTTGGGTAAAGACTTAGAGGAGATAGCCCTTTCTGATATAGGTGACCTCACGGTTTCGGGCGATCCAAAAAAGGCCTTGGAGGAGATCGCTTCCTTTGTGGAAGATCTTTTAAAGAAAGGGAAAAAGACGCTTATAATCGGAGGCGAGCATCTTCTTAGTTTAGGCGTAATAAAGGGCCTGAAGAAGGTTTATCCGGATATCCGAGTCCTTCAGATCGATGCTCATGCGGATTTAAGGGATGAATACTTAGAAAATGCTTTCTCTCATGCCACCGTTATAAAGAAGATCACCCAGGAGCTTGGTCCTTCTCGTGTCTTTCAAGTGGGAATAAGGTCGTGGGAGGGAGAAGAAAGGAAAAATCGGGAGACGGTCTTTCTCGGAGAGAACCCCTTTTTCTCGCTTCATCCGGGTTTCTTCCAAGGTCCTCTGTACGTGACTTTAGATATGGATGTTCTTGATCCTTCGGTTTGTCCGGGGGTCACCACGCCTGAGCCCGGAGGGTGGTCCTTTAAGGATCTTCTGTACTTCCTTTATTCCTTACCCTGGGAAAACGTGTTGGGGATGGATGTGGTTGAGTTAAGCCCTCAGAGCGATCCCTCGGGAACTTCCGCCATGGTGGGGGCTAAGGTCATAAGAGAATCCCTTCTGCTGCTTGGAGGAGGAAATGGTCGATCTTTTTGATCCTCTTACGATCGGGACATTAAGACTTTCAAATCGTTTGGTGCGATCGGCCACAAACATGAGACTTGCCGGCCCCCAAGGGGAAGTGAGCGAGGAGTTACTTGAGGTTTATAGAAAGCTTGCCCAAGGCGGAGTTGGGCTTTGCATAACGGGTCATGCCTATGTTTCTCCCGAAGGGAAGGTTAGCGACGGGCAACTGGGGATATGGGATGACCGTTTGATCGATGGTTTAAAGAGGCTTGTGGAGACTTTTAAAGCAGAGGGAGGCTCTATATGGGTTCAACTCTCTCATGGAGGGGCCTTGGCTTTTAAAGCCCCCGGGGAGAGGCTTTCTCCAAGCCCCTTCAAGGGCGCAAGGGGCATGACTCTCGGTGAGATTAAAGATTTAAAAAGGGCCTTTATTGAGGCTGCGAAGAGGGCAAAAAAGGCGGGTTTTGATGGTATTCAGCTTCATGCAGCCCACGGGTATTTACTTTCGAGCTTCCTTTCCTCCAAAGTAAATCGGCGAAAGGATCAATATGGGGGGAGAGAGGGAGGGACGAGGCTTATAGGGGAGATCATTTTAAGGATAAAAGAAGAGACAGGGCTTCCAGTTATAATTAAACTTGGGCCCGATAATGGGGGAGGAAATACGATAGAGGACATTATTGAAAGCTTAAAAGAGCTGAGAAAATATGGGCTTTACGGAGTTGAAATAAGTCGGGGGCTTGTTTCTCAAGAAGAAATAATGAAAGAAAAAATAAAACCCTATGAGAATGAGGCTTATAATTTGCCTTATGCCCTTAAGGTAAAAGAAAGCCTTCCCGATCTACTCGTGATCCTTGTAGGGGGTCTGAGAAGCTATGAGACCTGTAAGGAGATACTCGCTAAGGGGATTGACGCTTTGGCCTTTTCAAGGCCCTTAATAAAGGAGCCCGATCTTCCGTTGAGGTGGAAGCAAGGGGATAGGAGGCCAGCTGGTTGTCAGTCGTGTAATCTTTGTTTTAACGTCCGAGAACCCATAAGATGCAGAGCTTAAAGCTCCTTCACATAGCAGACGTTCACTTTGGCAAAAAAGGGCGAGAAGAGCACATTCTGAAGCAATTGGAAAAGGTGGTGGAGATAGGGATTGAGGAGAAGGTGGATCTTCTCCTAATAGGAGGGGATCTTTTTGACAATAATGAAGTCTCCAAAAAGGAGAAAGAACTTTTAAAAGAAGTCTTATCACCCCTTAAGAACCAAGTGGTTGCCATTTGTGGGAACCACGATTTCCAAGTGGAACTGGAAGGACTACCCTTTTATAAGAGATCCAGTGATTTGAGGATAGGGGATGATCTTTTGATTTATCTTTTTCCCTTTCATCCCGAAGGTTCTTGGCAGAAAGAGGTATTGAACGGCCTTCCCTTGGAGAGGCGGGCTTCGTGTCAAGTGGTTTTGTGTCATGCCTCTTATATGGAAAACTCCAGGGTAGTTAAGGAATTGACAGAAGATAAAGCCCTTTACTGGCCCTTTTCCCGCAAGGACCTTCAGGGGCTTCCCATTGATTATTTGGCCTTGGGGCATTATCACAATTACCTCTTATGGGAGGAAAAGGGCATTTTATGCGGTTATCCTGGGAGCATCGAACCCCTTTCTTTTAAAGAAGAAGGCCCGCGTAAGGCCCTTTTACTCATTTGGGAAGGAAAAATCAGGGTTGAAGAGATAGACCTTGGCTTTCAGGTTCCTCATACTACTTATCGATGGACCCTGGGGTTTGACCTGGAGGAAGAAGAGCTTTTTCGAAAACTTAGCGCTTTAAGGGCTCAAAAGGGACGGTTTCAGGTGATCTTAAGTGGTTTTGTGAAGGACAGGGAGGTGTTCCTTGCGAAGCTTAAGGATTTTGAGGAGCCTGAAAAATTTAAAATTGTTCCAAAGGTAATGGATTACGGAAAAGTCAAAGAAGACCTTTTGCTGCAGAATATGGTTAAACTTGTGGAAGAACACGTAAGGACTAAAGTCATGAGCGAAAGTGAACGGAAAGAACGATTTGAGAGACTTCTTTCTTTAAGCTTTCATCTTTTAGGTGAAGATGTGGATTAAGGCCTTAAGGACCAAGGGCTTTGGTATTTTAGGAACTAGGGAATTTCAGTTTTCCAAAGGGTTAAATCTCATTTATGGCCCAAATGAGACCGGTAAAACCACCCTTTTTGATGCATTAACCAAAGCCCTCCTTTTAAACCCTGCTCTTCCTAGGGCTTATGGAGGTGAGTGTGAAGTGCTTATAGTGGATCAAGGAGGGGAGAAATGGTTTAAAAGAGGGGTTCTTAAGCTCACGACCAAGCACTTTGAAAACCTCTATTTAGTTAGAACCGGGGAATTGCAAATGGAAAATTCTCGAGCATTTTTGAAGGAATTTAAGGCCAAGCTTCTAAATATAGATAGGCTTTACAAGGCGCGCGAGGAGATTGAAAAGCAACTTGGCGATTGGCTTCCCTCCAAAAGGGTCAAAGGCGAATTAATAAGAAAAAAAGAGGAATTAGAAAGGGAGCTCCAAATCCTTAAAGAGAAGAGAGACCTTTTGAAAGAAAATCCGCGCGATCTTTTACGGCTTAAAGAACTTGAGAAAGAAGAAAAGGCGTTGACTGAAAAGCTTAAGGAGATAGAGGAGAAGGAGAAAAGGTTTAAAAAGGCTTGGGAAAAGAAAACCATAAGGCAGAGATTGGAATTTCTTTTAACCGAAAAGTCCAAAAGGGAAAAGCTCGAAAAGCTTTTGGAAGAAGTGAAGAAACTGGAAGGTTTTACCCGGCAGAGGCTTTTGGACTTAAAAGAATTGGAAAACCAAAGGGAGAACCTACTTGAAAATTACCACGCTGAAAAAGAAGCTCTTAAGGGGCATGAAGAGAAGCTTAAGGAAAAAGAAAGGCGTTTAAAGGAAAAGGAAGATTTGTTGAACGAGCTCTTCCGGCAAAGCGAAAATCTCATCGCTCAACGGGAGAGGATTGAAAAAGGCCTTAAAAAGCTCGGTTTTCAAAAACATTTGGGAAACCTGCTTTTGTTCGTTTCACTTTTGGCGCTTGGGGCTTTCCTTTTTACCTTTAAACCTTTGATAATACCCGCGGTTGGTTTTCCTTTTGTTTTATGGCTTTTTCTAAGGGTGAAATTCACTCAAAAAGAGAAAAAGCTCCGCGAAGAGGAAGAATCTCTTAAGGACCAAAGGATTAGAAATGACGAAAGGCTGAAGAACTATCAAAAAGAGATTGAAGCTTTACAAGGGGAGATTCGTGACCTTGAAAGGGAGGTTTTGCAAAAGGAATCTCTTTTGAAGAACCTTGAAAAGAGACAAAGGGAAAGGGAGGAGGAGTTAAGGAATATGTTATCGATGTTTGGTATCTCTTCCCTTTTCGAATTTGAAGAAAAGGTGAGGATAAGGGAAGAATTAGAGTTGGAGATAAGCCTTTTGAAAAAAGAGGGACTTAGGCCACAAGAGGAGATCGATCGAGAAGAAAGGGAACTTGTTTTGAGGTTAAAGGAATTGGAGGATGTGCCCATTGAGGTAGAGGAGGGAAGGGAAATAGAAACTCAGAAGAGATGTTTAAAAGAAGAGCTTGAGAAGTGTCTCCGGGAAATAAGTGAGATAAAAGGGCGAATCTCGGAAAGGGGAAAAATAATGGGAATAAGGGAAGAGGTTTTATATATGAGAATTGAAGAATTGAAAGAAGAATTTGAGGAGTTAAAAAGAAAGATAGAGGACCATATGGAGGTTTATAGGCTCTTCGAAGAACTTGAGAGGAGGCTTGACAAGGAACTTATAGAAATCCTACAGGGTAGAACCAAGGAGTGGTTCTCTCAGGTAGTTGGAGAGCGAGTCAATAAGCTCGCGTTTAAAGGAGGGGATTTGGAAGTGATACTTGATGGGATGCTCTTAAAGGAAAAACAGTTAAGTGCAAGTACAAGGGATTCCCTTTATCTTTCGGCCCGTCTGGCCTTAATAGAAAAGTCTCCTTATCCTTTAAGGACCGTACTGCTTGATGATCCCTTTGTAACATGTGACCCCGAGAGAACCGCCAAACTTTTCGAGGTGATAGAGAAATTTTCGGAAAACTTTCAGGTAATAATCGCTACAAAGGACCCCTTCCTTAAGGAAGAAGCCCTTAAAAGAGGCGCCCACATAATAGAGTTAGAGAAAGCGAACCTTTAAAGATTCGATCCCCTTCCAATCCCATAAGGGTTCGATTGCGACTAAGGGTAAAATAATGACAAGACTTTTTCACCTCTTTTGGCTGCCGACCTACAATAGAGGTAAAAGGGGTAGGGGGTCGATGGCAGATTAATATAAAATGGTATTTTTGTCAAGGCGATAAAAGGGATAAGGTAAGGAGAAGTTGACGTCTTTTATCCTTTGTCTTACCATCAAAAAGGGGAAGTGTCTGGGCTCTGGTGGGCCTCCTGGACTTCAAATCCAGTGGCGGGCTGATAAGGGCCCGTGGCGGGTTCGATTCCCGTACACTTCCGCCAAAACTTTAAGGAGCAAGCGGATGATTGGCGGAATTGGAATGACAGAGCTTTTGGTAATCTTATTCATAGCGCTTTTGATCTTCGGGGCAAAAAGGCTCCCTGAGATCGGTTCGGGGATAGGTAGAGCCATAAGGGATTTTAAACGGTCATTAAAGGAACCCCCCGAGATAGATGTGACCCCCCGTGAGGAAAAGCCCTTAGAAGAAAAAAGAGAGCCCGTGGGAGAGAAAAAAGAAAAAGAAGCGTGAAAGAGGCCTTTATCGGCTTTGGCTCCAATATCGGAGATAGGGTCCTTTATTGCCAAAGGGCGCTTTCCCTTTTAAAAGAAGCAGGAGAAATCCTCAAAGTTTCCTCCCTTTGGGTTACTGAACCTTGGGGTTACAAAGAACAACCCTTTTTTATTAACGGGGTTTTAAAATTAAAAACCCATCTTTCCGCAAGAGAATTACTTGAGTTTTTAAAAAAAACCGAAAAGGAGATCGGGCGTCGGGATCGATTCCGCTGGGGTCCAAGGGAGATAGATCTTGATCTTCTCCTTTATGAGGAAGAGGTTATAGATGAGGAGGACTTAAAAGTTCCTCATCCCTTTCTTCACGAAAGGGCATTCGTCCTTATACCACTTGTGGAAATAGAGCCTGAGGTTTATCATCCCGTGTTAAAGAAAACCGCCAAAGAACTGCTTAATCTTTTAAAGACCCGGGAAAAGGTCATTTATTACGGGAGAATTGAAGATGCCTATTGAATTTATGAAAGTTCGAGTAGGAAGAAAGACCATTTATGGGATCATACATTGGCCCAAGCAGGTGCCCGCTGCTTTGGTAATAGGTTCACATGGGCTTTATTCAAGTAAAGAAAGCGGTAAATTTGTGCTTTTGGGTGAAAAATTCTCTGAAGAAGGAATAGCCTTTTTAAGATACGATCATCAGGGATGCGGGGAAAGTGAAGGGGAACTTGTGGGAGATCCTCTTTTAAGACTTAAAGACCTTGAAAGCATTTTCGAATTCGCCATAGCTCATCCTTTGGTAAAAAAAGAAAGCATTGGGCTTTTTGGAAGTAGCCTCGGAGGTTTTATATCGGTTTTAAAGGGAGCAAAAGACCCAAGGGTGAAAGCCTTGGTGCTTCTTGCAACACCTTTGAGTTTAAAGGGGTTGAAAGGGGTAAGGAAGGTTGACTTAAAAGAGAAAATAGGAAAGCTCAAAAACACCCTTATTATTCATGGAACCCAAGACGAAGTAGTCCCTTTTCACGAAGCTCAAAGGCTTTTTGAACTTGCTCAAGAACCCAAAAAATTCGTTCCCCTTCCCGGAGCCGATCACCGCATAAGTGACCCAGAAGACAGGCTCAAGGTCGTAAAGTTGAGTTTGGAGTGGTTCAAAAACTTCCTATAAGGCTTTCCATCGATCGTTATAAATGGATAGGCCCTTTTTAAGGGGATACGCATTCCTTTTAGGCTTTCCCAATTGAGGTTTCCTTCTAAACGAAGTTTAATGATCTTGGATACCGAACGAGGGCCAAAACCCGGAACGCGGAGAAGCTCTTCGGGTTCGGCCTTTTTTAGGTCAACGGGAAAGAGACACGGGTTTTTAAGGGCCCATAAAAGCTTCGGATCGTACTGCAAAGGCAAACGGCCCCTTTTATCGAACCAAAGTTCTTCGACCTTGAAGCCATAATCCCTTAAGAGAAAAGAGGCCTGATAGAGCCGAGTAACCCTCAGGGGGTTTTCGGGCCTTAAGCCCTCAAGGGGAGTACGGGGAACAGGGGTGAAGGCTTCAAAATAGCAACGTCGAAGTTCATATTCCTTCAAAAGCTTTTCGACAAGCAAAAGAAGCTGTTGGTCCGTCTCTCCCGAGGCTCCTACTACAAACTGGGTGGTCTGATCCTTGGCCCTGCCGGTTCCCTCTTTTATAAAGTCCCTCAAAGCCTTGATCTGGTTTAGGATCACATCAAAATCCTTCTCTTTGGAGATGGCTTTTAATTCGAGAGGCCCCGGGGCTTCAAGGTTAACGGAAACCCTCGAACCCACTTCTACGGCCCTTCTTAAGGCCTCTTCCGAGGCCCCGGGCATTACCTTTAGGTGGATATAACCTTGAAAGCCGTATTTCTCCCTCAATATTTCGGCCGTTTCTATAAGGCCTTGGGTAGTGAGATCAGGGTCACCATCAACCGAAGAACTCAAAAAGGCTCCCTTTACCAATCCCCTGGTATAAAGTTGCCAAAAAGCCCTGGCCAATTCGTCGGGGGTTAGGCGAAAACGGGGAACGTCCCGATAACGGCCAAACGCACAATAAAGGCAATTGTTGACACAAAAATTACTCATTAAGGTTTTGAAGATCGGTATGGGCTTTCTGCCTTTTGCTGGATAAATCCAACATCGAAAGGGCAGAGGGTCTTCCCTTGTGGTGTAAGCGAGCCTTTCGTTACAAGCGGATTGGCCAAGGATCCTTATTTTTTCCCACAAATCAGGCTTTTTTGCGATCAAAACCCCCATTCTTCTCAAATTTTAATACCCCTTTTCCCCAAAGGGAAACTTCTTTTTGAAGGAAAGGGTGTGATATAGTTTTAAAGATGAAGTTTGCGGTACTTGTGGGTGATGGGATGGCCGACTGGCCCCTTGAGACCTTAGGTGGGAAAACCCCCCTTGAAAAAGCCCACACTCCTTGGATGGACTTTTTGGCCCAAAGGGGAAAAATGGGAAGGGTATTGACAGTACCCGAGGGTCTTCCTCCCGATAGTTCCATAGCTAATCTTTCCCTTCTCGGGTACGATCCGCGGAAGTTCTTCCCGGGAAGAGGACCTCTTGAGGCTTCCTCAAGAGGTATAATCCTTAAGGAAGGGCAATGGGCTTTTAGATGTAACCTTGTCACTGTTTCGGAAGACGGAAAAAGGCTTCTCGATTACAGTGGAGGTCACATAACCACGGAAGAGGCAAAGGAACTTTTTTTAATGCTCGATCAAAAACTCGGAGGGGATCGCTTCCGATTCTACCCAGGGGTTAGCTTCCGGGGGATTTTGATAGTGGATGGCTTAGATGGCGAGGTTTTGACCACTCCTCCCCACGATATAATGGGGATGGAGATTGAGCCCTTTTTGCCCAAAGGGAAGGATTCAGAAGTTTTAAAAGAGGTGATGGATGAGGCAAGAAACCTTTTAAAGGAACATCCCTTAAACTTAAAACGAATCCAGGAAGGAAAGCCCCCTGCCAATGGCATATGGCCTTGGAGCGGAGGAAAGAAGCCGAACTTGCCCTCTTTTAAGGAAAAATTTGGGCTTTCAGCAGCGGTTGTAGCAGGGGTTGACTTAATAAGAGGGATTGGGATCCTTTTGGGTATGGAGGCTCCTTTAGTAGAAGGGGCCACGGGGTTTTTGGATACCAATTATCGGGGTAAAGCCCAAATAGCTCTTAATTGCTTAAAAAGGGTGGATTTCGTTTATCTTCACGTGGAGGCTCCAGATGAAGCTTCCCATATGGGTTCTTTGGAGGATAAGATAAGGGCCATTGAGCGATTTGACCAAGAGGTAGTAGGAGTGGTGTTTGAAGGCCTTAAGGAGATGAGGGAAGATTTTAGACTTTTGGTATGTACCGATCATCCGACTCCCTTAAGCCAAAGGACCCACGTGAGGGAGGCAGTTCCTTTTGTGATTTACGATTCTCGGAAGGAAGAAGGAGGATTCAGCTTGTTTTCGGAAAAAGAAGCCCAGAAAGGGCTCTTTATGGAAGAAGGACATAACCTGTTAGATTACTTTTTAAAAGGATGAGGAGAAGGCACACAAAGAGCAAATTCATCTTTGTTACGGGAGGAGTCCTTTCATCTTTGGGAAAAGGTGTGGCATGTGCTTCCATCGGGGCCCTTATGGAGGCAAGAGGACTTAAGGTCACCTTTTTGAAGTTTGATCCTTACATAAACGTTGATCCTGGGACCATGAATCCTTTCCAACATGGTGAGGTTTATGTCACCGAGGATGGGGCCGAAACGGATTTGGATCTTGGGCATTATGAACGTTACACCCATGCCCAAATGACAAGGGACAATAACTATACCAGTGGTCGTATTTATTACAACGTGATCCAGAAGGAACGGCGGGGCGAATACCTGGGGACAACGGTTCAGGTGATCCCTCATGTTACCGACGAGATAAAACAAGCCATTTTTAAGCTCGGAAACGGCGTCGATGTGGTGATAACCGAAATAGGGGGGACGGTAGGGGACATTGAGAGCCTTCCTTTCCTTGAGGCCATAAGGCAATTTCGAAACGACGTGGGAAAGGAGAACTGCCTTTACATCCATGTGACGCTTGTGCCTTACATCCAGTCGGCAGGAGAACTTAAGACCAAACCCACTCAGCATAGCGTTAAGGAATTAAGGGAGATAGGCATTCAGCCCGATATCCTTCTTTGTCGGACCGATAGGTTTTTGCCTCCAGAGATAAAGAAAAAGATAGCCCTTTACTGCAATGTGGAACCCGAAGCGGTCATAACGGCCAAAGATGTGGAGAGCATTTACGAGGTGCCCTTGGTGTTTCACCAAGAAGGGCTCGACGAAAAAATCATCGAATACCTGAACATGTGGACCAGGGATCCGGATCTTTCCCTTTGGGAGAATTTAGTGAAGAGGATAAAGGGTTTAACGGATGAGGTAAGGATAGGCCTTGTGGGCAAATATGTGAAACTCAAGGATTCTTACAAGAGTTTAAATGAGGCGCTGGTTTTAGGGGGGCTTGAGAATGACGTGAAGGTGGAGATCAAGTACGTGGATTCGGAGGAACTAGAGAACTCAAGACCCTCGCAACTGCTCTCGGATGTGGATGGGATTTTGATCCCGGGTGGGTTTGGCTCAAGGGGGATAGAAGGAAAGATAGAAGCCATAAGGTATGCGCGGAAAAAAGGGATCCCATTTTTAGGGATATGTTTGGGGATGCAACTTGCGGTAGTGGAGTTCTGTAGAAACGTGTTAGGCTTAAAGGGGGCTCACAGCGAAGAGTTCTTCCCCCATACCCCCCATCCGGTCATTTACCTGATGAGGGAATGGTATAATCCTAAAACCGGGAAATGGGAAAAAAGGGACGAGAACTCCGATCTCGGCGGCACTATGAGGCTCGGTGCTTATCCGTGTAAGATAAAAGAAGGGAGTTTGGCCCACAAGATTTATGGAACCACCCTCGTCACAGAGAGGCACAGGCATCGATATGAGTTCAATAACCAATACCGGGAATTGATCGAAAAAGGAGGGATGAGGGTTTCAGGTGAGTCGCCAGATGGACAATTGGTGGAAATAGTTGAACTTCCCGATCACCCTTGGTTTTTCGCTTGTCAGTTTCATCCCGAATTCAAGACCCGAGTCTTTCAACCTCATCCGGTTTTCGTAAAATTCATCGAGGCTGCAAAGAAGGCTAAAAAATGACCCGAGAAGTAAGAATAGGTAGTGTAAAAATAGGAGGAGATAATCCCCTGGTGATAATAGCCGGTCCTTGTGTAATAGAGGGAGAAAAGTTTGTGCTGGAGTTGGCAGGAAAATTAAAAAGAATAGTTTGCGAGGAAGTGGGACTCCCTTTGGTCTTTAAGGCCTCTTTTGACAAGGCCAATAGAACCTCCATTCATTCTTTTCGGGGACCCGGGCTCAAAGAGGGGATTAAGATATTGGCCAAGGTTAAGACGGAGGTGGGAGTGCCGATCCTTTCGGATGTCCATGAGTGTTGGCAAGTGAAGGAAATAGTGGGGATATTGGATTGCATTCAGATACCGGCATTTTTATGTCGGCAAACGGACCTTTTATTAGAAGCGGCTCGAAGCGGGCTTGCAGTAAATGTGAAAAAGGGACAATTCATGTCCCCTTATGACATGAGATACGTTATCGAAAAGATAACAAGCCAGGGCAACTCTCAGGTGATATTGACGGAACGGGGTACCTTTTTCGGATATCGGGATTTGGTGAATGATATGAGGTCGCTTGTGATCATGCGTTCCTTTGGTTATCCGGTCCTTTACGATGCCACCCATAGCGTTCAATCCCCTGGCTCTAAAGAAGGATCCTCGGGAGGATACAGAGAGTTTGTGCCCCATTTGGTGAGGGGGGCTTTGGGCGTAGGGGCAGATGGGCTTTACCTTGAGGTTCATCCGAATCCCGAGAAGGCCCTTTCAGATGCGGAAACCTCTTGGCCTTTGGATAAGCTCAAAGAGCTTTTGGAGATGGCTTTAGAGATAGATCTTATAAGAAGGAGGTATTGGAGGTGATCATCGATTGGGCCAAAAGGGTTTTGGAACACGAAGCCCAAGCGGTTAGATCCCTCATTGACCGTATAGGGCCTGAATTTGAGGAAGCGGTGGGGCTCATTTTAAAGTCCACAGGTAAAGTGGTGGTCACTGGGGTTGGCAAATCGGGGATAATAGGGCGTAAGATTGCCTCAACCCTTTCTTCCACCGGTACCCCTGCCTTTTTCCTTCACCCGGCAGATGCGTTGCACGGGGATTTAGGGATGCTTGAAGTGAGGGATATCGTTCTGGCCATTTCCAAAAGCGGGGAGACGGAGGAGCTTTTGAGCATACTGCCCGTTATAAAGAGACAGGGGAATAAATTGATCGTCATGACCTGTAACCCCAATTCCTCGTTGGCCCGGGCAGCTGATGTGGTGCTTGATGTGGGGGTAAAAGAAGAGGCTTGCCCCTTGGGGCTTGCTCCTACAACTTCTACCACCGCAACCTTGGCTTTAGGAGATGCTTTGGCGGTGGCTTTGTTACAATCCCGAGGGTTTAAGGTGGAGGACTTCGCTAAGATACATCCTAAAGGGGCTTTGGGTAAAAAACTCCTTTTGAAGGTTAGAGATTTAATGCATGTGGGCGAAGAGTTCCCGAAGGTTCAGGAGGAAGCCCCTATGAAAGAAGTGCTCCTGGAGATGACTTCCAAAAGGCTCGGGGTTACAGGCGTCATGAACGGAGGGGGAGAACTTGTGGGAGTAATTACTGATGGAGACTTGAGGAGGGCTCTAGAGAAGTTCCCGGATCTTTTGACCAAAAGGGCTAAGGACATAATGACCTGTAATCCCAAGAGCATAGAGGCCGACGCCTTGGCCGTTGAGGCCCTGAGGCGAATGGAAGAGTATTCCATAACCTCCCTGTTTGTATTTGAAAAACCCGGAGATAGGATCCCTATTGGGATCATTCACCTTCACGATATCCTCAAAGCAGGGGTGGTGTGAGGAAGATAATCCTTTTGATAGTTTTGGGCTCGCTCCTCCTTGTGGGGGTATATCAATTCTTAAAGACCCCAAGATCATCGAAGGAGAAGATAGACCTTAATCTAAGTGCAGACTTGGAAGCCCGAGGCGTCACCCTTATGGGGCAAAGTGAGAAGGGAAGTTGGGAACTAAAAATCGGAAGGCTTATTTATCATTTGGGTGAAGACCTCATAGAAGGTGAGAAGGTTGATTTACGGGTGACCTTAAAGGATGGTCGTAGAATCGAGGCCTCCTCGGAAAGAGGGAGAGCAAAAAGGGGGGGAGGAGAGTTTGTGGAATTGGAAGGGAATGTGAGGGTAAAGTTGGAGGAATGGCTCCTTGAAGCCCCATTTTTAAGATACGATCCTTCCAAGGGATACCTGGAAAGCCCTTATTCTGTCCATATGAAAAAATCCGATTTAAACCTCAGTGGGAAGGGGCTTCAGGTGGACCTTAAAGAGGGGAAGTTAAGATTAGGAACCGTTAAAATTCTGATAGAGGGGAAGGGATGAAAAAGGCGAGCCTATCCGTTCTTTTAATCCTTTTTTTTGTAGGCACAGGGTTTAGTGAAGCCAAAAAGGAAGCACCCATTGAGGTCCAAGCCCAGAGCCTTGAAGCCAATTACGCGGAAGGAGTTCTTCATTTTATAGGAGATGTAAAGGTCACAAGAGGTGATTTTCACCTGGAATCGAAGGAGATGAAGGTTTACCTTAAGTCTCAGTCTCAAAATAACACCAATCAGATTGATTGGGCAGAGGCCATAGGTGGGGTGAAGATGCGTTACGGTGAGAAATTCGGCACTTCCGAAAAGGCACTCTATTACTCGGATGAGGAGAAGGTTATCCTTGAAGGCAATGCCCTTCTTTGGGAGAGAGGAAATAGGATAAGGGGTTCCAGAGTCATCATATTTTTAAAGGAAGATAGGGCCATTGTGGAGTCCAAACCCGGTGAGAAGGTGGAACTTTTAGTGACGGAGAGAGAAGGTGAAGGGCAATTCCTTCCACGTCCTTGAGGGGCAGGATCTAACTAAAAGCTATGGGAAAAGAAGAGTAGTGGATGGGGTTTCCCTTAGGGTGAAATCGGGCGAAATAGTTGGACTTCTTGGCCCAAATGGCGCCGGCAAAACCACCACTTTTTACATAATCATAGGCTTCGTTAAACCCGATCAAGGGAAGGTGTTTTTGGATGAGGAAGATATAAGCCCTCTTCCCATAAGTGCCCGGGCTCGAAAAGGTATAACCTACCTTCCTCAGGAGCCCTCGGTCTTCCGGAAGATGACCGTCATGGAGAACCTTCTGGCGGTCCTGGAGTTTTGGCCCTTAAGTAAAAGCGAACGCTTTAAAAGGGCCGAGATGGTCCTGGAAGAGATGGGTTTGAAGGAGTTGAAAGACGCGAGGGCCTCTGATCTTTCCGGAGGGGAGAGGAGAAGGGTTGAGATAGCCCGGGCTTTGGTGCTTGAACCCTATTTCATGCTTTTGGACGAACCTTTTTCGGGAATAGATCCCAAGGCGGTTTTAGAACTTCAGAGGATCCTCAACGAATTAAAGGAAAAGGGCATCGGAATCCTCATATCCGATCATAACGTGCGGGAGACCCTCAAAATATGCAATAGGGCCTATATAATCCACGAGGGAAAGCTGTTAAAAGAAGGACTCCCTTCGGAGATAGTGGAGGATCAAGCGGTAAAAGTAGTTTATCTGGGAGAGGAGTTCAGGCTAAAATAAAATTAACCCTATCTTCTCGCGAGGTATAGCTTGGTCCTTGAAATAAAACAAGAACCCAAACTCACCCAACAGCTCCTTCTCACGCCGCAGTTACAGCTTGCCATAAAGCTTTTGCAACTTAACCGTTTGGAACTGGAAAACGCCATAAGGGAAGAGCTTAACCAAAATCCTCTTCTTGAGGAGGAGCCAAGAGAGGAAGAAGAAGAAGAAGTTTTGTGGGATAGTCTAATTGGCTGGGGTAAGAAGGCTTCAAGAAAAAAGGACCCCTTTGAGGAAGGAAAGCCCTGGGAAGAGGAGGTAAGGGTCAAAATCGGCTTAAGGGAGCATCTGCTCTGGCAACTTAGGATGTCCTTTTTGGACGAAGAGGGGATGAGAATCGGTGATTTTTTGATCGGCAACCTCGATGATGACGGATATTTGAGGATTTCAATCGAAGAAGCGAGTGAGATCCTCGGGGTTTCAGTTGAGAAGGTCAAAGAGGTGCTTGAGGTCATTCAGACTTTCGATCCTCCCGGAATTGGAGCGAGGGATCTTAAGGAATGCCTCCTTATACAATTGAGACAGAAAGAGGAGATAGATCCCCTTTTTATCCGAATAGTGGAAGAGGGGTTTGAAGAGATCCTAAAGGGGAATCTTAGCACCTTGAGCAGTCGCTTTAACGTTTCAAAGGAGAAACTACAGGAACTTCTCAAACTCTTAAAGACGCTTGAGACCAAACCGGGCAGGGAGTTTTTTGAAGTCTCAACTCTCTATGTGATACCCGATCTCATCATTTACAAAAAAGACGATAATTACGAGGTCATCCTTAACGAAGAGGGTCTACCCCGATTGAGGGTCAATAAAGAATACATTAGAAAGTTCGAAGGGAAAGAGGACCCTACCCTTATAAACTACCTTAAACAAAAGCTCAAAGAGGCCCAGTGGTTCTTAAGAGGCCTTGAACAAAGGCAGAAAACCCTGGGAAAAATAGGTAGAAGTATTGTCAAATTCCAAAGGGATTTTTTGGAAAAGGGGATTCAATACCTCAAACCCTTGGTGTTAAAAGACGTGGCTCTCGATACCGGTCTTCACGAATCGACTGTCTCAAGGGCCATAGCGGGAAAATACGCCTTAACCCCTCAAGGGCTTTTCGAACTGAAGTTCTTCTTTTCTAGTAAAGTGGGAGACGGCTTGGTGGAGATGTCTTCTCGTCAGGTTAAGAAATTGATAGAAGACCTCATAGCCAAAGAAAGCCCCTCTTCCCCCTTGAGCGATCAGGAGATTGCCAAAATCCTTAAACGCAATTACGGACTTTCCATTGCTCGAAGAACCATCACTAAATACCGAGAGGCACTGGGCATACCTTCTTCGAAAGAGAGACGAAGGGAACTTTAAGCTTCGGTTTCTAAAGCGGGCAATATGACCCTGAAGGTTGAACCTTTCCCTACTTCGCTCTCTACCTCGATCCTTCCTCCATGTTCCCTAACGATGCCGTAAGAGACCGAAAGGCCTAGTCCCGTCCCCTTTCCTACTTCCTTGGTGGTGAAGAATGGATCAAAGATTCTGGGAAGTATCTCCTGGGGTATCCCAACCCCCGTATCAGTGAAAGAGATCACCACCTCTTTACCCCCATTTTGGGTATAGGTTTTTATGTGAAGAATCCCTTCGCCTTGCATGGCATCAACCGCATTAAGGATGATATTCATAAAGACCTGCTTTAACTGCCCGCTATTTCCATAAACCTTGGGCAATGCGGGGTCCAGTTCTTTTATTATTCTAATGTTGAGGAAAGCGGCTTGATTTTCCAAAAAGAGGAGGCCCTCGTTTATCGTACGATTCACATCCACTATCTCCTTATCGGGGCTTGAACGCCTGGCGAACTCAAGTAGACTCTTCACGATCTCCTTACACCTAGTAGCTTCAGATACGATCCTCTCAAGATCCGCCCTTTTTGGATCATCCGGAGGCAGTTCTTCAAGCAATAAGCTTGCGTAAAGCAATATGCCTCCCAAGGGATTATTTATCTCATGAGCTACGCCAGCAGCCATTTCCCCTAAGGATCTAAGCTTCTCCAGTTGGAGAAGTTGGAGTTGGGTTTCTCTTAGCTTCCTTTCCATCTCAAGTTTCGGCCTTAAATCGGTGAAAATGCCCAAGGAAGCCACTTCCTTCCCATCGCGATAGACCAAAGCCGCCGATAAATGAACGGGGATCTTTTGCCCGTAGCGATCCAAAGCCTCAAACTCACCACTGTATCGGCCTCCGCTGGATTTTAACTTCCTCATCACCTCTTTGGCCATACCCGGAGGATAAAGCTCGGAAATATGCTTTTTCCCTATCACCTCTTCCGCCTTATAACCCAAAAGCTCTTCGGCTGCTTTATTGAAGATCAGCACATTGCCCTTCATGTCTGTAGCTATGATCCCATAGGGGGAACTTTCTATTATCCCTTTCAGAAATTCGTTTGAATCTTTGAGCTGTTCTTCCAATTTTTTCCTTTCCGTTATATCAACGCTCATCCCCTCGTAACCTATTATCCGCCCCGATTCATCCTTTACCGCATGAGCGGTATGAAGGACGGTGATAGTTGAGCCGTCTTTTCGTTTAAACTTGACCTCCCAATCTTTGATATACCCATAGCGTTCAATTTGTTGTTGGAGAAATTCTCGGTCTTTTGGGTTTACATATAAATCGGTAGGTATGAATATCTGCATGAGCTCTTCTTTGCTTGTATAACCTAACATCTTCAAAAATGCCTCATTACAGTCCAAAAACCGGCCTTCCACTGTGCTTATAAAAACCCCTTCCTTAACCTTCTCAAAAAGCTCCCTATAACGCCGTTCTGAAGCCCGAAGCTTCTCCTCAAATTCTTTACGGGAGGTGACATCTGTTAAATACACGCAATACTTTTTGGGGGCTTCCCGCACTAATAAAAAACACGTCCAAAATATCCTACCCGTCTCTTTGACCTCTAACTCCTGACAGACCTTATCGCCCCTTTTTCGCAATAGGCTTAAAACCTCACTAACGCCTTCGCCCAAAAGTTCAAGGATATTAATCCTCAAGAGCTCTATTTTTTCAAAAATTTCAAAAGCAGTCGTATTGGCATAGAGAATACTACCTTCTTCTGAAAATACCAAAATGCCATCATTGCTCATATCGATAATGGTTCGGAGATCCTGAGGAGATAAGGCATTATTAAATTCTTTTTCCCTAATTCCTTTCATTGCCCTTGCTTTCTCAAATTTTTATAATAATGATTAATCTTTAATTAAATTGAGATCAAGTATTTGTGAATCAAAAAACGAAATAATATATAAAATTCACAAAAAATCCCTTGACAGTTGAATTATCTGTTATAAAATCCAAAATGAAACAAATAATGTTATAGGAGTGAAAAGTTGAGAGAGAAATTGAGGGGGGATGGGTTTTTGAAGTTGGTGGAGGTTCTGCCGCCGAAGGGTGCGCGGGGTGACGTTTTTGAGGAGAGGCTTATCCCTTTGAAGGGGTTGGTTGATGCCATTTACATCCCGCAATTACCGGGTGCAGTCATGAGGGCGGGGTCAGCCTTTTGTGCTCATCTTCTTCACGTTCGGGGATATGAGGTGATATTTGAAGTTAACTGCGCCCACTCGAACCGTTTGGCCATTCAAGCCGAGCTTTTGGGGGCTGGGCTTTTGGGGTTGAGAAACGCGGTGCTTTCCGAAGGTGATGAACCGAAGTGGGGGGATCATCCGGAGGCCAAGGCCGTTTTCGATGTTACTTTAAAAGAACTTTTGCAGATCGTTAAAGCTTTTAGAGAAGGAAAAGACCTTGTGGGAGGAGATTTGGAAGGGGCTTTGGATCTTTGCGTTGGGGTTAAAGTGGATGCGAGCCTTCAGGGTGAGGCTTTGAAGAAGGAATGGGATCGGATGGAAGAGATTGCCCATTTGGGGGTGGAGTTTTTTCTGTCAAGTTCCGTCTATGACCTTGAGCAGTTGGAGCGCTTTATGGAGGGGGCTTCTAAAATAGGGGTTCCGGTTATAGCTGGGCTTATCATCCTAAAGTCCGCCGGTATGGCCCGTTACATAAATAAGCATGTTTCAGGCGTGATGATCCCCGAGGGAATTATAGAAAAGCTTTTGAGATCGCCCGATAAGGAATTGGCTTCCATCGAAGTGGCGGTTGAGGCCTTAAAGGGCATAAGGAAGGTGTGTAAAGGAGTGAACTTTATAACCATCGGATGGGAAGATAAGGTGCCACAAATCCTCAAGGAGGCGGAAGGTTTATGACAGTAGGATCGGTTTTGGTGATAGGGGGAGGGATAGCGGGGCTTCAGGCCAGTTTGGACCTGGCTGATTCGGGGTTTAAGGTCTATTTGGTGGATAGATCGCCGGCTTTAGGCGGCAAAATGGCCCAACTGGATAAGACCTTTCCAACTAACGACTGCTCCATCTGTATCCTTTCGCCGAAACTGGTTGAAGTTGGAAGACATCCCAATATAGAGATATTGACCCTTTCGGTACTTGAAGAGCTTGAGGGAGAACCTGGCGATTTTGTGGCTCATGTTCTGAGGCTCCCTCGGTTCGTAAAGGAAGAGCTCTGTACGGGTTGTGGCACCTGTGTGGAGAAATGTCCTGGAAAGGCCCTAAGTGATTTTGACGAGAAACTCGGTTTGAGGAAGGCCATTTATATTCCCTATCCCCAGGCTATTCCCAGGGTTCCCGTGATAGACCCAAACGTTTGTACCTATTTCCTCCGGGGGAAATGTAGGGTTTGTGAGAAGGTGTGCCCCAAGGGAGCTATAGATTACGAACAAAAGGAAACAAGGATTCAGTTAAAAGTAGGAGCCGTGATACTTGCTCCGGGTTACAGGCTCATTGAAGAGAGGCTTTCTCAATATGGTTATGGTCGTTTTAAAAACGTTTTAACCAGCTTGCAGTACGAGAGGCTTCTTTCCGCCTCAGGTCCTACGCGAGGAGAGATCCTCAGGCCCTCGGATGGGAAGATTCCGAAAAGGATAGCTTGGATTCAATGTGTGGGTTCAAGGAATCATCAAAGAGATAAGGATTATTGCTCTTCGGTTTGTTGTATGTATGCCATAAAAGAGGCCATCATCACCCGAGAGCATAACCCCGATATAGAAGGGGCCGTCTTTTTTATCGACATAAGGGCCTTTGGTAAGGGGTTTGACCTTTATTATGAAAGGGCCAAGAAGGAATACGGGGTAAGGTTTATTCGGTCGATGATAGGGGAGGTGAGGGAGGATCCTGAGACGGAGGATTTAATCGTTCGATACGTGGATGAAGATGGAAGAGTAAAAGAGGAATCCTTTGGGCTTTTGGTCCTTTCTTTGGGGATTAGGCCTGATGATGAGGCCGTCCAGATGGCCCAAAGGCTTAAAATTGAGCTTGATCCTTATGGGTTTGTCAAAACCAACTCTTATGATCCGCTTTCCACCTCGAGGCCCGGGGTGTTTGTGGCCGGAGCCTTTGAAGCTCCTAAGGATATACCGGAATCGGTGGCTCAAGCCTCAGGGGCAGCGGCGAGGGCTTCTTTCATAATCGCTCCCTCAAGGTGGAAAGAGATAAAGCTCATCCCATTTCCCGAAGAGAGGGACATAAGCGGTGAGGAACCCAAAATAGGGGTTTTCATTTGCCATTGTGGGATAAACATCGCCGGGGTGGTGAATATCGAGGAGGTGGTGAGGTTTGCTTCGGAATTGCCTCAGGTGGTTCATGTGGAGGATAACCTTTTCACCTGTGCCCAGGACACCCAGGAGAGGATTAAGGAGGTCATAAGGGAGAAGGGCATAAACAGGGTGGTTGTAGCTGCCTGTAGCCCAAGAACCCATGAGCCCCTCTTCCAGCAGACGCTTCGAGAAGCGGGGCTTAATCCCTATCTGTTTGAGATGGCTAATATCCGGGATCAATGTTCCTGGGTCCATATGAAGGAACGGGAGAAAGCCACCGAAAAGGCCAAACAATTGGTGAAAATGGTGGTAAACGCCGTTAAACACAAAAGGTCCCTTAAAAAAGAGCTTGTCCCAGTGAAAAAAAGGGGGTTAGTCATAGGAGGGGGGCTTGCGGGACTTGTGGCGGCCTTAGGCTTGGCGGAGGCCGGGTTTGAGGTCTTTTTAGTGGAAAGGGAAAGCGAACTTGGGGGTAATCTTAGAGAGCTCTATTACACCATCTCGGGTGAGAACCCGCAAAAGTTATTAGAGGAACTTATCGATAAGGTGACCCATCATCCTCGCATCCAACTGATCCTTAACGCCCAAGTGGTCGATCATAGTGGTTTCCAGGGTAATTTCTCAACGGGGATAGTGGTTGGCCCGAGTATGACCTATCGGAAACTCGAACACGGTATCACAATCCTCTGTACTGGAGCCGAAGAGCATAAGCCCAAAGAGTATCTTTACGGTCAGAGTGAAAAGGTTTTGACCCAACTTGAATTGGAGAAAAAGTTGGGCAGAGGCGAACTGGATCCCCAAAGGCTTAAGCAGGTCGTTATGATCCAATGTGTGGGCTCAAGAAATGAAGAAAGGCCCTATTGTTCGAGGATATGTTGTCAGATGGCTTTAAAGAACGCCTTAAAGCTCAAGGAGGAAAACCCCAAGGTGAAAGTGCTTGTCCTTTATAGGGATATGAGGACTTACGGGCTTCTTGAGCCCTATTACCGAAAGGCCAGGGAGAAAGGAGTGGTATTTGAACGATACGAAGCGGAACGGCCACCGGAAGTTTTAGAAGACTTAAATGGGCTAAAAGTGAGGTTTTGGGATGAGGTCCTTAAGCGATTTGTAGAGGTCAGATTTGATCTTTTGGTTTTGAGTTGCGCTATCATTCCGCGGGAAAACGAAGAGCTTGCCACCATGTTTAGGGTTCCAAGGACTTTAGAAGGCTTCTATCAGGAAGCCCATCTTAAGCTTAGACCCGTGGATACGGCCACTGAAGGCGTTTATGTTGCGGGGCTCGCTCATTGGCCAAAGCTAATCGAAGAGACCATCTCCCAGAGCATGGCGGCCGTCTCGAGGGCTTCCAGGATCCTTGCCCGAGATCACATAGAGGTTGGAGGGATTGTGGCCAAGGTGAAAGGAGAGCTATGCGCTGCTTGTCTTTTATGTGTGAGGGCCTGTCCTTATGGGATTCCTTATATAAACGAGGATGGGGTCTCGGTGATCGATCCTGCTAAGTGTAGAGGGTGTGGGAATTGTGTGGCCGTATGTCCGCAAAAGGCTATAGAGCTTCAAGGGGTAAGCGATGAGGAGATATTCTCCAAGATCGAAGCTTTAGGAGGTTTTAAAGTTGGAGTTTGAACCCATTATCATCGGTTTTTGTTGTGAGTATTGAGCCTATTCAGCGGCGGACCTGGCAGGTTCGATGAGGCTTGAGTGTTCGCCGAATGTGAGGATCATAAAGGTCCCCTGTAGCGGGCGGGTGGAGAGCCTTCATCTCATCAAATGTTTTGAGGAAGGAATAGACGGGGTATTTGTGGCCGGATGCTTGGAGGGTGAATGCCATTTTTTGGTGGGGAATCTTCAAGCCAAAAGGAGGGTTCAATACGTGAAGAAGATCCTTCAATCAATAGGTATAAACCCCATGAGGCTTGAGATGTATAACCTTTCAGCGGCCATGGGTTCAAGGTTTGCGGAGATAACCTGGGAGATGACCAACCGAATAAAGGAACTTGGTCCAAATCCAGTTAAAACGGGTAAAGGGAGGGAGGTTTAAAGATGGTTGTAGGCGAACAGAAACCTTTGGAAGAGATCCTTAGGATGATAGAGCCTTTTGATCGTTTGATCATCGCGGGTTGTAAGGGATGTGTGGCGGTATGTGCGGCAGGAGGGGAGAGGGAAGTGAGGTTTTTGGCTTCGGCCATAAGGACGGCCCGAAAGGCCCAGGGGCGAGAGATTGAGATAAGGGAAGTGACGCTTGAAAGGCAGTGTGACCCCGAGTACGTGGAGCAGATACGAGGGTTCGTTTACGAGTATCAAGCGATCCTCTCCTTGGCTTGTGGAGTGGGGGTACAGTACCTGGCCGAACACTATAGTAGAATCCCGGCTCTTCCTGGGATTAACACTACCTTTGTGGGTGGTGCGGAAAAACAAGGCGTATGGAGTGAGAAATGTCAATGTTGTGGGAACTGTGTGCTTCATTTAACGGGGGGCATATGTCCTATTACCCGTTGCTCAAAATCCCTTTTAAACGGTCCTTGTGGGGGATCTTCCAACGGTAGGTGCGAGATTGACCCACAAGTCCCTTGTGGATGGCACTTGATCGTGGAACGATTGAAAGAACTTGGGCAATTGGACCGGTATTTCGAGATCATCCCACCCAAGGATTGGTCACAAAGTCGTGATGGAGGACCAAGAAAGATCATCAGGGAGGATCTTTTGAAATGAGCGAGTTCAAGACAAATAGCCGTCTTGAGAGGGTTTTAAAGAGCGGATACTTTGCCGTCACCGGGGAATGTGGTCCGCCCCGAGGGGCTGATCCAGAGGCCATAAGGAAGAAGGGGGAGCTGCTAAAAGGGTGTGTGGATGCGGTGAATGTGACCGACTGTCAGACGGCGGTGGTGAGAATGTCAAGCCTTGCCTCTTGCCTGATCCTGAAGGAGATGGGGTTTGACCCGATCCTTCAGATGGTTACACGTGATAGGAATCGCATAGCCATTCAAAGCGATATCCTGGGGGCAGCGGCCCTTGGGATCAATAACCTCTTATGCCTAACCGGGGATCACCAAAAAGCCGGTGATCATCCACAGGCTAAAAATGTCTTCGACCTGGATTCCATTCAGATGGTGGCAATGGTTAAACGAATGAGGGATGAGGGTAAGTTTTTAAACGGGGAGGATCTTACCGTAAGGCCCAGGCTCTTTATAGGAGCAGCTGAAAACCCCTTTGCCGATCCCTTTGAGATAAGGCATCTAAGGCTTGCCAAAAAGGTGGCAGCTGGTGCGGACTTCATTCAGACCCAATGCATCTTTAATATTCCCAAGTTTAAAGAATGGATGAAAGGGGTGGTGGACATGGGCCTTCATGAGAAGGTCTTTATCCTTGCGGGTATAACGCCTTTAAAATCCGTGGGCATGGCGCGTTATATGAAAAACATGGTTCCGGGTATGGATGTTCCGGATGAACTTATAGAAAGGCTTAAGGGAGTGCCGAAGGAGAAGCAGGGGGAGGAGGGGGTGAAGATAGCCATCGAGATGATACAGGAGATCCGGGAGATTCCAGGGGTGCACGGGATTCACCTCATGGCTATAGAGTGGGAGGAGAAGGTGAGGGAAATAGTTGAAGGCGCAGGTCTTTTACCGCGCCCTCAAGTTTAAATTATAGAAAGGAGGTGTTTTATTATGGCGTGTATTTTTTTGGTAGATGATGATCCAGATTTCGTAGAGGCAACAGCCACTATTTTAGAGAGTAAGGGGCATGAGGTGATAAAGCTTTACGATGGGGATGAGTGTCTGGAAAAGCTGAAGGAGATAAGACCTGATCTGATAGTTCTCGATGTGATGATGCCTAGACTTGACGGTTATACGGTTTGTAAGAAGCTGAAGGCTGATCCTCAATATAGTTCCATACCCGTTCTACTTCTTACCGCAGTAGCTTCTCATATTCCCACGACCCGTTACACCCAACTTCAGGGGATGGAGACCGAAGCCGAGGACTACATCGACAAGCCCGTTGAACCCGAGGAATTGGTTAAAAGAGTGGAAATCCTCCTTAGCAGGTCTTATAAGGTGTGAGCGACTCTAAGGGTAAAGTTCTGGTTATTGACGATGAGCCGGTAATAAGGGAGGGGTGTAAGAGGGTTCTTTCCAAAAACGGGTGGGAAGTCCTTTTGGCCTCTGACGGCGAAAAGGGACTCGAGATGTGCGAAGGGGTGGATGTGGTCCTTTTGGACCTCAAGATGCCCGGTCCAAGCGGAATGGATGTGTTGGAAGAGATTTTAAAGCGAGATCCCTCTCTTCCCGTCATCGTCATCACCGGTTATGCCACCGTGGATTCGGCCGTTGAGGCCATGAAGAAGGGAGCTTATGACTTCATCCCCAAGCCCTTCACACCCGATCAATTACGACTTGTGGTTCAAAGGGCTTATGAGAAGAGATGGCTCGAAAAGGAGGCGGAGAGGCTAAGGCAGGAGGCTGAAAGAACCCTTCAAGATGTGGCTCGGGAAAAAGGGCGCCTTATGACTGTTATCGAATGCATGGCCGATGGGGTACTGCTTACGGATCATCAAGGTAGAATTGCCCTTCTCAATCCAGCGGCCACCAGATTATTGGGGATTCGGGAAAGGGAAGGTATAATAGGCAAGCCACTTTGGGAGGTTCTTGAGGCGAAGCAGTTAAGAGAAGCTATTGAAGAGGCTTTGAGTTCCGAAACGTCCAAGGTTATAAGTCAGGAAATTAAGAGGAGTGATCTTTGGATAAGGGCTCATACGGCTTCGGTCAAGGATTTTCATGGGCATAACATGGGAACTGTAACGGTTCTGGAAGATCTAAGCCATTTGTTGGAACTGGAGAAGATGAGAAACGAATTCATCGGCATGGTCTCTCACGAATTAAGGGCTCCCCTTTCGGCCATTGAACAGATGATAAACGTGGTGCTGATGAAAAAGGATCTGGGGGAGAGGGAAAGAAATTTCCTCACACGGGCCAAGGATAGGATCAAAGGGCTTGTGGATCTTATAAACAAGTTGCTCGAAGTCTCAAGGATTGAAGCAGGTATGGCTATACAGAGGCGGGAACCTTTGGATCTTAAAGAAGTGGTTCAAAGGGCAGTGGACCTTCTTTCCCAAGAGGCCTCAAATAAAGGGCTAACCCTTTCGCTTGAACTTCCCCAGGATCCCCTTCCTCCTATTTTAGGAGACCCCCAAGGGCTTGAAGGGGTTTTTGTTAACCTTCTTTCCAACGCCATAAAGTACACGCCAAACGGAGGAAAAGTCACCGTCTCAGTCAGCCTTGAAGGGGATTACGTCCGGGTATCCGTCTCCGATACAGGGGTTGGCATCCCCAAGGAGGACCTTCCAAGGATCTTCGATAAGTTCTACCGCGTGAGAACAAAAGAAACCCGTCAGGTTATCGGTACAGGTCTCGGACTTGCCATTGTAAAAGGCATCGTGGAAGCCCATTTCGGAAAAATCGAGGTAGAAAGCGAAGTAGGAAAGGGTTCAACCTTTACCGTTTATCTGCCGAAAAGGGTTTAGAAATTAACAGATCCTTGGGAATTGACTCCCCATTAAGGGTTCAAGAAGCCGATGGCCTCCTATTTTCGTCTTCAAAAGGACTCTTCCCGGGTTTTCTTCGACTACATTTCCTATAATTTTACCTTCCCTCCCAAGGGGATGTTCTCTCATTGCGGAAAGGATTCTTTCGGCCTCCTCTTCGGGGGCGATTACTATGAGCCTTCCTTCAGAGGCAAGATAATAAGGGTCAAAACCCAAAAGCTCACACAGAGCTAAGACCTCCCTTCTTACGGGGATCGATTCTTCTTCGATCACAATGCCCACTTTTGAACTTTGGGCTATCTCCCATAAACTTGTGGCTAATCCCCCTCTTGTAGGATCACGCATTACATGGACGTTCTTTGTAACCTTGAGGATGGATCTAACAAGGTCCCACAAAGGAGCACAATCGCTTTTAAGGTCTCCCTCGATGGCAAATTCCCCCCTTGCGAGAATTACAGCTGCTTCGTGATCGCCTATGGGACCACTTACTATTACCACATCCCTGGGTTTGGCTCTTGACCCGCTTAAGAAAACCCCTTCTTCTATAAGGCCAATTCCCGAGGTAATAAGGAAAAGTCCATGAGAAGTTCCCTTGGGGACTACCTTAGTATCTCCGGTCACAACCCAAACACCAACCTCCTTGGCCATTTCGCTTAAGGAAGAGGTAATCCTTTCAAGATCCTCCATGGGAAAACCTTCCTCCAGGATATAAGCCACAGCTATTCCTAACGGCTTTGCTCCCATCACCGAAAGGTCATTCACAGTTCCACATAGGGCGAGTTTTCCTATATTCCCTCCTGGGAAAAATAAGGGATAAACCACATAAGCGTCTATGGTGAAAGCCAATCTGCTTCCATCCAAACTTAAAACCGCCGCATCATCAAGGGCTTGAAGTACTTTATTGGAGAAAAACGTGAGGAAAAACTTCCTAATGAGATCATAACTTGCCCCTCCACCTGCTCCGTGGGCCAAAAGGACCTTATCATGCATAAAACTCTCCATCTCCATACCGATAATAAGCCGAACAACTGCCTTCTGAGGAGACCATACAAGGTCCTATTGGATGTTGAGGAGTACAAGTCTTTCCAAACAGGGGGCACTCGGGAGGCTTAAGAAGCCCTTGGAGGATCTCAGCGCATTTGCAATTGGGAGGATCGGGAATGGGTTCGGGTTCCTTTAGTTCAAAAACCCTTTGAGCATCCATATCCTTAAAGCTTTCCCTTAAACCCAAACCACTTAAGGGAATTAGACCAAGCCCCCTCCACCTGGAATCCCTTTCTTCAAAGACTTTTTCCATTAAAGCCCTCGCCCTGGGATTTCCTTCGGGTCTTACCGCCCTTTTGTATTGGATTTGGACTTCCGCCCTTTTTTTCCTTTTTTGCTGAAGGAGCATTAATATCCCTTCCAATATATCCTGAGGCTCAAATCCCGTTATAACACAGGGTATCCCGAAATCTCGAGGGATAAACTCATAGGGTTCCCTTCCTATTATCACGCTCACATGCCCAGGAAGGATAAACCCATCTATTAAAACCCTTCTTCCTTCAAGAAGGGCCCTTAAAGCGGGGGGTATCAATTTGTGAGCGCTCAGGAAAAAGAGGTTTTTTATATCCCTTTTTTTCGCCTCAAGGATCGTGGCTGCAACCGCTGGTGCCGTCGTTTCAAACCCCACGCTAAAAAAAACCACCCTTTTTCCCGAGTTTTCCTCGGCAATTCTTATGGCATCAAAGGGGCTTAAAATAACCCTTATATCCGTTCCTTCGGCTTTAAGGGTTTCAAAGGAACCATATTTAGTGGGAACTCTCATAAGATCCCCAAAGGTTAGAAGTAGGGTGTCCTTTTCCCTTGCTAAGTCCATGGCTTGTTTGATCTCTTCTTGAGGGGTCACACACACCGGACAACCGGGCCCGGAAAGAAGTTCAATCCCCTTGGGCAATACCACCCTTATGCCCGCCCGGGAGATGGAGACCGTATGGGTCCCACAGACCTCCATTAGACGAATTGGTCCATCATGAAGGGCCCTTATGGCCTCAATCAAGCTCTTCTCTTCCAAGGTACTCCTCAAGAAGCTTTAAGGTTTCTTTCGCCTCTTCTTCCTCAAGCTTAGTTATGGCAAAACCCACATGAACCAGCACATAATCTCCCACTTTTACCTCAGGGCAAAGAAGAAGACTAACGGTCCTTTTGACCCCCCCAAAATCTACTTCGGCCATTTCGTCCTTAATGTTCAAAACTTTACCCGGTATTCCCAAACACATCCTTAACTCCTCCACTTGCTTCCATAATAAGCCTGACCTAAGGAGATACCTCCATCATTAGGAGGGACCTTGTGGTGAGTATAGACTTTGAAGTGATTCCTTTCAAGAAGATTTGTGGTGAGTTCCAGAAGCAAAAGGTTTTGAAAACATCCACCACTTACCACCACCTCTTGAAGCCCTCGTTCTTCTCGAGCCCTCTGGGCCACTTGGAGGATCATCTTGGAGATGGTCCTATGAAATCGCATGGCTACTTGAGACCTATTAATTCCAGCTTCTAAGTCCCTCACGATCGCCCTTATCATGGGAAGAGGGTCTATCACATATCCCTCCATCTCAAAAGGATAATCCCCTTGGGCCTTGGGATCCGCAATGGCTTCAAGTTCAATGGCCGCTTGGCCTTCATAGTTAACCATATCCCTTAAACCAATTATGCTCGACACCGCATCAAAAAGCCTTCCCATGCTTGAACATAAGGGAGCGTTAAGTCCCTTCTTTACCCCCTCTCTCAAAACTTCCCATCCAAGTTCCTTATACCGATCCATGGTCCATTTGCCCTCAAAGGCCTTTTCCAAATAGATAGCCCCCATCCTCCAGGGTTCTCTTATTGCTCTTTCACCTCCTGGCATCTCTATATACTTCAAATGTCCAAGCCTTAAAAAACCATCCATTTTGACCTCTAAAAACTCACACCCCCAAACAGTACCATCCTCACCAAAGCCCGTTCCATCCATTATGATTCCCAAAACCGGACCTTCAAGCCCATATTCGGCCATACAGCTTAAGGCATGGGCGAAATGATGCTGAACAGCCAGACGGGGCATATCCCTCTCAAGGGCATAGCGGGTGGAAAGGTAATCAGGATGAAGATCGTGGACTAAAAACTCGGGTTCGACTCGAAGAAGCCTTTTGAAATGTTCTATGGCCTCCTCAAAGGATCTAAAGGTCTCATAGTTCTCAAGATCGCCTATATGATGGCTTAAAAAGGCATAAGAACCTCGGGTTATACAAAAGGTGTTTTTGAGTTCTGCTCCCAAGGCAAGGACATTTCTCTTGGCCCCTTTTAGGAATATGGGTTTAGGGACGTATCCTCGGGAACGCCGGAAAAAGAGGGGTTTACCCTTAAAAACCTTCGTCACCGAGTCATCGCACCTCATCCAAATGGGGCGATTGTGCGTTAGGAAAAAGTCAGCGATTTTCGAAAGCCGTTCCAAGGCCTCCTGATCCTTATAAGCTATGGGTTCGTCACTTATATTGCCACTTGTCATGATCAGACACCTTATTCCGTCCTCAAACAAAAGGTGATGAAGGGGAGTATAAGGCAACATGACCCCCAGGGTGTTTTGCCCTGGGGCTACCGATGGAGCGATACCTGAGGAGGGTTTCCTTTTGAGAATCACAATGGGACGTTCTTTACTCAAAAGAAGCCTTTCTGCTCCTTCTTCAAGGAAACAAAGCTCCTTCACAGCTTCAAGGTTCTTGCACATTAAGGCAAAAGGCTTATCCTCCCTCCATTTTCTCCTTCGCAACTCCCACACCACTTCTTCCCTGAAGGGATCACAGGCCAAATGAAATCCGCCAAGCCCCTTAACGGCGAGTATTTTCCCCTCTTTGAGAAGCCTTATGGCTTCGCGGATGGGATCGTCAATTTCAATTTCCCTTCCTTCGCGGTCAAGAAGAAAAACCCTGGGACCACATCGGGGACAGGCATTTGGCTGGGCATGAAATCTTCGGTCCAAAGGGTTATGGTATTCGCTTAAACAATCGGGGCACATTTTAAAGGAGGCCATTGTGGTTTTGTCTCGATCATAAGGTACATCTTTTATAATGGTGAAGCGAGGGCCACAGTTCGTGCAGTTTATAAAGGGATAACGATAACGCCGATCTTGAGGGTCAAAAAGCTCTCGCAGACAGTCCTCACAGGTGGCGATATCAGGCGAAATGAAAACTGATCGCTCCAAGGACTTTTCGCTTTCCCTTATCTCAAACGAACTATACCCCATCGGTTCAAGTTCTTCCTTTTCCACTTCTTCGATCTCGGCTCGGGGAGGAGGATTAGAGAGAAGTTCCCTTAAAAACTCCTCAAGCCTTTCCTCCTCCCCTTCTATTTCGATCTTAACCCCTTCTTCGTCGTTCAAAACCCAACCCTTAAGGTCTAAGGAAGAAGCCACCTTAAAAACCAAGGGCCTAAAACCCACTCCTTGTACTATTCCCTTTACGGTCAAGCGAAGCCTTTTCATCGGATTTCTTTTAAGCGGTTTTCAAGCCACTTGATCCACTCCTCAAGCCCCTCACCGGTTTTACAGGATATGGGAATTATCTCAAGATGGGGATTCACCTTAAGGGCAAATTCCTTGAATCGATCCAAGTTAAAGTCCACATGGGGAAGAAGGTCGATCTTGTTTAAAAGCAGAAGCCTTGAGACTTGAAACATCAGGGGATACTTAAGAGGCTTATCCTCCCCTTCGGTCACCGAAAGGATCATTACCTTATCGTCCTCTCCTATGTTGAATTCGGCAGGGCAAACCAAATTCCCCACATTTTCAACGATTAAAACTTGAAGCCCCTCAAGTGGAAGTTCCCTTAAGCCCATACGGACCATATTCCCATCCAAATGACAGGCCCCTCCGGTGTTTATCTGAACCACCGAAACTCCGTATTGAGCAATCCTTTCGGCATCCCTGCTTGTGGCAATATCCCCCTCGATAACACCCACCTTCCACCGATCCTTTATCCTTTCGATGGTCCTTTCAAGAAGCGTGGTCTTGCCGGTCCCAGGGGCCCCCATAAGGTTAAGCACGTAGAGTCCCTTCTCCTTGAAGAGCCGGCGGTTCTCTTCAGCTATAACTTCATTGGCCTCAAGAATATCCTTCACTACCTTCACTTCCATCTTCTATCTCCATTGAGTAAATCTCGAGCTCCCTTCCACTAAGGAGCTCGGCTATTTCCCCACATTTGGGACAGACCAAAAAGGGTATCCCTTCAAAGACCCCACATCTTTCACACCTTATCCTCACCGGAACTTCCTCTATTTCCAAAGTGGCTCCTTCTGCCAAATGTCCTTTACTCAAGACCTCAAAGGCAAAGGACAAAGCCTCTGGAACAACCCCACTTAGAGCACCGATCCTTAGGTTTACCCTGGTGACCCTTTTGGCCCCATAAATTTGGGCCTGTTGAGCGATTATATCAAGTAAACTCTGAGCAATACTTAACTCATGCACTTTTTATCTCCTCTAACACCAGCGAGATGACCTTTGGGAGCTTCATCTTCACTTCTTCGCTTAGTTCCATCCCCCAGTCGATCTCCTTAGGCTCAATCCCGATTATAACAACTTGAGGTTGAAACCCTAACAGTTTCCCCATCTCCATTACTTCCAAAAGCCCAACCTGATGAAGGCTCAAAGCCCGATTCAGATCCCCCTTAAGTTGTTCGGGGGTAACCTTGTAAATGGTCCCCGGTTTATGCCCTCCCTTTAAGGCATCAACAATGACGATTTTTTCGCTCTCTTCAAAAATCCCCAGAAGATCAAAACCGAGGGTCCCCCCATCAACCAGTTCAACCCCTTCGGGAAGCTTCATCGATTCCATCATCTTAACCACATGAACCCCTACGCCTTCATCCTTAAGCAAGATGTTTCCAACCCCTAATATGACCCTTTTCCCCAAAACGAAATCCCTCCTAATTTGTGAAAAATTTTACACTTTTTTCTTTTTTTTTAAAAGTTTCTTGGGTAGAAAAGAAAAAGAAAGAAGGGGAGGTAACCCTCCCCTTCTTAAGCGGTTAGATAAGGCCCGCCAATTCCAATATCTCTGGGACCTTCTTTTCCCAACCTATGGCCATTATATGGACCCCTTGACAGAGGTCCTTAACCTCCTTTATCAGCCTTGCGGCTATCTCAAGGCCCTTTTGAGCGGGTTTTTCCGCCTTTTGCATCTCTTCTATCAAGTGTTCGGGGACGAATACTCCAGCCACGTTTTTGTTCATGTACCGGGCCATACCGACGGACTTAAGGGGGATGATGCCCGCCAGAACCGGTACGCCGAACTTCTCGGCCCTTTTCATGAACCTGGCAAAGGCATCAATGTCATAAACGGCCTGGGTTTGGAAAAACTTGGCCCCTGCTTCGATTTTTTTCTCCATCTTTATCAACTGAAGTTCAAGGGCTGCTTCCGTATCGGTGATGGGAGTTACCACTGCCCCGATGAAGAAATCGGTCTTTCCTTGAAGGTCATTCCCTGCCACGTCATATCCTTGGTTAAGCCGGTTGATCATCCAAACCAATTGAACCGAATCGATATCATAAACCGCCTTCGCATCGGGATGATCACCCAAGGTAGGATAATCACCCGTTATGGCCAAAACGTTCCTTATCCCCAACACATGGGCGCTCAAAAGGTCAGATTGAATGGCAAGCCTGTTCCTGTCCCTGCAGGTTACCTGCAATATGGGATCAAGTCCTTCTTGCTTAAGAAGATAACAGGTGACCATAGAACCAAGCCGCATGACCGCACTCTGCTGATCCGTCACGTTTGTCCCGTCGACTTTGCCCTTGAGTAAATGGGCAACCTCCTTTATCTCCGTGATGTCCGTTCCTTTTAAAGGGCCGACTTCAGCCGTTACCACAAATTTTCCGCTCTCAAAGGCCTCTCTTAGACCCATCTTTCCCCTCCTCACTTCTGCTCAAGTGCCCAAAGGAAGGAAGTCAAGATCTCTCCCTTGGGCCTCATCTTATTGTAAGCTTTTGGTGGGATGAAATGCTTCAAACGTTCCAGTTGCCCGAGTTCCTTAAGCCTTAGGTAAATCTTCTCCCAACCGCAATCCTTGTTTTTGTCGACCTCGCATTTCCCATTAGAAGCCCCTCCACAGGCTCCATTGAGAAGTCCCTTCGAACAAGCCGTAAGAGGACAAATCCCCCCGGTCCAAAAGAGCACGCAATCACCACACTCAAGGCACCTTTCACTTCCCCTCCACTCTCCTCTGGTTCCACCTAAGGGAACGGTGTTACAACCAGGCACAACCGGCTTTTTGATCATAGCCGCTGATGCTTGTATCCCCAACCCACAGGTCAAAACCAAAACCGCGTCCGAACTCATCACCTCTTCTTCCAGAGGCCTCAGGTGAGAGGCCACAAGCGCTTTCTGACACAGAAAATCGACGACCATAAGCCCTGTTACTTCCTTGCCATTTTGTTCAAGTTTCTCTTTCATCTCCTTGAGCTGAGGAAGCCCTCCGGTTCCACTTGCCTGAGCACACCCATCACAGCCTAAAAGAAAGACCTTCTTGCAATCCTTTAAATATTCCAAAATCTCTTCCAATGGCTTCTGTTCAGACCTGACCATTTTGGTCCTCCCCTAACTTATAATGAACCTTCCTATCGTATTCCCCTTAGCGTTTAACAGATGAACCGCACAGGCTATGCACGGGTCGAAAGACCTTATGATCCTCACTATCTCAAACGGGTTCTTCTCATCCTTTACCTTGGTCCCGATTAAGGCCTGTTCTATCGGACCAGGATTCCCCATATCGTCCTTGGGGGAGGCATTCCAGGTGGTAGGAACAACGCATTGGTAATTATAGATCTTCTTATCTTTTATAACCACCCAGTGCCCTAAAGCTCCTCTTGCTGCATCCACTATCCCAACCCCTTCCGCTTCATCAGGAATCTCGAAGGGGATCCAAGCGGGCTCACCAGGCTTAAGTTCAAGAACCCACTGCTCAAGCTGCCTGGCGATCAAAAGGGCACATAGGGCTCTGGAAGCATGCCTTCCAAGGACTGAAAACAGTGCCTCCTTTGAAGCCTTAAAATGCCCGAGAAGCGAATCCACCAGTTCTCGAACCTTCTGGTCACCACTGGCGTACATTACGGCGATCCTTGCCAATGGCCCAACTTCATAAACCTCTCCTTTATACCTTGGGGACTTAAGCCAGGAGTAAGCTCCCTCTTTCTTCGGAAGGGGTTCCGTTTCACCTTGGAAGGGATGCCTTCCACTTGTGGAATCCTCATAAAAAGAATACTTGACGTACTCATTTATAACTCCAAGGTCAAGGGGTTCGTATTCTAATTTGGTGTTGGTTGTACCTTGCTTAAAAAATCGGGCCCTTTGGGCATAATCCGGATTGGAACCGTCCAAGTCAAAAGTCCCATAGGAAAGATACCTACCACAACCCATTCCGATCTCAAAGTAATCGCTATAATATTCGGCCACCTTTATTACATCAGGTATATAATAGTCCTCCACAAACTCCCTGAGTTCTTTTGCCCTCCAAAGAAGAGAGGTCACCTTGTCAACTGTTACTGTCTCGGTGGCTCCGCCCGGAGTAATGGTACAAGCATGCGGTACTTTCCCTGTTAAAATGGCCACCGCCTCATGTCCCTTTCGCCTCATCTCCAGGGCCTTAACATAATGGGCGCAGAGTTCCCGGTTTAATTCGGGAGGAAGCCTATAATCCCCTTCATACCGGGGTACAAAGGGCGAAAGCTCGCCTCTTTTCAAGAACTCCTTAACAGAGTTCAAAACCCGGTCATTGCCTTCATAATCGGCCACCTTCGTGACATCCACATAATCCAAAGCGGCAAGGAGATAAAAGTGAAGGATATGATCCTGCAGCTGGTGAAAGGCAAGCGTAAGATTTCGTATCCAACGGCCGTTATCGGGGATTTTATCGGCAATCCCAAAGGCACTATCAAGACAGTAAGTGGAAGCAGTTGTATGACAATGGTTACAGACCCCGCATATCCTCTGAGTTATTATCTGAGCATCTCGAGGATCACGCCCCTTAAGGATCTTCTCAAAACCCCTGAAGAGCAAACCCGAACAACGGGCCTCTTTAACCTGCCCCCCATCAACCAATACTTCGACCTTCAAATGCCCTTCAATCCGCGTTACGGGATCGATAACAATCTTTCCCATCGCTAAACCTCCTTCTTCTGCCAATATTCGCCTATTTTTGGCACATGAACATCGGTGATCTTCTCATAGAAGGGGCCAAGTTGATCAGGAAACTCCGGTTGCGTACACCCCTGACATCCCATCCCCGCGTCTATGCACCAGTTAACCCCATTGTTCCACTTTCTCAAAGGGCAATCCGCATGCGTAATAGGCCCCTTACACCCCAAAAGGTATAAACACCCAGGTTCACCAAACTTCTCGGCAAACTTGCCCTCATCAAAATAGGCCCTACGAG
>Ga0105158_1000002_pt1 | contig 108645 bp, 133 predicted proteins | sample LHCtaG_FD_81567 | JGI IMG/M metagenome (GOLD analysis project Ga0105158, IMG submission 81567) | Hot spring microbial communities from Little Hot Creek, USA to study Microbial Dark Matter (Phase II) - LHC4sed_matched | ecosystem: Environmental > Aquatic > Thermal springs > Hot (42-90C) >...
TAAGGGAGTAAGCAGTGCGCTTGAAAATAAAGTACGCTTTTTAAGACTTAAATGCTTAGCTCATGGAGATCCATATTGTGAGCATGTATGTGAATGGATTTCTTATCAACAATAAAAAAATAATGGTTATTTAATTGTTGCTAAAAATCACTTTTAAGTTTTTAACTGCTTAACTTTTGATTTATTATAAGCTAAAATTCATACCAGGGATACTTTATTCTAAGAGTTTTTCTTAATTGTTCATCCAAGATTTTGTTTAAACTCTTTTGTTTTTGAGACAATGGTAATTTTTGGAGAATATGATGGGGACCAACAGCTGTGATGGGGCTTTGTTGAGCTATAGTTATAGGTTTTGGTGGAATAGATTTTAATTCATTTATTATTTTTTTACTTGCTTCTTCTAATGAAAGATTTTTTTCTTGAATTTCCTTTGTTAAATTTCTTATTAATGGTTTAGGTATGGGCCTAAATCCATATGGAAAATCATCAATTTCATCTTTTTTAATTTCTTCATCAAGTTTAACTCCTATACCTATAGGATTTGCTTTAAAAATTGTATCGAGCTTAATAATCCATGCTTCTTCATTATTGCTGAAAACTATATCCCAAAAACCTGAAGCGTTTCTGCTAATTAAAACCTTCCAGTTATTAGGCTTTTTATTATAATTCTTGAATACTTCATGTAAAATTTCTTCATAGCTTTGTATTTCCAATTTTACTCATTAAAAATTAATATAAAGGGTAGATTTAAATAATATAGTTAAGCAAAAGGATTTAACAATCAGCTAAAGGAGCATTCCATCTAAGTTTTCTTTATGAAGAAGCTGGTAATAAAAGGATTAAAAATAATTTCAGCTGCTTTAAGATCCTCTAATTTATTAATGTTAAAAAAACTTAGCAATTTTGAATCATACTTTTTAAGTTCTTCTATAGGAACATAAACCACATTTTTTAATTTATTAATTACCTTTGAAATTTTTAACTCTCCTTTTTTTAAAGCATCCTCAATTAAGGGAATAATTGTGTTTACCTTATAAACAGAGTGAAGTGGTTCAATATATCCATTAGGCCATTTTGGAATTGCTGCATCAAATCCGTTAGCACATTTAAAAAGATGTTTTAATAAATTTGTGTTTATAAATGGTGAATCGCATGGTAATACGAGACTATAATCTATACTTGCTATTTTCATTCCAGTTAACATTCCAACTAAAGGACTTTGAATATTAAAAATATCCTTCACTATAATAATGTTTTTTGGAAGCAAATTTTTATAAAATTCTTCTTTATCCTTAACCACTACAATAACTTTATCTACAACTTCTAAAGCCACATTTATTACGTAGATTATCAAAGGTTTACCTCTCAAATTCAGTAAGGCCTTATCTTTACCTAATCTTGAACTTTTTCCACCAGCTAAAATTATAGCGGTTTTCAAGCTGCTTTAACCCTCAAGGGATAAATTCATTACATAATCTAAGCCTATAAGACCATATATAACTATATATAAAAGCATTTTTATTTTGTTTTGATGAGCTTGATTAAATTTGGTATTTGTATTGATGATGCTTGGCGATATATGGGTTTAAAGCCCCCTCCATCAATAGTAATCCCTCATATTTTTCTTTCATCTTTTCTATCTAAAAAAATTAAGACCTTAAAACCTAGTTTTCTCTATAAGAAAGTTAAATTAAATTCGGTTAACTCCTTAGCTGAAACCTTAACCAAAGTTAAAATAGATTATGTTAGATTTTGGCTTCAATGGAACTTTATTCAACCTAAATTATTAAGTATTAACGATTTTCAATATAATTGGAATGCATTAGATCACTTTATTAATACATTAAAGCAAGCTGGTATAGGGCTTTTACCAGTTGTTGGTTGCGGATATCAAAGAATGCTTCCTGAAAGTATAAATCCAACTAAAAATCCAAATGAATATATAAAGGCTATTTATGAATCTACTAGAGAAATTGTTCATAGATATAGGAATTTAATTAAAATTTGGCAAATTGAAAATGAGCCTAACTGGTGGTTTGCTCATTATGCAGCTGGTTGGCGTAAAGGCTTAATTTGGATAGATCCTGTTAAAGGTTTAAAATTTAAGCAAATGCTTCTTTCATCTCTTAAAGAAGCTGTAAAAAATGAAGATGAAAGTGCTCAAATAGTAATTAATTTAGAGGTTGATAGAAAAATTAAAGATTTATCTTTTTATGCGCAATACTGCGATATTATAGGTTTAGATTATTACCCAAATTATTCTCATGCTAAACCTATAGATGTTTCAACTTTAATTCCTAAAGCTAAAAAAATTTTTGAGGAAACTGGAAAAGAAACAATTGTTTGCGAAACTGGCTATCCATCTGGGCCATCTTGGCTCGGATATAATAAAACACTTCAAGCTGTTTATATTAAAAAGCTTGAGGAAACTCTAACTAATGAAGATTTAATTAAATGCGTTTTTATATGGAGGTTATCCGATAGTGAATGGCGTTCTTTTCCAGAGCATGAAAACCATTTTGGGCTTATAGAAGCTGATGGAACACCTAAACCTTCATGGCACACTTATTTAAACTGGATTGAAAAATTTAAATAAGTTTATATTTTTCATCTTCATAAAATGAATTTTAGAGGTTTTTGTTTTGAATCAAATTTTAGTAGAGGAATGCATGAGCAAACCTGTTAAAAGCGTTAATATTGAAGCTAATGTGCGAACAGTAGTTAAAGAAATGAATAAGCATAAAATTGCATCAATACTAGTTGTTGATAACAATGGGAAACCCGTTGGCGTAATAACTGAACGTGACATTCTTCAAAGGGTAATAGAAGAAAATCAAAGTTTAGATTTAACTAAAGCAAAAGATATTATGTCATCTCCAATTCACTATATAAATTCTAAAAAAACAATAAAGGAAGCTTGTGAATTAATGGTTCTTTTTAAACTGAAAAGGTTAATTGTAATTGATGAAAATAAACCAGTAGGCATAATTACTATAGCAGATATTATAAAAAAAGTTTTAAACTTGCATAAGGAGCTTTTAGAAGATTGGGAAAAAAACTTAATAAATGCTTGGGAATCATTTTAAATTATTAAGAACTTATTTTTTTTAATGTTTCTTCTAAAAATTTTTCTCCTTTTAAAAGAAGTTTTCGTCCCTCATCAGTTATTTCATAATATTTTCTGGTTGGCCCTTTTCCCTCTTTTTTTTCTTCCTTTAAAGAAATGTATCCTCCTTTAACAAGTTTATAAAGAACTACGTAAGCTGTAACAGCACCTGGTTTAAATCCATATTTTTCTTGAATAAGCTTTCTTATTTCATATCCGTATTTAGGTTTATCCTTAAGCAAACTTAGAATATATAACCATAGGTTTTCTACAGTCATTTTCTTCACTAATCTTTCGTAAGCCATTTTTTACTCAACCAACTTTCCTATGCTTTTTAAGTTAACAGTTAAATTTATATTTAAGGCTTTATGAAACTATTTTATAGTTATGAAATAGTCTCTGTTGAGGAGAAGCCCATGAAAGAAATTAGAGTAGGAGTTATAGGCGTAGGAAACTGCTTTGCTGGGCTTGTGCAAGGAATAGAATATTATAGAAGAAATCCAGATAAAACAGTTATTGGAATCATGCATGAAGATATAGGAGGTTACAAAATTTTTGATATAAAATTTGTTTCAGCTTTTGACGTGGCTGAAAACAAAATTGGAAAAACTCTTGACGAAGCTATTTATCAACCTCCAAACTGTGTTGATTGGTTACCTAAAGTTCCAAAAATAGAAACTATTGTTAAGGAAGCTCCCATTCTAGATGGTGTTGGCGTTTATGTAGAGAAAATGATTAAACCAATTAAGCAAACAAAAAGTGATGAAGAGTTAAAACGGGAAATAATTAAAGAGTTAAAAGATACTGGAACAGAAATGCTTCTTAATTATCTTCCAGTAGGAAGTGAAAAAGCTGTTAGATATTGGAGCACTATAGCTTTAGAAGCTGGAGTTGGAATGATAAATTGCATGCCTGTTTTTATTGCTTCAGATAAAAATTGGGCTGAAAAATTTGAAAGAAAAAAGCTTCCTATAATAGGTGATGATATTAAAGGTCAGGTTGGCGCTACAATTTTAAATCGTGTTCTAGCTAAATTATGCGATGATAGAGGAACAATCATAGATCAAATGTATCAAATAAATGTTGGTGGAAACACAGATTTTGCAAATATGCTTGAAAGATCAAGGCTTATTTCAAAGAAAATTTCTAAAACAGAGGCTGTTCAAAGCCAATTAACTCAAAGATTAAGCGATGATAAAATATATGTAGGGCCATCCGATTTTCTTCCATTCTTAGGAAATACAAAAATATGCTATATTAATATTAAGGGAAGAATGTTTGCAGATAGACCATTTGAAATAGAATGTAAATTAACTGTGGATGATAAAGCAAATTCTGCTGGTGTAGCTGTAGATGCAATAAGATGCCTCAAATTAGCTCTTGATAGAGGGATAGGTGGCCCTCTTATTTCACCATCAGCTTATTTAATGAAGCACCCTCCAATTCAATATAGTGATGCTGAAGCTAAAATATTAATGGAAAAATATATTGCTGGAGAAATCGAAAGATAAAAATTGTTAATTTGAAATGGCGAAAAACTCAAAAGAAAGTTTTTTAATTTTTAAAGCTTATGAAAAAACCTTTAATAAGGCCTATAGTTAAGCATAAAGGCGTAACGCGTGAAGGTAGAGGATTTAGCTTAAAGGAGCTTAAAGAAGCAGGATTAACAATAGATTTAGCTAAAAAACTTAATATAGCAATTGATAAGCGAAGAAGCAGCTTAAGAAAAGAAAATGTAGAAACATTAAAGGAGTTAATTAAAAATCTTAAGCAATAACTTTAAGCAAATTTATTAATTCACTAATGGTTTTTACTTCATAATCTGCTTTAATATTATCATTAACTTCATAATATTTATTGTTTAACTTTGCTTCTCCACTTGTAATTAAAATTGCAATCATTCCAGCTGCTTTAGCGCCCTTTACATCATAGTTTGGATCATCTCCTACAAAAACGATCTCCTTAACACTTAAGTTTAAAGAAGCTGCAAGTTTCAAAAATAAAATTGGATTTGGTTTTCTCCAACCAATTTCTCCCGAAATCACTATTGAATTAAAAAATTTAAGTAAATCTCCTTTTTTCAAAATTTCATAAACTGTTGCTGGATTTGTAAAGTTTGAAATTAACCCAAGTTTATAATTTTGTTTTAAAAGAGATAAAGTATCATAAACTTCTTTTGGAATTTTTGCAGACTCTATATAAGGCTTAAAATAAGCTTTAATGCCTTCCTCTAAAATTTGTTCTTCAGACGCTTTATCAAAACCTAGCTTTATTAAAGCTTCTTTTAACCAAACCTTGTTATGAATTTCTCTCTCTGTTTCTTTTCTAATTTTTAAATAATTTAAAGCGGTTTCTTCATAAAACATTTTAAATGTGGAGAAATCTTTTTTAAATCCATGCTTTTTTAATACTTCATAAAGATTTTTTAATGCTTCCTCCTCTTTTTCCTCAATTTTAACTAATGTTCCAATTAAATCGAAGGCTACTGCTTTAATCAATTTTTATTCACTTTTGTTTTAAATTTAAGTAAAACTTTTATTAATTTTTTACTTTTATTTTTAATTGAGTTAAAGTTTGAAAAATGGAAAAGTTTGTTTAAAAAATAAATGTTATAAATGTTGCATTAAAACTGAAATGCTATTAAGCATAAATGATGTTGAAAAAATTAAAAGTTTAGGTTTTAAAGAAGATTATTTTTTAATCAAAAGAAATGGCTGGTTAAAGCTTAAAAATAAGCATGGAAAATGCATTTTTTTAAAAAATGGAAAATGCATTATATATAATTTTAGACCTTTAGGTTGTCGACTTTATCCTTTAATTTATGATGAAAGTAAAGGATTAACAATTGATAAATTATGCCCTTTTAATAAAGAGTTTAAAGCTTCAAAAACAGATAGAAAAGTTTTAATCAAGTTTATTAGAATTCTTAAAAAAGAAAGAATTGAAAGACTAAAGATTCATAATACCCATTGTTTCTAATAGAACCTTTTCATTAACTTCTCCAGCTGTATAAGTAAATCCGGATTTAATATTGTTTATTATGACTTTAGCTGGTGCAAAAAGGTTGGGATCAATCTGGTAAAAATCAAAGTTTGCATCTTTTAATATTTTATAGAATGGTTTTCCATAATCTTTAGCAGTTGATGAAGGAGTTTGCTTAACTATTTTTTTTAATTTTTCTTCATCATCAAAACTCACTATATAAAATGTTACACCGCCATAATAAAGTGCATCATTCGTTCTACCCATAGCTTTCATTGATTCTGGATGAATAGGAGCTATAGGTGCATAACCTGAACCGTGAAGAATCATTTTTGGATCAAAACCTAATTCATTTAATTTATGAATTCCAGTTTCAACTATCCTTCCTGAAATTTGAGTTGAACCAGCAAGGCTTGATGTAGGTGTCACAATAACATAAAGGTTTTTTAATTCAACTTTACATTTTTCTGCAATATAATTAAGCGCTTCAGTTGTTGGAAGCTTATCCGATTCTAAAACTATGACTGCATGCTTAGCTTCATCCTTATAATTTATTCGTTCATAAATTTCCTTGGGTTTTAGAGATAAAGCTCTAGCTGGTCCAGAACCCATAGCAAAATAATCTCCAACTTTAATTCTCCATCCTGCATATTGAGCTGCTAAAGTTGATATTGCCGGATAATCTGTTTCAACAAAAACTGCTGGCAAAACTATTTTCCCAAAGCTTTGATGAGTTAGCTTGGCTTTTCCTAACCCTCCCATACATATTTCTGTTATTATTAATCCTGCTGAAATACTTCCATCAACTTTCACACCAGCATCAATTATTATGCTTCCCCCGGCTCCCTCGTAAACTTCAACTTTAAAATCTTTTTTTTCATCTATAAGTTTTTGAACAAGTTTAACAGCTTTTTCATTAACGCTTTCCATTTAAATCACTCTCTCCAAAAATTCCTCCCAAAACTTAAGTTGAGGATTAGAATTAATTGAAACATAAAGTTTTCCAATACCATCTTCATTTAAATCACCTGTAAACAAGTAAAACGGTCCAGAAATTTTTTCTTCTTCAACTTTCACCGAATCTTTAATATCATCTATGTCAAAGCTTGGTAAAACAGATGGTAAAAATCCTAAAATAACTATTTTACCATCTTTCATTTCTGCACCCGCCCTCCCCTCACAATTTCCTTTTATAAATATTGTTCCTCCCTTCATGTGAATTCCTGGGAAAATTCCAGCGTTTCCATAAACCTTTATAATTCCATTAATCATCCATGCTCCAGCTTCAACTCCGCAATCTCCCTTAACTATTATTTTGCCCCCCCTCATTCCTCTTCTTCCTCCTCTATAACCTGCTCCAATAAAATCTCCTGCATCCCCCTCAATTTCTATGATTCCCCCAGTCATTTCAGAACCAACCCAAGATCCAGCATTACCACTAACTTTAATTAAACCCCCCTTCATTTTTTCACCTAACCGTAAACCTGCATTCCCCTCAATAACCAACTTTCCCCCACTCATTTTAAATCCTAAACCTCGAGCTTTAGAAAAATCTCCAACAAGTTTTATCGTTAAATCTTCTTCTTTATTTTCACCTTCAACATGAAAAATTTCATTTATCTTAACTTTTTTATTTCCTTCCCATAACTCAAGATTTTTTACTTCATCCATTGTTTTTCCAGCTAAGTTTGTTGGTGAAATAATTGAAGCATCAAGTGGAACTTTTAATTCTTTTTTTAAGGTTAAAATTAACCCACTCAATTGTTAAACCTCCGATTGCACATTTAACATGAATGATTTATGTAAGTAACTTTCATTAATAATATAATTCTCCATTTTCACAGTATAGTATTCTTCAAACTTCATTTTTAAATTGTTTAACATTGATTCTTGAATGTCTTCAGCAACTTTAGAGTTAACCCAGTAAATTTTCCCTTTTGAAGAAGCTATTATTTCCCCATTTTTCGCTACTATTTCTCCATCCTTAATTGTATATGCTGTTTGCTTGAAGGCTTTTTTAATTAATTTATAATCTTTTGAAGGATCTAAACTTTTATAATTTAAATTGTAAATTGCCACATCTGCGTCTGCACCCACTCCTAAATGTCCTTTATTTTTTAAACCTAAAGATTTAGCTGTGGCAGCTCTAGTTATTATTGCTATTTCATAAAGCGTATATTCTCTATCTATTCCGGGTAAATCAAGTCTTCTTTTAGCATTTTTATTAATTTTATTTAATGTTTTTTCTCTTGCCTTCTTACTCATCAACCAAGCTATAACTTTTGGATAATGCGTAAATGGACCACCATTTGGATGATCAGTAGTCATATGAATTTTCCAAGGATCCTTTACTAACAAAGCCAGCTCTAACCCAATGCCCCATTGAATAGCATTTACATAATTAGATTTTTTATATCTAAATGGGACAACTCCCGCTCCAGTTTCAGCTTCAACATCAGCATTAACCCACTTCTCTCTTGATAAAAGGTAAAGAATGTATTGAAATGGGCCATCAGCAGTCATCGTTGTAGTATCAGAAAATGTGACTTGACCAATATCGATTTCAACATGAGCATTCTTGTTTATGTAATCTGCTATTTCAGGGGCTCCTGAAGCAAGATTCAACCATGATGTTCCAGCGAACCCATTAAATTGAACATGGGTAACATGGATTGAAGCTTCTCCATTTTTGGATAAATCCTTAACAGCATCCATTGTTTCTATAGTAGTAACATAGTTTCCAGGCTTCCCAAGGTTATTTGTATGAACATGAATTGGATGCGGTAAATTTAAAATATTGTTTATTTTACAAAGCCATCTCACAATTTCCTTAGGCGTTACATTAAAATATGGAACTTCCTCATCTAAATGAGATATTCCTTTTCCCCAACCCCAAGCTTCAGTTCCACCTGGATTAACAATTTTTATTGCATAACCTTTAATCGCATTAAGAAGCCAGCTTACATAAGCCGCGCACTCCTCAAGCTTATCCTCCTTTAAATATTCCATTATAAACCAGTTATTTCCTAAAAGAGCAAAACAACCCTTATCAATAATTGGTATATCTCTTAATTCCTCATGTGTATGCCTAGTTTTTAAGGGTGGAGTTGCAGGTTCAAAAACGGTAGTATAACCCATTTTTGCATATCTATAACCTGTAGTAAATGTTGAAGGAACCGAATATCCAACCCCTGATCTAGTAACTTTTGTTTTAACTTCAAAATCTTTAACATGATCCTCCGGCCTTAATACTCTTCCAGCATTAACCTTTGATCCAGCTATATGTGAATGAATATCTACACCACCTGGCATAACAACCATGTTAGAAGCATCAATAACCTTTGCTTTAGAGCTTACCTTCTCAACTATTTTTCCATCCTTAATGAATATATCCATTTTTTCTCCATTTATATTGTTCAATGGATCAAAAACAAAACCATTTTTAATTAAAATTTCACTCATATTACAGCCCCCATTTTTCACTCTTTAAGTTTTTTAACATTTACTAAAATTTCATTTATGATTTCTTCATCAGATTTTAAGCCTAAAGGAGGTTCAACAAGTTTTTTACACTCTAATGGTACACCATCCATTCTATAAACTGTTCCTTCAGCCTCAATTCCTGTTATAACTGTTGGAATAACAACAGTTGAAATCAATGTAGTGGCACTTCTATGGGGATCTATTGTTATTACTGGAATCTTCATTAAATGTTTTACTGCTGAAACTGGAAAATGAGCTATTGGATCAGAACCTACTATCAAAGCTGCATCGCATTCCCCTCTAGTTAAAAGTTCTATTGTTGTTGTTTCTCCAGGATTATATCTTGGATAACCTTGGCTAAAATCTACTGCAAATGGATAACCTGTTTGCCAAGCTATCACTTCGTTTGCCCCTGTTACATTATAATGTCCTCTCATAGGCATTATCAAAAATTTTGTTCTTTCATTTAAATCTCTAACTAAAGATAAAGCTGCATCTATATTTCTGCTTTTTCCAAGAGACATTGTTAACCCTAAACCAAAGAAAAGTATTCCAAATTCGCAGCTTATCATTAAATCAGCTAATTCCTCAATCTTGCTTGTTGGAACTCCAGCTACTTCATTTAAGTAAATTTCTTCTCCTTTAACAGCCATTCTTAAAGCTGAAATCAATTCATAATCTTGGTTTGGAGTAACCTGAATAAATATATCAGCTAATTTAGCTGTAGCTGTTTTTCGAACATCCACCACTACAAGCTTTCTTTCTCCTCTTTCTCTTCTAAATTTTCCTCTGCTAAAAACTGTATATCTAGTCAAATGCCTTGGATGACTAAAAATAGGGTTTGAACCCCAATAAATAATCAAATCAGCTCTATTTTTAACTTCTCCTAAAGTACATGTTACTAAACCTACATCATGGACTCCTATTAAGCTTGGACCATGACAAACAGATGTTGTATTATCTATAACGCCTCCTAAAGCTTCAGCTAATTCTACAGCTTTACCTATAGCTTCTGTGCTTGTTAAGCTTAATCCATATATTAAAGGATATTTAGCTTCAGCAAGAATTTTTGAAGCTTTTTCAATAGCTTCTTTAAGATCGCATTCTTTAAATTCTCCATTCTCCTTAATTAATGGTTTAACAATTCTTTCTTTACCATTATAATTTTGAAATTTACTTAATGAAACGGCGCAAGCATTTTTAACTTCAACTATTTTTCCATCTTTGACTTTAACTTCTAAATCATCGCAGCAGCATCCGCAAACTGTACAAACAACATTATTAATTATTTTTTCCATTAAATTATTTTCCTCCAGAAATCTTTTCTAAAACCTCTTTTAAAGTTAAGATTTTATCCTCCTTTTTTGCTGGAAAAACTTCAGCCTCAATCCCTTTAAAACTTGGCATTCCACTTCCATGAGTTTCAGGATCCACAACTAAATTAGCCCAAGGTCCATAAGGAATAAAAACTATGCCTTTATGAGGTGCTTGAGCAGATTTAACAGCTTTTAAAACAACTTCGCCAAATTTTGTTTTTAAAACAATATTTTGTCCAGGAGATATATTTAAAGCTTCCATATCACTTGGATCAAGCTCGCATATAGCTACATTATTAAAATATTCTTCAGAAAGTTTTCCAACTTCTTTACTTGCCCCTTGCTGTAGGCTTCTTCCAGTTATAAGTTTAACTTTCATTGCTGAAAATTCACCTAGGCTTCTCTATTAAACGCCTTTTAGATAAAATTTTTCCATCATCATAATGTGGATGCCTAGCTACAGAATCGCTGTTTTTCTCTATTTCTCTAGCTTCATCAATTAATTTAGCTGCTTCTCTAATTAATTCATGAGCAGCAGCAGCCAACACCGTATACTTTTGCCAATCTTTAATTACGAAGCATGCTTGAACATTCATTTCAGCAACTTTTTTAGCCATTTCATATGCTGCTTGAGCTTTAGCTTTAGCATAAGGATTTTGAAATTCAGCAGCTTCAACGGCAGCTTCACTATCAATAATTTTTTTTGGAAGCTGTGGTTTTTCACCTTTTTTTAAAGCTTCAATAACTTTATCTATTTCATTAAATAGGATATTAAAAGCTCCTGAACCAGCTAAAACTTTAATAACTTCAGCATTAAATAAAGCCATTTCAATTGGATCTAAAAATTCTCTTCTAGCACCAATCATGGGATCACCTTCAATTATTAAATATCCAAAACTCCCCTCCTCAAGTTTTTTAACAGCCTTTTTAGCTGGAGCATCTGAAATAACTAAAACTGGAATTCCTGCTTTACTTAAAATTTCCCTAGCTTTTTCAGGTCCAGGTAAAGAAGCATTTGGACTAACTACAATTGCTAAATCAGGTTTAAATTCAAGAAGTTTTTCAGCTATTTCAGCAGCTTCTTCAACATTCATTTTTGCTCCTGAACCAACAACTCTTACGCTTAAATCTTCTCTTTCAGCTCTTTCATCTAAAAGAAACTCTAATAATGGAGCGGCGCCTATATTTCCAAGTTTTGCAAATCCAATTTTAACTGGCAAATTTACTCACCTTAAACAAACCTTAATTTTTAAACATAAATCTTAATTTTAACCTATTAAATTTTAAATCTATTACTTTTACTTTAAAAGGTTTAGGTTTGTTAAACTATGAGAATAATTAAAGATAGAGATGCGTTGATTTCCAAAGAAAAAATAATATTTAGAGTTTTAGGATATACACATCCAACAAATGGTTTTGTTTGCGATGCTGAATATGCTTCTTCAAGCATATTTAACTCTAAAAACCCTAAAGCTTTAAGAGAAAATTTTCAAAAAGAAAAATATTTTAAGTTTTATGAGCATGAAGGAATAATTTTTATTAAAGAAAATTTCCCTGAATATCAGGTGTCTCTTCCTTATCTTAAAAATGAATTAGTTGGATTAAAGAAAAATCAGATTTTTCAAGTTAGGTTTCCTGATGAAAAATTAAAAACTATTTTTTATAAGAATGAAAATGATGAGTTAATGAAAGCTCTTCATAAAGTTTTGTTAGAAATTTTAAATCGCTCAAAATTATCCATTAATGATTTTGGAGTTTTTGGGTCTATTCTTCATGATTTTTATCATCCAAAACATTCTGACTTGGATTTTATTATATATGGTAGAAAACAATTGCTTGAATTAAAAAAAGTTCTAAAAGAAATTTATGCTGAAAAAAATTTTATGGCTAATGAATTTGAAATCCTACCATTTAAAGAAAAATGGAAATTTAAAAATTTATCCTTAAAAGAATTTTTTAATCATCAAAAAAGAAAATTGATTTATGGTGTCCTCATTGATAAAAGTTTTAGCAGAAGAATAAAGGTGGAGTTTGAACCTGTTAAAAGCGATGAAGAACTTTCCACTCAACCTTCTATACCATTAAAAATTAAAAAACTTGGATGGGCTTCGGTAATAGGAGAAGTTGTTGATGACTCTGACTCATTCTTTATGCCTTCTATATATAAAATTGAAGCTGAAAAAATTGAAGGGGTTAAAGTTCCTCAAGTAGATTTTATAGTATCTTATGTAGAAGAATTTAGGATGCAGGCTGAAAAAAATGATAAAATTTATGCTAAAGGAAACTTAGAGCTTGTTGAATTACCAAATGGAAAAAAGTTTTATCAAATTGTTTTAACTTATAGCGGTAAAGAAGAATATTATGAGCAAACTTTGAAAATCTTAAATAAAAATTATTTATCAAAACAAAACACTATGTAATGGCTTCATACACTTTTGTTTCTTTCGCATCCTAAAACTCTTTAATAATAAATTTAAAAATAAAGTTTAAATGCTAATGTAAAGACTATTAAAAAGTAAGGGGGGTCTAACTTGAAAATTGGAGATGTAGAAATTGATGATAATGATTTTGCTGAAGCCTTTCCAATGTGGGCCTCAAGAATTTTAATTACGGCTGAAAATGAAAAATGGGCTTTAACAGCTGCTAAAACAGCTACAGGATTTGCCTCCTCTATAATTATGTCACCTGCTGAAGCAGGTGTTGAAGGACCTATTGTTCCTCCAAATGAAACGCCTGATAATAGACCAGGAGTTTACATTCAGATTTATCATCGATTTGGAAGTGCTTTAAAACTTCAAATGATAAGTCGTTTAGGACAATGTGTATTAACTTGCCCAACTACAGCTGCTTTCGATGCTATGCCTCAAGCTAAAAAAAGATTAAAGGTTGGTCGAGCAATTAAATTATTTGGAGATGGATTTGAAAAAAGCGATGTTTTAGCTGGAAGAAAAATTTGGAGAATACCTGTTATGGAAGGAGAATTCATCATAGAGGATAAGTTTGGTGTTAGAAAGGGTGTGGCTGGAGGAAACTTTCTTATAATGGCTGAGGATAGAAAAGCTGCTTTAGAAGCTGCTGAAAAAGCTGTTGAAGCAATTCAAAAAATTGAAGGTGTTATTCTTCCTTTTCCAGGTGGAATATGCAGGTCGGGATCTAAAGTTGGCGCTAGAAAATATAAGCTTCCAGCCTCAACAAATCATCCGTATTGTCCAGCTTTAAGAAATATTATTGAAGACAGCAAGGTTCCTGAAGGTGTTAATAGCGTTTATGAAATAGTTTTTAATAGTGTTACTACAAAAATTTTAAAGAAAGCTACAGCTGCTGGAATTAAAGCTGCATCTCAAGTTAAGGGAGTTAAAAAAATAAGTGCAGTTAATTTTGGTGGAAAATTGGGTCCAATTCAAATAAATTTAAAGGAGGCTTTAGAATCTAATCCTTAAAAATCTTTATGTAATCCTTTCCCTTAGCTTCAAATGAACCTATAACGATTCTAAAATAAATTTTATTTCTATTTTTATTTTCAACCCTTTCTAACTTTCCTTTAATTAAAACCTCCTCGCCAGCTTCAGCTATTCCAGCATAAAAACCTTCAAAAGTTACGATTTCTTCAACTTTAATCTCCTCATTATTATGCTTTAATTTAAAATCAACCTTGTATTTTCCAGGCATAAAAAAGGACTCATTTGCATCAATAATTTTTGTTTTAACAGTAACTAATCCTAATGAAAAATATTTTTCTTCATCAAATTCCTCTTTAACTTCATTTTCAATTTTAACAGGATGTATAGAAAAAGGTGTTTCATGAAATTTTCCTTTATTCCAAGCTCTTTCAAAAATAGTTAAAGCTTCTTTAAAAGTTAAAGGATAGAGTGAACCCTTCTCTTTATACCATTCCTTAAAATCTTTAATAGAAAACTTTTTAATTTCGCTTTTATTTTTTAAAAAAATGTTTTTTAAGGATTCTTTAATAGCTAAACTATTCTCTTTTCCATAAACAGTCAAATCTATATCAGAAAACTTTAGATTATGTAAATTAATCAATATTGAACCTGTAACGCCGAAATTTTCAATAGGTACTCCACTTTCTTTAGAAAGCATTGAAGCCAATTTAACAGTTTTTCTTTGAAGCTTATCTTTAACTTTTAAATTAATCAATTCTTGAAGTTTTTCTTCAGGTTTATAATGAACAGCTATGTTTTTATATGGTACAGCTGAAAACTTTATATTGAAAACTTCATTAATATATTGAGGATAATGATTGCTTAAAAACTTCATCATTTTATTTACGTTATGCACAGTATAGTCTTTAATTGGTCTATCATAAAGGTAGGGAGCTTTCCCCCAAATTCCCTTATTTGATGGTGCATATTTTAAATAAGCTATAACTTTATCCTTTGGATGAATATTTCCTAAAACTGTAAAGTATAAACCTTCTAGGGTTTTGATGTAATCTCTATCTCTAAAACCTCTCAAACCTTATCCTCTCTCTTTAACGATTAAGAAATCTTTATTGCTTTCTCCCAAAACTAATCGGTAAAACTCACCATTACTCTTATCGACTACCTTTTCAAGTTTCCCTCTAGCAATTATTTTATCTCCAACGGAAGCCGCCTCACAAAATCTACCTCTAAAAGAAACAACTTCTTTTATTGACTCTTTTTTTCCAAATAAAACTTTAACATTTGAAACTTCATATTTACACGGTGTTAAAATTTTTTCTTCATCATTAATGATTACAGCTTCAATTTTGCTTAATCCCATTGGATAATAAACTTTATCCCCATAAGTCTCTTTTATTTCATTCCAATTCTTAACGCATCTTATAAAATAAGATCTTTCATGAAATTTTCCTTGTAAAACCTTGTTTTTCTCATTATTACAAAAATCTTTAAAACTTAAAGTTTCATTCATCCTTCTATTTAAATAAATTTTATAAAGCTCTTTTTTATTGCATGGTTTAAACTCTTTTTTTTCATGAATCAAGTTTTTTAAGGTTTCATAAACTTTAATTGCAGTTTTAAATCCATAAACAATCACGTCTATATCGGACTCATCTGTAAACAAATTTATTAATATTGAACCTGTAATCCCAAAATCATCTATTGCTTGACCAGAATTTTCAGCTAAACTTTGAATTAAACTTAAAACATCATCCTCAATTTTTAATTTACTACTCTTTGTTATCAACTCTTTAATTTTTTCTCTAGGGTAATAAATTTTATTAATCATGTCTATCGGAACGCCTTGCATTTTAGAGTGAAAAACCTCATCGTAATAAATATAAATTGGATATTTCTTTTCAAGAAATTTAAATCTCTTTTTTAAATCATAAACTTTCGTATATCTTTCATTATTAATTATACGTGTTCCTTTTTTGTTTGGATAATAGCGAATAAAACTTATTATTCGATCAGGTGGATGTAGATGCCCTTTAACATCAAAGAAAAGCTTATCCACTGTTAAAAGAAAATCTCCTTCCATAACCTTTACGTAAACCAATTTTTCTCCTCATTTTGAAGCTACATAAACCCTCCGCTTTATAAACTTAATTTATTTAATTAGAAAAAATTAACTACTTCACTTTACAAAACATATTTTCTTGAGCCTTATTACTCACATCCCCTCATCTAAAAACTAAACAAGTCAGCCAAAATTGTTATATATTTGAGAATAACATCTTCAAATTCGTATATGCACTTCCAAAGCAAATTATGCTTCTCCTTTCTCCTTTCTCGTATACCAACTCCAAAAATCTTCAGCTTTCCTTGTCGTTTCTACAAATCCCTTAAACCATTTTTCAGCATTTTTAGCAACGTAATCTTTTAATCCAAATCCTAACGCTATCCCTAATGCTGCTCCAACACCAATTGCTATTCCCCAAGCTAAAGCATTAGCAAATATATATAAAAGGGATACATCAATTTTCATCACGGTTAATCCTATCACTATTGCAACGAAATATAATGTTGCCCTTATTATGATTGATAGGAATCCGACAAACTCTATTTTTGCTTCTTTACCAATTGCTGTTACAGCATCACTAACAAAATCTGCAATCATTAAACCCGCAAGCAAAATTATTATTCCTGCTAAAAAATTCGGAATGTATTGAACAATTAACCCTATAAATTTGCTTAAAGCCTCAATATTTAAAATATCCACCGCTGCTAAAATTGCAATCAAATATATAAACCATCTAATAATCAATTCAAAAAATTTACTTATTGTTATTCCAGCATTTTCTAAAGCTCTCCCAATAATTGTTCTTTTTAAAGGTATCCCTATTCTAGTTTTTTCAATAATATGCGAAACAGCTTTTCCAAGAGCTCTTCCAACAATCCAACCTATGATTAACGTTATTATGGCGCCAGCAAGTTTAGGGAGTAATTCAATAATAAAATTAGTAATTTTAACCCATAATTCTGGAATAAAATTCATTCCTTTCAACTCCTTTCAGTACAAAAGAAACAAAAACCTTAGAAGTGATTTAAACTTATATTTTTTCATCTTACTAATTAAATTTTTCGATTATTATGGGGGGGAAATAAATGAAAAAATTTGCAGGTGTAGTTATTATAGATATGGATGGAACGCTTTTAACAAAACGTTCTATTGATGTTTTTTTAACAAATTTAACCTTCTTAATGAGCTTGAAAAAATAAATGAGTTAAGCTTGACAGTTCCAGCTTATAAAATAACTGAAAAAATAGTTAAACTTTTAGCTGGAAAAAGTAAAAAAGAGCTTGAGGATATTTTTTCTTTAATTCCTTTAGAGCCTAATGCGGAGCAATTTATAAGTTATCTTAAGAAACGAAACTTTATGACTGCTATTGTTACAGACTCTTTTCAATTTCTTGGAGAAAACCTGGCTAAAAGGCTTGGCGCAGACATTGTTTATGGAAACCTTCTTGAGTTTAAAAATGGTTTAATAACTGGAAGAGTTCTCACTAAACGGCGTTGCATGAAAATTCAAGGGTGTAGAAAATTTACTGTATGCAAATTATGGTATTTAAATAAGCTTAAACAGCTTTTTAATGGAGTTAGCATTTGCATAGGGGATAGCGATTCAGATTTATGTGGTTTCACAGGAGCAGATATAGCTATAGCTTATAAACCGAAAAGCGATGCATTAAAAGAAAAAGCGCATAAAATAGCTTTAAGCTTTCAGGAAGTAATAAATTTTCTTGAGGAAAGCTTAAATTTCTAATTTTTTAAAGAAGAGGTATAATTCTTTTCTCTATTATTGCATCCCAACTAAATCTTTTTATAACATTGTTAAAGTTTGCCTCCACTTTATCTGTCAAAAATTCTCTATAAATCCTGAATGCTATGCTTTTAGGATCATCATTTAAATCAAACATATAGCCTTCTATATCATCTCTTATAAGCTCTTGAAAAGGAGGAATTCTAGAGCAAAATATTGGCTTTCGAGATGCACCAGCCTCTATAACTGGTAATCCAAACCCCTCTTCCTTGCTTGGAATAAAAATTAAATCAGCAATATTATAAACATCTGCAACGCTCCACTTCTTTATTTCTCCATTTTCATATTCCCTTCTTTGACCAATAAGGTTATGGCAAAAAATTACATTTTCTTGAAGTTCCCTTCTAGCAATTAATTCTTGAAGATAATCTAAATAAGCTATCCCCATCTTTTTTGCTTGATGATCTGGAGGTCCTGTGATTAAAAGTTTGACTGATTTAGCTAACTCCATTAAATGTTTTAATTCATCAAGTACAAAAATTGCAAGTTCTATATTTTTTCTTGGAGTTACTCTCACAGGAGTAACCAAAATATAATCTTCAAAAGATAAACCAAGCTTCTTCATAAGTAGTTTTGTTATTTCATCAATCTTAACATACTCTTCTACATCAACTCCATTTGGAATAACAATTGCATTTTGAATTCTGTATTCTTCAGGTAATTGAGCATATTCATTTGCTCTAAATTTTGTTGGAGTAACATAAGTTATTTTGGGATTTTTATAATGCAAAAGATTGAACGGAAATTTTTTAATATCATTTTTAAACTCTTCTCTAATTAATGCACTATCATGAAGCCAAAAAATAAATTTAACTTTACTTAATTCATCCACCAACTCATTTATGGCTGCTGTAGCTGCAAAATTAAAGTGCATTGAGGGAATATTATGAATTATACATGTGTTTAATTCAGAAACAACTTCAAATAACTCTTCTTTAATTCTATCCTTTAACTCTTTAAACTTTAAAGTTTCTTTATGCTCCTTAAGGATTTCATCTTGAATTTTTTCAATTAATGGGTGAGTAGCTGAAAGCAGTGGAATCTTATATTCAATTAAATTTTTATATTCTAATCCCCCTCCATCACCATAAATTAAGTGAATCTCAAAACCTTTTTTAGTTAAATAGCGAGTATGCGCCTCTATAACTGCCTCAACACCACCTACTTCTTTTTCTGGGGCAGTATAATGAATAATTCCAATCTTCTTCAATTTATCCCCTCTATTTTTTGACAATTACCTTCTAAGAAATCTTAAAAAGAATTTAATAAAAATTTTTGCCCCATAGGTAGTTAACTGTGTGAATTGCGCTTTACTCTTTTTAGAACCGTTAATTTTTTATTTTATAAAATTCTTAAAACTGTTGATGTGCAAAAATTGAAGTTAAGCATCAAAAAACAATTTTACAGGTTTGTAGAGAAACTTACCCATAAAAGACGTTTAAGTGTTACTGAAGAGGCTTTAATGCTTAAACAGTCTACAGTTTTAAAAGATGAATTAGAGTTTTCTTATCCCATTAATGTCTCAGCTATAATTCCAACATTTCTTTCATCTCTGGAAGACCTTTATGGATATAGATATGAAGTTATAAGGGATGAATTAACAGTTCTTAATCAACTTTTATCAAAGGGTTTGATTGACGAAATTGTTATTGTGGATGGAAGTAGAACTAAAAAAATGGGTATTGATGAATCATTAGTAAAGCAATTGGTAGCTTCAGCGTATAGAAAAATTCCCCTTTTTTATGAGCAGGTAAATCTACTAAATAAATTTCCAGCTTTAAAAGATAAAGCTAAATTAGGCCTTTACGATTTTGCTTTTAAAATTATTCATCAATTAGATCCTCAAATATGCTTAACTGCAAAGAAACTGAATATTTTGCCTGAAGGAATCCCTGCTGGTAAGGGAGCAGGTTTATGGCTTGGAGTAGGAGCATCCTTAGGCGATATAATTCTATTTTTGGATAGCGATATTAAAAATCTTGAAGAATGGCAAGTTTCCTCATTAATTAAACCACTTTTAAAAACTTTTCAAGATGAAAAATTTAAAGTTGAGTTAACCAAAGCATACTATACAAGATTATCTGTAAATCTTGACTCTCCGGAAAAAGGTTTCTACAAAATTGGTGGAAGAGTCTCAAGGTTATTTTTAATTCCTTTACTAAAGGTTTTAAGCAGAAGAGGAATATTAAAGGGGTTGGAGAAACTTAAGTATCCCCTTTCAGGCGAATATGCTGGAAAAAGAAGCTTTATAGAATCTTTAAGTTTTCCATCAAACTACAGTGTGGAAACAGGAATTTTAATTGAGCTATGGAAAAGAAACATGATTGATAAGATTTTTGAGGTAGATTTAAATTTGTTTCAACACTTCCCTAGAAGCGAAGATTCTATAATGAGCATGGTTAAAGAAATTATTCATTTACTTTTTTACGAGCTTGGAACTAATATACTTGATGAAAAAATAATTAAAGAATATCTTCAAGAAGCTTATAAAACTATTGAGGCTTCTCAAAGTTTATATGATAAAGCTGAAATAAAAACTGAAATCGCCCATAAAGTTAAGAGAACATTCTATAAGGATGTAAAGGAAGATAAAGAAAGGATCCACCGTTATGCTGAAATCTTAAATAAAGAATTCTACGCATTTAAATCAAAAACCTATATAGGAACCTTAAAAAAAATGCCTGCCTGGATGGAGTTAACAAAAACTTTGGAAGGACAAAAATTCCGGAACTTTTTAAGAAGAAGGGCAACCACATATACTCTTGAGCTTTTAAGTAAAAGTGGTATGGTGAAAATATAATCATGGTAAAATCTGCGTTATCTAAAGAGTTAAAAAAACAATTTAATAAGGTTAAGCAAGCATCACTTATAGTTGGAATACCAGCTTATAACTGTGCATCAACAATAAATTACGTAATTTATCAATCTGCTTTAGGACTTGCCCACTTCTTTCCTGAATTTTCATCTATAATTTTTATTGCTGATGGAGGTTCAGTAGATGGAACTTTAAATGTTGCGAAAGCTTTTAAACTTCCAAGTAAGATTAACTTAATTTTGGGTAGATATAAAGGGATCTCTGGGAAGGGCTCAGCTGTTAAGGCTATAATGGAAGCTTGCCTCTATCTCGATTCTGATGCAATGGTGATTGTAGATTCAGATTTAAGAAGCATAAAGCCTGAATGGATTAAAATTTTGTTTACTTCTATTATAAAAAAAGGTGGAGATTTAACAACTCCTATGTATATTAGGGATAAATTTGATGGTACTATAACAAACCATTTATGTTATCCCTTTACCAAAGGAGTTTATGAAAAAGATTTAAGGCAACCTATTGGTGGGGATTTCGCATTATCAAGAAAACTGGTAAAAGATTTACTTCAAAGTCCTTTATGGGAAAACTCTTTTACAAGACGCTTTGGCATAGATATTTTTATTACGCATTCAGCAATAGCTAATGGATATAAAATTTATGAGGCTTTTTTAGGTTCAAAAATTCATGAACCTAAAGATCCTGCTGTGGATCTCACAAATATGTTTATTCAGGTGACTGGTTCGATGCTTGAATGCATGATTAAATATAAATCATATTGGGAAAAAGTTGGTAAAAGCAAAACTTGCAAAGTCCCATTATTAAAAGAGAAATTTCCTTTTTTAAAGCCAGAGCCATTATTGTTAAATTTTAAAACTCAAAAGTTAAAATTTAAAAAAGAAACTTATGAAAATCTCCGCACTCTCAAAAAGCTTCTTTCAAAAGAATTATTAGATAGCTTATTAAAGCTTGATTTAAAAGATGAAAAATGGGCTAAAATAGCTTATTCTTTAGCAAGCAGTTACATTAAAAAAGAATTAGATTCTTTAAGCGTTTTAAAAGCTTTTTATTCCGCTTGGCTTGGTAAGGTAGCTTTTTTTATCAAGGAAGCTTTAAGCTTGACAGATGAAGAAGCTGAAACTAAAGTAAAGGAAGAAGCTGAAACATTTAGAAAATTAAAACCTTACCTAATTGAAGTTTTGCATCAACCTTAAAATAATTAAAAATGAGAGTTGCAATAATTAGAAGCTCCCTGCTTTCTGGCTCTGGGCAAACAAATCATATAAAAGAGTTAGCCAGCAGAATGATAAAACTCGGTCATGAAGTTTCAATTTTCACAAGAGTTTCTGAAGTTAAATTTAATGATATTCCAATTATTAAAGTTAAAACACCTTTAGGGGGAACTCCATTTATTAGGCATTTTACATTTATGGCTACATGCGGAAAAATTAAAAACTTTGACTTAATTCACACACAATATCATCCAGATATATTTGTTGGAAATTACCTGAAAACTCTTTATAAATTGCCTCATATATTTACATATCATGGTTTCGCACCTGTAAAATATTGGGGTAGTCCAAAACAAAAAATTAAAATGATTGATCATAAACTAGGTACTTTCTTTGCTTTAAGAGGGAAAAGTGTTAATAAAATAATAGCTGTAAGTCTATTTCTTAAAAAAGAATTAGAAAAAAGATATTTTGTTAATTCATCAAAAATCCATTTAGTTTATAATGGTGTAGATGTAAATAGATTTAATCCATATATAGACGATTCAATTGTAAAAAATAAATTTAAAATTAATGATCCATTAATTTTGTTTGTTGGAAGATTAGTTCCATATAAAGGAGTAATGTTCCTTCTTGAAGCTTTTTGCCATGTATTAAAGCGTATTCCTAAAGCTAAATTAATGATTGTAGGAGCCTCAAGATACGATTTTCCAAGGATAAAAAATTTTTTGATTAAAGAAAAAGTTAAACAAGCCTTAATTTTTGCTGGTTACGTTTCTGAAAAAGAGTTACCTTTATATTATGCTGCTTGCGATGTTTTTTGTTTTCCAAGCTTATGGGAAGGCTTCGGTCTTCCTTTAGTTGAAGCTCAAGCATGCGGTAAACCTGTTGTTGCTTTTAACCATTGCGCTATGCCTGAGGTTGTAAAAAATAATGAAACAGGAATTCTTGTTCCACCTAAAGATTTGAAAAAACTTGGAGAAGCTTTGATTTGGCTTTTAGAAAATGAATTTGAAAGAGTTAAAATGGGTAAAAATGGGAGAAAACTTGTGGAAAATTTTTTTACATGGGACAAAACAGTTGAGGAAACCCTTTCAATATATAAAACAGTTATAGAAGAGACAGCAATTTAAAAATAGAAATTAAAAGCTTAAATATATTAATGAAAAAAATTTTTAATATGAGGAAACGAGTGATTTTAGTTTCAGGGGTGCCGGGAGTTGGCAAAACAAGGTTTGCTAAAGCATTAGCTAAAAAATTAAATGGTATTTATATTAATGTTGGTGAAGTAGCCTTAAAAAATGATTTTATAAAAAATTTTGATGTTGAAAGAAACACTTACATCGTTGATCTTAAGAAATTAAGAAAATGGTTTAATTCTTTTTTAAAACGCATGAATAAATTAATTGTTCTAGATGGATATTATTCACCTTTTATTGCTCCAAAAACTCAGGTTAAAAAAGTTTTTATTTTAAGATGTCATCCAAGCATTTTAAAGAAGAGGCTGACTAAAAAAGGTTATTTAAAAAGTAAAATTTTAGAAAATATTGAAGCAGAGTTAATTGATGCATCATTATTTGAAGCATTAAAGATTTATAGAAATTTACCAAATAAAATATGCGAGTTAAATACAACTAAACAAAAAATATCTAAATTAATTAATGAAGCATTAAAACAATTAAAGAGTAGAAAAGGAGTTTTTGGAGAAATTGATTGGATAAAAGAATTAAGCAAGGAAGGTAAATTAAAAGAGTTTTTAAACTTAATTAAAAGGTGAATTTATGAATTTTTTAGTGATTCAATGCGTTAAATGCGGAAAACTTTTTTTATGTATGAAAAAACAAAAAACTAAAAGATGTCCATATTGCAATGCTTTAGTTAAAGTTTTTCAAGCAAAAAAAATTGGTGAAGCTGAAACTGCTAGAGAAGCTAAAGAAATTATTTCTAAAAGCAAAGAAGCATTTTTTAAAATGAAAACATAAAGGGATTTTTTAAGGCATAAAAAATCAAGACCCCCATCTATTATCGAGAAATTCACAGTAAGTTTTTAGTATTAAGGTAAATCAATGTAATATCTAAAAAGGATGTAATAGTTATATAGTAATCCCAGCTAAAAAACAGAATCCTTTTATTATATTTTTTCCTAAAATTTAAGAAAAAATAGGAAGGGGAAATTAAATTGTCAACTTTAAGTGAAAGACGATTTATGGAAGAATTAACTTCAATGATTCAAAAAAATGTTATGGTTTTTACAACTTTAGGGAAAAGTTATACTGGGATTTTATCTGGTGTAGAAATTAATACGATGAGTATTTGCTTAACAAATGCTAAAGATCAAGATGGAAAAAACATATATAGAATAATAATTTATGGCGGGGTAATCTCGGAGATTAGGGAAATAGAAAAACCCTTTGATTTAAAAGGTTTAGCTGAAAGGTTAGAGCGGGTTTTTCCAAGAATGGTTAAAGTTATAGAGGATGCTGGCGTAATAGTTGTTATGGATAAAATAAGGGTTACGGCAAATGGAGTTATTGAAGGTACTGGACCAGCAGCTGAAAGAGCAAAAAAAGTTTATGAAGAATTTATTAAGGAAACAACAAGCAAAGCTTAAAAATTACTTAAAAAAGTTAAAGCCCACTTTAAGCTTTTTTCAAATTTTTTAACTTTAATTGGAATATTCAAATAATTGCTTAAAAATCTTAATACTAATTGAGCTGCTGAAGCATCAGGGTAAAGCCCTAAAGTATCCACAAGAATGCATAAACCATTTAATCCTTTAAGTTTAGCTAAACCAGGTAAAACTCCAGCTGCACCAAAAACTTTTCCATAAAGCGTTTTAGCACCTAAATTTAATGCTTTCATTAAAATCTCTTTGCTAGTTGCTGTGCAATAAATATTTAATGGCGAGGGAAGTTTATCTCTTTTTAAGCCTCCAATAGCTATAACTTCTTTGCATCCCATTTGTTTAGTTAAATCTAAAATTTTGCTATAAAATATGTATTGATCTATAGAGGAGGATGCTTGAGTATTTCCAAATAAAATTATTAAATCTCTATCTAAACCAGTTTTAGCAACCTCATAAAGTGCATTAAAAGAATATTTAATTTCACCCTTCTCTATAAAAGTTAAATTTGGAAGGTTTGGAGATATAAATTCGCAAATTTTTTTAGCATTAAACTCTTGAATTAAATGTGCTCCAATTAAATATCCTACAAAACCTATTCCAGGTAATGCTTCAATCAAAACAGGTTTTTTAAGTTTTCTTTTTATATAAAAATTTGTTTTTAACATTTTATTATTTTACCTTTTTATGAAATTATGAAACAAACAATTGATAAGCCTCATTTATAGATTCAACTTCAATCACTTCAGTTTTATATCCAAGCTGTTTTAAATAATCGTTTAAATCAACTTTCTCAATTTTATAAGTAACAATTGTTACTCCGGGAATAGGCTCCCTCTTTTCAGGTTTTAATATAGCAACTATTTTTTGTCCTTTTGGAACTAAAAATTTGGTTGTATTTTGCTTAGCGGCTGCAACGGCTTTTTCAGCTACGCCTCCTACCCACCCTATTGTTCCATCAGGATTTATTGTTCCAGTTATAAAAACATCGTTTTTTAAATTTTTATTTAGAATTGCTGAAATTATTGCTATTGTTATTGCTGCCCCAGCGCTTGGACCATCAACAACATCTACATCTGATTGAGCTATTACCGTTAAAATAACATCTGTTTTTTCTAGGGACTTTTTAGTAAAGTTTTCAGCAACTAATTTAGCTGTTCTAGCGCTTGTTTGAAGATCAATACCAACTCTAGGTTGGGTATTTATTAAAATTCTTCCTTCACCCTGCTTAAGCTCAACTTTAACCTTCATTACTACTCCTTCATAGGAAACTTCAAAAAAGCTTAATTGAACCTCTCTAACAGCCACTATATTTACTATAGATTCGCCTAAAATTCCCTCAACAATTGAAGTTGATTTAGAAATGTTAGAGTAGTATTCAGCTTGCATTTTATAATAATCCAATTGGCTTTGAAGAATTTCAGTTTTTTGCTTTAAAGAATTAAGCTCTTTACCTAAAAGAGTGTTTTCTTCCTTTAAAGTTTCAATTTGAGATTTTAAATGATAAAATTGAAGAAAAACTGCTGCTGAAAAAGCGGCTAAAACAAAATTTAGCAGCAAGCTTGCAGCTAAAATCTTTTTTTGATTCAAATTAATTCCCTTTGTTTAATGTATTAAAGATTCTAAATTAATTTTTTTCCTTAAAATGTTCCCAACCTAAAGGTTTAACTTCCTCTTTTCGCTCCTTTAAATTTAAAATAATTTTTTTATTTTTTGTAGCTTCTCCTAAAAAATAAAGTTTTCCTCCAACCTTTTCTACAGCTTTTAATGCTTTATACCATTTTTCCCGCTTAATAGTTAAAACTAAATTAAATTCTTCTCCACCATAAAGCGCTAAATCCACAATGTTTAATTTATTTAGTTCTGCAAATTTTAATGCTTCTTTTGCAATAGGCAAGTTTTTTATTATAAAGCCTACTTTACTCATTCTGGAGAGCTCAAAAAGAGACCAAGCTAATCCATCGCTTGAATCGATGGAAGCTGTTGCAGCTTTAGCCTTAGCTAGTGCTAACCCTTCTTTTAAATGAGCTTTAGGCATATAAACTGGTTTAAGCAGCTTTTGCTTTAGGTTTTTTGGAGCCTTTAATCCTTCTAAAAGCATTTTAAGCCCAGCTGAAACAATTCCAAATTCTCCGGTGGAAGCCAAAATATCTCCAGGTCTGGCCCCTCCCCTTAATATTATATCTTTTTTATTACACAATCCATAACCAATACAATCAATCACTAATTCTTTAGCTTCATTTGTATCTCCACCAATAATTTTAACATTATATTCCTTAGCTCCAGAAGATAAACCTAAAGCTAATTGAATTAAATTTGATTTAGACATATTTTTCGGCAATCCTATGGAAATTAAAAGCGCTAAAGGTTTAACGCCTTTGGCAGCAAAATCGCTAACTGTTGAAACAATTGCTTTTCTACCGATTTGTTTAAAGCTCATTCCAGGTGGAACATCAGTGGATGAAACAAGCATATCACATTTTAAAACAACCATTTTATCTTTAAACAAGTTAAATAAAGACACGTCATCATTAAGATACCTTAAATTTAATGTGGAAAATGCAAAATATTTAAGAAAAAGCTTTATAACCTCTCTCTCTCCTAATTCTTCAATTGTAGACAAACTAAAACCCCTATTAAAAGGTTTCTAAACACTTATTTAAAAATAAGCCCCGGTGGCTCAGCTGGTAGAGCGGCGGTCTCGTAAACCGCAGGTCGCGGGTTCGAAGCCCGCCCGGGGCTCGTAATATCGTAATATAAAGGAAAATTATTAAGTTCATCTAAACGTGATTTACAACTTATCTTTCAATAGGATCCTGCAGCAATCCAAGTTTTTAAGCTATCAACTAAATTCCAAACATTTTGAATACCGTTTTTACTCAGCATTTCAGCTGATGGTTTACTTCTAACACCAGAAGCGCAATAAACAACAATATTCTTTTCTTTCAACTCGCTCATCCTTAACAGAGGCTCATGCATTGAATTGAAATATTTATGGCTGTTGATATATGGCCGTTTGTATACTCTTTAGGTTCTCTTGCATCAATAATTGTTATATTTGCTTTTTCATCATATTGAATAAATGCATGTAAGGTATTGCATGGTTTGTTTATTAGCAATATTCTCAGACATCGATTTAAACGATATACACAGCTAACATAAGAATAGCTATATAACAACAATTATGACTGATACAATGTTTTTTCATTCGCCTAAAACTGTTTCATAGCTTATAACTACCATATTTGCTATAAAAGCGTCTTTAAAAGAAATCATTAAAATCAGACTACATTGCTTAAAGTTTTTATTATTTCTCTTAATGCTAAGAGAGTTTGAAAGTTATCGTAAGCGTTTGCATCTCTCCCATCAGACCAAACATTCATGAAAGCTCCATAATACTCGCTCTCCAAATTTTTTTCTTGCGAAATTAAAATCTCATCAAACACTATTTTCAAAGCAAAATCATAATCCTTCAGTTTTAAGGAAAGCTTAACCAAAAGTGCGTAGCTTCCAATACCTGCGTCAGATGGATTACCTTTCCCATTAAGTGAATACACATCGCTTATAAATCCTCTTTTTAAATAATCTTTTTTTAAAAAATTGTATATGAGAAAGGCTTTACTCTCCTCTCCTATTTCAACCAAACTTAACGCTATCATTAATTCCTCAATGCTATTAAAGTAACTACCCTCATATTTACCATTTTTAACATCATATTCGTGGTAAAATAATTGTTGCAAAGTTAACCCGTTAGAAACAACTTTTAAAGTTTCATTAAAAATTTTCATCCATCGTTCTTCAAGTTTTGCCATTTTTAAAAGTGTCGGTAACCTAGCGTAAGCTAAGGTTAAGCTTTTAGCTCTCTCTCCCTTACCATTTTTCCAAACATAATAATCCACAAGAATATTTTTAGTTTCATCTACTTCATAATTAAAAACTCCATTCATCATAAGTTGAGCTAAAGATAAATATTGGTTCTCTCCCCATAAATTATAACCTTCAATTAAAGCATCAATTATTCTGAGGTCATCTACTGAGGCGCTTGAAAAATATCCATTATAGGTGAATGGCGAAAGGTCTTCTCTTAATTTCCAATAGCATATGCCTAAAGGGCTAAGAAGTTTTTCTTTAAGAAAAATCACTTCTCTATCAAATAATGTTTTATTCTCTTCTTTAATAGCGTAAAGCATTAATAATCCTATGGATTCAGCTGTAACTTCATGATTAACTCCGTAAATCATCGACTCTTTATAGCCTTGCCTAAAAGTAGAGTAAACAGCACCTTCACTAGTAATCATTTTGGAAAGCATAAAGTTTTTACATAAATTTTCAGACTCCTCTAAAAGCGTTATTAACTCTATTTTTTGTGAGTTCCAAAAAGTTGTAGATGAAGAAACTTTAATGTTATATGTAGTAAATGTATATGTTAAGTTTAAAGAATTATTGAAAAATTTTATGTGCATTTTATAGATATTTATATAAACTGATTGCGAAACGATAAGTGCAAAAACTATAAAAATTACTGTTATAGCGGTTATTTTTATTTTTTCCATTAATTCACCATTTTTTAGATTTCTCTCTTCTTAGGTTTACGTTTTACTGCGCTATAAAGAAGAATAACAATTATGGCTAGTATGGCTATTGAAGCGGTTATAAGGTATGGACTTATTAAAAACCAATCAGCTGTTATAAGTTTTGAAAATTGATTATCATTAAGCGTTTCTTCAGGCAAGAATTCCTCAACATCAGCTTTAACAGTTATTTTATTTTCTCTAGTTTTAGGTATCCAATTAAAAGTTAATTCTTTTGCCTCGCTTGGTTTTAACGATATTATTTTTTCTTCAATAATTTCATTATTCACATATAAAGCCACTCGAAAGTTGTTAGCTGGATATTCACCATCATTTATAATAGTTGCAGTAACTTTATTATCCACTCCGATTTTAGGTTTATTTTCAAGTTTTAAACCTGTTACCTTTATGTTTGGAAGGCTTAAATGAAATGGAAGTGAAATTCTAGCTAAATTTATATCTTCTATTTGTCCCACTCTATAAGTATCTATTTGAAAAATGTATCTGCCACTTTTATAATTCAATTCACTTATAGGTATAGAGTAGTTTATAAGCAATTCATCCCCCTTTCTGATAGTTCCATTTATAACTATTTTTATTGGGCCATAAATGAGCTTTTTATAGTTACTATCAAAAATTCTAATTTCTAAATAATGTTCATAAGGTAAAATATCTTGGCTAAACGGCGAAACATATGGAGCCACAATAGTAAATAAATTAACTTTAGAATTTTCTTTAGTGTCCACATTAATTTTAACCCAAGATTCTTTTATGCCTAAATAAGAGTTTACTCCATAAAGGTTTTCCCATATTTCACCAATTAATGGAGGTGCATTTTTACCTGAAAGAATTAAGGCATTAAAGTATATAAGCACAGCATGATCATCTTTATCTTCTGGATAAATAAGACTCATAGTTAAGTTTTTTGCAGCTAAAGGTTCTAAGGTAAATTCTAAAGCGCCTAATTTACCTTGATTACCTGAAGGCCAAAGCTGCATTTCCCACACGGCTGTTTCTCCAAATTTATATTCTACACGGATTCTTAAGCTGCTTGACGCATTAAGATTTGTAATTTTAAAGTTATATTCTATAAGTTTTGGTGGAGTAAGCTTTATGGAACCGGGGTTAATCCTATTTAACTCCATTAATGGCAATGTATAATTTACACCTTTAAATTTAATTATCTCCCTGCCTATAACACCCCCTTCAACCCATGAATCAAGTATGGTATCTCCTGTTTTAAAAGAGAATATAAAAGTAACTCTATAACCTGAGGGAATATTATGAATTATATAGGAAGTGTTTGCGGTTATAATGGATTTAGCTTTTAAAATTGTTGGGCATGAGGAATTATACTTGTATAAACGCCAAATATTTCCATAAATGCTTCCACCAGGAGCTATTAAATAGGAATGCCACCCATCTAAAACGCAGTTAACTAAATCTGCCTCCACCAAATTAACAATTTTATGTTTGAAATAGAGCCTCCAATGCTTAGAAACATCAACTTCAGGAAGTTTAGTTAAATAACGAAATGAATAATCATCAGGTGGAGGCTCAGCAACCCCATCTATTAAGCTTTGAAAATATTTTATGCCATTTACATCAATTACTCTAGCAATTACTCCACTACCTAAGGATGAATTATAGGGTTTAAATTCAGGATCATCGATTGAAATAAGCGTCTCATATATTACTGCTTTAACCACTTCTTTAAAAGTTAATTGATCACTATTTATTGGTTTTGTAATGCTTAAGAAAGAAATTAACAAAATAAATAATGCAAGAATTAATTTTAATTTAAGATTATAACGTTTATTCATCAAAGTTAACTGCTCCCAAATAACTTTACAAAACAAAAATTTTATATATTTATTTACTAAAATACTTGTTAATAAACATTAACGTTTTTATTAGGAGTTTAAATTGAGGAAATTTTTTGGTAAAAATCAGGTGACAGTTACGATTATTGTTTTATTATTTATTGCGATTTCCTCATTATACTTCGAATTCATATAACGTTTATAACTATGCGTTAACAACAACATTAATAAAGCTAAAACAATAACTTTATCAATTAAAACTATTGAAAGTTATGAATATGCAAGCCTTTATAAACCTGAGATAATACCAATTAGTGAAAATAAACTTCAAAATCCAAGCTTTGAAAAGATCACAAAAATTGATAATAATAAATAACAAAATTATAAGTTTGTAGATTCAAACGGATTAATGCCTTTTCCATGGGGTTTTGAAGTCCAAAACGGCTCGCCAATATGTATTTCAAATAGTACTGTTGCTCATAGTGGAAAATTTTCAATTCAAATAACTGGATTAAATCTTAATGATGCAGTATTGTTTGCGTTACCCAATTCTGAAGATAAACCCCGCATAAAACCTTTTGTTTGGTATCGTTTTGAAGCATGGGTTAAGCTAGATAATGTTCAAGGCCCAGGTTTAAGGTTAATGCAGCAATTCTTTAATGAAAGCTATATTTGGTATCCTGAATATTTTTTCTATGGAAGATGGCATACGGGCACTTCTGATTGGATTAAAATCGTATTGGATGCTAGAACCTTAGATAAAGATAATGTTTTAGGAGATCCAGTTATAGAATTTATAGGTGTTGGCACTGTTTAGATAGATGATGTAGCTTTCTATGAAATAAAATTTGAGTTTACATCCGAATTTAACAATAAACCTCTCTATAAGAAATGAAACGTTATATACGATTAGTTTAAGGCTTATTTTAAACTCTTCTTCCAGCGAAAAGCTCAGCTGCAAACGAAAATATATCTTTCTCTGAAATTATTTTTACACCGTTATCGTCTATTATATATGGCCTTATTTGATCATTTATTTGAGTCCCCCTCATTTTTTCAACTTCTATCGTCCTAATACGTCCTTTCTCCACTTGGGAACTTCTTAATATTATTACTCCATCAGCTAAATACTCCTCCAGCAATATTGCTCTTTCAAAATCTCCTCTAATCTCATCTGTAACTATGGATGTAACTTTAGTCTCTTTTAAAGCATCGAAGAGCGTTAAAATTGCTTCCCTTCTTTCTAAAATATCTGGAAAGAAAAGAGTTAAAGCAGTTAATGGGTCTATAGAAACTCTTTCAGCTTTAATGTTATTAATAGACTCTTTTACAAGATTAACAAGCTTATTTATTGAAAATTTCCCGCTTTTTATTTGTGTTGAAACATCTAGAAAACCTATTCTTCCTTCGTTATAAAGCGTTTTAAAATCCCATCCAAAATAGCTCGCTTCCTCAAATATTTGATACATTGGTTCATCAAAACTTATGTATAAACCTTTTTCGCCATACTTGTAAACTCCATTAATTAAGTATTGCATAGCAATAGTGGTTTTTCCAGTGCCTGGAGCTCCACATATAAGAAGAATTCTTCCTTTAGGTATTCCGCCGCCAAGCATTTCATCTAAACCATCAATCCCAGTGAGGGTTCTTATTGGTTTCGGCTTTTCCCTCACTATAACTCCCCTCACTTTAGAAATAATATAATAATTAAAGTTAGTTATAAGAATTTTATTAGTTATTATTATTGTATGTTGTTAACTTAACTAATTTAACCATTAAGTAAATTGGATTAATTACTGAAAGATATAGAGATTAATGATAATCTCTATATCTTTCAGTTTTATACCAACCTTTTATAGGGAATAAACTTCTTAACCATATAATAAGATATAAAAATGAAGAAACAAAAAAGTAAATGAGATAAGTTTTAATGCTGTATTTTTCATTAAATTCTTTTGCAGCTTGTCTATAAAGTAAGAAAGTAACGATTAATGTAAAAACCCAAAGCGAGGAAAGCATAAAATCTATGGCATAATGCCTAAAATAAAGAGCCCACCAAAATATTGAATAGCTTATAATTGTTAGAGCTGGTTGTATACGCTCAAAAAATGTTAAAAAATAATTCATTAGTATTTTTCTATTTTTATAGTACTTTAGTAGGCGCCAATTTCCTCTAGCCCATCTTATTCTTTGTCTTAAATAAGCTTTAAGAGTTATAGGTGCTATTTCAGATGCAACAGCGCGTTTATCAACAATTATTACGTAACCATTTTCAATAAGCTTTGCGCTTAGCTCAGCATCCTCAACCAATGATAGAGGGAATTTAGCAAGATGCTTTTTGATTAATGTTATTGTTCCAGGCATCCATGGAACATAAGAATCGATCATAGATTTTTTCCATTGAATATAATTTGCTATATTATACTCGAGGGAAACAACCTTTGTAAGCCAATTAACGTTTTTATTCCTTATTTTAATTACCCCGCAGGCAGCAGCTACACGTTTACCTTTAAGATATGGAGCTAAATACTCTAAAGAACGTGCATACGGTCTAGAATCAGCATCTAAAATACATATTATATCATATGTTGCTTTTTCAATTCCAAAGTTTATAGCTTCGCTTTTTCCTTTTCCCCCCTCCTCCCTTTTAAACACTTTTATTTTAACATAATCATCTTTAATTGATGAAGCAACTTCAAAAGTGTTGTCTGTACTAGCATCATCGATAACTATTATCTCCAAATTTTTAATTCTTTTCTTAAATTTTAATAATGCTCTTAAAGTATTTCCTATCACAGCCCCCTCATTATGGCATGGGATCACTATTGATATTGGTTCACCTTTATAACGCCCTTTAGGTAAAACTTTTCCTCTTACAATAAGATCCAAATAAAAAAATGAAGGTAAATGAATTGGGGCTAATCCATAAATTAATGGAATCATTAATGCCTCCTCCTTTTAAACAGTTTTTTTCTTTTAGAAAATTTGAAATGTCTCCACCCTCTATAATTAATATATGAAGAACAAATTAATAAACATAAAAAAATGAATGAAACAAATTTAGGAATATTTAATAAATTATAAAAAGATAAAATCATTATTGTTGCACATATAACCATAATTAATCCATATGATAAGAGTGAAATCCTAATCCAAAAAATTTCCCTTCTTTTCATGAGATTAATCTCTTTATTTATCGTTGTTTCCTCTAACTCTGTTAGCTCCATTAAAACATAATCCAAAAAGTTTTCTTCTCGATTTTTATAAACTTCATAAGCCATCCGTAAGTATTTATACCTACGGTTGTTTGCGAAAATTGAAAATAATGTTAATCCTAGAGTAAAAATTAAAAGATAAAACCATAAGAGCATTTTTATTATTTTCTCCAAAATAAGAAGTCAATTAAGATTTTAAAAATTTAAATTCCCTCTAAACATTCTTCGCTAATTTTCGATACTATCTTTTCGGAAGCATGACCATCTCCATAAGGATTTTTAACATTAACAACTTTTTTAATCCATTCTTCATCATTCCAAGCTTTTCTTACCTCATTTATTATTCTTTTAGGTTTTGTACCCACCAATCTATTTGCTTCAAGATAAATTGTTTCCCACCGTTCAGTATTTTCCCTTAAAGTTAAACATGGTATATGAAGTGTTATTGCTTCTTCTTGAACTCCTCCAGAATCAGTTAAAACCATTTTAGAATTTTGCATTAAAGATAAAAATTCCAAATATCCAACGGGATTTATGATTTTAATATGTGTTTTACCTTTACTAACTATTATATTCCAAGCTCCCGCCTCTATAAGCTTTTGTTTTGTTCTGGGATGCAATGGTAAAATCATTTGAATTTCATAAAGTTGCATCAATGCATTAAAAATCCTTAATAAAACATCTTCTTGTGTATTATATTCCCTATGAATAGTTACCAATAGATAGTCCTTAGCATTTAAATTATATTTCTCAAACTCCTTTAGTTTAGAAGCTTCAATACTTAAACGCATGCATATATCTACTATTGTATTTCCAACGATATGAGCTTGAGTTAAACCCTCACATTTAAGATGTTTAAATGCTAAGATGGATGGAGCAAAAAGCAACGAAGAAAGATGATCCACAACTATACGATTTCTTTCTTCAGGCATACTTAAATCAAAGCTTCTAAGACCCGCTTCAATATGAATTATGGGGATTTTAAGTTGAGAGGCAGCTAGAGCCCCAACTAAGGTAGAATTTGTATCGCCCAAAACTATGCAATAGGATGGATGATAAATATTTAATACATATTTTACCTCATTAAGCATAAAAATAATTGGTTTGAAACAGCACTCACTTTGCTCTAAATTATAACTACCACTACTGTGGTACTCTATTTTATAATCTGGTTTTCTAAGATTAAGCTCCTTAAAGAAAATTTCGCTCAATTCATAATCGTAATGCTGTCCTGTATAAACAATTTTATGCTCAAATCTCTCATCTAATAGTGGTATTAATGGAGCCATCTTTATTATTTCAGGTCTTGTCCCAATAATGGATACTAATTTATTCATGCATACCTCATCTTCATTATAAACTAAATCATTTATTTTTTTATTTTATGGATTATAACTTATTTTTATTATTTTTAAACTAAAAGAGAAAAATTAATTTTTAAATTTAAGCAATTAGTTAATTTTATGTGGTTTAAGGCTTATGATTAAAATAGGTTTAATTGGAAAAACTAATACTGGAAAAACCACTTTTTTTAATGCTGCTACTTTGCTTTCCGCTGAAATTTCCACATATCCCTTTACAACTAAAGAACCTAATATAGGTAGGGCTTATGTTCAAACCATTTGTGTTTGCAAAGAATTAGGTGTAAAAGATAATCCTCAAAATTCTTTTTGTATTGATGGTTGGCGTTTTATTCCAATAGAATTAATCGATCTTCCTGGATTAATTAAAGGTGCTTGGCTTGGAAAAGGTTTAGGAACAGCTTTTTTAAGTGTTGCAGCTCAAGCTGATGCTTTGCTTCATGTGGTTGATGCTTCTGGAAGTGTTGATAGCGAGGGAAGATTAACTAAACCTGGTTTTGGAAATCCTATTTTAGATGTTTATGATGTTGAGGAAGAGTTAACTCGATGGTTTGCTAAAACAATAGAGAAAAGCTCAAAAAGAATAATTAAACAAATTGAAAAATCAGGAGTTAGCTTAGCTGAATCTATCGCTGAAGCTTTAGCTGGTTTAAAAATTAAGTTTACCCATGTAATTAAGGCTTTAGAAGCTTCAGATTTAAAAAATAAAGGAATAAAAAATTGGAGTGAAAATGATTATTTAAATTTTGCTAAAGCGCTTAGATGGTTTTCAAAACCTACAATAATAATTGCAAATAAAATGGATATCGCGCAGGCTGAAGAAAACTTTAAAAAATTAAGTGAGGAATTTAAGGATATGATTGTGGTTCCATGCTCCAGTGATGCTGAATTAGCTTTGCGTAGAGCGGAACAAAAAGGTTTTATAAAATATATTCCTGGAGAAGAAGCATTTAAAGTTATAGATGAAAGTAAGCTTACAAAAGAGCAAAAATGGGCTTTAAACTATGTTCAACAAAGGGTCCTTTCAAAATGGATTGGAACAGGTGTTCAATTTGCTTTAAATTTAAGCGTATTTAAGCTTTTAGGAATGAATGTTGTTTATCCAGTTGAAGATCCTGAGCATTTATCTGATAAAAAAGGAAATGTTTTACCTGATGCATTTTTAGTTTCAAGAGATGCTACGCTTAGGGATTTAGCTGCTCAAATTCATAGCGAGCTTGCTCAAACATTAATTTATGGAATAGATGCGCGAACAGGATTGAGGCTTCCAGTAAATTACATATTAAGGGATAGAGATATAATTAATATTGTTGCAGCTTCAAAAAGAAAATGAATTGTTTAAATTTGAATTGTTTTAAGTAAATCCGCCTTGGTTACTATACCTACTACTTCACCTTTGCTTACTACAAGAACTGCTGGTGAATATTGTAAAAGAAAGGAAGCCGCATCTATTGGGGATTTTTCATCTATGATTGGAAAAGCAGGTTCCATTATTTTTTCTATAGGAAGATTTGAAAGTTCTTTTGGATCTTTAACTTTAACAATTAAATCAAGAATTGTTTTTTCAGTTACGCTTCCTATAACTTTTTTTTCTTCATTAAAAACTGGAAGTTGCGAATAACCTGTTTCACTCATTAAACGAGCTGCTTTAGCCACCGAATCTTCTTTATTAATACCTACAACTTCTCTATGCATTATTTGCTCAACTTTTATTTCTCTTTGTTTTTCTAAACTTTCAAGAGCATCAAAAATCATTTTTGTTTTTTCATATGAGGGATTAATTCTTCCAGATTCTATTTTAGCTATAAAGGATTGACTTACACCAGCTAATTTAGCTAATTGTTTTTGATTTAAACCTAAGCTTTTTCTTTTTTGCTCTATTTCTTTAAGTGATGGAAGCATAAAATTAATTTGGTTGAAAGTTATTTAAAAACATTATTCCTTTAGGAATAAAATGAGCATAATAATATTAATATAAGAATTTACTTTGATTAAACTCCATGTGATCTAAAATGAATAACATGAACAATAATATTGTAATAACTGAATTAAAACAAACTCCTTTAGAAGAACAACCAATAGAAATTTGCGAGAGAAAAGGAGTTGGTCATCCAGATTATATTTGCGATGCTATAGCCAATGAAATTTCTATAGCTCTCTCAAAAGAATATCTAAAAAAATTTGGTGCCATAATGCATCATAATGTTGATAAAGGGCTGCTGGTGGCTGGTGAAGTAGAAAGAAAATTTGGTGGAGGAAAAGTTTTAAAACCTATGCTTATGGTTTTTGGTGATAGAGCAACATTTAAAATTGATGAAGAAGAAATTCCAGTAAATGAAATTGTAATTAAAACAGCAAAAGAATGGTTTAGAAAAAATTTAAGATTTGTAGATCCAGAGCAGCATGTAAAATATCAAGTTGAGCTTAAAAGGGGTTCAGAAGCGCTTAGAGATATTTTTAAACGGGGTGGAAAAGTTTTAGGAGCTAACGATACTTCAGCAGCAGTAGGCTTTTTCCCAATGACTGAAACTGAAAAAATTGTTTATGAAACTGAAAGATTTCTTAATTCTAAGGATTTTAAAAAGAAGCATCCTGAATCTGGAGAGGACGTTAAAATCATGGGTTTAAGAAGAAATAGAACTCTTCAATTAACTATAGCTATGGCTTTTGTAGATAGATTTATAGAAAGCGAATATGATTACTTTAAGAAAAAAGATGAAATTCTAGAGGAAATTAAAGAATTTGTAAATTCAAAAACAAGTATGAAAGTTTCAATAAACCTTAATACACTTGATAGAAAAGGTAGAGGAATGGGCGGAATGTATCTTACAGTGCTTGGAACTTCAGCTGATGATGGAGATTGCGGTCAAGTTGGAAGAGGAAATAGAGTTAATGGTATAATACCTTTAAATAGACCCACTTCTTCAGAAGCAGCTGCTGGAAAAAACCCTGTAAGTCACATAGGGAAAATATATAATATTTTAAGCTATAAAATGGCTGAAAAAATCTATAAGGAAATCTCAGGAATAAAAGAGGTTTATGTATGGCTTTTAAGCGAAATAGGGCAACCTATTGATCAACCTAAAATAGCTTCAGCTCAATTAATTTTAGAATCCAATGTTAGCTTTAATTCTATTTCGAAACAAGTTGAGGAAATAATTCAAAGTGAATTATCTCAAATAGATCGATTTTGCGAAAGTTTAGTTAAAGAAAAATATGAAATTTGCTGAAGAAGAAAAGAAGAGAAAAAACTTGAATGGTTCAAAAATAATTTTAAAAATTGCGGAAGCAGCTTTAAGTTCAGTAATAACAATTATTGTTGCTACATACTTTTTTTCAATCCCTTTAGGTTTTATTTTAATGTTTTTAACTAAAGAAACATCTTCTTTAATAGCTTCCAAAGTAAAAGTTTTAATGATTTTTTTCGCTATAGATTTTTGGTTTCCGATAAGAATAAATTTAGGAACTATATTTGTAATTTTGCTTTTAATTTATTTATTGTGTTTAATTGTTTCATGGAAGCTTGAAGTACCTTTTCATAAAGCAATTTTAAATCCTAAACTATTTTTTAAAAATTGGTTAGCTTCAATGCCTTTAATTTCAAGCGCTCTTTTAATTGCATTAATTTTTCTTCAAAATCTTCAAGAAAGCCATGGAATTCCAACAGGTTCAATTCAATTTCAAAATCCTTATGAAGCTTTATTTAGCTTAGCATACTCTCCCATAATTGAAGAGATTGGATTTAGAATTTCTTTTATAGGTGTAATTTCAATGCTTTATTGCTTAAATTCGATCAAGAGCTCTTCTTTTTCAAAAACATTATTTTTAAAAATTTTGGGTTTAGCTTTTCTTTTTCCAGATAAAACCAAACAACTCATTGGAGTGAATAGTATTAAAGAGAAGGGATGGATTAAAGGAATAAAACTTGGAGAATGGATAATAATTATTTTAACATCAATTATTTTTGGTTTAGCGCATTACTTAGCAGGTTCAGGATGGGAAATTGGAAAGGTTTCTTCTGCATCTTTAGCAGGTTTAATTTTTAGTTTGGTTTATATTCGTTATGGAATTCACGCTCCAATTTTGCTTCATTGGTTTTTTAATTACTACAGTTATGTTTATGATTTAGCTGTTGAAAAACAGTTTTTAACCTTAATTTTTTCAACATTAATTAGCGAGTTTACATTAATATTAGGGATTTTAACTATTGGCTCCTTCATAATAGAGTTTATAGTTAAAAGCTTACAGTTTATTAGCTTTAGAAAAATCCCTTAAATCACTTATTATCTTTTAAGCTTTTATTTTCAAGTTTAAGCAAAAACAAAATAAAATTTTTTAGGCTCCTTAATTTTAATTGTTTAAGCTTTTACGTAAATTTAATTAGGTGACTTTTTAATTGGAGTTGCCTAAAACCTATAATCCTAAAGAGCATGAACCTAAATGGCAAAAGTTTTGGGAAGAATGGGGCATCTACAGGTTTGATCCTGAAAATGAGGTTAAACCAACATATTCAATTGACACACCTCCTCCATACCCAAGCGGAGAATTCCATATGGGTAATGCTTTAAATTGGTGTTATTTTGATTTTGTAGCAAGATATAAACGAATGAAAGGTTTTAATGTTCATTTTCCTCAAGGTTGGGATTGTCATGGTCTTCCAACAGAAGTTCGAGCTGAAACAAAATTTAAAGTTAGTAAAAAGGATCTTCCTATAGATAAATTTAGAGAGCTTTGCATTCAATTAACCTTAGAATACATTAATAATATGAAAAATGTCATGAAAAAAATAGGCTACTCAATAGATTGGTCTTTAGAATATAAAACTATGGATCCTCAATATTACAAGCTTACTCAACTTTCATTTATTCTTCTTTATGAAAAGGGTAAACTTTATAGAGGTGAGCATCCAGTCAATTGGTGTCCTAGATGTGAAACCGCTATTGCTGAAGCTGAAGTGGAATATGTTGAAAGAGAAACAATCTTAAACTACATTAGATTTAAACTAATTGATGAAGTTGAAAAAGATGTTTTAATAGCTACAACTAGACCTGAGCTCCTTCCAGCTTGCGTAGCTGTAGCTGTTAACCCAAATGATGAAAGATACTTTAAAATGATAGGAAAATTTGTTGAAACTCCATTGTTTAACAGGAAAGTTAAAGTTATTTCTGATGAGGGAGTGGATCCAAAATTTGGAACAGGCATCGTAATGATATGCACTTATGGAGATAAAACTGATGTAAAATGGCAGAAAAGACATAATTTACCTCAAATCATAGTTATAACTGAAGATGGAAAGATGAATGAAAAAGCTGGAAAATACGCTGGATTATCAATTCAAGAATGTAAAAAAGCTATTATCGAAGATTTAGAAAAAGAAGGATTAATAGTTAAAAAGGAAACTTTAAGACAAAGTGTTGGCACATGCTGGAGATGCCATACACCTGTGGAGATTCTTTCTAAACCTCAATGGTTTATGAAAACTCGAGAAATGACTAATGAAGTGATTGAATGGACTGAAAAAGTTAAGTGGATTCCACCTTTCGCTAAAAAAAGAATGATTGATTGGGCTTTATCTTTAGATTGGGATTGGGTTATTTCAAGGCAAAGAATATTTGCCACACCTATACCTGTTTGGTATTGTGCAAAATGCGGAGAAATAATTGTTGCTAAAAAAGAATGGCTTCCTGTAGATCCCAGATTTGAAAAACCTAAAATTTCTTCATGTCCTAAATGTGGCTCAAAGGAGTTTATTGGGGAGACAGATGTTATGGATACATGGATGGACTCATCAATTACATGCGCAGTTCATGCTGGTTGGCCAGATAATCCTAAAACCTTTAAAAAACTTTTTCCAGCCGATCTTCAACCAAATGGTTTAGATATAATTAGAACTTGGGATTATTATCTTATGGTTAAGCATTTAGCATTATTTGGTATCGCACCTTATAAAACAGTTTTGATTAATGGAATGGTAAGAGGATCAGATGGACGAATGATGCATAAATCTTATGGAAATTATGTTGAAGCCAGTGTTGTTATAGAAAAGTATGGAGCTGATGCGCTTAGACAATGGGCTGCAGGTGGAGGATCAACAGGATATGATATTCCCTTTAGATGGAGTGATGTTGAATATTCAAAAAGATTTTTAACAAAGCTTTGGAATGCTTCAAGATTTATTTTAATGAATTTAGAAAATAATAATAACTTTAAAATAGAGAATAAAACCTATAAACTTGAAACTCTTGATAAATGGTTGCTTTCAAAATTAGAAAAACTTACTGAAGATGTAACTGAAGCTTTAGAAAACTTTCAATTTAACGTGGCTATAGACGCTATAAGAAACTTTACCTGGCATTTATTTTGCGATCATTATTTAGAAGCTGTAAAACCGCGTCTTCACCTTGCTAAAGATAAATCAAGCAAAGAAGCAGCTCAATATTGTTTGCTTTACACTCTATATCGTATAATTCAATTATTAGCTCCTATATGCCCCCATATAACTGAAAGCATTTATCAATTAATTAAACCAATGGTTAATGGAGAAAAAAGCATTCATTTAACAAAATGGCCAACATCAAATAAAAATTTAATTTCAATTGAAGATGAAAAAATTGGCGATATAATCATAAAGGTTATAGCGTTAATTAGAAAATTAAAAGCTGAAAAAAAGGTTTCATTAAAAACTCAATTAAAGAAAGCAGTTGTTTACATTAAAGAGGAATTTAAAGAAGCTTTAAATAAGCATCTTGATTTAATCGCGCAAGTATGCTTTATAAATGAAATTGAAATTAAACCCTTAACAGAAGAATCTGAAATTAAAGTTGAAATAACAATTTAAAAGTTGATAAAGCAATGTATATAATTGTTTTTATAACATGTCAAAACCTTGAAGAAGCTAGAAAAATAGCTAAAGCATTGCTTTCTAAAAGATTAGCTGCTTGCATTAATATTTTACCTCAAATCGAAAGTTTTTACTGGTGGAAAAATAAAATAGAAGAATCTAAAGAAGCTTTGCTATTAATAAAATCTAAAACATCATTATTAAATGAGTTAATTAATGAAGTAAAGTTAATTCATAGTTATGAAACTCCTGAGATAATAGCTTTACCAATTATAGGAGGCTATAAAAACTATATTAAATGGTTAGATCAAGAAACATTAAGTTAAAAATCATTTTTTACATATTTATGCGGTATAATTCAATTTTGCAGTAAATTTTTATGGCGCCGGGAGTGGGATTTGAACCCACGAGGCCCTAAAAGGGCCACAGGCTTTCATTCATTTACTCAAGGCCTGCGCCTTTAAACCCTATTTTTCTTTAAGGTTAGTCCGCTCGGCCATCCCGGCATAAATAAAACAGGAATCTAACATTAAAATTAATAAAAACTTGCTTAAATAATTTATTTTACATTAAAGAGGAAGGTGCATTTATGCTTGATAAAAAATTTGAGTTTTTAGAACATATGGGTGATGCCTATATAGCGGCTTATGGTGAAACTTTAGAAGAAGCTTTTAGTAATGCTGGATTAGCTATGTTTGAAGTTATGACGGATACAAAATTGATTGAGCCTAAGTTAAGGGATGAAATTATTGTAGAAGGAGAAGATGAAATTGCGCTTCTTCATAATTGGCTTGAAGCTTTGCTTTTAAAATTTGAAATAGAATTAAAGCTTTATTCAAGCTTTAATGTAAAAAAGATCAAGCGGAAAAATGGAGCTTTTCTTTTAGAAGCTGAAGTCTTTGGAGAAACATTTAATAAAGATAAACATTTATCTAAAACAGAGGTTAAAGCTGTAACTTATCATCAAATGAACATTTCTAAAGAAGCTGGAAAATTTATCGTAAAGTTTATTTTAGATTTATAACACTATTATTGTATGATTTAATTATTTATCTAGGTAGGAGAAAAATATGTCTGGAAAAACATCTGAACACGTTCCATTAATAAAAGTGAATGAATGTATTTGGGAAATTCCAACTTCCTATAAGCCTGGAATGCGAGTTCCAGGAAGAATCTATAGCGATGAAGTTTTGCTTGAAAAAATGAAGATGGACTTAACTATTGAGCAATGTGCTAATGTAGCTCATTTACCAGGAATTTATAAATGGTCGATTACTTTACCTGATGGACATGAAGGATATGGTTTTCCAATAGGTGGTGTAGCAGCCACAGATTATGAAGAAGGTGTCGTAAGTCCTGGAGGCGTTGGTTATGATATAAATTGTGGCGTTAGATTAATTAGAACCAACCTAAAAATTGATGATGTTAAACCTGTTTTACCAAAGTTGCTTGATATGCTATTTAATTATATTCCTTCAGGTTTGGGAAGTCGTGGAAAACTTAAAGTTACTCTTTCTGAACTTGATAAAGTAGCTTCTGAAGGTGTTAACTGGGCTATTGAAGCTGGTTATGGTTGGCCTGAAGATGCTGAAAATTGCGAGGAAAATGGGTGCATGAGTAATGCTGATCCAAGCAAGGTTAGTTCTACAGCTAAAAACAGAGGTTACCCTCAACTTGGAAGTTTAGGAAGCGGAAACCACTTTTTAGAGATAGAAGCTGTAGATAAAATTTTTAACAAAACCATAGCGAAAAGCTTTGGTATTGAAGAAGAAGGGCAAATAATGGTTTTAGTTCACACTGGTAGCAGAGGGTTTGGTCATCAAATATGTGATGATTACTTAAAGGTTATGGAGAAAGCTGTTCATAAATATAATATAAAGCTTCCTGATAGGGAATTAGCTTGTGCTCCATTAAAAAGTCGTGAAGCAGAAGATTATTTACCTGCTATGGCTGCTGCATGCAACTTTGCTTGGGCTAATAGACAAATGATAACTCATTGGACTAGGCAGGTTTTTGAAAAGGTTTTTAATAAATCTGCTGAAGCTTTAGAAATGCATTTAATATATGATGTAGCCCATAATATAGCTAAAAAAGAAGAACATATTATTGATGGAGTAAGAAGAATTGTTTGTGTACATAGAAAAGGTGCGACAAGAGCTTTTCCACCGGAACATAAAGATGTACCGGCAAAATATAGAAGCATAGGACAACCAGTTATAATTCCGGGAAGTATGGGAACAAGCTCTTGGGTTTTAGTTGGTTCTAAGAAGGCTATGGAGTTAAGCTTTGGCTCAACTGCACATGGAGCTGGAAGAGTTTTAAGTAGAGCTGCAGCCAAAAAAAGATTTTGGGGAAGCGAAGTCAAACAAAAACTTGAAAATCAAGGAATATTAATTAAAGCAGCTAGTATGGCTGTTGTAAGCGAAGAAGCTCCAGACGCCTATAAGGATGTTGATAGAGTAGCTGAGGTAAGCCATAAAATTGGAATAGCCTATAAAGTAGCTAGGCTTATTCCACTTGGTGTAACTAAAGGATAGAATGTGTAAAAAAATTTGTTAGTTTATAAGCTTCTTCGCTTATTCTCTTTTTATATTTTTGAATATTTCTTGTAATTGTTGGATCAATTTTAGATGCTAAAGATAAATAAAAGGATAGGAAATCTCCAAAATAAATTGATGAAAGAATTTTTTCTATTTTTTTCTCTCCTTTAACTGGTACATCATAAATATTAATAAAACCATTTTCTCTTAAAACTTCTTTAAATGCTTTAATTATTTCTTCTTCCATTTTTTCTTGCCCCTCAACAAAAAGAAAACAGAAATTTTCTTTTTCTAAAGAGTGAATACCTTCAACTTCATTATGGCATGCTTCAGGTAAAAATTCGAATTTAGCTGGTGTTTTGCTATTTTCATTAATTTGATCTTTTATTCTTCTGGCTACACTACTCATATTTGCGAAAGCATAAATAACAGGGTATTTTCCAATAATGTTTAAAGCCATTTTTTTAGCTAGGTTTTCTTCAAGTTTACGAGAAAACTTGCATTCTTTTTTTATTTCATCCATTTTATTTGCAGCAGCTTCTAATTCAGAAAGAGAAATTGAAAATTCAAATTTCGATAAAATATATGCTATAGCTGGAAGCAAACATGGTAAAGCTGCACGAGGCGGTAAACCTTCCTTAACTTTTAAAAAAGGAATATTAAGTTTTTCAGAGATTTCTTTTAATTTTCCTCCAGAAGAAACACTAAATAAAATACATTTTCTTTTATAAGCTTCATAAAATTGAGTTAAAGTCTCAAATGTATCTCCAGAGTAACTAACAGCTATAACCAATGTTTTTTCTCCAGCAAATCGAGGCAATCTATAATCTCTATTAACTATTATTGGAATTAAACTTTTTTCCCAAATCCAATCAATAATTATATCTCCACTTATAGCTGAACCTCCTACACCTGAAATAACAATATTATTAATTTCTAAACCCTCATATTTCTTTAAATTTAAAGAATTCCATTCAGTTTTAATTGAATTTAAAGTTAAACGTAAATAGTTAGGGGCCTCCTCTATAAAATTTATCATTCCAAACTTATCTATCTCATTTAATTTAGAAAAATTATTTAAATGCATTTTTTACTCGATAAAATTAATTTAAAAACGAAACATATAAAAATAACCCTATTTACCTTATTTTTCTACTAGAGGTTTCAATAATTGGGTAAAAGAATTTTAGTTCAAAGAAGAGGTCGAGGGGGTTCAGTCTTTAGAGCATTAACCCATAAAAGAGTTAGCGAAGCTGTTTTTCCAACTCTTAAAGAGGAAGAAACTAAAAGTTTAATTAAAGGTGTTGTAGTGGATCTTGTGCATGATCCTGGAAGAGGTGCTCCACTAGCCTACCTAAAATTTAATGATGGAGAAGAATGTTATATTCCAGCTCCTGAAGGGTTAAGCGTAAACCAAGAGATTTCAAGAGGGACAGCTGCAGAGATAAAAATTGGAAACATTCTTCCTTTAGGGAAAATTCCTGAAGGAACCCTTGTATGTAATGTTGAACTTCTTCCAGGAGATGGAGGAAAACTCGTTAAAGCTTCTGGAGCTTACGCTACTGTTGTTTCCCATACACCTTTAGGAACAGAATTAAAGCTCCCTTCAGGAAAAACAATATATTTAAATGATGCTTGCAGAGCTATGATAGGGGTTGTTGCTGGAGCTGGACGAATGGAGAAACCATTTTTAAAGGCAGGTGCCAAAGCAGCTTTAATGGCTTCAAGAGGAAGAAAATATCCTAGAGTAAGAGGGCAAGCAATGATAGCAGCTTCCCATCCATTTGGTGGAGGAAGGCATAGGCATCCTGGTAAACCAACAACTGTTTCTAGACATGCACCTCCAGGAAGAAAAGTTGGATTAATAGCTGCTAGAAGAACGGGTAGAGGTAAAAAAGCTGGAAGAGAAGCTGAAGCTAAAACTTAACAATTAAAGAAAAATTAAAAAGACTGAATAGCAAATTTACATTTAAGGGGAAAAATTTAAAATGCCTCGTGAATTTACATATAGAGGTTATACATTAACTCAGCTTCAACAAATGTCTATGGATGAGTTTATTAAGCTTCTTCCAGCTAGGCAAAGGCGTTCGCTTCTCAGAGGATTAACAGAACAGCAAAAAATCCTTTTAACTAAAATAAGGAAAGCTAAGCAATCTTCAAAAGAAAATAGCAAACCCATTAAAACTCACTGCAGAGATATGATTATTCTTCCAGAAATGGTTGGACTTACAATTTTAGTTCATAATGGAAAAGAATTCGTTCCTGTAGAAATTAAACCAGAAATGATAGGTCATTATCTAGGAGAATTTGCTATAACCAATAAAAGGGTTGTTCATGGCGCTCCAGGAATAGGCGCTTCAAGATCAAGCATGTATGTTCCATTAAAATAAAGTTAATGGTGAATTAAATGCCTAAATGGGGTTATTCAATTCAAAATTTAGATCCGGATAAAACAGTTAAATGTTCTGGAAGAGAACTAAGAATATCTCCAAAAGCTGCAACTGAAGTTTGCAGAGCTATTAAAGGAATGAAATTGAATGAAGCTAAAACCCTTTTAGAGGAGGTAAAAGCATTAAGAAAAGCTATACCATTTAAAAGATATAAAAAAGAAATTCCTCATAGAAGAATGAATGAAAAATGGTATGCTGGAAGATACCCTGTTAAAGTAGCTGATAAACTTTTAAAATTATTGAATGAGCTTGAAGCAAATGCTGAATATAAAGGTTTAAACCCAGAAAACTTGGTTATTATTCATGCAGCCTCTCAAAGGGGAAGGAAAATCAAAAGATATATTCCAAGAGCCTTTGGAAGAGCCACTCCAAAATTCGAAACTTTAACTCATATAGAATTGGTTGGTTATGAAGTTTCATAAAATTTAAAACATAAATAAAGAAGATTTATTTTTAAAAGGATTCAAAGCTCCTTTTTATTTATTTTTAATCTTTTCGGTAAATTAAATTATATAAAAAAAAGCAAATTTTATAAGGTAAACATTTAAATGGATAATGCTTAATGCTATTAAATAAACTTTAAAACTAATCGGAAGGTTAATTTAATAATGTCCATAAACAAATATTTCGTTAAGGAAAACCTAAAAAAAGCTGAAGTAAACGAGTTTCTAGCTAGGGAACTTAGTAAAGCAGGTTATGTTGGAACAGAATTAACTAAAACACCTTTGGGAACGCGAGTAGTAATCTATGTGGCTAGACCTGGGATAGTTATTGGAAAGCGTGGACAAAGCATAAGAGACTTAACTAAAATTTTAGAGGAAAGGTTTGGAATTGAAAATCCTCAAATATCTGTTGCAACAGTTGAAAATCCCGAACTTAATCCTCATGTTATTGCTTCTCAAATAGTTTCTGCACTTCAAAAAGGAATTCATTTTAGAAGGGCTGTTTATTGGGCACTTCAAAGAATAATGGATGCGGGAGCTTTAGGTGCTGAAATAATTATTGGTGGAAAATTAACTACTGAAAGAGCAAGGCATGAAAAATATAGTGCAGGATATATGCCTAAATGTGGTGATCCTGTTTTAAAGCAATTAAGAACAGCCGTTACATATGTTCAATTAAAACCTGGGCTTTATGGAGTTAAAGTTAGGATTTTACCTCCAGATGCAAAGTTTCCAGATAAACCTATGATAAAACCTAAACAGGAGGGCAACTAAAATGGCAATTTTAAGAATAAAGGAAATAAGAGCGATGAGCTCTGAGGAACGATTAAAAAAGATAGAGGAGCTTAAAGTTGAGTTAATGCGATTAAAAACCATGAGCAAAGCTGGAGGAGCAATTGAAAATCCATCAAAAATAAGAGAAATTAAAAAAACTATAGCAAGGCTTTTAACTGTTGAAAATGAAGCTAAAGGGAGGAGTTAAGTTTTGGAGATAACTCCAGAAAATCTAGTGAAACATGAATTAATAGGATTAAAAGTTAAAATATTTGATTGTAAAAATCCTCAACTTAAAGGATTTGAAGGATTTATAATAGATGAAACGAAAAATACTTTAAGCATTCAATCAGAAAATAAAATAAGAATTATCCCTAAGGATATATCCATTTTTCATTTTTTCTTACCAAATGGTAAAATAGTTGAGGTTGATGGAAAAATTTTAGTTGGAAGACCTGAAAATAGATTAAAAGCGAGGTTGAAACGTTGGTAACAAAAAATATAGGTTTAAATGTTTCTCCCCCAAAAAAAACTTGTAATGATCCTAAATGTCCATTTCATGGTAATTTAAAAGTTAGAGGAAAAATAATGGTTGGAGTTGTAGCTAGCGATAAAATGAGTCGCTCTATTGTTGTAAAAAGAGATTATCTTCATTATATAAAAAAGTATATGCGATATGAAAAACGTCATAGTAAAATTTTAGCGCATAATCCACCTTGCATTGAAGCTAAACAAGGAGATATTGTAAAAATAGCTGAATGCAGACCAATAAGCAAAAATATATCTTTTGTTGTTGTTGAAAAAATTGAAAAACGCTAGCTTAAAATTTAACCTTTAAATTTATTTTTAATGGTGAAAACCTAAATGCCCGGTCCAAAAACCAGAGCTGTAAGCGCTAAAGGTGTAGTGGAGTATAGGCCTCGCATATCTAGAGGTTTAGTTGCAGGTGCAAGATTAGTTTGCGCTGATAATACAGGAGCTAAAATTTTAAAGTTAATTTCAGTAAGCGGTTATAAATCTCGACTTAGAAGGTTACCTGCCGCATGTGTTGGAGATATGGTTCGAGTAACAGTAGTTAAAGGCACTCCAGAACTTAAAGGTCAAGTTTTTCCAGCTATAATAATAAGGCAAAGGAAACCTTATAGAAGAAAGGATGGAACTTGGCTTCAATTTGAAGATAATGCTGCTGTATTAATGACTGCTGAAGGAGAATTTAAAGGAAGCGAAATTAAAGGACCTGTAGCTAAAGAAGCAGCTGAAAGATGGCCTAGAATAGCTAACGTAGCTAATATAATAATTTAAGTGGAAAAAGGAGTGAAAATAAAAAATTGACTTCAATAAGTGAAATTTTAACTAAAGAAGAAAATCCGATGAGGAAAATAAGAATAGAGAAAGTTTCAGTTAATGTATGCGTTGGAAAATCCGGAGAACCATTAGAAAAAGCTATTAAAATTTTATCTAATTTAACAGGTCAAAAACCTTGCGTTAGAAAAGCTAAAAGAACAATTAAAGATTTCGGTATTAGAAAGGGAGAGCCTATTGCTTGCATGGTTACTTTAAGAAAGGAAGCTGCCACTTCATTTTTAAAGAAAGCTTTAGAGGCTGTTGGAAATAAACTTAAAAAATCAAGTTTTGACAATTATGGAAACTTTTCTTTTGGAATAAAAGAGCATATAGATATCCCTGGTGTAAAATATGATCCAAAACTTGGAATGATAGGAATGGACGTATGCGTTAGCTTGGAAAGACCAGGATTCAGAGTAAAAAGAAAAAATATAAAAAGATCTAAAATTGGAAAGAAACATTTAATTTCTAAGGAGGAAGCTATTCAATTTATTAAATCAACTTTTGGAGTGGAAATAACTGAAGATTAAAAAAGGGGAAACCTTAATGAAGCATAAACCAAAAAAAGAAAGAAAATTTGGAAAAGGAAGCAGACCTTGCAGAAGATGCGGTCAATATGGTCCAGTAATTAGGAAATATGGTTTATATCTTTGTAGGCAATGTTTTAGAGAAGTAGCTGAACAACTTGGATTTAAAAAATATAATTAAATGGAAAAGGGGTTAAATTATGGAAGAAATTGAAATTGAAGAAAGGGTTATTCCAATTCCAGAAAATGTAAATGTTACAGTAAAAAATAATCTAATAGAAGTTTCTGGTCCGCTGGGAAAATTATCAGAGGATTTTTCTCATGCACCTGTTAAAGTTGAATTAAGAAACAATAAAGAAATAGTTGTTTATGCTTATTGGCCTAAAACAAAAGAAATAGCTATAGTTGGTACAGTTTCATCTCTTATTAAAAATTTAATTAAGGGTGTAACAAAAGGGTTTACTTATAAACTTAAAATTGTATATTCCCACTTTCCAGTAACAGTTAAAATAAATGAAAAAGAAAAAAAAGTAATTATAGAAAACTTCATAGGTGAAAAATCTCCTAGAATAGCTAAAATTGTTGGAAATGTAAAAGTTGAAGTTAAAGGAGACGATATAATTGTTCAAGGATTAAATTTAAAAGAAGTTAGTCAAACCGCAAGCAATATAGAGCAAGCTACAAAAATTAAAAAGAAAGATCCTAGAGTTTTTCTAGATGGAATTTATATTTATGAAAAAAAGGAAGGCTTGGAGCATGGTAAACCTTAAGAAACCTACGTTTAAAAGGCAAGAAAGCTGGCGATATATAAGAGTTAAACCAAACTGGAGAAAACCTAAAGGTAAATCTAGTCGAATGCGAAGAAAAATAAAAGGTTGGCCTAAACTTGTTTCAATAGGATATGGAAACAAAAAAGAATTGAAAAATCTTCATCCTTCAGGATATAAACCAGTAATTGTCTATACAATCAAGGATTTAGAAAAAATAAATAAAGAAACTCAAGCGATTGTAATAGCTCATACTGTAGGAGAAAAAAAGAAGCTTCAAATCCTTGAGAAAGCCAAAGAGTTAGGTTTAAAAGTTCTCAATAAAAAAGTTGAAGAAGAAAAAGAGGAGAAAACTGAATGAGTTTAAAAACTCAAAAGCGTCTTGCAGCATCAATATTAAAATCAGGTGAAACAAGAATTAAAATTGACCCTGAACAAATAGATAAAGTAGAATCAGCTATAACTAGAGAAGAAATTAAAAAGCTTATTCATGAAGGAGTAATTAAAAAAGTTAAAGCTAAAGGAGTTAGCAAAGGTAGAAAAAAAGCCTCCAAAAAAAGAAGGACTCCTGGAAATGTTAAGGGTCATTCAATATCTAAAAAGAAGCTTTGGGTAAATAAAATTAGAAAAATTAGAAAGCAACTTAAAATTCTTAGAGATAAAAAACTTATTACAAAAAAAGTTTATCGCAAATTATATTTAATGGCTAAAGGAGGCGCCTTTAAAGATTCTGCCCACCTTAAAGAATACATAAAACTGCATAATTTAATTAGAAAGAGGTAAAAAGCAAATGGAAAAAACTGAATCTAAAGTTAAATGGGTTCCTAAAACAAAACTTGGAGAAATGGTTCTTTCAGGTCAAATAGTTTCAATTCAAGATATTTTATCGCAAGGATTAAAAATTAAAGAGCCTGAAATAGTTGATGCTCTTCTTCCTAATCTTCAACAAGAAGTTTTGGGTATAGGGCTTGTTCAAAAACAAACTGATGCTGGTGAAAAAACAAGGTTTAGAGCTGTTGTAGCTGTGGGTAATGAAGATGGATTTATAGGAGTTGGAACTGGTAAAGCGAAGCAGGTGAGAGCAGCTATAGAAAAAGCTGCAGCTGAAGCAAAATTAAATATAACACCTATTAGAAGAGGATGCGGAAGCTGGGAATGTGGATGTGATATTCCTCATTCACTTCCATTTAAGGTAGAAGGTAAATGTGGAAGTGTAACTGTTCAAATAATTCCTGGACCTAGAGGATTAGGTCTTGTTGCTGGAGAAACCGTTAAAACAATTTTAAGGCTTGCTGGAGTTAAAGACTGCTGGACAAGAACTTTTGGTTCAACAAGCACAATTCCATCCACAGCATTTGCAGTTTATGATGCTTTAAAAAACACCTATAAAATTGTTACTTCAAAAGATTGGGTAAGGTGAAAAAATGAGCCTTACTGAAACTGCAACTGGAAAATGTTTAATTGCTGTTAGAATCAGAGGAATGCCTAGAGCCCATCCAGAAATTAAAACAACTTTAAAACTTTTAAAGTTGCTTAAAAAACATAATGCTATGATTTTTTATGAAACTCCAAGCATTAAAGGAATGCTTGAAAAAGTTAAAGATTTAATTACATGGGGAGAAGCAACTGAAGAATCAATTTATTTACTTTTAAGCAAAAGAGGAAAAACAATAAATGGTGAAAAATTAACTGATGAAAAAATTAAAGAGAAATTTGGGTTTAATTCAATTAAGGATTTAGCAAAAGCAATATTTAATGGTGAAGTTTCTTTAAAAAAACTGCATGAATTAAATTTACCTTTTAGATTAAATTCACCTTCAAAAGGTTTTAAAGGAAGCATAAAAAAACCTTTTAAAATCGGTGGCGAATTAGGATATAGAGGGAAAGAAATAAATAATCTTATAGCCAGAATGGTTTGATTAATTTAATTTGCCCAAAACTATTTATATATTTTTCACTATTCTAAGTCATTTTATAGGAAGGCGAAAATCTTGGATGAAGAGTTTAAAAGAAAAAGAAAATATTTGCCTTGGAAAGATGAATTTAATAATAGATATCTTTCAGATAAATCTAGAAACTTTTATTTTGGAGTTAAAGAAAAGCTTCCTATATATGAATTTAAGGGAAGCTGCTTTAAAATGAGTATTAAAAGATTTCAAGGAGAATTTGAATCTTTAACAGATATTATAGAGAAGGAATATGAAATTATTGTTGTAACAGAGGTTCAAGGAGTTAAAAAAGAAGATTTAGAAATAAAAATTCAAGGAAAAACATTAATAATAATTTCTAAAAATGAAAACGTTCAACATTATAAAGCTTTAGATTTGCCAAAACCTGTTGAATCCACACCTATTTCATTAAATCTTAAAAATGGAGTTTTATTAATTGAATTAAAGAAAAATAATGAAGAGTTAATTGAAAAAGTAAAGAAGCAAGTTTAAATTTTAACAAGCGGGGGTTTCATTTAATGGGTAAAAAGAAAACTAGGAAAATGAGGGGTTCAAGAACCTGCGGTTGGGGTGTTTCTGGTCAACATCGAAAAAGTGGAATGAGAGGAGGTTTTGGAAAAGCTGGAAGACTTAACCATAAATGGACTTATATGATTAAATATGCTAAAGATGAAATTGGTAAAAAAGGTTTTAAAAGTTTAAATTTAAAAAGAAAAAAGAAGGAAAATGCTATAAATATTAACGAATTAGAGGAGCTGTTAAAAACTAAATTAACTCAACTCAATCAAGTTAACTTAGCTCAAATGGGTTTTAAAAAGCTTCTTGGAGAAGGAGTTGTTACAAAACCCATAGAAGTAATTGTTGAGGAATGCTCTAAACTAGCTAAAAAGAAAATTGAGGAAGCTGGAGGAAAAGTAATTTTATTAAGTGAAACCAAAGGAGTAGAAACTTTGCATGGTTAGATTTATAGAGTTATTTAAGCCTTTAGCAAGGTTTTTCCCGGATATTTCACCTCCAAAAAAGAAAGTTTCTTTTAATGAAAGATTATTTTGGACAGGCTTAGTTTTAATTATATATTTTATTATGTCTGAAATTCCATTATATGGAATTGGAAAAGGAGGAGCTCAAGATCCATTCGGAGCCTTAAGAATAATTTTTGCTTCTCATAGAGGAACATTAATGGAGCTTGGAATAGGCCCAATAGTTACTGCAGGATTAATTCTTCAAATTCTTGCTGGATCAAAAATGATAGATGTTGATTTAACAAATCCATCTGATAGAGCGCTTTTTACAAGTGCAAGCAAAGTTTTAGCAGTTTTTATGACTATTTTTGAAGCTTTAGCTTATTTAATAGGTGGAGCTTATGGCACTCTTAAACCTCAAGTTCAAGCTATAATTCTTATTCAATTATTAGCTGCAGGAATCGTTATAATGCTTATGGATGAGCTTTTACAAAAGGGTTGGGGTTTCGGAAGCGGTATAAGCCTCTTCATAGCTGCAGGTGTTGCTCAAACTATTTGGTGGGATAGCGTTGCTCCGCTTGGACCTATGGCTGATGGAAAATATTTAGGAGCTTTAGTTGCTTTTGCTCAATCGCTTAAAAACTTAAGTGAAGTTTCAAAAGCTTTTTATAGACCTGAAGGTTTACCTGATATGGTTGGTTTTATAATAACAATAATCATTTTTATAATAGTGATTTATTTAAATGGATTAAGAGTTGAAGTTCCTGTATCATATGCTAAATATAGAGGATTTAGAGGTAGATACCCAATAAAACTTCTTTATGTTTCCAATATTCCAGTTATTTTTGCTTCAGCTTTATTTGGAAACATATATTTTATTTCTCAAATTTTATGGTCCAGATATAATTCTTCAAATTCTAACTTTTGGTTAAATCTTCTTGGAACCTTTGAAATTAAAGAAGGTAGATATCAACCTAGTGGTGGATTAGTATACTATATAATTTCTCCAAAAAACTTAAGCGAAGTTGCAAATGATCCTGTAAGAGCTATTATAAATATAATTTTAATGATTGCTACATGCATCTTTTTTGCTGTAACATGGGTTGAAGTAGCTGGAATGGATGCTAAGTCTGTGGCAAAACAACTTTTAGATTCTGGAATGCAAATAGGAGGGTTTAGACGGTCTCCCATCCCTATACAGAAAATCTTTGAAAGATATATTCCTGCTGTGACTGTGCTTGGAGGTCTTCTTATAGGTCTTATAGCAGTTACAGCTGACTTTTTTGGAGCTTTCGGTTCAGGTGTAGGAATATTATTAATGGTTGGAATTTTAGAGCAGTATTATGAAATTTTAACAAGAGAAAAAATGCTTGAGATGTATCCTGCTTTAAGTGCTTTAATGGGTAAAAAATAGGAGGTGAAAAAATGGTAGCATTAATTGATGAATTGTTTAAGCAAATAATGAAAAGTTTAGAACCTTACGCTTTAATTCCAAGTTCAACATTGTTAATTTTAGGAGTTGCCGCCATATTATCTTTAATAACAAATTTATCCAATAGATTTTTAGTTGATATTAAAAGAATGAAAGCTATAATGAAAGAGGTTAATGCCTGGAGAAAAGAGTTTGAAGAGGCTAAAAAAACCAAAAATAAACAGTTGATGGCTAAAGTAATGAAAAAACAGCAGGCTATAATGAGTCTTCAAGGAAAAATGATGTGGGATAGAATGAAAATAAGCCTTTTATTTCTTATACCTTTCTGGCTTGTATTTATGATTTTAAGCAGATTTTATGGATCTCAACCTGTAGCATTATCTCCCTTTTCAATTCCATATCTTTTAACTGGCGCTTTAGATGAAACCTATAAAGCCTTTAAACTATCTTTTTTTTCATGGTATATTATTTGCTCTTTTGGAATAAGCCTTCCTTTATCAAGAGTGTTAGGAGTTAACCCTGAAGATTAAAAGGTAAATTAAATTGATAATTGCTATAAGTGGTTTACATGGTACAGGAAAATCTACATGCGCTAAAGCCTTAGCGGAAATATTTAATTTAAGATATGTTTCAGCTGGAGAAATGTTTAGAGAAGTAGCACGTGAAAAGGGTTTTTCAATAGAAGAGCTGTCTAAACTTTCTGAAATAGATAAATCCATAGATTTAGCTATTGATGAAAGAACGAGAAAAGAAGCTGAAATTGGAAATGTTGTTTTAGAAGGTCAATTAACTCCATGGATTATAGCAAATAAAGGCTTTAAAATTTATATAGCTGCATCTAAAAAAGATCGAATAGAAAGAATTTCGAAAAGAGATGGATTAACATTAGAAAAGGCTGAAAAAGAAACTTTAACTAGAGAATCTTCAGAAAGAAAAAGATATAAAGAATACTATGGAATAAACATTGATGATCTATCAATTTATGATTTAATAATAGATACAAGCTTATTTGGTAAGGAGGAAACAATAAAAATCCTTGAGAAAATCATTAAAAATATAAAAAGCTATCTTAAGGAGGGAAAAAATAAATGACTGCTATGGAAATAGGTCGCATATGCATAAAAACAGCTGGAAGAGAAAAAGGAAAAAAATGTGTTATAGTAGATGTTATAGATAAAAATTTTGTTTTAATTACTGGACCAAAATCTTTAACTGGTGTTAAAAGAAGAAGGGCTAACATAAAACATTTAAAGCCAACTGAAGAAAAAATAAAAATTAAAAAAGGAGCCTCTGATGAAGCGGTGCTTAAAGCATTACAATCAAATAAGGAGGCTACCCTCTCCTCCTAGCTACTGTAACTTCATCAATGCTATGAATACTTGCACCATATTCCTCCACGCATTTTTTTATAGAGTTAATATCAATATCATCACCAATAACCGAAACCTTTATGCTTTCAGTAGTCTGATCAATTTCAGCTAGTAAAATATTAACTTCAGAAACGCCTTGGCAACCGCTTAATTTAGCTGCTAACTCATAAATCGGTGGTTCTCTAGGTTTTAAAACATCTAAAACAAGCTTTTTTATTAAAACTTTATTTTCTTTATTCATTTTAACGGATCACCAAACTAAAAATGGTAATTAAAAAAGCTGTTGCCACACCTATAAGCATCATTCTAATTCCTGATAAAATAAGTTTTTCCTTTGAAATTTTACCAAGAAAAACACCCATTATAAAAAGCAATCCTATAGCAATCGCTATTGAAAAATAGAAAGCTTCATTAAATAAAATTAAACCATAAAGAGTTAAAATAAAAGGTGTTATTGAAAATGCAACTGCCAATACTGGAGAAAAACCATCCACAATTGCAGCGAATAAAGCTGTTAAATTAATTGATTTTTCATGAAGAGAATTAGTTAAGTCAGTTAACATCGCTTTTTTTAATTCATTAAACTTTTTAAGTTTTTCTGCTCTTTCAGTTATATAGGCGCCTGAAAACCCAGATAAACCCATTGCAATCCCAGCTCCTAAAGCAGCCCCAATAATTGTTTTTAAATATGCTCCTGAAAAATAAGCGCCTATAATTATTCCAAGAGTTGTTAAAGCTCCATCAAACATATTCATAAAAAAATATCTTCTATAAATTTCTTCAGTTTCAAAAAACTTTAAAATAATTTTAAATTCTCTAAAATTTTCCAACGTATTTTTCAAGAAAATTCACCCAAAAAGAAAAGTTTTAATTTTACCCATTTTAAAAAATATATTTAAAGGCAACAATTTTAATTGCTGTTGGCATAAACATTCAAAATAATATTAAGCTTACCTATTAAAAAGCTTTTCTAATAGTTTATTATTATCTATTTCCATTATTTTATTCAAATTTTTAATTAACAAAAAGTTAAGAGGTTTAAAAATTGGATGCTCCACCATGGATGGTAAAAAGAGAAATAATAACAAGAGAGGATTGCGAAACAGATTTTAGCTATGGTTGTCCTCCAGAACATAGATCGATACAAGATTATATAAATTTTGGAGCGATAAATTTAGATAAGCCTCCAGGCCCATCAAGCCATGAAGTAGCAGCTTGGGTAAAAAAAATATTAAATGTAAAGCGAGCCGGTCACGGCGGGACCTTAGAAGCTTAAGCTGAGGAAACCCAAAAGTGACCGGTGTCCTTCCAATAGCTTTAGAAGATGCCACAAAAGCTTTACAGGTTTTTCTTCATTCAGGTAAGGAATATATATGCTTAATGCAATTGCATGGTGATGTACCAGAAGAAAAAATTATTAACATTTTAAAAGAGTTTACTGGAGAAATATATCAAAAACCGCCTTTAAGAGCTTCAGTAAAACGAGAAGTTCGAAAAAGAAAAATATATAATATTGAAGTTCTTGAAATTGAAGATCGTAAAGTTTTATTTAAAGTTTCTTGTCAAGCAGGAACATATATAAGAAAACTTTGTTTTGACATAGGTGAAGCATTAAAAGTTGGCGCTCATATGAGAGAGCTTAGAAGAATTAGAACGGGTCCATTTACTGAAAACGAGAAAAATTATACTCTTCATCAAGTTTTTGAAGCTGCTATGGAATATAAAAATTTTGGTAATGAAGAAAAATTAAGAAAAGTTGTTCGTCCAATTGAAGAATGCTTTGAATACATTCCAAAAATCTATATTAAAGATTCAGCTGTAGATGCTATATGTCATGGAGCCTATTTAACTATTCCAGGAATAGCAAAATTGGATTCTAATATTCAACCAAAGCAAATGGTTGCAATATTCACTTTAAAAAATGAAGCTGTAGCTTTAGGAAATGCGTTGCTTTCAACAGAACAAATTTTAGAATTAAATAAAGGATTAGCTGTTGAAATTAAAAGAGTTATAATGCGGCCTGGAACCTATCCTAAACTATGGAAAAGCAAATAAAATAATTAAGCTTATTTTTTTAAAATTAATTATTAAAACTTTAAATTTTTCCATTAACTTAATTTTTTATGAGCCGGGATTCCCGAGCCTGGTACGGGGCAGTTAAAAGCCTAAGCCTGGAGATACAGGCTTGAAAGCCTGTGGCCCTTTTAGGGCCTCGTGGGTTCAAATCCCACTCCCGGCGCCATAAAAAATTTGCTGGAATAAACCTTTTTTCAATTTAAAACTATTAAAATTTTTAATTGTTATTTTTGAATGTTTAAATCATTATTTATTTTGGAAAAGAAACTGTAAACCCCCTCAAAATTTATGTGAAACATGCATAATTTATTATGTAAGTTGGTAGAAATCTAAAAATTAGGAAAATAACATTTATAACAATGGATATGAAATAAAAAATGTTTTTAACTAGGATTTAGATTCATCCTTAATTATTAATCTAAGCTTTTTTGCAATTTCCTTAAAACCTAAAGATTTAAACATTTCCAAAGATGCAGTATTATTTGAGTAAATATCAGCTTCAATACATGTTATATTTCTGTTAATAAACCAATTTAAAATAGCTTTGCAAAGCGCTGCACCTATACCTTTTCTTCTATATTCTTCTTTTACAAAACAATCACATATATATCCTCTACTGCTTTTATAATCCCATGGTTGACTTACCCATCCAAGTGTATAACCAATTATCTCCCCATTATATTCAGCTACAAACACAACTGTTTTATCCCCTTTAATATTTTTTAAAATCCATTCAGAATCTTGAAATTTGCTAAGGGGATTAACCATTGGATCTATATCGCTTTCGCTTTTAATAAGTTCCTTAGCCAGTTTAACTATATTTAATAAATCTTTGGGTGTTGCTTCTCTTATAATAATGCCTTGAAGCTTCTCCTTCTCCAAGTTAATCCACTTAAAAATTTGGAAACTTAAATTGGATAAGTAAAATCTTCTTTTAAATCAACATATTTTATATATAATTTTCTATTAGGAATTTCATTAGGTTTATTTAATACTTCAAATCTAAATAAAGCTGATTTATACCAATCAATTCCAGGATTAGGTTTTATAGGAAATGAAAGCTTTTTAATAAATTCTTCATAATTAACAGTGTTATAATTCATTGGATATCTTGAAAAACCTTTAATTATATTTGTTATAACACAATTCATTTTAGTTAAAAACTTTTCAATTTTAAGCCATTTTTGAAGTGAAGCTTCAGCCGTTGTTAAACCAAAGTATCCTACTCCACCATTTTTTAAACAACAAATCCCCCTTTCTATAAAAGCTTTTAATCCACTTAAAGATTCAAGAGGTTCAGAAGAAAAAACATCAAATTGATTAATTAAATTTTCAGGTAAAGGCTCAGTTACATTATATTCATAAAATTCTATTTCAAACTTATATTCTTGATTAATCTTTTTAATATATTCACCTAACCTTTTATCTATATCTAGAACGCAAATTCTTGCTGGTAAATCCGTAAGCGATAATGCTATACTTAATAAATCATCATCCCCAATTAAAATAAATTGTTTATTATAAAGATCATTATTAAAATGCATAAATGCAACTCTAGCGACAACATCATACTCTTTCATATAACCTTGAAAAAATTTTAATGTTGGATCTGGACGATTTTTAACTATATTTTTAAACTCATTAAGAATATCCATAAATTTTCCATTAAAAATTATTCCTTTTCCAAAACAGTTTTTACATAATTCGCTTTTAAACAAAGCAATTTGCTTATTAAAAATTTTTCTTCCTTTTTCAGTAAGTTTAAAAACAGAATCATCAAATGTTATTAATCCATCATTATAAAGTGAATTAATAGCTTCTATAAAATCCCTTAATAAAAAATTGTTGGCTTCAAGAAGATCCCAAAAAGATTTGTTTGCATTAATTAATTCACTTAAAATTTGCAATTTAACTTTTTGCATATAGACCCCTTTTAATAATTTTTTTCTTAACTTTTTTTGGTTTAAATTCTTCGATTAAAAATTTAAGTGCCTTTAAAGCTCCCTCATCAGCTCCACAAGTAAAAACATCTAAAGCTATATATTCATATTCAGGCCATGTGTGAACACTTAAGTGAGATTCACTTAATAAATAAATAGCTGAAACACCATAAGGTTTAAATTGATGAAAACTTGAAGAAACGCAATTTAAACCTGATTTAGAAACAACTCTATCTAAAATTTCTTTAACAGCTTCAACTTTTGAAATTTTGTTAGGGTCCACTCCAAGAAATTCGGCGATAACATGGATGCCCATGGCAGACACCCATAGTTACCGTCAAATTTCTTGGAGGGAAAAATAAAGAGTTCCAACGTCATACAATTAATTTATCAGATAATCCTCTATATAAAGATTTCTTTATCAATTAATTAAAATGGCGAATCGAACAATTTTTAAGCAACCTTTTCAAAATAATTTTTAAAATTTAAACTTAAGTTGGTTGATGGTGCTTGAAAGAGTATAGGCATATAGTTAGAATTGCTGGAACAGACCTCGATGGTAGCAAAAAGCTTGTATATGGACTTGCAAAAATTAAGGGAGTAGGCGTAAGCTTTGCTAATGCTATAGTTAATACAGTAAAGCTTAATCCTAATCTTAGAATTGGAGAATTAACTGGAGAGCAAGTAGCTTTAATAGAGGATGCAATTAATAACCCAGCAAAATATAATATTCCTTCATGGCTTTATAATCAAAGAAAAGAGCTTTATACAGGTAAAGATATGCATTTAATAGGTTCAGACCTAGAGTTAAAAGAAAAAATGAATATAGAATTAATGAAAAGCATAAAATGTTGGAAAGGTGTTAGACACGCCTTAGGATTAAAGGTTAGGGGGCAAAAAACAAGAACCACAGGTAGAAAGGGAAAAGCTGTTGGAGTTAAGAAAAGAGAAGCAGCGAAAAAGTAAGAGGTAGAATCATATATGGGTGACCCTAAAAAGCAAAGAAAAAAATATGAAACACCTAGGCATCCTTGGCGAAGAGAACAACTTGAAGAAGAATTAAAACTTTTAGGAGAATATGGATTAAGAAATAAACGAGAACTTTGGCGTTATAAAACAATGCTTTCCAAGATTAGAGCAATAGCCCGATCACTTTTAGGTAAACCACCAGAGGAAAGAGAAAAATTACGAAAAGAATATATGCCTAAACTTGTTAAGCTTGGCTTACTTTCAGAAAACGCTAGCATAGAAGATATTCTTGATTTAGAAGTAAAACATATTTTAGAAAGAAGATTGCAAACATTAGTATTTAAATTAAATTTAGCTAAATCAATTCATCAAGCTAGACAATTTATAACTCATAGACATATAATGGTTGGGGATAAAATAGTTTCAATTCCTGGCTACTTGGTTACTAAAGAGGAGGAAGCATTAATTAAATATGCACCTAAAAGCCCCTTTAATGACCCTAATCATCCTGCTTTAAAAAAGGATTAAAACCAAGCTTTCTTAAACATAAGCAATATGAAAGCTATGATCGCTATTATAAAAGCGATAAAAACTAAAATCTGAAGATCGCTTTTTCCAAAGCTTAACATAAAGGGTATTGGACCAAAAAATATTATAAAGCTATTGCTTAAACCAGTTAATAAAGCAGCCAAAAACATTATAAGTATACCTATAAAGATTAGTGTAAAACCCAAAAAAATAAATTTAAATGGATTAAAACTTGAAGATTGTCTAGTTATTAATGATGTTTGTAATTCTTCACATTTTATGCAAGACCATAAATAGGGGTTAAAGCAATCTTCGCATATTATTTTACCACATCTTGAACAAACATATTTAGCTTGATTTTTTAAGCAATCTTCACAAATTTTTCCATTCAAAAATATTCAACCTCAAGCTAAAATGCTAAAGAATAAAAAACATAAAAATGCTATAAGAAAAACAATAATTATTAAAATTTTCCATGCGTGCTTACTACTGCTACTGCTGAAAATTAATGGAATAGGGCCTATTAAAATTATACCACCTCCATTAATCTTTCCCTTAAACCTTTTAATAGCTAAAATGAAACCGGTTATTGCAATGCTTAATCCGATTAAAATTAAAATTAAGCCTAACTCAAAAATTTTAATATCCATCATTTTTATTTCTTTTCTTTATAAAATAAAACCTTTAGATAAATTTTTATTTAAGTTTTTTGATGGTTCACTGAAGCAATATAATTAAGGTTAAGTTAATATTTAGCTTAAGTTAGAGGTTAAATGGTAATTAAAAATGGAAATGAAAATTCTTCATGAAGATAAAAATTCAATAAAAATTTTAATTGAAGGAGTTCCCTTAGCTTTTGTAAACGCGCTTAGAAGAGCAATTATAGCTGAAGTTCCAACAATGGCTATTGAAAATGTTATGATTCTTGAAAATTCCTCATTAATGTATGATGAAATTTTAGCTCATAGACTAGGGCTTATTCCTCTTACAACAGATTTAGAAAGCTATGTTTTGCCTGAAAAATGCTCTTGCAAAAGCGAGTTAGGATGCAGTAAATGCAGCGTTTCTTTAACGTTAAATGTTGAAGCTGTAGATGAACCGTTAACTGTTTACTCTAAAGATTTGCAATCTCAAGATCCTAATATTAAACCTGTAAGCGATAAAATCCCTATTTTAAAGCTTGCTCCAGGACAAAAAGTTAAACTTGAAGCTTATGCTAGACTTGGAAAAGGAAGCGAACATGCTAAATGGCAACCCGTTTCAGTTTGCATCCATAAATATTATCCAAGCGTTACTATTGATGAAAAAAAATGCGATGGTTGCAGTGAATGCATTAAATTCTGCCCAAGAAATGTTTTTAAAATAGTTAATGAAAAACCTGTTGTGGAAAACGAGCTTAATTGCACTTTATGCCTTGAATGCGTAAGGCATTGCCCTAAAAAAACCCCGCCAATAAAGGTAACTTGGTTAAAAGATAAATTTATTTTTTATTTAGAATCTACAGGTGCTTTACCTCCAAAAAGAATAATAAAGGAAGCAATTAAAATAATTAATGAAAAAACAGATGAATTCTTAAAGTTTGTTTCATAAATGGAGGAAACAATTTAAAATGGATAATATTATCTTAAAAAAAACAGTTGCTTTGCTTAGAAAAAAAGCAAAACAAAATAATGCTAAAATATGGAATGCTGTAGCAGAGCTTTTAAGTAAACCTAAAAGAAGAAGAATTTATGTTAATATTAGCAAAATTAATAGGTATAGTAAAGATGGAGATATAATTGTTGTTCCAGGAAAAGTTTTAGGCGCAGGAATTATAAATCATAAAATTACTATTGGAGCCTTTAAATTTTCTGAATCCGCTAAAAAAAAGATTGAAGAAGCTGGTGGAAAATGCATTTCAATAATCGATCTTGTTGAAGAGCAACCTAAAGGAACAGGAGTTAAAATAATAGGGTGAAATAAAAATTGGAAAACAAAATTTTTATTGATGCTGAAAACGCTATATTAGGAAGGTTAGCTAGTATAGCAGCTAAACTAGCACTTGAAGGAAAAGAAGTTATAATTTTTAATGCTGAAAAAGCTGTAATTTCAGGAAAAAAACAGGCAATATTAAATGAAGTTAAAAGAAAACTTGAAACAAGAACTTTAGCATCTGTAGAAAAGTCTCCTACACATCCTAGAAGACCAGATATATATGTTAGAAGAGTTATTAGAGGAATGCTTCCTTGGAAAAAACCAAAAGGAAAAAGCGCTTATAAAAGAGTTAAAGTTTATATTGGTATACCAGAGAATTTTAATGGAAAACTAATTAAAATTCCTGAGGCAGACTCCTCTAAATTAAAATGTAAAAAAATTAAAATTGAAGAATTATGCAAGGAAATTGGAGGATTAAAGTAAGAAATGCCTGAAAGAAAAAAAGCTTTAATAGCTGTTGGAAAAAGAAAAACAGCTATTGCTAAAGCTATTTTAAGACCAGGTTCTGGAAGAGTAACTATCAACTCTATTCCATTAGAGGTTTACACTCCAGAATTGGCTCAAATGAAAATTATGGAACCTTTAATAATAGCTGGAGATAAAGCTAAAGAAATAGATGTGGAAGTTAATGTGGTTGGTGGTGGAGTAATGGCTAGAGCTGATGCAGCTAGAATGGCTATAGCTAAAGGTTTATTAAGCTTTGTAAAAAGCGCAGAATTAAGAAAAAAGCTTATAATGTATGATCGAAGCATGATTGCAGGCGATCCTAGAAGAACTGAACCAAAAAAGTTTGGCGGTCCAGGACCTAGAAGAAGAAGACAAAAATCATATAGGTGAAAAAAGGGGAAATTTAAAATTGATAATTCCAGTTAGATGCTTTACATGCGGAAGCTTAATCGGGGATAAATGGGAGGAATTTTCTAAAAGAGTAAAAGAAGGAGAAAACCCAAGAAAAGTTTTAGACGATCTTGGAATTAAAAGATATTGCTGCAGAAGAATGTTAATTTCTCATGTAGAAACCATGGATGAATTATTAGAGTATTTTCAAAAGAAACTTAAAACTTCAGAGAAAAAATAAAGAATGTTTTTAAGCAGAAAAATTAAAATAATACAAGATTATATGAAAGTTGGTGCTTAAAATTGGTTGAGAAAGAAGAAAAAACTGAAGAGTCTCTTCTTCTTCCTCGTGAAGAATTGCTAGCTGCAGGTCTTCATATAGGTACAAGAGTTAAAACTGAAGATATGGAAAAATATATTTATAGAGTTAGACCAGATGGTTTATATATTCTTAATATTGGAGAAACAGATAAAAAAATAAGAATAGCTGCTAAATTCATTTCTAGATTTGAACCTTCTAGAGTTTTAGTTACTTCATCAAGGCTTTATGGAAAAACTCCTGTAGAGAAATTTTGCGAGATAACTAGAACGGTTCCAGTTGTTGGTAGATTTTTACCAGGATTTATTTCTAACCCCCTTCATCCAAAACATCTTGATCCTCAACTTGTTATAGTAACTGATCCAAGAGCAGATTCACAAGCTGTTCAAGAAGCTTCTTCAGCTGGGATTCCAATAGTAGCTTTATGCGATACCGATAACTCCTTTAAAAATGTAGATTTAGTTATACCAACAAACAATAAGGGAAGAAGAGCTTTAGCTATGATTTATTGGCTTTTAGCTAGGCAAGTTTTAAGGGAGCGAGGAGAACTACCTCCAGATGGCAACCTTCCTTATACAGTGGATGATTTTGAAACAAAACTTATTTCATCAATTCAAAAAACTGGTGAAAATGAGTGAAAGTTAGAAAACCATGTCAAGCTGGATCTTTTTACGCTGGAAAAAAAGAAGCTTTAATTAAAGAGATAGAATCCTGTTTTTTGCATAGTTTAGGTCCAGGAAAACTTCCTAAAGTTAATCAAACCGGTGAAAGAACTTTAATAGCTTTAGTTTGCCCTCATGCCGGATATATGTATTCTGGACCAATAGCTGCTCACTCTTATTATACAATGGCTTTAGACGGCATTCCTGAAACAGTTATTATTATTGGTCCAAACCATACTGGGTTAGGAAGTGGAGTATCAATGATGAGCGAGGGATATTGGGAAACACCATTAGGAACCCTTCAAATAAATTCTGAATTAGCTAAAAAGATTTATAAATCATCAACTTTAATAGATCTAGATGAATCCGCACATCTTTATGAGCATTCAATAGAAGTTCAATTACCCTTTCTTCAATACTTATATAACGATAAGATAAGTATTGTTCCAATATGCATGATGATGCAAGATTTAGAAACAAGTGTTGAAGTTGGTAAGGCTATCGCTGAAGCCAGTCAAGAAAAAAACGTTATTATAGTGGCTTCTTCAGATATGACGCATTATGAAAATGCTGAAGCAGCTAAAAGGAAGGATAAACTTGCAATAGATGCTATATTAAATTTGGATGAATTTAAATTGGAATCTACAGTTTATTCTCATAACATTTCTATGTGTGGTTATGGACCGGTGGCGGCAGCTTTAAAAGCTTCTAAAATGTTAAATGCTGAAAAAGCTAGGCTTTTAGCTTATGGAACAAGCGGTGACATAACTGGAGATTACAGTAGTGTTGTAGGCTATGCTGCAATAGCTATAAGCAAAGAGAAAAAATGAAAAGCTTTGCTTCAGCACCAGGTAAAACTATACTTTTTGGTGAACATTTTATACTTTATGGTTATCCAGCTTTATCTATGGCTATAAATCTTTATTCTAAAGTTTTTGCTGAAAAAAGGCAAAATTCAATTATTCAAATTTACTCTAAAAACTTAAATATTATTGAAAAGTTTAATAAAAATTCAAGTAATAATGAAGTTTTGAAGTCAATAAAGATAGCTGCTGATGAAGTTTTAAAATTAGCCAATCAAAATTTAGGATTAAATTTAACAATTGAATCTGAAATTCCTCCAGCTGCTGGATTAGGTTCATCAGCTGCAACAGCAGTATCAACAATAGCTTCAGTAGCTGAATTGCTTAATTTAAATATTACAAAAGATAAAATTATAGAGTTGGCTTTTTCACCTGAAAAATTTATTCATGGGAAACCTTCAGGAATTGATCATACAACATCTACGCTTGGCGGAATAATTTATTATGAACCAAATTTAGGATTTAAAAAATTTGATGTTATGATTGATATTCAAGCCTTAATAGCTTACAGCGGTATTCCAAAAGCAACTAAAGAGCAAATAATTAAAGTTAGAGATTACTTAGAGAAAAATAAAGGAAGAAAAAATAGAATTCTAAATGAATTTAATGAAATAGTTTCTTCAGCTGTTGAAGCATTAAAAAATAAAGATTTAGAAATGCTTGGAAACTTAATGAATCAAAATCAAAAATTGCTTAAAGAAATTAAGGTTTCAAATCCGATTTTAGATAAAATTGTTGAAACAGCTGTTAAAAATGGTGCTAGGTGCTAAAATTACTGGAGCTGGAGGTGGGGGCTCTATAATTGCTTTAGTAACAAATGAAAACAAGGAAAAAGTTTTTAAAAAGCTTAAAGAAGTTTCTAAAGAGGTCTACTTTATAAAAATTGATTTTCATGGTGTTAAAAGCGGAAAACTTTCTTAAGGTTTTAAAAATGAGTGAAAAAATTAAAGCGAGAAAACTAGATCATTTAACAATTAGCCTTACGAAAAAGGTAGAATCTAATAAACCACCAGGATTTAATGATGTAACCTTAATTCATAATGCTTTACCTGAAATAAATAAGAATGAAATAGATTTATCAATAAATTTATTTGGTTGCAAATTGAATGCTCCATTAATAATTGAACCGATGACAGGTGGAACATTTAAAGCTATTAAAATAAACGCTTCATTAGCTGAAGCAGCGGAAAAACTTAAAATAGGAATTGGTGTTGGAAGCCAAAGAGCTGCATTAGAAGATCCATCCTTAAAGAAAACCTATACTATTGTTAGAGAAAAAGCTCCAACAACTCTTGTTTTAGCAAATATTGGATGCTCACAAATTCTAGGGGAGAAAGGACTCGAAAAAGCAAAAGAAGCAGTTGAAATGATTAATGCAAACGCTTTAACAATTCATTTAAATTCACTTCAAGAATCAATTCAACCTGAAGGTGAAACAAAGTTTAAAGGTGTTTTAAATGCGATTTCTCAAGTAATCAAAAAATTGAACGTTCCAGTGATTATTAAGGAAACTGGCGCAGGAATATCTATGGAGGTTGCTAGAAAACTTGAAAACATAGGAGTAGAATTTATTGATATAGCTGGTTTAGGGGGAACAAGCTGGGCTAGCGTTGAATATTATAGAGCTAAAGCAAATTCTAATAAAATTCTTAAAGCTTTAGGAAAAACCTTTTGGGATTGGGGTATCCCAACAGTTGCAAGCTTAATTGAAGTTAAATCAAGCACGAAAATTAAAGTAATAGCTTCTGGAGGAATTAGAACAGGGCTTGATGCTGCTAAATCAATAGCTTTAGGTGCTGAAGCTGTTGGTTTAGCGCTACCACTATTAAAGCAAGCTATTAAAGGAGTAAAACAAACAATGCAGTTTTTAAAAATAATAATTGAAGAATTAAAAACAGCGATGTTTTTAACAGGTTCAAAAAACTTAATTGAATTGAAAAATGTTCCAGTGGTTATTTCCGGGGAAACCGCTATATGGCTTTTTGAAAGAGGCATAACTCCTAATAATTTTTATAAAGCATAAATTACAAAATTATAAGCGTTATAAAAAGTGAAAGAGGGAAAAACATGGAAAAAACATCCAGAATTCCAGGTTTTTATAATCTTTCTCCAATCGAAAGGTTAAAAATAGTGAAAGAATTTGCTGAATTAACTGACGAGGAAGTTAATCTTCTTAAATCTACTTGTGCATTAAGTTTAGAGCAAGCAAACAGAATGATAGAAAACGTTATTGGAGTTATGCCCATTCCGCTTGGAATAGCAACAAACTTCTTAATAAACAATAAGGATTATTTAATTCCTATGGCTACGGAAGAGCCTTCAGTTGTTGCAGCTGCAAGTAATGCCGCTAAAATCGTAAGGGAAAGTGGAGGCTTCTTTACAAGCAGTAGCGGTCCATTAATGATTGGACAAATTCAATTAATTAATGTTCCAGCTCCGCATGCAGCCAGATTAACAATATTGGCTTGTAAAGAGGAAATAATTAAAAAAGCTAATGAGCAAGATCCTGTGCTTATAGCTCATGGTGGAGGAGTTGTTGATGTCCAAGCAAAAGTTATAGAAACCTCTATTGGAAAAATGTTGATAACTGAAATTATTGTTGATTGTAGAGATGCTATGGGAGCTAACGTTGTAAATACAATGTGTGAAACTGTAGCTCCTTTTATTGAGGATATTACAGGGGGAAAAGCTCTTTTAAGAATAGTTTCTAATTTAGCCACCAAAAGATTAATGCGCGCTAAAGCAGTTATAGCTAAAGATATTTTAGGGGGAGAAGAAGTTGTTGATGGTATAATAGCTGCATATGAATTTGCAGCATCTGACCCATATAGATGTGCAACTCATAATAAAGGTATAATGAATGGTGTAACAGCTGTTGTTTTAGCAACTGGAAACGATACTAGAGCTGTTGAAGCTGGAGCTCATGCTTATGCAGCTTTAAATGGTAAATATAAACCTTTATCGCATTGGGAAAAAGATGAAAAAGGAAACTTGATAGGTTCTATAGAGCTTCCTGTTGCTGTAGGGTTAATAGGAGGCGCAACAGCCACTCATCCAATAGCAAAAATAGCTAGAAAAATATTAAAAGTTAAAACTGCAACAGAATTAGGAGAAGTTATTGCTGCTGTTGGTTTAGCTCAAAATTTAGCAGCTTTAAAAGCTTTAGCTACAGAAGGTATTCAAAAAGGTCATATGAAGCTTCATGCTAGAAATATAGCTGTTATGGCTGGAGCTACTGGAGAACTAATTGATAAAATAGCTAGAAGAATGATTGAGGAAAAAAAGATTAGGGTTGATAGGGCTGCCGAGCTTCTTAAAGAATACTTAGAGAAAAAACAGATTTAACCTTTAAAACTATAATTTTTTACTTAATACTTCAACTTTATTTTGGGTTAACTTAAGCAAAGCATTTAATCCAAAATCCGTTACCGTTAAACTGCTTATTAAGCATCCATATCTGCATGCTTCAATAAGATCTTTACATGTTAAATATTTAGCTAGAAATGCTCCTGCAAAGGAATCCCCTGCTCCTATCGGATCAACTTCTTTCTCTACCTGAAAAGCTGGAACATGAATAAATTCATTATTATGAATAAGAGTAACTCCTCTTGCTCCCATTGTAACAGCTATAATTTTATTAATTGAATAAAACCTTAAAATGTTTATTGCCTCAAGAAACGATTTACATCCAGTTATTATTTTAGCTTCTAACTCATTTAAAAAGAAAAAACAAACATATTTTATTAGATCTAAAACAGTTTTAGGTTGCTTCATTTTTCTTAAATCAAACTCATGAATTCCTAAAGCTATGCTGCTTTTTGTCAATTTAAGTTTAGCTTCTTCCAAAAGCTTTTTTTGAATTTTAAAATTATTAGGTGCAATATAAAGAAGCGTTGGTTTATCCATTTTTAAGACGCTTCGCAATAAAAAGGGTAAATTTTCTACATGAACTTTAATGTTTTTCCCAATTAACTCGTTATTTAAGCTTTTAAAAAAAATAGAAGGTTTATTCTTAACTTTCTTTATTTTTAATTTAATTCCAGTATTAATTAAAAGCTTAAGCCAATCTTGTGGAAAATCTTTACCAATTGAAGAAATTAACATTACTTCGCCATTAGCAATTTTTATTGCTAAAGCTGTATAAGCTGCTGAACCTGATAAAAAAACTTTTGGTTTATTATTTACTATAAACTCTTGTTTAGCTAGATTTCCAACGCAAAAAATTGATTGAACCATAAGTTTTTAATCTTCTTAAAGAAGAAAAAGTTTTATCACGAAAATAAGTAAAAAAATACGTACTTATTAAGCCTTAAATTTTAAGCGCTTTAATCAATTTTTCTATTCCCTCACCTGTTTTAGCGCTTGTAACTACTATTTCGCATTTAGAATTAATGCTTTTAGCATCTTTAACTAATTCTTCAATATTAACATTCATGGCTTCAGCTAAATCTGCTTTATTTATAGCTATTACATTAGCATCCATAAATATATATGGATGTTTTCGAACAGTATATGGGCCTTCAGTTACGCTTACTACAACAAGTCTTTCATGAGCTCCTAAAGGGAAGTCAGCTGGACAAATAAGGTTGCCTACATTTTCTATAAAAATTAAATTTAAATTTTTTAAATCAAGCTTTGATAATGCTTTTTTAATCATTAAAGCATCTAAATGGCATTCTTTACCAGTGTTTATTTGCAAAGTTTGCACTCCATGCCTTGCAACTCTATCAGCATCTATTCGCGTTGTAACGTCTCCAGCAATCATAGCTATTTTATATTTATCCTTAATTTTTTTAACTATTTCTTCAATTAAGGATGTTTTTCCAGAACCAATGGAACCCATAACATCTATAACTTTTACTCCATGCTTATCAAAAATTTTTTTATTTGCTTCAGCTAAACGCTTGTTTGCTTCAAGCAAATCTTCTTGAACTTCGACTTCAAGCATCTCTCCTTCTTCAACCCTTAAAATATCTTCATTCAATATTTTTAACCCCTTCTTTGTTATAGCTTTACTTTAATAAGAATTTTTTCTAAAAGCTCTTTATATCTATTTCTTATAGTTACTTCAGTAACATTAGCTACTTCAGCCACTTCTCTTTGAGTTTTTCTTTCATTAAGAAGCACTGTAGCTATATAAGTTGATGCTGCAGCTATTCCAGTAGGGCCTCTTCCACTTGTTAACTTCATAGCTTTAGCTATTTCCAATATTTTTATAGCTATTGCTTCAGCTTTTCCTGATAAAGAAAGCTTATTTGAAAATCTAGCAGCATAATTTGATATCGTTAAAGGTGGAACAAAATCTAATAACTCTTTAATCATAAATCTATAGCTTCTTCCAATATCTTTTTTTCTTAAATTTGTTACATCAGCTATTTCATCTATTGTTCTTAAAACACCGCATTTTCTGCAGCTTAAATAAATTGCTGCTGCAGCTATGCTTTGAATGGATCTTCCTCTAACAATCCTTTTTTTAATTGCTTTCCTATATATTATAGATGCGGTTTCCAAAACATTTTTAGGTAAATTTAGGGCTGAAGCTATTTTGCTTAACTCTGATAAAGCTACAGCTAAATTTCTTTCAACAGCATCTGTAACTCTCATTCTTCTTTGCCATCTACTTAATTTATAAGCTTCTTCAAATTCTTGAGGTGAATCACCTTTTACATTTTTTCCTTGTAAATTTATAGTTGTTGAAAGCCCTTTATCATGAATAGCATATGTTAAAGGTGCGCCAACTCTTGTTCTTCTTTCTTTTTGTTCGTTATCAAAAGCTCTCCATTCAGGTCTTGAATCTGCAAGTTTATCGAGAACAACGCAACCGCATGAAAGGCATACAATTTCAGCAGCTTCATAATCCCGCATTAATTTTTCGCTTCCACATTCTGGGCATTTACGAATTTTTTCTTTTTCACTCATTTAATTTTAAACCTCTTTTTTTAATCTTTTAGAACATAAACAGTTTTCCCAATATAGTTTTCAAGTTTAACAGTTGATGGTTTTATGGAAACATATGGTGAAGAAACAGGTCCAAAAACATCAGTTACAATTCCTATTTCTTTAAGTTTTTCATCAAAAACTTTAGAACCGAGTTTTGGAGGATTAGGTTTTTCCAGTTTTACTATGAGGCTACGGCTTTTTGAAGCATGAAGAATTTTGCCGAGCCTCTTCAATCTAATTTCACTCCAAAATTAAACAAGGATATTTACAAGAGTTGCAATTGAATGAGCCATATATAAACCTTTAGTTATTTTACAAACATCTTTTAAATTAAATATTTTAAAAAATTTAACTAGTAAATGTTGATTTAAACATATAGGTTGAAATTATTTTTTGAAATATTTACTGAAAAACGCTTTTAAAAATTAATTTTTGGAGGTTCCTTAATAAACCCCATCTTCATTAAACATCTTAATTTTTCTTGAGAAGATTTAATTATTAAAGAAGCTTTTTCATAAACTTCCTCACGAGTCAACTTTATTCTAGCTACATTTTCTTCAATAGCTTTTGCAGCTACAGCAGAAGCCTCTCTAGGATAAACTTCAAGCTCCGCCATCGATGGAATTATATAGTCTTCACTTAACCCTTTTTCTTCAGCTACTTTAGCAATTTCATAAGCTGCTGCTATACACATTTCATCAGTAATTGTTTTAGCTCTTACATCTAAAGCCCCCCTAAATATTCCTGGAAAACCTAAGGAATTGTTTATTTGATTTGGAAAATCGGATCTTCCAGTAGCTACAATTTTAGCTCCAGCTTTTTTTGCCTCCCAAGGCCATATTTCTGGAATTGGATTAGCGCAAGCAAAAACTATTGGGTTATCAGACATTTTTTTAATCATTTCTTCAGTTATAACTTTAGGTCCAGGCCTTGAAACAGCTATGCAAACATCAGCATCTTTCATAGCTTCATATAAACTGCCAATTCTTCTTTCTTTATTAGTTTTTAAAGCCCATTCCTTTTTTTCTTCTTGAAGATCAACTCTATCTGGATGAAGAATACCTTTACTATCTACAATAATTAAATTACCTGATTTTACTCCTGCTTTAGTAATTATGTTAGCTATTGCTATTCCTGCAGCTCCAGCCCCTACTAAAGCTATTTGAACTTCATTAATTTTTTTATTTACAACTTTTAAAGCATTTATTAATCCTGCTAAAACAACTGTTCCTGTACCTTGCTGATCATCATGCCAAACGGGAATTTTAAGTGTTTCCCTTAATTCATGCAAAATTTTAAAGCATTTAGGTTGAGCTATATCTTCTAAGTTTATTCCACCAAAGCTTGGTTGAATCCAATTAACAACTTTAACAATTTCATTTGGGTTAGTTGTAGATAAACATATTGGAAAAGCATCAACTCCTCCTAAAAGCTTAAATAATAATGCTTTTCCCTCCATTACTGGAAGGCTTGCTTCAGCTCCAATATCGCCTAATCCAAGAACTCTAGTTCCATCGGTTACTATAGCCACATTATTCCATTTATTAGTATATTCATAAGCTTTATCCACATTCTCCCTAATAATTTTGCATGGTTCAGCCACTCCAGGTGTGTACCAAACTGCAAAATCATCAAAACTTTTTAAAGGACATTTAGGGATAACCTCTATTTTTCCATGATAAAATTCATGATATTTTAAAGCTATTTTTCCTGGAAGACTTGCTTTTTCAATTAATTTCTTTTCATTATTCATGGTTTTTCCTTATTCTCTAGTCGATTCTATAACTAAGTTTTAAAGTTTTCTAAAGAAGAGTTTAAATTTAAGAATTAAAAAATAGGTTTAGAAGAAAAAGGGGTTTAAAGATGGTTAATGCATATGATTATATGGCTTTAGCTTGGAAAAATAAAGATGAAAGCTATGTTAAAAACTTACTGCGTGAACTTGTAATTAAATGGCGAAGGGAACCCTCAGTTGTTAGAATTGAAAAACCAACTAGACTTGATAGAGCAAGAAGGTTAGGATATAAAGCTAAGCAAGGTTTTGTAATTGTTCGTGTTAAAGTTAGACGGGGTGGAGCTAGAAAACCTAGACCTAGATCTGGAAGAAGACAAAAAGCTATGGGTGTAAAAAAATATACAAGAGCTAAAAGTTTGAAAAAAATTGCTATAGAAAGAGCTGCAAGAAAATTTCCAAATTTAACTCCATTAAATGCCTATTGGGTTTGGGAAGATGGTCAACAAATTTGGTTTGAAGTAATAATGGTGGATAAAAATCATCCAGTAATAAAAAACGATAGAAAAATTCAGGTTAAATCTAAAAACTAAAAGATTTCTATTTGATCCTCAGAAAACTGAATTAAACCATAATAATAATCATATGAAAATATACCAAATTCTCCAGCTATAGGATCAATAACCAAAGCAATTATATATGGGGAAAACTGCTGCAATTTTAATTGGGTTTGAACATCAATATTAGACATGAAAACACCGCATCCAACATGAGAATGATACCATCCTACTATATTTCCATCAATTTTACCTTTAACTATATCATCCATAACTTTAGCTAATGTTTCAGGTGGAAAAACTGTACATGAATCTGTTGAAAAACCTTCTCCATGCACAACATCATTTACAATTAACCCTTCATTGCTTAATTTACCTATTAATAATCCAATTTGTTCATAAGGTTTTCTAGTATAATTTATTATTTTTTGTAAAACAGTAGATTTTAATTTAACCTTAAACAATCTCATCCACTTTAGAAATGTTTTAACATTTTAAATTAATTTAAATTTTATTTTTTGTTTTTTGCGGTTTTCTTGCAAAACTTTACGGTTAGCTTATAAAATAAATCTAATAAAATGTTAAACATTAGGTTAAACTAAGATTTTAAAAATGAAATTTTAAACTTAATAATTATAATCTTTCAATTAATGCTGCATAAATTATAGGTAAATAAACTGTAGCATCTCCCTCTACAGTTATATGCTTAGCATCCTCCTTTATTTTTCCCCAGGAAATTGCTTCATAAGTTCTAGCGCCTGATAAGCTTCCATCATATTCAACTGCTGTAGTTATATATACGGCATAGCTTAACCCTCCAGCAAATTGCCCCCACCAAATTACATGATGCTTAGAGATTCCTCCACCAATTATTAATGCTCCAGCTTTTTTTGCTTCCCATATTAAATCGCTTAAAAGCTGCTCATCCTTTAATACATTAATTTTAAAATCATGGGTTTGTGAAAATTGCCAAATTTGATAGCCTACAGCACCATCTGTAATTCCTGGAACAATCATATATACATTATTTTTCCAGCACCAATATAAAATTGAATCCTCATTTTTAACTCTTTTTCCCAACTCCCAGCATAATTCATAAGTTGATAACTCTTTTATTCCATTGAAATAAATTTCATTTAAAAATTGATTCATTTTTTCTTCTATAATTAAACCATAAGATTCATTAGGTGCTAAAATGTTTCCTATTCTATTAACATGTGCTTTATGCAATTTTTTATCATCTAACTCAAAACTTCCGTGATAATAGTTTTTCCAGCATCTAGCTAAATCATGATCTAAAGTTCCGCATGTAGTTATTAAAACTTTAAACCAACCTTTTTCAATCATATCTTTAATTATTCCTCTAGCTCCTGTAGCTATTATGCAAGCTGGAAAAGAAAGAAAATTTAATGAATCAAGATCTTTAATCATTTCCTCAATTATTTCTATGCTTACAGCTAATTTTTTAGCTGTGAATCCTCCGCTATCTTTCATTTGCTTAATTAATTCATTTACAGTGATTTTCTTGTTTATTTTAAAATCTTTAACGATCTCCCTCATTTTAATCGATCTCCATTTAAACTAGATAAAATAAACATTTTTATATATGCATTTTCATAAATGTTTAAAGAGGAAATAGAAATTTGAAAAGGAAAATTATGAAAAAACATTTTTTAACCAAAATCAATACCCATAAAGTTATTAAATTAAATCTTATGCTTATACTTTTAACTTTATTGCTGCTCCCTCATTTTATTCAAAAAGTTAATGCTGAAGAAATAGGTTATTATCAATATGATTCTCGTCTTGGTGCATGGGTTTGGATTTCTAAACCTTGGAGGCCAACTGCCACCACGACTCTAATCACAGTTTCAATTAAGGGTCTCCCATCTGAATATTCAATTGAACTTATTATAGATGGGAAAACTGTTGGTATTATTCAAGGTGGTGAAAGTAAACGTTTTGAGGTTGATAAAAAATCATATCATACAGTTCAAGTTAATAAAGAAGTAAGAGGCGCATTAGTAAATTATGGGAACGTAACTATTGGGACAAGATATGTATGCCCTGGAAATATATGGAACATTGAACTTGTTGTTAGAGAGGTAACAGAGCTTGTACCCGTGTGGTATAGAATTTTAGTTAAAAATGATTCATCTTACTATTGGGATTACTATGTAACTTACGAGTATAGAACTAGATTAATAAGCGATTTAGCTGAAAAAGGTCATGTATTTGAATATTTCACGGAACATGAACTTTATGTTATGGATCCTTATGGATTAAAATCTATAGGATGGGTTAAAGATGGTGAAAATACAATCTTATCTGCAAAAAGCATAATCATAATTAGAGATGAACCAGACATTAAAGAAAGAGCTGTTTTTAAAAACTGGGTTATAAATGATATACCTTTAGAAAACAATATTGTACCATTAAAAATAGATAAACCTACAGTGGCTATAGCAGAGTACACATTTGAAACTAAATATAAAATAAAAGTTGAATCAAAATTTGGGCATATAACCTTAAATAAACCTGATGGATGGTATTTTAAAGGTGAAGAAGCAATAGTTTTAATTGAACCTGAAATTCCAATGGATGGATGGATAGGAATGCTTGGGGGAAAAATGGTTTTTAATGGATGGTATAGTGAAAAAGGTTTAGAATCAAAAGATGCCACATTTAAGTTTATTGTTGAAGAACCCAAAAATCTTAAAGCTGAATGGAAAGTTGATGAATCAAAACCGATAATAATTGTTTTAACATTAATTGCCTCAATAATTATTGCTTTATTTTTTGTATTTTATAAAAAACCCATTTTGATAAAAAGATTGAAAAGCGTTAAACCTGAAAATGAAGAATTAGCTAAATTAAAAGCGGAAGTTGAAAAATTAAAAAAGATTATTGAAACGCAATTGGGTAAAACTATTGAGTAATTTTTAATCTTTTATTACATAGTCTAAAGCATCAATGTGATAAATATGCTTTATAACCCTTTAAAGCTTGCAGAAGAAATTGAAAAAATAGTTGTTAATGGTAGCTTTAGAAAATATTATCGAGTTGCTAGAGCTGGAAAATGGTATGGTGGAATTGCAACAGCAGATTGCTGCGGTTGCTGTTTAAAATGCGTTTTTTGCTGGAGCAATGCCCCTAGAGATGATCCTGATAAAATTGGTGAATTTTATTCACCAGAGCAAATTTTTGTTAAGCTTAAAGAATGCGCTGATAAACATGGTTATAATTTATTAAGAATTAGCGGAAACGAACCTACAATAGGTAAAACGCATCTTTTTAAATTACTTGAGTTAATTGAGCAAACACGATATAAATTTATATTAGAATCAAATGGAATTTTAATAGATTCTAACTATGCTAAGCAACTCTCTAAATTTAAATGTGTTCATGCAAGAATTTCTCTTAAAGGAACAAATCCTGAAGAATTTTCTCTTCTTACAGGGGCCTTGCCTGAATTCTTTAATTTACAATTAAATGCTTTAAAAAATCTTTTAGATACAGGTATTTCATGTCATCCTGCAGTTATGCTCTCTTTTAGTTCAAAAGAAAATTTTGAAAACTTAAAAAATGTTTTAAGGGAAATAGATGAAAAATTAGTTTTAGAGGTTGAAGAGGAATATGTATTTCTTTATCCCCATGTTGTTAAAAGATTAAAAAAAGCTGGAATTAAACCATTAATTGCATATAACTTAGATAACATTCCTAAAGAATTAATTTAAAGTTTTAAATCCATGAATCTTTAATAAATTTTTCTAAATCAATTTTACTTGCTCTTTCAAGATCAGCTTCAAACTTTATTGAAATAAGTTTTTCATAAGGAATAATATATGCACCTAATATTCCTTCTTTAATCCATTTATGAATTAATTCATCTTCAGGATTTGATGGAACCTTCTTAATATATTTAAAATCATTAAGCCTTTCTTGAAGACAATAACAAGCAGTATTTGTCGGTTCAAACCTCTCAGGTTTTTCAATAAATTCTAAAACTTGACCTGTGGTTGGATGAATTTTTCCTATTCCATATTGAACTTTATAGCCTGAAGCATAAACTTGTGTTACTTCAAATCCATATCTAACTCTTTGCAAAATATGATGTTTTGCTAAATCCAAAAAATTTATAGCCAATATATCTGAAGCATTAAGAATTACAGCTGGTTTTGAAGAATCTATTTTTCCCTCTTCTAAACCAAGCTTTATGGAACCTGCCCTTCCAAGAGGTTTAGGCTCCTCAACATAATCTACTTTAATTGCTCTATTAAATTCTTTACTTAACTTTTCGCCTTTACCAAATTCTTCTTCAATAGCTTCTTTTCCATAACGAACAGTAATAACAAAATTTGAGACTCCACTAAGCAAAAGCGGAAGCATAGCCCAATACATTAATGGTTTAGGATTTAAACCAACTTTAATCAAAGGTTTAGGTTGAGTTAATGTATAAGGTCTTAATCTAACTCCTTCACCACCAGCATTAATTATCGCTGTAGTTGATTTAATAAATTTTTCAGCCTCGCTGTTTATCGAATCTCTTAATTTATTAAAAATTGAGCTTACAAAAACCATTTTAAACACCTTTAAAATATAAAAAGCTAAGTTTGTTTAAAATTGTTGTTTTTAAACCTAAATGTTTAAATTTTAAAGGTAAACAATAATTAAAAAGTTAAACTTTTCAAGTGAAAAATAAATTATTTTAGAGGTGTTTTTAATGAGTGAAGAGGAAGAGTTACCTCCCCAAATTCAAGAGCAATTATTAAGGCTCCAGCAAATGGAGCAAACATTGCAAGCTATTGTTACTCAAAAGCTGCAACTTGAGCTTGAATTAGCTGAAGCTGAAAAAGCTATTTCAGAACTTGAAAAAATAGATGATAAAGTTGCTGTTTATAAATCTGTAGGAAGCATTCTTCTTCAAGCAGATAGACAAACATTATTAAATGAATTAAAAGAGCGTAAAGAATTATTAAATACTCGAGTAACTGTATTAAGCAAGCAAGAAGAACGAACCAGAGCTAAAATTAAGGAGCTTCAATTAAAGCTTCAAGAGAGGCTTAAAAGTCAACCTTAACTTTTCTCTATAGGAAATTAAAAGGGGAATAAACCTGGTTAAACAGGGAAATTTATTAACCAAATTTAAACGTTATATTTTTAATTTAAAAAGCGCAGCCATAGTATGTCATCAAAATGCTGATCCAGATGCTATTTGCTCAGCTTTTGCTTTATTAAAGCTTTTAAAAAGATTAAATAAAAGATTGAGAATTTCGCTTGTTGCACCTGAAGGAATAAGCCGAATTTCAAAACAAGTTTTAAAGGTCATCCCAGCATTTTTTATTGAAGATTTAGATTTAAAATTTATTGAATCGATTTTTCTTGTTGATACGAGCACTATTAAACAACTTGGAGAATTTGGAGAAAGAATCTTAAAGTTAAGAAAACCCACTATTATAATTGATCATCATGCTAAGCATCCGGAAACAAAAAAAATTGCAAAGCTATTTTTAATAAATGAAAAAGCCACTTCTACATGCGAAATCATATATAATCTTTATCAAAAATTTAAAATTAAACCTTTAAGAATTGTAGCTCAAGCATTAATGATTGGATTAACCTTTGATACTAGACATTTTACTCTATCTAATCTTCAAACTTTTCAAGCAGCTGCAGGCTTATGCAAACTTGGAGCTAAACCTGAAAAAGCTGTTGAATTATTAAAGATTCCATTAGGTAAATCTGAAAGAATAGCAAGATTGAAAGCTGCTCAAAGAATGGAGATTAAGGAGATTGGAAATTGGATGCTTGCCACTTCAATTGTAAGCGCTTTTCAAGCTTCAGCTGCTAGAGCTATAATAGCTTTAGGAGCTGATGTAGCTATTGTTGGTGGAGAAAAAAAGGGTAAAATTAAGGTTAGTTTAAGAGCTACAACTGAATTCCATAAAGTTACTGGAATTCATTTAGGTAGAGATTTAGCTATTCCATTAGGAAAACTTTTAAATGGTGTAGGTAGCGGTCATGCTATAGCAGCTGGAATTCATGGATATGGAAATTTAAATGAAGCAATCACTCACTCAACAAGTTTATTAATGAATCTTTTAAAGGCGACTTAATATTGAATGAACCAATAATTCATATTAAAAATTTAACTTTTACATATGCTGGTTTAGAAAAACCCTCAATTAAAAATATTAATTTTAATGCATATAAAGGTGAATTCATTGTTTTAACAGGCCCAAGCGGCTGCGGAAAAACAACTTTATGCCGTTGTTTAAATGGTTTAATTCCAAATTTTTACTCTGGAGAAATGAAAGGTGAAGTTTATGTTTGCGGATTAAATACAAAGGAGCATTCCACTTCAGAATTAGCTAAACATGTAGGTTTTGTTTTTCAAAATCCTGAAAACCAACTATTTTCTTTAACTATTGAAAGAGATGTAGCTTTTGGTTTAGAAAATTTAGGTCTTCCAAAGAAAGAAATTAAAGAAAGGGTTGAATGGGCTTTAAAAGTTGTTGGAATAACTCATTTAAGAGAGAAAGCGCCTTATGAGCTTTCTGGTGGTCAGCAACAAAAAGCAGCTATAGCATCAATTTTATCTATGAAACCTGAAATAATTGTTTTAGATGAACCAACATCTTTTCTAGATCCTAAATCAGCTTTAGAAATATTAAAGGTGATTCAAAATTTAAATAAGCAATTTGGAATCACTGTAATTTTAGTTGAGCATAGACTAGATTTTGTAGCTCAATTTGCTAATAGAATAGTGATAATGAATGATGGAGAAATAGCTTTAGATGGTGAACCATCAAAAGTTTTAACTGAAGAAGCATATCTTCTAGGGGTTGGAATACCTAAAGTAACACTTTTATTTCATCAATTAAAACAGGAAAACTTTAAGTTTAATAAAACACCTGTAACAATTGAAGAAGCTGCAATAGAGTTAAGGAGATTGCTTAAATGATAAAAGTTGAAAATTTAAGGTTTTCCTATTTTGATAAAGAGGAGGTTTTAAAAGGTATAAACTTGGAAATTTATGAAGGGGAATTTATAGCTATCATGGGGGAAAACGGTGCTGGAAAAACAACTTTAATTAAACATTTTAATGGTTTGCTTAAACCTTCCTCTGGTAGAGTTTTAGTTGATGGAATAGATACACGAAAAACCAGTGTAGCTAGTTTAGCTAAACTTGTTGGATTAGTATTTCAAAATCCAGATCATCAACTTTTTTGTGAAACAGTTTGGGATGAGGTTGCCTTCTCCTTAAAAAACTTTAATTATAGTGAAGATGTTATTAAGGCTAGAGTAAAAAAAATTCTTGAAATTTTAGATTTAACAAAATATAGTAATTCATCCCCATTTACTTTAAGCGGTGGAGAAAGAAAAAGAGTTGCTTTAGCTTCAGTTTTAGTTTGGGATCCAAAATATATTGTTTTAGATGAACCAACAATAGGGCAAGATTACCGTCAAAAAGAAAGGTTAAGAAATTTTATTTTACAATTGGTTACTCAAGGAAAATCCGTAATTATGGTTACGCATGATGTAGAATTTGTTGCTGAATGTCACCCTAGAGTTATTCTTCTTTCTAAGGGAAGAATTGTTGCTGATGGTCCAGCTGAAGAAATACTTTCTAACGAAGAATTTGTAAATGAATGCTCTTTAGAGCTTCCTCAAATATCAAAACTTATGAAAGCATTAAAAGATTTAGGAGTAAATCAAAAAATTATAGATGTTTATTCAGCTAAATCCTATTTAGTTAAAATGCTTAAAAGGTGAAAAAATGTCGCTTAGAGTTTTTGATGGATTTAAATTTAAAAAATTAAATACACCAATTCATAAAATTGATCCTAGAGCAAAATTTATGTTTATAATCGTTATTTTTGCTTTATCATTACTTTTTACAAATTTAATAGGTTTAACTATTCTTTTCTTAATTCAATTACCATTAATTCTTCTTGCTAAATGTGGTAAAAAATGGTTAAAAACAATGAAGGGAACAGCTTTTTTTGCAATTTTAATTTTTATAATGAATTTTATTACGGGGTCATCCTTTGCCTTTTCTTTAGCTATGACTATTAGATTTTTAACTTTAGTTTCATCTTTTTCCTTGTTTTTTATGACTACTTCACCGGATGATTTAGGATTAGCCTTGGAGCAAATGAAAATTCCATATCCGCTTGTTTTTACCTTTACTACAGCGGTAAGATTGGTTCCAACAATAGCTATAGATGCTCAAACAGTTATTGATGCTCAAAAATCTAGAGGATTAGAATTGGAAAAAGGTAATTTAATAAAAAGAGTTAAAAATTTTATTCCAATTTTAATTCCATTAATTGTTAGCGCTATTAGAAGAAGCATGGAGCTTGCTGAAGCTTTAGAATCTCGAGGTTTTAATACATCTAAAAAAAGAGAATCGTATATAACCCTAAAATTTAGTAGCCTGGATTATATTACTTTAATTTTAACAATTCTCCTTCTTGTTTTTGGAATTTATATAAAGCTTTATATATCTTTACCTCAAATTGATCTTCCAATTAAATTTCCTACAATTAGTTTTTACAAAACTTTTTTAAAGAGTTAAATAAAGATTTTTTGTTATTATAAATTGAATTGAAAAAGAGGAGGAAAAAATTTGACAAGCGATTTTAATGAAGTTGCTGCTGCCCTTTTAGAAGGCGTTAAAGAATCTGTTTCAAAAATAAACCCTGAAGAAGTAGAAAAAATGATTGAATGGATAATAAAATCTAAAAATAATAGAATACTTGTTATAGGGGCTGGAAGAAGCGGTTTTGCAGGAAAATCTTTTGCTATGCGTTTAATGCATTTAGGATTCAATGTTTATGTATTAGGTGAAACAATAACTCCAGCTATAGGAAAAGACGATTTAATTATAGCTATTTCAGGCTCTGGAACAACAAAACTTGTTGTTACAGCATGCGAAATAGGAAAAGAAGTTGGAGCTAAAATAATTGCTGTAACTTCCTATCCAGATTCACCTTTAGGAAAACTTGCAGATCATATTGTTCAGATAAAGGGGCGAGCTAAAAGAGTTAATGAAACAGATTATTTTTTAAGGCAGATAACTGGAGCTCATGAACCTTTAGCACCGCTTGGAACAATATTTGAAATTTCAACAATGGTTTTTCTAGATAGTTTAATAGTTGAATTAATGAGGAAGCTTGGTAAAACAGAGGATGAGCTTAGAGCTAGACATGCAACTATAGAGTGAAGTAAAATTGTCTATTCTTCTTAAAAACTGTAGATGGATTGTAACTCAAAATTTAAATAGAGATATTCTTGAAAATCAATCAATCTATATTGAAGATGGAAAAATAATTGATATAGGGAAAATCTCTATTAAAGCTGATGAAGAATTAGATTGCAGCAAAATGATTGTTATGCCTGGATTAATCAATACTCATACACATTTATCTATGACCTTATTTAGAGGATATGGTGATGATTCTCCATTAAAAGAATGGTTAGAAAATAAAATTTGGCCTTTAGAAAAAAAATTAACTGGAGAAATATGCTATTGGGGTGCTCTTCTTGGATGCTTAGAAATGATAAAAACTGGAACCACATGTTTTTTAGATATGTATTTTTTTGTTAAGGATGTTGCTAAAGCAGTTCATGAAGCTGGTTTAAGAGCTTTTCTTTCACATGCAATTATAGATGTTCAAGGTGAAAGCGGTTTTAATGAAAGCTTTTTTAATGAAACAGAAAATTTCATTAAAAGTTTAAATAATCAAAAAATAAGATTGGTTATTTCACCACATTCCCCATATACTTGCACAGAAGAAACATTAATAAAATGCAAAGAGAAAGCTGAAGAAAAAAACGTTATTTTACATACGCATTTAGCTGAAACTAGATGGGAACAAACTCTTTTTCAAAAAAAATTTGGGTTAAGCGAGGTTGAATATCTAAATAAAATTGGTTTTTTATGTTCAAATTTAGTTGCTGCTCATAGTGTGTGGTTAACTAAAAAAGAAATTAAAATTCTTAAAGAGAAAAATGTTAAGGTATCGCATTGCCCAGTTTCAAATTTAAAACTTGCTTCAGGTGGTGTAGCTCCTATACCAGAAATGCTTGAAGAAAAAGTTTCAGTTTCTCTTGGTACAGATGGAGCAGCTAGCAACAATTGCTTAGATATGTTTGATACAATGAAGATTTGCGCTTTAATTCATAAATTTTATAGATGGGATCCTGCAGTTATGCCTGCTCAAAAAGTTTTAGATTTAGCTACATTAGGTGGAGCTGAAGCCTTAAATTTAAGCAATGAAATTGGAAGCGTTGAAAAAGGAAAAAAAGCTGATTTGATTTTAATAGATTTAAAAAACCCAAATTTAATTCCAATTCATAATTCAAATAGTTTAATTTCAGATTTAGTTTACTCTATTAAAGGAGAAAATGTTGATTCAACAATTGTAAATGGAGAATTTTTAATGAAAAATAAAAAATTCACAAGGCTTAATCCAGAAAAAATTTATGAAAAAGCTGAGGAAGCTGCTGAAAAACTGCTTTCATAAAATTAATTTATTAGTTATTTATTTACTAACTTCGCTTTTTTAATTCTTAATAATCCTGAATCCCCCATCCACTCAATTTCAGACTCTAAAATTGAAATTCTTTTTTTAAACATTGGACCATCTAAAATAAATGTTTCAGCTTCTCCCCCTTCAAAAATTAAATTAAAACCGTGCTTTTCTGATAAAATTATTAGTTTTTGAAGGTTTTCTTCATCAATTTTTTTTCCAAGCCATTTCCTATTTAATCCTTTAGCCATGCAAGCCGTAATGATAATTTCAAAACCTGAGTCGATCTCTTCTTTCAATAAGCTTTTTTGATTTTTCATCCATAATGGAGTATAGGAAGCTAACCCTAATTCTTCACAAATAAACTCTAACTTAGTTTTTTGATATTCGCTAGCTACAACTCCAAAACCCAAACCTTTAAAATAAAGTTTTTCTTTTAAACTCCTTAATTGAAAAAGCAAATCTTTTAATTCCTCATTTTTTCCTTCTCTAACATTTATAAAATTTATTGGTAAATTTAATGCTTCAGCTTGCAATTTAGTCCACTCAACATTAGGGTAATGAAACATATATGAATAAGCCTTAGGAATAACTGTAATTAAACTAGTTATTTCAAATCCCTGTTGCATTAAGCACCAAAGCGCATAGTTACTATCTTTTCCACCGCTAAATAAAACTGCAATTCTCAAAATTTTTCACCTCTAATAAAATTAACTTAAAACTTTATGGATTAGATTGCGCTATAACAAAAATTTCTAAACTTTTAATTATTAATATGGCATCTACAGGGATTATGCTTTCAAATTTGAAGTCAAACCTTAAAATATCACCAATTTTATTTATTCTTTCATCATCCCAATTAAGAATTAATTGTGTGCCAGAATCTTCTTTTGGAACACCTAGCATTTGGCTTTTATCAAATCGCCCATTTAAATAAATATTTATTTTCCATAAGCTTCCCCAATTAGTACTATTAGGAGACCAAATGTTAAAAAACCAAATTTGAATATTAAGAATTTTCGTTAAATTAAATTCTGCTCTATTAAAATGAGTAATTCTTAGCCATAAAGTTAAATTATCACCAGATTTAATAACAATTAATTCAGGTTTAGATTCATTGTTATTTAACTCAAATCTAAACCATCTAGTTCTAACTTTTTCAGGGTTAAACCAATCTATATCAATGCTTTTTTGAAGAGTCGGCTTAATATAAATAATGTTAGCTTCATTCTTTTTAGCTTCTTTAAACCATAATAAATAAATGTATGGAAATTGAACAGCAGTGACTAAAGCAATTAATAAAATTATTAAAGCAAGCTTTTTCATCTCTTCATTACCCATTTAAACTGGTTTCATCTAAATAATTCAATTAATTTATTTGGTAATTCATCTAAATCCTCTATAAATATATATTTGCCTTGACCTATTTTCGCTAATTCTTTACATAATTTAATGCTTTCTTCACTTCCTCCCCCAATTCCAGTTTGAATAACATGAAGTTTATCAAATTTTTCAACAATAGTTTTAGGGTCATCTCCTGCTGTAAGCCAACCATCAGTAACTAAAACCCCTATTTTCTCTAAAGTTAAGTCATTTAAAGAGGTAAACTGATTTATTCCCTCATTTAATCCTGCCTTTATATTGGTTAATCCACCTACATTAAGAGACAAAATTTTCTCAATGACTTCATTTAATTCAATTTTCTCATTAATTAATTTAATTGGAGTAGCTTCATTTTTAAATATAACTATGGTGTAATAGTCTTTTTCAAACTTATAAGCTAAAGCTCCAACAGCTAATGCTGCAGTAACAATTTTAGATCTTTGCATTGAATTGCTTGCATCAAGAATTAATGCAACAGCTATTTTTTTAGGTTCCTTTTTAATAGTTATTAAATCTTCATTGCTATAAACCTTTTTTCCTAAAATATTTTCAAGTGTTAAATCCACATCTATTTCTTCATCACTAAAATTATATGGGCCAAAACTTTTTTTTATTTTACGCTTTCCTTTTTCGCTTATTTCAGAAGCGATTTTAACTATTAAATGGGCAACATAATTTTTTACAATATTCTTTTCTTCATCACTTTTAATTTCATCAAAATCTTCAATATAAATTTTAAATATTTCATTGGGCTTCTTATTTTTAAGAAACTTAATGTTTTGATTTAAAAAACTTAATTCTTGAGTGAAAATTTTGCTTATTTTACTTTCTTTATTTACTATCGACATATATGGTAAATTAATATCTTCATTATTTTCATTATTCTTTATTGTTGATTGAAAAAAATTTTGGTTGGAATTACTGGAAAAACCTATTTTATCTAATATTAAAAAAACAATTCTTTTTATCAAATCTTCTTTTGTTTCTTTACTTCTTAAAGCGAGCTCTATTTTGCAATTTAAAGCCATCACAGCAGCTTCAACAATTTCATCCTTAGTTAACTCTTTTTTATTTTTTAATAAATCAACCATATCTATTGCTCCTCTAATTGATGGTCCTCTTTTAACATTTGGATCCTTTCTAATTGTATTAATAATTTCAACAGCTAACTTAACAAGTTGCTCATTAAAACATTTTGTTTCTTGCTTAACTATTTCTTCCTCTTCTCTTTTAGGTTGATAATCCAATTTAATCCAAACAAATCTATCTTTTAAAGCTTCGCTTAACCTAGTTGTTCCAACATATTCTTCAGGATTTTGGGTTGCTATAATAACAAATCCATTTTTAGCTTTTACTTCACCTACTTTAGGAACAATTATTGTTTTTTCATCCATTGCTGGAAGAAGAACATTTTGAGTTGATTCAGGCATTCTATTAAGCTCATTTATAAAAAGTATCCCTCCATTAATCATTGCAAGATATAGTGGTCCAGGGATAAATGCCTCTTTTACATAACCTTTACTAACAAGAATTGGTGGATCAAACCAACCAATAAGCTTATTTTCAGTATATCTTTCATCCCCATCCACTCTATAAACAGGTCTATTTAAAAATTCGGCTACAGCTTTAGCCAATTTTGTTTTTCCAACTCCAACAGCCCCTTCAAGCAGTACATGCTTTCCAATAGAAACAGCTGTTAATATTTTTTTTAATTCTTCCTCTCGTCCAATAACTCCGCTTCTTTTTTTAATTTCTTTTAGAGCCTCCTCTACTTTCATATCGTTTCTTCACTATTTGTGTAAATTAAATAAAGAATAAAATAAATTTTTGCTAAGCTTCAGAAGCTGTAACGATAATTATTCTAGCCAAATCTCCTGTATCTTCACACCAATCTGTTATAGTTTCTAATCCTCTAGCTAACTCATTAATAAAAACCAATTGAGATGGTTTCACTTCAGAATTATAAAGAAGCCTCCTTATTAAATCGTATTTTTCATCAGATTCCTCCTCAATTCTCTCTACTTCATCAATTAATGAAAGAGTTACATTAAAATCTTTATTCATCCAAGAAAGAGCTTCCACAAGCTTTTTAGCGCATTCAACAGCTAAATTAGATAGATTTAGCAACTCATCCTTAATTTCTTTAGATAAATTATTGAATGATATTAAAAGAGCAAGTTTTGCAGTCATTTTAGCTCCATCAGCAATTCTATCTAGGCTATCAGTTAAATTCATTAAATCTTCTCTGCTAAGAGGAGGCAATACACCCTTAGCAAGTTCTCTCATTTCACTTCTTCTTTTGGCATCAGCTTCTTCTTCTAATTCTCCTGCTTTTTTCAAATGTTTAATTGATTCTTCCTCCTCTTCATTAAGCTTAAATTTTATTCCTTCATGCAACTCTCTTACAGAGTTGAAAGTTAAATTTAAATGTGGTTCAAGCATTTTTATAGCGTCTATTCTTCTTCCTTTACTAAACCATTTAAGGATTTTACTCATTTTTCACCACATTAAATTGTTTTTAAATATAGAGATATATAAAACATTTACTTCAATATCTTTTTCTAAATCATAATCAATTTAAAATAAAGTGCCATTTTAGTAAGTAGTATAGCTAAAAATCCGCTTACTGGAAAAGTAACTATCCAACCAAACATTACTTGCTTAACAGCTGATAAGCTTATTTTTGTTTTTCTAGCTAAAGCTGAACCAATAATAGCAGCTACAAGAACATGCGTTCCAGATAAAGGTAAACCAAGCAAAACAGAAACTGTAGCAATTATAGCTGCAGTTGCTTGAGCAGCTAAAGCAGATGAAGGCGTTAACTCAACTATTTTTAAACCAACAGATCTAATAACTCTTCTTCCAAGAACAAGCAATCCAGCAACCATTCCTGAAGCAGCTAAAGCTCTAATTAAATATTGCTCACCAGTTACAGTGCTTAATAAAGCGCTAGCATTAGCAACATCATTTCCAGCTCTTGAAAAAGAATTTGTAAAGGCTGCAAAAGCTAAAATTAATGCGGAACTCCTTTCTATGTTTTCTCTAGTTCTTAAACCCTTCACTCTTTTTAAAATAAATTTGCTTATGGCTTTAGATAAAATCAATGCTGTTATCAATCCTATAAATGGGGAAATAACCCAATTTAACAATACTATTGAGACAGTTTTTAAATTTATAGCTTCAAAACCTTTAAAAAATAAAGCTAAACCTAAAACTGCCCCAACCATGCTATGGGTAGTTGAAACGGGCCAACCCCAAGTAGAAGCTATTGTTAACCAAATAGCTTCAGCTAAAATCACAATTAAAGTTATTTCCAATGTTATTGGAAAAACCTTATTGTTAATTATACCTGTGCCAATAGTTTTTTCAACCCTCGCTCCTAATAAAACTGCGCCAATAAAATTGCATATAGAAATTAAAATCACTATTCGTTCTACAGTGATTAATCCACTTCCAGCTAAAGGTGCCATAGTTTCATCATTAGCTCCAACTCCAAAAGCTATATAAAGTGCTATAATAATATTTACGATAAGTAATAACTCTATCATGAATAAGATTTATATAATATCCTATTTTATATATCTTTTGTTAGAAAAATTTAAAATTAATCAAATTTATAATTATAAAAAGGGAAAAACATTGCAATCAAAAAATAATATTTTTAATGAACTTTCTAACGACGAAATTGAAGCTTATTCTAGACAAATAGTGCTGGATGAGATAGGTTATGAAGGGCAATTAAAAATTAAAAATGCTAAAGTTTTTATAGCAGGAATAGGCGGTTTAGGAAGCTCAACAGCTTTAAAATTAGCAGCTATGGGCGTAGGCTTTATTAAGCTTGTGGATAGAGACATAGTTTCAGCCTCAGATTTGCATAGACAGCATTTATATGATTTTCATTCAATAGGTTTAGTTAAAGTTGAAGTTGCTACTGAAAAACTTAAAGCTTTAAACCCAAGAATAACTGTAGTCCCTATTCCCATCTCTATTAAACAATGGAATGTGTATGATTTAATTAAAGATGTTGATTTAGTGATTGATGGTTTGGATAGTATTGAAGCAAGGTACATAATTAATAGAGCTTGCATAGAAAGGAACATTCCATATCTTTATGGAGCTGCTATAGAAAATCAAGGCGTTGCCTCTACAATTATTCCTTATGAATCTGCTTGCCTAGAATGTTTTAGTCCAGGATTGACTGATGAGGAATTGCCTAAATGCTCTATTATTGGTGTTCACCCATCAATATTAAACATAATTTCAAGCATTCAAACTTTTGAAGCAATTCGATTAATAACTGGGAAAAAACCAAAATTAATAAATAAACTTCTATATGTAGATTTAAACGAGCTCTCTTTTGATGAAGTTAGAGTATTCAGAAACCAGAACTGTCCTTCATGCGGAAGCAAGCAAATTAAACCTCAATTAAAAGAGGAGCTTATTGAAGAGCATTGCGCCAGAAGCGGAAAAAAAGTTTTCATCTTTACTCCAAAAAAATGGTTAACAATTGATTTATTAAAAGCCTCGACCCAATTAAAAGAGTTTAAAATTGAAAAATTTGGTAAATTAGGAGCAACTTTTTCTAGAAAAGATGGCATAACATTAAGCATTCTTAAAACAGGTGTTGCAATAATTCAGGTTCCACCAAATTTAAATAAATTAAACTCAAAAAAAGATGTTTTAAACATTTATAAAACTATTTTTATCGATAAGCTTAATATACCGATTGAAGCTTTACCTTTATAAAAATTATTTATTTATGGTGGTGTAATTTTTATAGCTTGAGTTGGGCATTGAATTTCGCAAGCCATGCATTGAATACAGTCCTTTTCTCTTACAGGATCAGATTTTTTATTTGAAGTTGGATGTCCTGGAGAAGGAATCATTTCAAAAACGTTTACTGGACATACGCTAACGCAAACTTCATCTCCATTACAAATATCTTGATCTACAGCTACATTTGTACCATGAATTCCAAGTTTTTCTGGGGGTTTAACTTCACCCCAAACCTTATGGCCCGCATGCTCCCCGCTTATTTTTAATTTATTCATAAATTCAGGATCTATAGGCAATATTTTTACCCTCCATTAAATTTAACAGCGTTAATTTTATTTAAATTCTAAAATATAAATTTTACCCTTAATACTAATGGCTTATTGCTAGGAAAACTATTTTAAATTCCATTCAACCTTTAATAATAGTATTTAACAGGTATCCAAACCCAGCGGCGCCAATATGGATCATAACCTAAAGTCCATACATATATAGGCTTTTTAGAAGCTAAATATCCCGCAGCTCCTCCTGCAGCTGCACCAGCTGCTATAAGCCCAGCTATAATCCACCAATCTAACATATTAAATCACATATATTTAATTTTGCTATTGATAAATAAAAACTTTATCTTTTAATGTAAAAGTTTTTTTGCAAGCGCCAATTTAATTTTTAAGGTGAAAAAATAAATTGTATGATGTAATTATTGTTGGAGCTGGACCGGCTGGAATTTTCGCTGCTTTAGAGCTTACCAAAGATTCAGAATTAAAAGTTTTACTTATGGATATGGGTCCAAACCTTGATAAACGCATATGCCCTGCTAACAGAGGGCTTGGATGCATTAAATGTGAACCTTGCTTTCTTTTAAGTGGTTGGGGTGGAGCAGGGGCCTTCAGTGATGGAAAATTAACGTTATCAACAAAAATTGGTGGATGGTTAAGCGAGTATATAAATGAGTTAGAACTGGAAAAATTAATGAATTATGTTGATAAAATTTATATTAAATATGGAGCGCCAACAAAACTTTATGGTATAGAAACAGATAAGGTTGATGAAATTTCAAGAAAAGCCTTCCTAGTTGGATTAAAGCTTATTCCAAGCAAAATCAGGCATTTAGGCACTGAAAAATGTACATCAATTCTTGCTCAAATGAAAAAGGATTTAGAAAAAAAAGTTGAAATTAGATTTAACACACAAGTTAAAGATTTAATTGTTAAAAATGGAAAAGCTTCTGGAGTTTTAACAGTTAAAAATGAACGGTTAGAATCAAAATATGTTATTGTTGCTCCTGGAAGAGTTGGAGCTGAATGGCTTGCCTCTATAGCTCAAAATCTTGGTTTAAAAACTTTAAATAATCCTGTTGATATTGGGGTTAGAGTAGAAGTTGCTGCATCAACTCTTGAAGAGTTAACGAATACTCTTTATGAACCAAAATTAATTTATTACTCTAAATCTTTTGATGATCAAGTTAGAACATTTTGTTTTAATCCTAAAGGGGAAGTTATAACAGAATCTTATGATGATGTAATAACAGTTAATGGTCAAAGCTATGCTGAAAGAAAAACTGAAAATACAAATTTTGCAGTTCTTGTAAGCACATCATTTACTGAACCATTTAAGGAACCTATTTCCTATGGAAAATATATAGCTAGATTAGCAAATTTATTAAGCGGGGGAATAATAATTCAAAGGCTTGGCGATTTAATTTTAGGTAGAAGATCAACAGAGGAAAGAATAAAAAGAAGCTTAATTACTCCAACGCTTAAATCCGCTACACCAGGCGATCTTAGTTTTGCTCTTCCATATAGATATTTAGCTGATATAAAGGAAATGCTTAAAGCTATGAATCATATATGTCCTGGAGTTTACAGTAAACATACACTTTTATATGGTGTTGAAGTAAAATTCTATTCCTTAAGATTAGAATTAAACAAAAGTTTGGAAACAGTAAATTTAAAAAATTTATTTGCTATAGGTGATGGTGCAGGAGTAACAAGAGGATTAATTCAAGCTTCAATATCTGGAATCATTGCTGCTAAAGAAATAAGAAAACGAGAAAAACTTGAAAATTAACCCTTATAATTAAATTGTTTAAACTAAATTTTTATTATTTTTTTTAATATATATTTTTTCAAGACTTCTAATTATAACCAAAAAGCTCGTTACATTCATCTAGTTTTATTCATAAATATTCTCTTTCCCAAAAAAGATGTGAATATCAGAAATGTCAAAAGAAAAGTTTCTGCTTTAACATATTAATTTTTCACTATTCAACTATTTTGAATGATGAATTAGCTCCAAGACTTTTGAGAATCTATTTACCTGAAAAACTTGATAATTTTGAAGGAGTGAAGGTTCTAAAAGATAGCTTTGTTATAAAAGAGGTTAAAAAACAAAATTATATATGAAAGAATTTTTAATTCGAACTAATCAAGAAAATGATGAAAAATACCACTTTAATACGAAAGTATCCTTCAATCCTTCAGTAATGCTGTTACACCTTCTCCAATGGAAAAGCAACCTTATAACATAGGAAAAAAGATACTGCAGCTCAATGCTGCTTAGCTGCAATTACATATTAAATTCTATTAGTACATTTGTTTTTAGAGGGGGAGTCCCTTCATATTAAAACTATTTAATTTTTTGATTTTTTGATTTTTCTGGAAAAATCAAAAAGCATAGGAAAAGATGCAAAAGATGCAAAATAAGCTATAAAACTCCTTTGAATATAAGATTTATTAGCATTTGTAAGATAAGGTGAATTTTAAAATGCAGCATTATGGAGGCTCCAACTTCATTCAAACTTTTGCTTTTTATTGGGGGAATCCCTTTTAAGTTGGGTTTCATGAAAATCAAGAAAACTTTTTTTAACTATATACTATACTGCTTGTAGTTTTTTCAGGTGAAGTAAAGCTTTTTCGTAGACCAAATTTCTTCATTAATTTTAATGTTTTCCTAATTTAAGCTTAAATTAAATCTTGAGTGGTTCTAAAGCTTTTTAAAGCTGAAAGCTCATCATACCAAACTTTAACCTCTAAATAACCCTCATAAAGCCTTAAGCTCCGCTTAAATAAAAAAACTTTATAACTAAATCTTTCCATAATAAAATAATGTAAAAACCCATATATAAATAATGGTTTGGACCCAAAAAAATGGGCCCGTAGCTCAGTTTGGATAGAGCGCTGGCCCTCTATTAATTAATGGGGGAGAGCCGGAGGTCCGGGGTTCGAATCCCCGCGGGCCCGCTAAACAAAACAAACAAATTCCTTGTCTTTAAAAATTCGTTTTTAGTTCTCTTCTCATTTCTTAAGATAATTTTCATATAGACTTAGCCTAAGTTTAAAAACTTCAAATTCTTCATTCATTCAACTTTTTCCTTTAAATGCTGTCTAAACTCTAAGTTTTCATATAATTTTCGCTTTAAAAAGCTTCACCTTACTAAAATGTAATTCACCCTAAAATTAGCTTTCTTCAGCTATCTTTTAAAAACCCCTACAGTATTCAATATATTCAATAATTTCTTTTCAGTTGCATAATCAACAGGAAAATTGAAATTTCAGATTTAGTCTTTCTTGCAAATCTTTCAACAAATGGTTTCAACAAGCAATATAAATTTAGATCAATATAATTTTCGTCTCTTATTTTGTTGAAAACCTTCTTTACCGACCTCATAATCTATCGTAAAATTATGATTTTATCACTCCAGTTTATATCGGGCAAATATGATTGTCAAGAGCAAAATAAAAAGAGGTTCTTAGACTTTTTCTTGTGTTTTTGGCTTATCCTTTAGTTTCTTCTACCTCTTTCAATATTTTGAGAATCTGATCTTCAAGCTCAGGAAGTTTGTTTTTGATAGTTACCCAAACTAGTTCCAAATTTACGCCAAAGTATTCGTGAATTAACTTATCCCTCCAGGGGATCTCATGATGCTTTGCCCTCAATCCCTTGCTTAAATTCTTGGTTGCTTCACCGATTATCTCAAGCCCTCTTAAGACGGCATACTGCTTCTCAACATTCTTAAAAAATTCTTCTTTAGTTAAGCCCTCTACAAACTTCTCTATGTTTGAAATTGCCTCTAGGATATGTTTTAGGTATGCCTTATCTCTTCTCATAAATGATTCGCATTTCCTTTCTTACGTTTTCTATTATGTAGGGATTTAGGCTGCTGAAAATTCCAAGGTCAACCTTTCTCAACTCATTCTCTATCCTAACTAAATCGAGGAGGCTCTTTTCGCTACCCCGCTTAAATTCGATCGCTACGTCTATGTCGCTCTTTCTGTTTTGCTCTCCCCTGACGAAAGAACCGAAAATAGCCATGAAGACTATGTCGTTTTTTGGCAGATCTCAGCAGGTTTTTCCTCTAAGCCCTTCTTTCTCAGCTCCTTTGGCAGATTTTGAACCTCAATTTTAATACTCCATATCTTAATTATTTAGAGAGTTGCTCTTGAATTTAAGTCTCCTCCTCATAAAGTTTTCTGAGACTTGGAATTCCTCGGTTTATTCTGGAATTGGGTCTAGAGAATCTTTAATCCATTCCTCCTTCAACTTCTTGTTGAGTTTATCCTCTGGAATTAAAAGATAGGCTGCAAATACTTCAGCCCCCTTTCCTGCTTTCTCTGTCTCCAGTAGTTGAACCTCTCATTTCTCTCATCTAGAAAATAATTGACTTTCATATTTCTGTGGAATAAGTGGTGGGCTAATCCGTGAGCGATTAAATGCCTCTTCTTATGCGGATGCAAATTAGAATCTATCACGATGACCCCTTCATCCTTAATGTAAACCTCCTTAATTATTTTGCCGAGGGGAACTTCAATAACCTCAGCCCCAAATTTAGAAGCCAAAAGCTCAAGATCATCAACCCCATACTTCTCCCTTATCTCGTTAGCCTTCTCAATGATATGCTTCATGTTTTCCCCCTTCTTTTTAACCTTTAAGTAGGCATTGATTATAGCTTTTTTATCCTTCTCAGGCAAGCTTGGAATATCCTTGAATAAGCTTAGAAGCTCAGGCTCCTTTATCCTCAAGGCTTCAAGCCTAGACTCTAAAAGCATATCCTCAAGCATCTTAAACGGGACATCCAAAGCTCTAGCAATCTTCTTGAACTTATCCCTTGATGGAATGAAATGCCCACTCTCAACATCAGAGATATAGGTATTAGTTTTGTAGCCAAGCTTCTCAGCTAACTGCTGCTGAATCAAATCTTTCTCTATCCTCAATCGTCTTATTTTTTGACCAAAATTCACATCGCCTATAACTGATATTAACAAAAGTAAAGGTTGTTAAGATTTAAATTCCCTTTCTATATTTTCGAATCCATATTTATGGATTAGAGCTAAAAGAAATTGTTAACTTAGCAGTATCAGAGATAAGGTAAGACTCTGAAATATTTCTTTAGATTGCTTATTGTAAAGTCCTCAAAAAATTTCTTCCCCATCCATCTTTCGCTTTTACAAAGCTAATATCTAAGGATCTTGATTTTAGCCTCACTATTCCTAAAGCTTGAGGGAGAAGGTTATCCAGTCTCATACTGAAGACTAAAAACAACACATCCTTCATCTCTATCTCCTCCCCAAGTTCTTCCCTTATGCACCTTTTTGCCGTGATGAATGGATTAGGTTTACCATTTTCATCCCCATCGAGTCCTCTAATCATGTTTTCAGCAGTAGCAAGAGTTAACTTTTCCAGTTCCATCCCAGTGGATAAAGTTTAATTCTAGCTTCCCTAGCTTATATCGTGAATCCCTCATCTTCTGACTGACATCCCCAAAGAAGAAAACCTCTGTGAATGTAACCCCCTAAAGGTAGCAAGATCATATTTGGCAAAATCATAGTATACAATTTTATCTTCTTCGCCTCGTGAGAATGGTTTTGCTATTTTACACAGTTCAAACAGTTTTTTAATAACCTCTCGCTCTCTTCCTTTGTAAAGTAAAAGTAGTTCCTCTAAAGTAATTTGTTCTTTGAGGATGTTTACCATTATTTTTGAGGAAAACATGTAAATTATCGTAAAACTCTTCAACTTCTGTAAGATCTAAGATTCTCCCATCTCCGGATACAAAGATGAGTGCTAAAGGAGAGATGAAAACTTCATCCATTTATGTACTCGCAATCCACCATTCGACCTTCCAGATGATGTCTAATCACCTTCTCCGTAAATTTTCTGGTCTTTTGTAGACCTAGTTTTTTTGCGATTGTTGTAGACTCTACGGGTCCTCCCTTCTCATAGAAGGGCAAAGCAATTTCTTTGAGAAGGTCCTCAAGCCTGAATTTTCTTCCCTTGTGCTTAATTATTTCTGGAGGTGGTCGCTTAACAAATTTTACTAGCTCCACATCTCGCACCTAATAATAAAATGCCATACCCAGAAAAATTTTAGCATGCCCAAATCCTTTCTTAATTAGTGATGGAAAAAATGGTTAAAGAAGAAAGAATGGATATGAAGGAAGTTGCTTATAATAGGAACAATCATAACACTATTGATGGCGATGACAAATGTTGCAGTGATACCAGCAGAAGCGAAGACTTATTATACCTATTTTTTCCTATGGATATCTAGGGGTTTAGAATGCGCGACGTTAACAAGAAGAGTGTGATGGTCTATTTAGACCCGGAAGTGGTCAGTGAGGCAAGAGAATTGGGTTTAAATATTTCAAAGGTCTGTGAAAATGCTTTGAGGGAAGCAATGAGGCGTTTAAAAGGAGAATATTTTAAAACAGAGCCAAATTCCTCTTCTGTTAATGTGGAGGAGTGCGGCCGCCGGGATTTGAACCCGGGTCGTTGGCTTGGAAGGCCAATGTCCTAGACCAGGCTAGACTACGGCCGCTCTATCTTCCCTTTTAAACTTTCATTAATAAAACTTTTTCTAATGCTAAGCTTTTAAATTATTTGTTTTTTACTTTCTAGTTAATAAATAACATTTTTGAATTTTATGAATGATGAACTATGAAAATAATTAATAAAGATGAATTAATAGCTAATGGATTAACTTTAGAAACTCAAGAAGCTAGAAGGTTAGTTTTAGATGGTTTAGAAAAGGCTTTAATTTTTGCTGATCCACTACATTTTCTGTCTAATCATGTTTCTAGAGCAGATAATATTCTTCAAATTGATAAATGGAGTCTTGATTTAAATCGTTTTAAAAAAATATTTTTGGTTGGTGCTGGAAAAGCTTGTGAAGGCATGGCTGCTTTTATAGAATCAATTTTAAAAGATAAATTAGTTGAAGGTTGGGTTAACATTCCTAAAGGAGCTAAAAAAGGTTTTCTTTTTAAAAATATTAAAATTCATGAATCTTCTCATCCTATTCCAGATGAATCAAGCTTAATTGGAGCCTTAAAGGTAATTGAAATAGCTGAAAAAGCTGAAGATGAAGATTTAATTATTTGTGTTTTATCAGGCGGCGGCTCAGCGCTTATGGCCGCTCCAAGAAATGAAATTTCCTTGCAGGATAAGCAAGATGTTACAAAAAAACTTATGCTTGCAGGAGCAGATATAAAAGAGTTAAATTGTGTTAGAAAGCATTTATCAGCTATTAAAGGTGGATGGCTAGCTAAAAAAGCTTATCCAGCTACTGTAATTTCATTAATTTTATCTGATGTTGTTGGAGATGAATTAAGTGTTATAGCTTCAGGTCCAACTTTTCCTGATAATTCAACATTTGAAGATGCTGTGGAAATTCTTATGAAATATAATGTTTGGAATAATATTTCGCAATCTGTTAAAAACTTTCTTTTAGCTGGAGAAAAGGGGGTAATAGAGGAAACTCCTAAATCAGAAGATGAATGCTTTAAAAAAACGTATAATTTTATAATTGGAAGCAATAGAGAAGTTTGTCTTAAACTTCTTAACTTTTATAAAGAAAAAGGTTTAAACACAATTTTTTTAACATCTCAATTAACAGGTGAAGCTAAGAATGCTGGAAAATTTTATGCTTCAATATTACGAGAAATTAATGCCTCGAACCATCCTATTAAAAAGCCTTGCGCTGTAATTTTAGGTGGAGAAACCACCGTTACAGTTAAAGGTAAAGGAATAGGTGGAAGAAATCAGGAAAGCATGGCTTATGCATGCATTGAAATTGATGGAATAAATGGTGCAGCAATAGCTTCCATAGGAACTGATGGAATAGATGGTATAACTGATGCTGCAGGCGCAATTATAGATGGTTTTACCTTACAAAGATCTAAACAATTAAATTTAAATTTAAAGGAAATTCTTCAAGAAAATGATTCCTACAACTTTTTTAAAGGGTTAAACGATTTAATATTTACCGGTTTTACAGGAACAAATGTTAATGATATTGTGATAATAGTGAAAATTTAAAGCAATTTTTAATTTTATACAAAGACTTATTAATTTAATTCTTAAATTTTAAGTTTAATAGAAATTTTGGAAAAGGGGGAGTGAAAAATTCTAATTGAATGAAGGAAAAACTAGATTTAAAATAAGAATTGGCGAGTTTGAATTTGAATTAGAAGGTGAAAATTCCTATGTTAAAAGCAAGCTTGAAGAATTATTAAAAGCCATTCCTTTAGAAAAGCTTTTAAAGGGAGAAAAGGAAGTTCAAACTTCATTTGGCTTAAAGGATCTTGAAGGTATAGTTGAATATACACCTGAAGGAAAATTATATTTAACTGTTCCAGCAGACTCTTTAACATCTAAAGAAGCTTTAGGAATAATTCTTTACGCTGTTTATCCAAATAAGTTATCTGATGAAGAATTAAGTGAAATGCTTAGTTTAAGCTGGAAGCCAACAAGAAAGGAAGCTGTTAGAGCTAGAGCTAGCGAACTTAAAAGAGAAGGTAAAATAATAGCTATTGAAGGAAAATATGGGCTTTCAGGTGCAGGCCTTCAATGGGTTAAAACCGAAGTTTTAACAAAGCTAAAGCATTAAAATTAATCTTTAAAGATTTTTACTAAAGTTTTTAAAGCAGAAAAATAATTTTTTATTTTTCCTTCTTAAATTAAAATTTTGGATGGTTGAAAGCTTTGAGGGAAACCATTAAAATTAATGATGTTTGCTTTGATAAAGAAGAGTTTAAAGCTGTAGAGGAAGTTTTAAAAAGCGGTATATTAACGGATAAAAATGGAATGGGCCCTAAAGTTTTAGAGTTTGAAAGATCATTCTCCAGTTACATTGGAGTTAAATATGCAATAGCTGTATCAAGTGGGACAGCCGCTCTTCATGCAGCTTTAATGGCTTTAGATTTAAAACCTAAAGATGAAGTAATTCTTCCATCTTTAACTTTTCCAGCGGCTGCCGAAGCTGTTGTTTTAGCAGGAGGTACACCTGTATTTGCAGATATAAATGAAGATACTTATTGCATAGATGTTGAAAGCATAGAAGACTCTATAACTAAAAATACTAAAGCGATTATTCCGGTGCATCTTTACGGGTTGCCTGCAGATATGGATCCGATTATGGAATTAGCTGAAAGCAAAGATATAGTTGTGATAGAAGATGCCGCTCAAGCCCATGGAGCTTTATATAAGGGAAGAAAAGTTGGCTCAATAGGTGATATGGGATGCTTTAGCTTTTATGCAACAAAAAATATGACTACTGGAGAGGGAGGCATGATAACTACAAATAATAAGGAATATGCTGAAGCTTTAAGGGCTATTAGAACTCATGGAGAATCCAGAACCAATTGGAATACTAGGCTTGGTCACAATTATAGAATGAGTGAAATTCAAGCTGCTTTAGGAATAGTGCAATTAAAAAAATTACCTGATTTTCTTGAAAAAAGAAGAAGCAATGCTAAAAAACTAACTGAAGAATTAAATGATGTTGATAAACTTATTCTTCCAAAGGAACCTGAAGGTTTTACTCATGCATGGAATCTTTACACAGTAAGGGTTAAGGGTGTAAATGCTACAAAAAGAAATAAAATTGTAACAAAACTTAAGGAAAAAGGAATTAATGCTGCAGTTTATTATGAAACTCCAACTCATCTTTTACCCTTTTATATGAACATACATAACAATATAAAAAAAGATTTATCTGTTACAGAAAAGGTTTCCCATCAAATTTTTTCTCTTCCAATTCATCCAAAAGTTTCCTTTGAAGATATAGAATATATAAGTAAAAACCTAAAGAAAATTTTAGGTAGAATGTAAAAATTTCCTCTATAAAATTTTTTTCATTCTTTCGCAAGCTTCCTTAATTTTATCTAAAGGAATTGTTAAAGCAAATCTAACATAACCTTCACCATATTTTCCAAATCCTGCACCAGGTGTAGCTACCACATCAACTTCAAGAAGCTTTCTCACAAAATTTATTGAATTATCAAAGCATTTAGCCCAAACATAAAATGTTCCCTTAGGCTTATTGCATTTTAACCCCATTGAATTTAATTCCTTAACAAGATAATCTCTTCTCTCTTTATAAATCATGTTTCTTTCTTTAATATAGGATGGGGGTTGAGATGACGTATAGCTTTCAAGAGCTTTAATAGCTGCTTTTTGAATATAAATTTGTGGTCCAGAATCTATTTGTGATTTAACCTTAATTAATCCATCTATAAGCTCAGCATTGCCAACTGCAAACCCTATTCTATCACCAGTCATGCTGAAAGTTTTAGAGCATGAATGAAACTCTATTGCATACTCTTTTGCATCATCTATTTGAAGAATACTTGGAGCTACATAATCATCAAAGGTTAACTCTGAATAAGCATTATCATAGCAAATTATTAAATTGTTTTCCTTAGCGAACTCCACAATTTCTTTAAGCTTTTTTTCATCTATAACGGCTCCAGTTGGATTATTTGGATAATTTAAAAACATCATTTTAACATTTTCTGCATTTAATTCATTTAAATTAGGTAAAAAATTGTTTTCTTCAAGAAGAGGCATAAAAACAGGTATGTTATCATTAAGCAAGGTGGCACCGTTTAAATAAACAGGATATGCAGGGTCGGGAACCAAAATTTTCTCTCCAGGATTTAAAAAAGCTCTCGAAATATTTGCTAAACCTTCTTTAGAACCTATTAAAGCTGTAACTTCAGTTTCCGGATTTAAATCTACATTAAATCTTTTTTTATACCATTCAGCTACAGCTTTTTTAAATTCTTCTTCTCCCTGGCTAAAAGAGTAATTATGGTTTTTTGGATTTAAAGCTTCTTTAGCTAAGCTTTCAAGAATAAATCTTGGTGGAGGAACATCTGGATCTCCAACACCAAAAGAAATTAAATTTTTTCCTTCTTTTCTTTTTTGAGTTATAATTTTTTCTATTTCAGTAAATAAATAAGGTGGAAGCCTCTCCAATCTATTTGATTTTTTCCAATGCATTTTAATCCCCTTTCTTATTTTTTTAATTTAAGCTTCTATTTCTCCTTCAAAAACTTTAACAGCTGACCCACTCATTAAAACTTCATCGTTAATTTTAATTTTTAATCTTCCTCCTTTAAGTTTCACTAAAACTTCATTTTCAGTTTTATTTAGCAAATTACTAACTACAGCGCTGGCGCATGCGCCTGTTCCACAAGCTAAAGTTTCTCCGCAGCCTCTTTCCCAAACTCTAACATTTAAGGTATTTTTATTTAAAACTTTAACAAATTCAACATTTACTCTTTTTGGAAATAAAGAATGTTTTTCTATTTTTGATCCAATCTCTTTTACTGGGAATTTTTCCACATCATCAACAAATATCACACAATGTGGATTTCCCATAGATAGGCATGTGGCTTTAAAAACTTTATCTTCTACTTTTATTTCTTCATTTATAAATAAACCTTCACCAAGCATTGGAATTAATTTTCTTTCAAAAATAGGTTTACCCATATTAACCTCAACTTCTTTAACTTTTTCATTTTCAATTTTTAACCAAACCTTTTTTAATCCAGCTTTAGTTTCTACAATTAACTCTTTTTTATTTGGTTTATTTATTTCATAATAAAATTTAGCTGCGCATCTTATTCCATTACCGCACATTTCAGCTTCGCTTCCATCTTTATTAAATATCCTCATTTTAAAATCAGCTTGATTAAAAATTGGTTTTTGCAATAAGATAAGTCCATCAGCTCCTATAGAAAATCTTCTTCGACAAAACTTTTTAGCTTTTTCTTCAGGGTTTTTAATTAATTCTTCTTTATCATCAATAACTATATAATCGTTTCCTAATCCATGCATTTTCCAAAACTTTATTTTAACCAAGTTGCAACCCTTTGTCCAATTAATAAATTATTAAAATCTTCTCTTTCTCTAATAACTTCAGCTTTTCCCTTATTAATTAAAACTTCAGCCGGTCTAGGTCTAGCGTTATATTGAGAGCTCATTGAAAAACCATAAGCTCCAGCATTAAGCACAGCTAATACGTCTCCTTCCTCAAGCTTAGGCAAAACTCTTTTTTTAGCTAAAAAATCAGCATTTTCGCATATAGGTCCAACAACATCATATTCATCCATATTTTCTTCATTAAGTTTATTAGCAACTAATATATGATGATATGCATTATACATTGCCGGTCTTATTAAAACGTTCAATCCGGCATCAACACCTGCAAACTTTTTTGTTGATGTAACTTTAATTGAAACTACTTTAGTTAGTAAAATTCCAGCATCACAAACTATATATCTTCCAGGTTCTATAGCGAAGAAAGGTTCAGAATTTAAATTTTTAATTTCATTTTTAAAAATTGACATTATTGATTCAGCATAATCTTCAATGTTTAATTCCATCTCTTCAGGTTTATATGGAACACCCAATCCTCCACCGAAATCAATAAATTCAAAAGTTAAATTGCAATCTTCACTAATTTTCTTCGCTATATGAAGAAGTATCTCCGCCACTTGTGTAAAAGCATTTATGTTTAATATTCCTGAGCCTATATGAGTATGTATACCAAACCTTTTTACTCCAGTTTTTTTAGCTTCACTATAAGCTTTTTTAGCTTCATTTGGCCATAAGCCAAATTTAGATTCTTCTCCTCCAGTTTTACAATAATTATGGTGGCCAAATCCAATACCGGGGTTTACTCTTACAGATAAAACTTCTGGAACAGTTATTTTAAGAAGTTTTCTTAATTGAGAAAGCGAATCTATATTTATTGTTACTCCAGCTTCAATAGCATATTTTAATTCTTCCTCGCTGACGCTTGTTCCAGTAAACAAAATTTTATCTGCTGGAAAACCAGCTTTTAAACCAAGAAATATTTCTCCTGGAGAAACAGCATCTAACCATGCCCCCTCATTTAAAAGAATTTTTAATATTGAAATGTTTGAATTTGCTTTAGCTGAATAGTAAATTCTAACTTTATCATAGCGTTTTTTTAAGGATAAATTTAATTTTCTAAAGTTTTCTTCTATTCTTGATTGGCTTAATACATAAAGGGGAGTTTTAAATTTTTCAACTAATTCTAATGCTGAAATACCATCAATATAAAGTATACCTGCTTTATTTTCTAAATAAGTTAATTGAAATGGATTCAAAATTGTTTTAACGCCCCTTTAACCCTAGCACATCTTCCATATCATAAATTTTAGGTTCCTTTTGATTCATTAACCATTTAGCTGCATATAAAGCTCCTCTAGCAAAAACACTTCTAGAAAAAACCGTATGTTCAATTCTTATTAATTCATGTTGACCTGCTATAAAAACTTCATGGATTCCTGGAACTCCTCCTCCTCTTGCTGATAAAATTTCCAGCTCTTTTTCGCTTCTTTTAGATAAACCCTCTCTTCCATAAACTATTTTTGAATAATCTTTAAAAGATGTTATTATTTCAGCTATTTTTTTGGCTGTTCCGCTTGGAGCATCTATTTTTCCAGAATGATGCATTTCAAAAATTGTAAAGTCATAATCTTGCGGAAGCGCTTTATAAAAGCCTATTGTTTTAAGCATTATATTTAAACCTATGGAGAAATTTGGAGAAAAAACAGCAGGAACTTTCCCTTCAACAGCTTCTTTAAGAAGCTTTTTTTGTTCATCTGTAAATCCAGTTGTTCCCATAACTATTCTTTTATTTAATTTAGCTACCCTAGGTAAATTCTCTAATTCTGCTTTAGGAGTTGTAAAAGAAATATAAACATCAGCATTTTTTAAAGCTTCCTCTAAATTTTGAGGTGTTAAAATTTTAACTTCTTTAGGTGTTAACCCTATTTCTCCAAGAGTTTTACCTGCATTATTGCTTTCTAAAGCTGTAAGTGCTCCAACAACTTTAAATTCGCTTATGGAAGCAGCTTCTCTAATCACTGTGCTTCCCATTCTTCCATCAGCGCCTGCAACACAAATTTTAATATGACTCATAAAACAATCCATCCAAATATTTTTCATTATATAATCTTTCACTTAAATCTACATCAAAAAATTCCTCTACTGAAGCTAAAAACTCAGGATTATTCTCATAAACTTCTTTAACTTTACTTACAAGAAAAGTTATTGCTTTTTTAGTCATTTTTCCTAATGGTGGTCGGCAAGGACCTGCAGGCATTCCTAAGATATTCATTAAAGTTTTATATGGTAAAGGATTTCTTGCTTTGCATAAAACTTGACCATATTCAGTTTCCTCCTGAGTAATAACTGTTACTACTTCAAATAATGGTTTAAGCCCTTTAGCTATAACCTCAGCTTTTTCAAAATCACCTGAAATTAAAGATTTAACCATTTCTTGAACAGCGCTTGGAGCAATATTTGATGTTACTGAAATTACTCCATTAGCTTTTATTTTAGGGTCACTCATTAAAAGAAAAGTTTTATCATCATCTCCAGATAAAATGCTAAAGTACTCTCCGCATAAAGCTCTAATAACTTTTGCATTTTCTAAATCGCCAGTAGCTTCTTTAACAGCATTAACATTTTTAAATTTTTTATGAAGAATTGCTAAATCTTGGGGAAGAAGCTTTGTTCCTGTTCTTCCTGGAATAATATATGGAATTATTTCTATTTCAGGAAATTTAGCAGCTATAGGCTCTAAATATTCTTTTCTTATTTCTAAAGAGCTTGGTCCATTATAATATGGATCAACAAGTAAAACTGTTTTAACTCCTAAGTTATAGCTTTCTTTTGTAGCTTCAATAGCTTCCTTGCTGCTATTGCTTCCTGTACCTGCGATAACTTCGCATCTTTCACCTGCTTCCTCTAAAGTTTTTTCTATAACTTTTATATGTTCTTCCCAAGTTAATGTAGGGGATTCTCCTGTTGTTCCAACAGCTAAAATACCATCTACTCCTTCATCAATTTGAAATTCAATTAATTTTTTTAATCCTTCATAATCTATTTCAAAATTTTTTTTCATAGGAGTTATTAAGGCTGTGCAGCATCCTTTAAACACTTTATTTTTCCTCCTTAAAAATCGTATTGTAATATACGAATAAGGCAATAAAGCAATTCTATATATAAATTTTTCGAAATAAAAATTACGAATTTAATGTTTTTCTTTAATTAATAAGGCTTTAATTATAGCCTCACGATTAAAACCTACAATTATTTTTCCATTTATATCGATTACCGGCACTCCAGCTTGATTTGATTTAGAAATCAATTCAGTAACAACTTTAGGATCTTTAGAAACATCTAATTCCTCAAATAAAATTCCATTTTCTTTAAGAAATCTTTTTAAAGCTTCACAATAGGGACAATTGGGCGCTGTATATACTTTAATCATTTTAAAACACCGAAAACCTTTACTTTACCTTTTTATTTAAACTAAAAAGCTTCTAAACAATCTCTTTTAAATTATAAAAAAAGCCAAGGCTTGCTTATTGCTTTAAATTAATTCAGAGAAAATTATTCAATTTAATGGGACTTTAACCCCTTTCTATTTAAACGCTTAATAAAAAGAAAATGAGAGATTTAAACAAAAAATTCTTTATAACTATAAAAATTTATTTTGTTTTTTCTTCTTTCTTCTTCTTTTTTGATCCCTTCTTTGCTCCGCATGCCATTTTTTTCCCCTCTACAAAAAACTGTATTAAAATCTCTTATTTAGAATTTTTTATTTAAAATTTTTAATTAAACAATTATATGACTAGATTTTAATTAAGAAGAAGATATAAAGGTAAAAACAGAATTTAATAATAAAATAAGTTTGTTTATTTTATTTTTATTTTATTAATTTGTTTAAATTATCAAAAATTTTTAATGAGGATAACTTAATGTTTGAAGAAAAAAATTTTAGATTAAAATTATATAGTAATCCATCAGTTCAAACTTTACTTAGCAGCGCAATAGAGGAAATAAGCGAGTTTATTCCTGTTTTTGATGAAAATCGATTACCTAGATATTTTATGATTGAAAATATTACAGGTAAAAACCCAATTGAAACCTTAAGCTTCCTAGAGGAATTAGCTTCATCAAAAATTTTAAGAAAAGAATTTTATGAAAAACTAGCTTGCTGTCCTAAATGCAATAAACCCTCCTCAATTTTTCCAAGATATAAA
>Ga0105158_1000003_pt1 | contig 103783 bp, 110 predicted proteins | sample LHCtaG_FD_81567 | JGI IMG/M metagenome (GOLD analysis project Ga0105158, IMG submission 81567) | Hot spring microbial communities from Little Hot Creek, USA to study Microbial Dark Matter (Phase II) - LHC4sed_matched | ecosystem: Environmental > Aquatic > Thermal springs > Hot (42-90C) >...
AGAGAGGAGATCTTTAGACTTACAGGTGCAGATGTTGCAGTTATAATTTCAGACACTCATGGAAGACCTTTTAGGAATGGAGCGATAAATGTGGCGGTGGGGATAGCGGGAATGAAGCCTATCTGGGATAGACGTGGAGAGAAAGACTTGTACGGGTATGTATTGCATTCGACGTTTGTTGCCGTGGCGGACGAATTAGCCTCAGCTGCAGAGTTAATTATGGGGCAAGCTGATGAGGGAATTCCTGTAGTTATTGTGCGAGGATATAAGTATATTAAAGGAGAGGGAAGCTACAAAGACCTTTTAATGCCTCCCGAAAGAGACCTTTTTAGGTGACTGATATTGATCACGCTACTAACAGGGGGCACTGGCGGGCTAAAGCTACTTAAAGGATTTCTTGGAATTCTTTCTCAAGAGGAAATAACTGTTATCGTAAATACCGGTGACGATATAGAGCTTCATGGACTTTTTATAAGCCCGGATTTAGATAGTACAGTTTATTTAGTTACAGGATTGCTTGATGAAGAAAAATTTTGGGGTGTGAAAGGGGACACGTTTAACTGCCTTGAAATGATGAGAAGGTATGGGTTACCTTCTTGGTTTGCTTTGGGTGACCGTGACTTGGCGATGCATATTTGGAGAACATGTCTCATCAGGAACGGTTTCCAACTTTCAGAAGCTACAAAAATTATATGTGATAAACTTAACGTTAAAATGAAAATCATGCCTATGACGAACGATAGAGTGCAAACGTATATAGACACTAATCTAGGCGTTCTCTCATTGCAAGAATTTTGGGTTAAACATAAAGGGCAACCGGAGATTTTCGGAGTTAAGTATAAGGGGGCCGAATGCGCAAGTGCGCCTCCCGAGGTTATTGAGGCCTTGAAAAAATCTGAGGCTGTTATAGTGGGACCAAGTAACCCTATCACAAGCATAGCGCCCATATTAGCCATTAGAGACATAAAGGAAACTCTTAGGAGGTTACGCTGCAAGAGAATTGCTGTTAGTCCCATAATAGGAGGAAAAGCCGTAAGCGGGCCAGCGGCGAAGCTGATGCAAAGCTTAGGAATGGAGGTTTCTCCACTGGGAGTGGCACACTTCTACAAGGAGATAATAGACATATTAGTGATTGACAGGAGAGATTCCTCACTAGCGGATGCAATAAAGTCTATTTGCATTTTACCCTACGTTACAGATATTTTAATGATTAATGATGAGGATAAGCGGCGTCTTGCACTTGAAATTATAAGGTTGGTGAGGGAATGAGGTCTATTTTGAAGCGACGAGTTATACTTGCAGCTATGGCGGGGGTATGTGATGGTGATTTCTGCCTCCGTGCAGCGAGGGCAGGAGCTGGGATGGTGACATTAGGAGGGCTAAATTTCGACGAAAAAACGGCTTTAGCTGGCGAAATGATGAAAAAGAGGGGACGTAGGGAGTTTGAGGTAAAACTTGACTTGCTTGAGGAGTTTCTTAGGGATGAGGTGAGCAAAGCTTTGAGGGGAGGAGCCCCTGTTGCTGTTAATGTGCGGGCAGCAACCTTAAGAGGTATCCTTTTCGCTGGTGAACTGGTATCAAGAAGTGGAGCAAAAGTACTGGAGATAGATGCGCACTGTCGACAACCAGAGATGGTAGCTGCGGGAGCGGGGCAAGCGCTTTTAAATAGGTTAGAAGTACTTTCGGAATGGATAGCACGTCTTAAGGAGGCATTTAATATAAAAGTCATTCTTAAGTGGAGAGGTAACGTAGTAGATGATTTAGCTGTGGCTAATATGGCTAAGAATGCTGGTGTTGATGCAATACATGTAGACGCCATGAAATCTGGAGTGGAAAATGGAGATTTAGAGTTAATCAGAAGAATTTCTGAAAACATAGATGTTTTTTTGATAGGTAATAATTCCGTTAGGGACGTTAACAGTGCAATCAAAATGTTAAATGCTGGTGCTGACGCAGTTTCCATTGCGCGGGCAGCACTAAATGACCCTTCAATAGTAGGGAAAATAGCATTGAGCCTCGAGAAAAATATTATGAAACGATGAGGATGTAAAGTTTTAGGTTAATATGCCAACCGAATAATTTGGTAATGTAGTTTAAGAGGGGATCTTTTTTTAACTCTTCTCAGGATTCATCAGGCCAGATACTATTTTTGAGATTATTTCTCTTTGTACCGCCCTTACCGCACTAAGAAAATCGAAGCCGCAGGTATCCATTCCCAGCTCATCAATAATATCTCCATAGCTATTTTCGTCTACTATTTTTATAAGAAGTTCAGTAATGTCGTAACGTTCTCCTTGGAAACGCACCACGATCTTACGGGCTTCCCAATCGACTTCGGCGCCATAAATATCTCTCTGGATATTTATGGCATCCGCCACGGTCAGCTCAGGGTTAGAATTTAAAATTTCCTCGACAGAAAGTATTCTCACACCTTCAATAGAAAGAAGAATGCGTTGAATAAGCATACCCATAAGCCAGCAGCGGTTAAATCGGCCTTTCCAAGGTATATTGGGCAAGGATCCACTCCCCAAAATTAGTAAACAACGTAAGCGAAATATTAATTTAACTTTTCGATGACTGGCCGTAAATGTGATACAAAAATAGTGAGACAGATTTTCCTCCGTGTAAATTTAAAAAATTCCATTGAACATATTATTCAAATAGTTGATTAAGTTTGTTGCTATGTTTCCTGACCAGTTAAAAACGCCGAACATTATATTTAACATTACAGCTAAACCTAAAATGGATATGCCAATTAAAATTGCTTCTTCAACAATAGGAGACCCTTCCTCATTTTTTACTAATTCCAAGCCAAATGCCCCCTCATGCTTCTCAAACATAACAGAGAAAGGATCTTATTTAAACACCACAGTTTCACCTTAAATCACGGTTCTTGCTGCGACATTATTTAAATAAAATTATCAAATCAGAATGAGAAAGATGCATTTTTATCAACTATATTGTTGATAAAAATGATGTTCAAAAAATTAAAATAGAGGTATAACACAGATAATATTCTGAAAAATCGAGAAAATTGATGAAGATTTTGAAAAAATAAAGGGAGACGTGAGAAGGTGGCATATGAAGAGGAAACGATTGCTGCGAAGCCTATTGTGTTAGATAATGGAACTGGATTCACTAAGAACGGGTTTGCAGGGGAGGATCAGCCTCGCTCCGTATGGCCAACTTGTATAGGATACCCAAAGTACACATCAATAATGACTGATGTGGAACACCACACGAGGGAGTATTACATAGGAGAAGAAGCACTTAACTTGAGGGGAGTTCTTAGACTGGTTTATCCTATAGAGCACGGTGTGGTGACAGACTGGGATGCTATGGAAAAAATCTGGCATTACACATTCTTTAACGACTTAAGAGTGGATCCTTCAGAGCACCCTGTTCTCTTAACTGAGCCACCATTAAACCCACGTGAAAACAGAGAGAAAATAGCGGAAATAATGTTTGAAACATTTAACACGCCAGCCGTTTATGTGGCGATGCAAGCTGTTCTTTCACTTTATGCGTCAGGAAGAACGACTGGACTCGTAGTGGACTCAGGAGACGGAGTGACACACATTGTTCCAATTTACGAGGGATTCGCGTTGACGCATGCTATTACTAGGATAGACCTTGCAGGGAGAGATATTAGTGAGTATTTAAGGAGGCTTCTAAGGCAACGAGGTTACAGTTTCGTCTCGACCGCTGAAAAAGAGATAGTTAGAGACATAAAGGAGAAGCTCTGTTACGTGGCTTTAGATCCTGAAAAGGAACTAAAGCTTGCCGAGAAAGTTTCAGGAATAGAAAAGACGTACGTGTTGCCAGACGGAGAGACTATCACCGTCGGTGCTGAAAGATTTCTAGCACCAGAGGTCTTCTTCAACCCGGGGGTTATCGGGCTAGACTCGCCGCCACTAGATGAAGTTATAGTTGATACTGTTAAGAAGTGCGACGTTGACCTAAGAAGAGAGCTCTATGGCAACATAGTCCTCTCAGGAGGATCAACAATGTTTCCAGGGCTAAAGGAAAGACTGCATAAGGAGTTATCAGAGCTCGTTCCAGAAAATGTCGAAATCAAGATAATCGCGCCTCCGGAAAGACAATACAGCGTTTGGATTGGAGGATCAATACTAGCTTCTCTAAGAACCTTCCAGAAAATGTGGGTTACAAAGAAGGAATATCAAGAGGGAGGAGCCGCAGTCATCCACAGATGCTTCTAAGCTTTCCAGTCTCCTTCCTCTTTTTTAAAAAGCGTATATTTTTTATGAGCCCAAATATAAGAGCGTAAAAAAGAAACTTGTGAATCTCAGAAGTAAAATGCGTAAGTCTTTTTTAATTCTTCCAAAAAAAGGCTTCTTAAAGGACTCTTGGTGTTTTCGGGTGATTTTTTGGTTAATGTTTTAGAAGAGTATAATTTAGTTAGGAAGAATCATTGTGAAGTGGATTTAAAATTCGCGCTTTGTTATCCTAGTACATATGCTGTTGGCATGTCTTCTTTAGGTTTTCGCCTAATTTACACGCTTATAAACATGAGAGAGGATGTTGCATGTGAAAGGATTTTTTATGTCCCGAAAGAGAGACCTAGAAGCGTCGAGTCTGGTTTAGAATTAAACAAGTTTGATGTAGTTGGCTTCTCTTTACAATACGAAGAAGATTACGTGAACCTAGTGAGAATGCTCCTTAATTCAGGAATACCACTAAGGAGAACTGAAAGAAGCGAGAACGACCCGTTAATTATCGCAGGAGGAATTTGTGCTGTTGAAAATCCGATGCCTCTATCAGATTTCATCGATGTATTTGTAGTCGGTGATGGAGAAGTATTAATAGAAAGACTGATAGATACATGTATTGAAGAAAAAGAAAAACACGCACAGATGGAAGCATTATCTAAGGTAGATGGCTTCTACGTACCTGGGTTCAATTATAGAAAAATTAAGAGGGTATGGTGTAAGTCTATTGAAGATATTTTTTGTCCGACTGGGCAAGTGATCCCAGCTAAAGAAGAGAAAGGACTTACACCTATTTTTGGTCGATCATTTCTTTTAGAGATCGCTAGAGGGTGCGAGAGAGGGTGTAGATTCTGTCTGATAGGTTTTTGCGGTAGACCTAGACGTGTTAGAGGAGAAAGAAAGCTTAGACAGTTCATGGAAGAAGGAGTGAGGCAAAGTGGTGTAAGAAAGATCACTTTAATTGCACCTTCGATTTCAGGACTAAAAATAGCGGATTTATGTTGGGAGGCAGTAAACGCTGGCTTAGAGATTTCATTGCCTTCCATAAGCATTGATGCCGTTACCGATGATTTGCTTGATGCCATAGTGGAGGGAGGGCAACGAACAGTTACCATAGCTCCAGAAGCAGGAACAGAAAATATGAGGATAAGGATAAACAAGCTTTTTTCGGACGATGAAATAATTGCTACGGCTGAGAAAATAGCAGAGAGAGGACTTGGTTTGAAGACATATTTCATGATTGGGCTTCCTCATGAAGAGGAAGAAGATGTGAATGCCGTTGCTAAACTTATCGATAAAATGGCCGGCAAAAATGGTAGAAGAAGGTTGAAGGTTAGTTTAAACCCGTTTATTCCGAAGCCTCATACGCCATTTGCTTGGGTACCTCAAAACCCTCTCCCAATTCTTAGAAGTAAAAAGGCGCAATTACAAAAACTTTTGAGGGGTAAGAGAGTTAGTCTTGAGGGAATGGATTTAAAGAAAGCGTTTATTGAGGCTCTTTTATCCTTAGGGGGACGCGAAGTGTGCCATGTAATAGAGTTAGCGGCGCTTTACGGAGGGGGACTTGGCGGTTGGAGGAGAGCACTCAAAGAGAGCAAAGTCAAAGTGGGGCACATATGCGACTTCAGGAGCCCAGATGAGGAGCAACCATGGGAAATAATTGACGTAGGCGTCAACAAAGGATTCTTAATTAGAGAGTGGGAAAGAGCTGTTGACGGTGTTCAGACACCTCCTTACAGTCGCTGTAAGGAATGCATGGTTTGTGATAACTAGAAAATAAACTAAATATAAAGTTAAATAAAAAAACAAAAAATTAATTTTTAAAAGATGAAAATAGAAGAACCCAATTTTTAAATTTGGCTTTAGAAGAAGAAATTACAGAGGATAATGAGGAGCGTTTAGTAATGGAATACGACAAGAAGAAATTTAGAGAGGAGTTTCCTCACCTTGCAAAGGAACTCGAAGATATAGAAGGGGTAAAAATTCAGATAAGAGGCGTTAGAACCTGTGAAATTAAAGACATAGATGTTGTTAGGTTAATGCGGAGATGTGATAGAGAAGAACAAGCGATAGAGATTATAGAATATTTAAGAAAGAGAGGAGAAATTTCTGAGGAATATGCGTTACAAATACTTAAACAACTTAAAGAGAAAGGGTTAAGATCTTTTGGAAGCAAGATCTCGTGGGGGTTCTTTGAAAAGGAATATAGAAACAATTTCTAGTTAGTCTAAGTATTGAAAAAGAAGTATTTTTGGGATTTCGGAATATATTTTGTGTTGCTTTTTCATTGGGGGGAAAATTAAATGCTGATAGGAATAGTGGGAAAGCCCAACTCGGGAAAGACCACATTTCTTAACGCCGCAAGCGGAACCGAGTATAAGGTTGCAGACTATCCATTTACAACCATAGAGCCGCAACCAGGAACAGGGTATGTAAGAGTAAAATGTGTATGCAGTGAAATGGGAGTAAAAGATGAGCCGCAAAACTCAATATGTGTAAAGGGTAATAGATTTATTCCGGTAAATTTATTGGATGTAGCCGGGCTGGTCCCTGAAGCGTGGAAAGGGAGAGGGCTTGGAAATCAATTTCTCGATAATCTTAGGAGGGCCGATGTTTTAATACATGTCGTCGATGCTTCTGGCGGCACCGACGCCGAGGGGAGAATCTTGGGGGCAGGCTCATGGGATCCTGTGAAGGACATAGAGTTTCTTGAGAGAGAAATAGCTATGTGGCTCAAACAAATAATAATGAGGGACTGGCAGAAAATTGTTAGACAGGTTGAGGCAGGCGTCAAAGCACTAGAGGAAATTCTTGCAGAGAAACTTGCGGGTCTTGCAATAAAGCACTCACATATAAGAACGGCAATAAAGGTATGCAGTTTCGACCATTCTAAGCCAAGTAGGTGGAGTGATGAAGAGTTATACATTTTCGCTCATCAATTAAGGGTAATAGCAAAGCCGATTGTGATTTGTATGAACAAGGTAGACAAGAAAGCCGCCAGAATAAATGTTGAACGAATTAAAAAGCAAAACATAGATTTTGTGCCTGCTAGCGCGCTTGCTGAACATTTCTTAAGAAAGCTTGCAGAAGAAAAGATAATAGAGTATCTTCCTGGAGATGGCGACTTCAAACTGATTTCGCAGAAAATAACTGAGAAACAGAGAGAGGTACTAGAAAGAATAAGAGAGGAGATTTTTCACATATATGGTTCGACAGGTGTTCAAGATACTCTAAATAAAGCAGTTTTTGAAACTTTGAATATGATAACCGTTTATCCGGTGGAGGACGTCAACAAGCTTACAGATCATAAGGGGCATGTTCTACCCGATGCGTTACTTGTCCCGAAAGGAACGACAGTAAGAGAGTTAGCATACATGATTCATAGCGAGCTGGGAGAAACATTTATCTATGCTTTAGATGCAAAAACCAAGCAACGCCTTTCGGAAGATTATGAGTTAAAGGATAAAACTATAATCAAGATTGTTTCGGCTAAAGGATTAAGGTAGAAGAGGAAAGAACATGCGAAAAGAGTGCCCTAAATGCAGGGGGAAAGGGAAGATCGAGTGCCCGGAATGTGGGGGAAAAGGGAGGCATGACCCTTATACTGGGCTTGTATGTAGGACGTGCTGGGGGACAGGACGTATACTGTGCAACTACTGTAATGGTGAAGGGACTTTAATAGAGTAATAAGTAACTAAGTTGAAGGAACATTCTAAAGTCCTACAATAATAGGAAGACAAGTTTCTTGGAGCGGATAATTGCAACCCTGCAATAACTTTTTAATCAGATAGGAAGTTGTGAATTGACGAAGCTGATGGAGGTATAAAAAGTGACGAAGATAGTTATTATTGGAGCAGGAGCTGCTGGAACGACGGCGGGAATATGGGCAAGAAAAACAGATAGGAAGGCTGAGATAACATTAATAACGAAGGAGAAGTATCCAGAATACTCCAGGTGTGGTCTTCCGTACACCATCTCAAAGCACATTCCAGAATTCACAAACCTCATAACGCATGATGCCGGCTGGTATTCGAGTTTTGGAAAAATGAACCTGCTACTAGGAACGGAGGCAACAAACATAGATACAAACAATAGAACAGTAGCGATTAAAAATTTACAGAACGGCGAGGAAAAAACGCTCGAATACGACACCTTGGTAATAGCTACAGGTTCTAGACCAACCTTCCCGCCTATAAAAGGGATAGAGAGAAAAAGCAATGTTTATTCATTGAGAACCATAGATGATGCCGTGGCAATTCATGAAGCGGCAAAGAAAAGTAAAAGGTGCGTTGTTGTTGGTGCAGGATTAATAGGTGTAGAAACAACAGAAGCGCTAGTTGAACTTGGAGTAGAAGTAACTCTCGTAGAGTTCTTGCCAAGCGTTCTTCCATTGATGATTGACGCCGACATGGCGGATATGGTGGAAGACGCACTTAAAGAACACGGAGTAAAAGTATATACGAATACTGCCGTGACTGAGTTAATAGGTGAAAGTAAGGCAGAGAAAGCTGTCCTAAAGAATAGAAATACCGGAGAGGAAGAAATCATACCTACAGATTTCGTCGTGATATCTGCGGGAGTAAGGCCTAATACCGAGCTGGCCGTAAAGGCAGGAGTAGCGTTGGGAACCACGAAATACATAAAGGTCGATTCAAGAGCACAAACAAACATTGAAGGAATCTACGCTGCAGGAGACTGCACTGAATATGTTGATTTCGTAACAGGCCAACCAGTAGCAATAGGTATGGGAACAATAGCTGTAAGGCAAGGCAAAGTAGCAGGAATAAATGCAGCTGGCGAAGATGCCGAAATGCCCAAAGGCATCTTACTTACAAGGATAACGAAAATTTTTGGAGTGGAAGTGGCGGCTGTAGGTCCCATTACAGACTCATTAGAAAAGGCTGGAATAAAGCCAATAGTAGGCAAGATGAGTTATTCGAGCAAACCAGAATACATGCCAGGCGGAAAACCGTTGAAAGCAAAGTTAATGGCAGATGATAAAGGACGGATACTTGGAGCGCAACTCGTCGGCTACGAGGATATTCACCAGAAAATCAATGTAATAGCCGCGGCTATGCAATCAAACATGAATGTTAAAGAGCTCGAGTGGCTTGAAACATGCTATGCACCGATAAGCTGCCCGACATGGAGCGAATTAACATTAACCGCTGAAATTATAACCAGAAAAATAAAGAAAAAGGCATAGCATTTAATATTATATTCTTCCCTTCATTTTTATAACCCTTAAACTCAAAAATAAGGTGTAAAACATCATGTTTTTAATGGTTTTTATGGAAAAAGTATTTATTCTCTTGATAAGAGAGAGAAAAGAGAAGGTGAGATAGATGCCTGGGTCACATGGTAGCTTAACTAAAGCAGGGAAAGTTAGAAGTCAGACACCGAAGGTGCCAAGAAAAGAAAGATTACCAGTTACTCCGAGAATTAGAAATAGAAGAAACTATGTGAAAAGAGTTATTCTCGGTAAGCCGGTTGGTCAGCAAAGCCGCCTTTGAGCGGGACTTCTATCTTTTTAGGTGGACAACTTGGTGGTAACAGTTGGTATAGATCTTGCAGCCAAGCAGACAAATCCAACTGGTTTTGCAGTATGGGATGACGGATTTGTTAAGGTATTTACGGTCTACACTGATCTTGAAATAATAAGTTTATGTCTGCGTGTTTACCCTCACCTTATAGCGATAGATGCCCCATTAACTTTCAGCCAAGGCTATAGAGAGGCAGACAAAGCATTGATACGGATGGGTATACGCGTCTTCCCTCCTAATTTCATTTCGGAGCTGGTTTTTAGAGCAATGAGGTTAAAGGTAAGATTAGGAAACGTGATAGAGGTTTTCCCCGGCGCGTTCTATAAGCTTTTGAATTTGAAGGAGGAGGATCTAGAGAAGTTCGTGGTTTTTCTAAATAAACCACGGAACAAACATGAAATAGATGCCGTGGTGTGTGCTCTGACGGCGGCAATGGCTCTTGAAGGCAAGACGGAAGCGATAGGTAGAAAGGGGGAAAGAATAGTAATCCCACGTGAAGGCACAACTCCTCCGCTACCTAAGGTAAAAGATGAACTCTCAGTATAGATACCCTTTTTTCGTCATTTACATGCATCACCCAAAAAACTAATAAAACAGTTATACAACTTAAAGACGAAAAACAAGAGAGGTATGAAACATGTCAAAGGACAAGCTTTATGGTGGAATAATACTAGTAGTTTCAGTGGTACTGATAATCTGGTATACTTACTGGGCACTATACTATGGTTGCTGGGTCGGGTCACAAGTGGACTCGATGGTGCTGGTACTGCCATTATCCAACACGCCAATAGTCTACTTAGGTTCGCATGCTGTTGAAAGCTTAATTTATTCTTTCATGGTTCCAGGAATACTTCAATGGATTCCCACGCCGCCAAAGTTTCTAGCTGTTGGGATTCCGATATGGCTTGCCATAACGGCGATCCTTGGTATTGCAGCGTGGATTGGCTGGACGATGCTGACAACACCGCCCCCCGTTCCCCTAGAAGAACTTGAAGTCGAAGAGGAAAAGAAAGAGGAAGAAGAAACTAAAAAGACAAAAAAGGCTAAAAAATAGATAAAAAGGGCTCTTAAGGAAAACCTCTTTTTTATCTATTTTTTATTCGTTATTCAGCAGATCTGCGACTGTTTTTGCTATTTCTAGTTCATGCCCGTAGAAGAAGTGGTCTGCCCCACGAAGTACCACGTATCTTTTAGGAGCAGGAATCATTTCATAAAATGCCATAAAATCCTTTAATGGAACAAACTCGTCGAAATCGCCTATTATGAAAAATTTAGGTTTCTTCACATTTCTAAGGCAGTCGAAATTAAACAAAGTTATAGGTGGGGCAATCATCACTAAAGCATTGGCACAGCCGCCTTCGGCAGTAGCCAATGAGCTGACCCATGCGCCAAAGGAGTAACCAGCTACAATTACTTCTTTTAGTTGCGGAAATTTCATTTTTAGATATTTTATTACCGCGTTAACGTCTATCTTTTCTCCTATTCCGTAGTCATATTTCCCTTGAGAACCTCCTACACCTCTGAAGTTAAATCGTAAGGTTAACATGCCTCTTTCTGGTAGAGTGTAAAATAGTGCGCTTACTACGTTGTTATACATATTCCCTCCAAACAGAGGGTGAGGATGACATATAATGACCGCAGTTCTCTCGTTGAATTTTTCTGGTTTGTTTATTTCTCCTTCTAGTGTGATTTGCTTAGAGGGAATATGAACTTTCTGCATGGTCAAGCCCGTCAGCCTCCTATTTGAACGATGAACGACAATCCTCAAAATGAGAGATATATTTTCATTTAATCGAAAGAGATTTATTGTATTTGCATATGTAAACATTTGGGGGGAAGCATGTGGGAAAAAGGGCAAGTGAGCTTACGGATAGACAAATCCAGATTCTAAAAAAGTTGATTTCAGATGGGAAATTGATGTCTGTTCACACTACTTACAAGGCCCAGAGTGAAATCGCCAAGGAGCTTAATATAACTAGGCAAGCCCTAAGTACTCACTTGAAAAAAATGAAGGAACTGGGGTATATAAGGACAGGGAGAGGATTTATAGATGTAACAGAAAAGGGACTTAGCACCGTAGAAGGGTTCGAAGTTTCGGCTTTTGTTCTAATAAAAGTTAATCCTCATGAAAGAGAAAAAGCTTATAGAAAAATAATAGATGCAGGAGCAACTCAACTTTTTAGGGTAACAGGAGAAATCGACTTAATTGCAGAAGTTGATAAAAACAGGCTCAACAGCTTTTTGAAAAAAGTGTCTCAAATAGATGGGATAGTATCTACGGAGGCGCATGTAATATTAGAAAAACTTTTATGAGCTGATAAGCGGTTGGTTTGATTCAATCTCTTTAAAATAATCGATGATTTTTTTAGCTATTTCGACGGCGTTAGCCATTTGGCATTCAAATGTGGATGCGCCTATATGTGGAGTACAGATCACGTTTGGTAGGGAAATCAGCTCCTTGTTCTTTGGTGGTTCTTCTTTGAAGACATCTAGCGCGGCGCCTGCAAGCTTCCCGCTTGTTAGGGCTTGGTAAAGTGCTTGTTCATCCACAAGTCCGCCACGTGACGTGTTAATTAAGTAAGAGCCCGGCTTCATCAACGCCAGCTCCCGCGATCCTATTATCATTCTAGTTTCTTCCGTTAGTGGGATGTGCAAAGACACTATGTCGGAGCTTCTCAGTAAAGTTTCTAGGGAGTTTGATCCCGATAGAAAGGTAACGCCCATTCTTTTTGCAACAGCTATCTTATCTTCATCAATATCATACGCGATGACTTTTGCTCCAAATGCTAATGCACGTTCTGCAACTGCTTGGCCTATCCTTCCGAAACCAATTAGTCCAAGCGTTTTCCCGTAAAGCTGAGATCCTTCCAGCTCCCTCTTGAGCCATTTTCCTTCTTTCATCGAGCGGTCTGCAAGAGGTATCATTCTGAGTAGTGAGAGAATAAGCCCAATAGTTAGTTCCGCCACTGAGACAGCAGATGATTCAGGGGAATTAATAACGCGAATTCCTCGCTCTTCAGCCGCCTTTATGTCTACATTATCAAGTCCTACACCGCATCTTGCTATCAACTTTAATTGAGTGGCAGCGTTAATTAAGTCACGAGTGACTTTTGTCCGGCTTCTAACAACAAGAACATCAGCGTTCTTTACTAGTTCTTTAATGTTCGTAGAAGAATTATCGAGTGCTTTAACGACCTTTAATCCTGCCTTCTGCATTATCTCGATTCCACTAGCATGTATAGGGTCTAACACGACAACTTCCCATTTCATTGTTTAATCCTCCAGAAAAACCATTCATCTTTCTTTGTGAGAGGAAAGCAAAAAGAGAATTTTAAGATTTTTCCAAAGAGAAATCCATTAACAGAAAAAAAACCATGAGAATTACTTTATCTTTTTCTCCAGGATCGTTTTAACCAGTGTTTCAAAGGCGGCTTCAACGTTTTTGCCATCCCTAGCAGAGGTTTCAAAGAAAGGCGCATTTATTTCCTTAGCGTACCTTCTGCCTTCCTCTGTTTTTACTTCACGCAGATTGGAAAGATCTAACTTGTTTCCAATGACTACAACAGCTGGTTCCTCGCTGGTATTTTTTAGCATTTCTTTTCTCCAGCTTTCTAGGCTTTCAAATGTGGAGCGGCGCGTTATATCATAAACCAACATGGCGCCCATAGCACCTTGATAAAAATTGCTTCTGACTTGCTTAAAGTGAGGTTGCCCTCCAAGATCCCAAAGAACTAGTTTAATCGTTAAGTTGTTTAGGTTTAGTATTTTTGAGAATATATCAATGCCTTTAACCCATGGTGGTGCTTACCACCTATGTATGGTCTTTTTATACTCAACCATGAACCTTCCACTAATATACTGTGATATCAGGCTGGTTTTTCCTACGGCTCCGGCGAGCGGTGACATTTTTCAAGAAATGTAATGCTTAACACCGCCCGTCTCCGTCGCCTGCGAGTATTACCTTGTAAACGAGCTCTTTCGACAAATGAATCCCTCCTTTTCCTCGTTCAGTCTTTCCCGTTGAAAATTGATTCTGATGAATTTAAATATATATTCTTAGATGAGCCATGACCATATTTCCATTAAAAAACACAAATCGTACTTAATGCAAATTCTCATCATTTGAAAAAGCATAAGGACTACTTTGTTCAGAAGCTGTCAAAAGAGGATGAGTGGTCAAGTAAAATGCTAACTGGTAAGGGAAGGGGAGATAAATGAAACAAGGAACCATATGCCAAGAAGGATGAGAATTAAGCCACAGACAAACGTGAAAGCTTGGTACAATTTAGCGCTTAGAAGTTGTTTGCCTCTAGCTACAGCTAGAGAAACGGAAGTGTACCATGCTATGTCGCTGGAAAAGTGGCCTATTGCTATAATTCCCCAGCCTATAAGTGTGGAGCCAAGAAATAGGTAATTGAAATCGATAGACTGAAACATGAACTGAGGTAAAATGGAGGAAAAAATAAATGAGTAAAGTAAGTAGGAGGGTTGCCAGAGAAGAGGAGACAATAGAGTGTTAAAAAGAAGACTTAATGTCCCCCAGTAAATTGGGGGGTTCACATTTGCCATAACAAATAGTGAAGCGTAAGTTAGCATAGTGAGTCCTATGGTCGCCCACCAGATCCAGAAGAAGGGGTTGGTGGTTGTAGCTATTAAGCCGGAGAATATAGGACGCCATGAGAAGCTACGTTCAGCGTGCACGCTAGTTGAAGAAGCAGAGAGTGTTTCAAGCAATCTGGCGCGTCTTGGCGTTCTTGACGTATATGCAGTATAGCTTCCAAGGGCAAGCAATGTACACCCGCCTATTAGTGTGACAGACATCTTAACTGACTCGGTATTTATTGCGTTACCTATTCCATAGGCCAAGGCGATTATTAGAGGAACTTCTACAATTAAGTGGCCAAAAACGGTTAAGACTCCACCACTCCAACCTCTTCTTAAACTTGAATCAACAGTAACAACTAGCAGAGGACCGGGACTTAAGGCTCCTGACAACCCGACTGTGAAACTCAAAATAAAAAGCCAAGATAATAGAAACAAGTACATAAATGTTTCACCCTTAGGAGTTATAGGAGTGTGGTGATATCAGGAAAAAGAGCTACAAATAATTTTCTGGCAAATAACTGGTTTTAAAGAGGTTGGTAAATGAGGAAATTTTCCTTTAATGGTAAAATGTGTAGCGTCGTGTGTCAATTTTGCATGAGGGGCATATCCAGTCATTTGGGTTTTTTGAATCATACTTTATCTGGATTACTGTCGAACATTTCGGGCATATATGTGTGGCATCTACTGCAGGGTAACCTTTTCCGTCTATTCTTCTTTGAACGGGGTGTAAAGAACTCTTTATTACCGGAGGAAGGTATCCCTTTTCCCTATAGAGGTATCTTCCACTATCTTCTTCGACAGAATGAACTCCGAGGGGATATCGCCAGAAAGACCAAGGAAGATCCGCCGCAAAACGAGCGCAGAGCCTACGTAACCCTGACCCTATGTCGATAAAGAATTTTTCTGCGAAGTCAACACGTGACTTAAACACCTTTTTGATTTTCTTTTCTTCGCTAGGGAATAGACGAAAACGGGTAATGGTAAATGCCTCCTTTATTCTTCTTGTAATTTTCCTTACTGAGTCCATTAGAATTTCTCCCAACGATTTAGGGGATTGATATTTGAGGAGGTCTTCGGGATGAATAGGAGTTATTTCAGGGGTATGAAAGTTTGGGTTAAAGTCTACGATTATGCGGTGCTCTTTTCCATCAGGTGGAACTCTGTAGAATAGTTCACGCCAATGATAATCTGAAACCACCCATTCGAGCTCTCCTGTTTCTGCGTTTACCCATAGTTCCACGCGTTCATAGTCTGTTGCATATAGGGCTCTTGATGAAAGTGTAAATTCTCCAGGCCAGAGGTAAATGTACCGCATCACCCAGTAGTAATTGCTTTCAAGCCATACGGGGGAATCGTGCCTATTCTTGTAAGGGAATAAGGAACCATGATCAGCATAGAAATATAGGTTGTACCTCTCTAGACCCATCACCTGAACTCCCGCGAGCCCTATTAGTAAAGCAGCTACGGTTAAGAAGGCTGATCCGTAGAGGCAGGCTGAGAATATGCGGTTATACTCAAAGAGGACTAATTCTTTGTTATACTCGAAGAAGGAAAGCCAACTACCGACCAATCTTTCGGGTGGAAATCCCAAGATGAGCAAGTAAGGAGATGATATAATACCTATGTTTAGAAACTCTGCGAGGCGGATCGTGAAATATTCTAGGAAAACAAAGAGGGCTGCTGCCAAAAGACCAATTACAAATATCGCTGGGGCTCCCTCAGGCCTCGTTGATAAGGCGGGAATGGATTTTTTAGCCCAGTAAACTGCAAACGCTATGATGACGATGAAGAGGAGGAGGGATGATCCTATGAGAATCCATGTTTGCCCCGTCATCATGAATGGACGGAGAGGACTTATCCAAATAGGAATCCAAGGACTTATGTTTAAGAGGGAAAATGTTGCTGCAATTGATATGATAATAGTTAGGAGAGGGATGAATCCCTTGACGATAGTCGCTTGATAGGTGAGGGCAATTGGGTTCCATATTGGCTCGTACTTGGTTTCCAAGTAGTCTGGATTTATGAATGGCCCAAGTGTTTCACCAGTTCCTATTACCCGGATTTTACATTTGTTATCTTCAAGTGGTATTATTTCGAGTTCTGGTTCAGGCATTGGAGGAGTTTCGCCTCGCGGAACACGATCCATTTTTTCGTATGTTACATAACCTTTTAATCCTAAGAGGGATTTCAGTTTAGCTATAAACTTCTTATCTGGTTTTTCATCGAATTCCTTTACTTTATTTTTTCCATGAAGGAAGAAGTTGGACCAAAGATCCCTGAAAAGGTATGCTTTCATGTGAGGTTTAGTTACTTCAACTGGCGGCGAGGTATATGTCGATATTCTTCCTGCTGACGCCCAAAAACCGCCCCACACGAAAGTGACAAAAATGAAAAGAGACGCCATGGTCGTGGTTGCGAGGTAACTATTATTTATGCCTCCCTCAGCACTAATATAATATGGAAGCCATATGGAGTCGTGCAGTATAGCCTCTGCTCCACGCCCTAATAGACCTACGAAGGATGATAAACTTGTTATGCCACCTATTACTGCACCACTCCAAAAGCGTTTGCTGAAAAAGGAGGGAAGCGGTGAGGATAAAAGCGCATATAAGAAAGCGATGACAACCATTTCGTTCGTCGTTATAGACCAATTAAAAAACGTCATCCTTGTGGGAGAGAGATAGTATATATTGGCATATTTCCCAACTAGGAGTGGAATGCTCAATAATGCAACAAATGGAATGGCGACCTTTGGGTTTTTAAGGCTGGATTTGATGTCCCTCAATATAATGCTGTAAATTTGGAATTGTGAAAAGAAGCTTCCAACAATGCCTGCAAGCAACAGGGTGATAACTATACCGTATTCCCATCCTAGCCTCGGCTGGTACGATAAACTTAAAATGAGAACCTGGAGCTGGGTTTGCTTACCGAACATGAACACCAGAGAAGATAAACCAGTTGTTACTGCTCCATCGATTACACCGCCACTTATAGAAGCTAATAGGAAAATAAGGACAGGAGCCATGCCTTGGAAGAGCTCTTGGATGATGTGTGAAGTGTAAAAGTCACGGAGATAAAAATGCATGGCAGCCCCTAACGGGTTTTCGAAGTAATATATTAACAAGTAATCGATCCATGAAAGAACAGCAATAAGTATTCCAAGAACAATTAATATTGTGCGCTTTAATGTTAGAACTTCACGTAGTTTTGATGTAGAAAGACTGGAGAAGAACGGCAAAGTTCCATCCCCAAGAGTAACTAGTGTTAAAGGAGAGTATGTTTTTTTGTCTTAGAAGTATCTAATTTAGGAAAGGACTTAAAAAGATTGTGAATCCATGATACATGTTGTTTGCTTTTGTAGAGGTGGATCACCTTGAAGGTTGTCGTAAAGCTCGGCGGATCCATACTTCAGAATGAGAAGGGCGAGATTGATTTAGATTTGATAAGGAGATACGCTGAAATCATTAAGCAGGCGAGAAAGGAGGGTATTATGGTTGTGGCGGTAGTCGTGGGGGGAGGAACTATTTCTAGACGCTTTATAAGCTACGCGCGTAGTCTTAATGCTTCTGAGGGCTTGTGTGACGTTGTGGGGATACAAGCAACGAGGTTGAACGGCTACCTGTTTATTGCCGCGATGGGTGATGATGCATACCCTGTCATTCCTCAAACTTTGGATGAGGTTGCTCAAGCGCATGCTACAGGCAAGATCGTCATTGTTGGAGGGCTCCAACCGGGGCAGTCAACAAGCGCTGTTGCAGCGCTTGTGGCTGAAAGATTGAAAGCGGATCTGCTTCTAAATGCAACAGACGTTGATGGCGTTTTCACATCTGATCCAAAAAGGGATCCTAATGCAAAAATCATTCCAGAGCTGAGCGTTAGGTCATTTCGCGATGTTATCTTGTCTAAGTCCCATGTTGCTGGAGGGTATGAGCTTTTCGATATGGTTGCATTAAAAGTTGTTGAGCGGGCAAAAATAAAACTGGTAATTTTAAACGGTAAGCAACCGGAGAACATCCTTCATGTATTTAAAGGTAAAAAAGTAGGAACGCATATTACTCCCACTTAGATTTAGGAGAGAGTGAATTTAGTATGTTCGAAAGAATTTTTGGTGGGCGGGCACAAACGAAGATTTTAGAGTTCTTGCTCGAAAATAGAAATACACTCTTCAACTTATCAGAAATAGCCGAGAAAGTTGGTGTGTCCCCTAGTACTGTAAGTAGAGTTATAGAAAAACTTGTTGAGGAGGAAATAGTGGTAGAGGTAGGTAAGTGGAGGCAAATGAAAGTCGTTAAACTAAACGAAGAGAACCAGAAAGCGAGATTATTACTCAAATTTCTAGAAGAAATTAAAAAAATTTAGCACTAAAAACCAAACCTTCTCCCCTAATAAGAAAAGACAGAACATATATAGTGCGGGGGGTGGGATTTGCCCCCGTAACACCGGATTGAACCCACGAACGCTTACGTCCACATAGGGTCTACGCGACCGGATTTCTTATGGAAGCTGATCTTGAGTCCGGCTTGCACGTTACAAGTGTCCGGCGCCGTTGACCTGCTTGGCTACCCCCGCACATTTCCTGAAAAAATGAGGAGAAAAAACTCCTAAAAAATTTTCCTTCCTCTTTAAGGTGCTGTTCTAATTTTGAGGAATCAGTTCTCAAAATTCTCTTTTTTTAAGAACGGAGAGTATAAGGTATTTAGTTACTAGTTTTATCCATCGGACGGTATCTTCAAAGCCCCTTATTTTTGATTTTTCCTCTCCGTAGAGAGTTTTTATTTGTGCCTCGCCTATCTTGAATCTCTTTCGTTTAGCGTTAATTAGTATTTCGGTTTCAGCTGCGAAACGATTGTCTAAGAATTCAACAGATTCTATTACTTTTCTTTTAAAGGCGCGGTAACCGCTTTGGCTGTCCGTTACAGGTATCTTGAAGAAGAGATTCAAGATCCTTGACGTAATAGTATTGCTAAGTATTCTTGGAGCGGGCATATTATTTATTTGGCCTAAAAATCTTGAGCCGACTACTATGTCGAAATTTCCATTTTTAAGCGCGGTTAATAATCTTGGAATCTCGTCGGGATCATGTTGCCCATCAGCGTCAAGCGAAACAATTATGTCAGCGCCGCGTTTAAGCGCCATTTTAAAGCCAGTTTTAAGGGCGGCACCTTTCCCCAAATTTCGTGGGTGCCGTATAACTATTGCTCCTGCCTTCAATGCTTCTTTGCTCGTATTATCCGTGCTTCCATCGTCGACGACCACAACTTCATCGACATACTTCAGGGCGCCCTTAACAACGCTCGCTACTGTTCGTTCCTCGTTAAAGGCAGGAGAGACGCATATAATCTTCATAAATAATCCCCTCTTATAGCGCTTTTCTAGAACTGTTACTTTGAAACCTAGCTTTCTTTTCAAAAAATAAGGTTTTTCGTTGATTTGAAAAACCCTATTTTAAACTTTCCTTAATATAATGAGTAAATGTTCTCGACTATGTTTGAAGATAAACTAAAAATTCGTCAAAAATCGATTTTAATGGATAATATTCAGAAAAACTTTTATCTCGCCAAAAACGATTTCATTGCAACACTAAGTCCAATGAAGGTATTTCTGATTTTAGGTATCCAAGGAGGGAAAAAATTGTTCGGGCTTAATGGGTTTTACTGGACAAATTTGGGAGAAATTCTTAATGTTGTTCTCGGATTGCTCGTGGTAGGTGGTTTAGGCTTAGCATCTGTGAAGGCAAAGGCCGTTGACCTGTCAGGTCTTCTTGCGGGCCTAGTCGTTGGTTTATCTATTTGGTTCTTTACAAGCTGGACGTGGTTTGTCATTATAATGACGTTTCACATCGCTGCAGCAGCTTTCACAAAGTATAAGTACAATAGAAAGAGGCTTCTTGAAGCCGCTCAGGAAAAGGGGGGAGCGCGAGCATGGACTAACGTCTTCGCTAATGGAGGTGTAGCAACTTTCCTCGCTGCAATGGAAGGACTGCTTCTGATGGCGTTCCCACTTGGCAACTTTGACATCTTTCTAGCTGGTTTCATAGGCACGGTAGCTACAGCTACAGCCGATACTCTCGCAACGGAAATAGGATTGCTTTACCCAAGAGAACCACGCTTAATAACTAATCCCTTAAAAAAGGTTCCCCCAGGAACATCTGGTGGAATAACACCCCTAGGGGAACTAGCCATCCTCATGAGCGGACTTATAATAGGAGGAATTGCGGCAATGTTCTACCAGTTTAACGTGATAAACGTCGCTGGTGGATTAAATGGTATCCTAGTTAAAGTGCTTGAATATTTGGGAATTGAAGCACCTGTCTGGGTAAAGCTGGTCGCAATTAGTGTTTTGGCAGGGTTCATAGGGAGCACCACTGACAGCTTAATAGGAGCAACTTTACAATCGTTGTTTAAATGTAATATATGTGGAAAAATAACGGAGAAGCAGATACACTGTGGTCAGGCAACGACGTACGTAAAAGGATACCTAGTAATAGACAACAACATAGTAAATTTAGTTTCAACAGTTGTAGGAGCACTAGCTGGTTTCCTGCTATACCTTCTGTTCTTTTAAAGGCAATTTTTACTGGGAGCAGATATCTACAAATGTGCTGTATGCGTCAACAGGCTCTGAAATTTTAGATATCTTAACTTCTTCTCTTCTTTTGCATGAACCACAACTAACAATTGCTATGTTCTCATCCTTTCTCATTTCAACAGTAACGGTATTTTCTCCACATATAGGACACTGGAATACGTTTGGGATGGTTCTTCTTGGCCGTTTTACAATTTTCCTGCTTTTCCTGCGACCCAAAGTTTAAACACCTCCATTATTACAATAAAGTCATAGAGAATCAATCATTACCCGGGAATTAACTGAAGATCTCAGAGATATAGATGATACATAAGATTATTTAAATATGGCTAGTAAACCTAGACTTGATCAAGTATTTAAAGAAATAAGGGAAGAAAATAAAATTAGACTGAGCGGGGGTAGCCAAGCGGACGTGAAACGTAAAACGGCGCTGGTCGGGTTCAAACTGGAGCCCGAGCGGAAGCCTTGAGAGCCAGTTCCCCTTTAAGGGGGAGCGCGGGTTCGAATCCCGCCCCCCGCGTCAATTACATAAGAATAAAAGAATTTTGAAGAAACAATCGAGTTTTACCTCTTTAGACGTCGAACAATTTTTTATCCTTTTTAAGTAAGGTTTGCTGTTGCTCTCAAGATGATTGATATTAAGGTTATTGCAGCATTTGATAAAATAGGAACTGTTGTTGCCGTATTTTGGCTAACAATGGTTATTGCAAGAGGTAGTGTTGCTGTGAAGGTTAAAGATAAAGGAGTGAGAATTATCCAACTAAAGGAGAAGGAAGCTATGATGGATAGAAGTAGCCAAAACACTATGAGTAAAGTAGCCGCGCGACTTGCAGAAGACACGACAGGTAATGACTGTAAAGCTATAGGAGTATGAACAAGAAGAGAGAAAATAGTTATTAGTAGAGAGCTGGTTGATTTCCAAGTAAGGCGATTCATACAATCACCCTTTTGTAATTTTTCACGAAAATATAAAAGGGGCAATAATGAGGAGTCTTCTTGAAAGAAACATACATATTACCGATAAGGGTGCCTCACAGCTTCTTAGGCAATGTGGTTAAACTGGTTCATGATTTGCCACGAATTTTCCCTTGGCTAAGTTTTACAATAGTAGTTGAGGAGCTTTCCATAGATTTTGCGTACAATCATCAGAGGGGGCAGTATAACGCGGAGTACATTCTTAACGAGTTGAAGAAAATAAGGGGATTTCGCGTAGTTGGAGTAACACTGGTAGATTTATATATGCCAGGTTTAAACTTTGTTTTCGGAGCAGCTGAGCTTGGTGGCACTGCAGCGTTGATTTCGATGAACAGGCTCAGACCAGAGTTCTATGGAGAGCCGCATGATGAAAAAAAGTTCTCTGAAAGGATAATAAAAGAAGCCGTCCACGAAATGGGTCACACCTTTTCCTTGAAACATTGTCCGAGAAATTATTGTGTAATGCATTTTTCTAATACGATATATGAGACGGATGCTAAGAGAGAGAAATTTTGCCGCTTTTGCAAAAGAGAATTAGAAGAAAAAATAGAGAGGATATTATGAACATTTTATGAAAGGCCTTTGATGAAAAGCTGTGAAGCAGGATCTGATAAAAGGTAGAAAAATAAATAAACCTCTTTGAGTTTTTCTAAGGTAGCGAGTTAAAAGCTTATTGAGCAAACACTAATTAAGCAGGGAGGGATCAGGATATGTTTGCTGCGCCAGGATTGGGCTATGACCGTGCTATTACCATATTTTCTCCCGATGGAAGACTTTTTCAGGTCGAATATGCTATTGAGGCGGTCCGAAGAGGAACTACGGCAATAGGAGTCAGATGTAAAGATGGGGTGGTATTAGCTGTTGAAAAAAGAATTTTATCGCTTCAAGACCCTGAAAGTGTGGAGAAAATTTTCGTAATAGATGAACACATAGGTGCTGCAATAGCGGGTTTAACTGCAGATGCACGTGTCCTTGTAGATCAGGCACGTGTTCAGGCTCAAGTTAATAGGTTAAGTTACGATGAACCGATCAGCGTTGAAAGTTTGACGAAGTATATTGGGGATTTAAAGCAAGTTTACACGCAACACGCAGGTGTTAGACCATTTGGCGTCTCTTTTCTCATCGCGGGAGTCGATGATGCAGGACCTAAGCTTTTTATGACTGATCCGTCGGGAACTTACTGGGGGTATTGGGCCACAGCGATAGGTGCTGGCTCACAGAAGGCAAAAGAGATACTTGAAAAGGAATATAAGAGAGATTTAAACTTGGAAGATGGAATCAAGCTGTCCTTAACGGCTTTGAAAGCCGTTCTTGAGGGGGAGTTCGACGCCTCAAGAGTAGAGATCGCGGTAGTTGATGTACAAACGAGAAAATTCCGTAAATTATCAGCGGAAGAAGTGCAGAAGCATATCGAAAAGCTGGGTTAAAGGCGAGGAAAGATGTTTTATGACGCAGATTAGAGGGGAAAAAAGGGTAGAATTCGGAGAAAATATATCGATCGCCAGATACGAAAAAGAGGGAAAAAGCTTTGAGATAATAGTTGATGTCAGGAAAGCTTGGGAGTACAAAACAGGAAAAAACGTAGATCTCGCCGACGTAGTTCAAACATTCGTGATATACGAAAACGCACGTAAAGGAGAGAAGGCAGCTGAAGAGGACGTAGAAAAAGTCTTCGGCACAAAAGATGTTTTTGAAGTCGCGAAGATTATCTTAAGGAAAGGCATGTTACAGCTGACCCAAGAGCAACGTCGTGAATTCTTAGAGCAAAAGAAAAAGAAAATAGTAGCAATCTTAGCTAGAACATGTGTAAATCCTCAAACTGGGCTTCCTCACCCACCTGCACGGATCGAGAACGCGATGGAGGAAGCAAAGGTACAAATAGATATTTGGAAGAGTGCAGAAGAACAGGTTAAAGATATTCTCAAAGAAATACAGAAAGTGATCCCCATAAAAATGGAGACACTTAGAGCAGCCGTTAAATTTCCGCCAGAATATGCGGGGAAAGGATATAGCATCCTAGGAAAGCTCGGGAACATAGTTAAGGATGAGTGGCAACCTGATGGCTCTTGGATAGCTCTTGTAGAAATTCCGGGAGGATTAAAGGGACAATTAATAAGCGCAGTTAACACGGCGACTAAAGGTAAAGCGGAAATCAAATTCCTTTAAATAACTTATTAAGTTTCTTTAGTGAAGGAGGAAAGGGTGTTGGTTGTTCACGTTAAGAAGAGGCAAATTGTACTTCCGGGTGAAGTACTGGCTGAAGGAGGCAAGTTCAAGTCTGGCGAGGGAACGTTCAGGGAAGGAGAGAAGGTTCTGGCAGCAGTAATTGGACTGGCTGAAATAAAAGAGAACAATATAGTAGTTGTCGTCCCCCTTGAAGGTATTTACATACCTAGACCAGGCGACACTGTTATAGGCAAAATAGTTAATGTTAAGTTAAGTTCGTGGGATGTCGACATACTCGCTCCTTACCTAGCCACTCTTAACCTTATGAACGTTCCAGGAAAACCAGTTGACCCTATTAAAACAGATCTGCGACAGATATTTGATATTGGGGATTTAATAGTTGCAAAGGTTTTGGCGTTTGATAGAACCCAGCCTCCAGTACTTACCATGAAAGAAAAGGACCTCAGAAAGCTTGAGGGAGGAAGACTAGTGAAGATGGCGTCTACGAAAATACCGAGACTTATTGGACGGAGAGGATCAATGATAAACATGATAAAAAAGGAAACGAAATGTCAAATTATAATAGGACAGAATGGTTTAGTTTGGGTGTCTGGCAGTAGCCTGGAAAGTGAGGAACTTGTTGTGAAGGCAATAAGGCAGATTGAGAGGGAGGCACATACATCGGGACTTACCGATAGAATACGGGAATTAATTTCCCAGAGAACCTGAAAGTTAATGGAGGAAAGGAAGATGGATTTGAGCAGTAAATATTCTCAAGGAGATCTTTTAAGAGACGGAGTTAGAATAGATGGCAGAGGTGTACGCGAACTTAGGCCGATAAAGCTTGAAGTAGGTGTGCTTTCGAGGGCTGATGGATCAGCTTATATAGAGCAGGGAAACAACAAAATTCTTGTGGCAGTTTATGGTCCAAGAGAACTGCATCCAAAGCACTTAGCCAGGCCAGATACGGCAATTTTGCAATGCTTCTATAGGATGGCTACTTTTTCCGTGGAGGAAAGAAAAAACCCCGCTCCTTCAAGGAGAGAACTGGAATTATCAAAGGTTATCAAAGGGGCTTTAGCACCTGCAATATTCCTTAGGAACTTCCCAAGGTCAACAATAGATGTTTATATTCAAGTGCTTCAAGCTGATGGAGGCACTAGGTGCGCGAGCATAACGGCGGCATCTCTGGCTCTTGCAGATGCAGGCGTGCCCATGCGTGATCTTGTTACTGCCTGTGCTGTAGGTAAAGTCAATGGACAACTAGTTTTAGACCCTAATGACATTGAAGATAAACTGGGAGAGGCGGATATGCCAGTGGCAATTATGCCTAGAAAAAGGTTTATTACGCTTCTGCAGATGGATGGTCGCATGAATAAGGAAGAATTTATTGAGGCATATAAAATGGCGATAGAGGGGTGCATGGAGATATACAAACTTCAAAGGCAGGCACTGATGGAACGGTATATGGCAGTAAGAAAAGAGTTTGAAGAAGAAGGAGGCGGTGAAGATGCATGACGTCCTTTCGGAAGTTGAGAAGAGATTCATTATTACCCTAGCGAACAAGGGGCAGAGGGCGGATGGAAGAGAACTGAGAGAGATGAGGCCAATAAACATAGAGACGGGACTCATTAAGAAAGCAGAAGGATCTGCTAAAGTATCCTTGGGGGAAACAAAAGTAATTGCAGGAATCAAGGCAGAGATAGGAGCTCCATTCCCAGATGAGCCAAATAGGGGAGTTATCACTTGTAACGCAGAACTTATTCCTCTAGCGTCCCCATTTTTCGAAGCGGGCCCTCCGCAGGAAGACGCTATAGAGTTAGCCCGAGTAGTTGATAGAGGTATAAGAGAGGCCGAAATGGTGGATATGGAAAAACTATGCATTATTCCAGGAGAGAAAGTTTGGATTTTATTCGTAGACCTTTACGTTCTTGATGATAATGGAAACCTTTTTGACGCATCATCATATGCAGCGGTTTCAGCTCTCCTTTCAACAATGATACCTAAAGTGGAAGTGAAAAATGGTGAGGTAAAGCTCTTGGACGAGAAAGAGCCATTACCAATAAGGGACTTACCAGTCTCACTTACATTCGGCAAAGTTGGAGAACACATTTTCCTCGACCCAATGTTGGATGAGGAGAGAGTGATAGATTGCCGGCTTACCATAGTGACGGATAAGGAAGGCAGGATAACCGCGGTTCAGAAGAGCGAGGATGGAGCCCTGAGCGAGAAAGATATTAATGAAGCAATAGAGATAGCAATTGAAAAGGGAAGAGAAATCCGTGAAAAATATTTCATGCCGTTGCTAAAAAGTAGAGAGGGAGCTGAGTAACGATGGTTAGAACTAAGAAAGTAGGATCGACGGGAAGATTTGGAGCCAGATATGGTTTACGTGTAAGAGATAGGGTAAGAAAAGTAGAGGTTCAAATGAAGCAGAAGCATAAATGTCCCAGTTGCAACACGAAAGCAGTTAAGCGAATTTCCACGGGAATATGGTCCTGCAGAAAATGCGGTTATACTTTTGCTGGTGGAGCGTATCTTCCTGTGACTGAAGCAGGAAAAGGGAAGGAAAGAATAATAGAGGGACTAAAAGAGTAATGATCCTGATAACTACATCTAGGAGGCCGGCGAGGCGAGTAAGAAGTTTCTGTAAAGATCTTGCACGTGTTATTCCTAGAGCAGTCAAAATAAACAGAGGAAAGAAAAGCTTATATGAAGTGTTGACTGAAGCAGCCCAGAGAAACCTTCCCTATGTTCTTATAGTTGAAACTTGGAAGGGGAACCCTGGGGATATGTTTTTTTACCGTGCAGATGTAGCAGGTGCGAAAGAGCCATTAGCAGTCCTTAGGGTGAAGAGTGTAAAGCTCCAAAGGGAAATTAATAGGGAGACAAAAATAGGGGAGGTTAAGGGTATAGTTATACAAAGTCAAGGGCAAACTGAACTGGCGAAGTTCTTATCTAAAGTTTTTGAGGGGGGCGATGAAGAGGAGAAAAAATTGGTTTTGAGCATAGAAAGTTCAGGTGAAAAAGAATTTATAATAAATTTTAAAATAAGAGAGAAAGAGATAGGCCCACGGATAAAGTTTAAAGTACTTAGGTTGGGTTTGGTTTGAATGTTAAGAAGGTTAGGGCGATAGTCGAATTAGGGATTGAACACTCGGAAACGATTTTTAGAGCTATTCTTCCAGAGACAAAGGAGAGGACAAGCGAGAGGTACACGGGAAAATTAAAAAAGGAGAATGGTAAATTAACATTCGAGTTTGAAGCGAACGATATTGTCGCTTTTAGAGCGGCACTTAACGCCTACCTAAGGTGGGTAAAGACCATATATGACATATGTGAGCTTGTTAAAGGAGGGACTTAAAATAGCGTCGAGCGAAATTCCTCCTCAAATTCAACAACAAATAATTAGGATGCAACAACTTCAGCAGAGTTTAGAGTTGCTAGTATCTCAACGTACACAACTTGAAATTCAACTAAGGGAGACGGAGGCGGCACTTAAAGAGTTAGAAGACGTGAAGGCAGAAGATGTTGTCTACAAGATAGTTGGGCCTCTCTTAGTGAAGGCAGACCCAAACAAGGTTAAAGAGGAGCTAGAAGATTTAAAGGTGAGTGTTGACACTAGAATAAAGACCCTTAAAAGGCAGGAAGAACGGACGAGGCAACAACTGGAAGAGATGCGAGAGAAGATTCAAGCAGCTCTTCAAGGGGGGGTTTCCCCAGCTGGATAAAGAAAGCATAACGATATTTTTAAGGGAGGAAGATTTAGAGGAAACGTGCGCCCTAGCAGAGCAGGCGGCACGAAAATACATTTTTTCTCGTTGTAGAAAAAAGGATGTGCGGAGACTAAACATAGTGGTTTCTTCGACTTTGGAAGAAGAAGTTGTTTTTAGCGTGGAAGTTGACTTGGAAGTATCAAGTCTGGCTAAAGTAGACGTTGATGAGTTAGTCGAAAAAGCGATAGAAGTAGCTATGGAGAAAATAGAGGAAAGGTTGAGAAAAAATGCAAGAAGAACTGAAAAAACTGCGGAAGTTTCTCGGGAGAAAGAGAGTGAAGGTAGCAGTAATTTGTCATCAGAACGCAGATCCTGACGCTTTATGTAGTGCATATGCCTTAGAACATTTAGCATGGGCAATGGGATGTGAGGTGGAGTTTTCAACACTAAGCGATGCTGTTAATAATATAACTGAGAACGTTGCGAAAGAATTGGAGATAGATTACTCAACAGACAATGATATAGAGACGTTCGACAAATTTATCATTGTAGATGCTGGAGCCCCTGAACAATTAGGAAAATTTCGTGATGCGCCTTTTAAAAAGCCAACAATGGTGATAGACCACCACGTGTTAAATCAAAGGGATATTTTCAGTGCATTTATAGTGGATTATGAAGCCACTGCCACAGCCGAAATAATCACTAGACTATTTGAGGTGGCGAAGGTTCGTCTTTCCAAGAAAGTTTCCACCGCATTGCTTGTTGGGATACTTTATGACAGCAGGAATTTTTACATAGCAACGCCAAAGACATTGAGAGCGGCTGCTTTTCTGATCGAGAATAACGCAGATTACACTACTGCACAAGAGGTCTTAAAAGGCTCTATGGACAGAGCGGAACGGATAGCACGCTTAAAGGCAGCTAAGAGGATGGATATTATTGATGTTGGTGGATGGATTATTGCTTTCACGCAAGTCGGCTCTTACGAGGCGAGCGCAAGCAGAGGACTGATAGAGCTTGGAGCTGATGTAGCAATAGTTGGTTCAGAGAGAAAAGAAGAGGTTAGAGTAAGCGGGAGGGCGACGAGGAAGTTTTACGAAAAAACGGGTATTCATCTTGGAGAAGTAATGAAGGAAGTGGAAAGCAAGGTTAGAGGGAAGGGAGGCGGACACTCACTGGCAGCAGGATTCAGCGGGGAATATACACTTGACGCGGTTTTCAAAAATGTTCAGGATATATTAAAGAAGAAAATAAGAGAAAGGAGCGCAGAGGGATTAAATGATCATCACTAGGGAGTTAACTTTCACATATATTTACGCAAGTCAACCAGCAATAAGGAACGTTAACCTTGAGATAGAAGATGGAGAGTTTGTCTTATGTTTGGGAGCTACCGGGTCTGGTAAAACGACGCTCTGTAGATGCTTTAACGGACTTATACCGCACTTTCACAAAGGAAAGCTAGAAGGGTGCGTTAAGGTTAATGGGCTGGATACACGTTTTCACCCGGTTTACAGGTTGGCGTTGAATGTTGGACTGGTATTTCAGAACCCGGAAGAACAATTGGTAGCATTAACTGTTGAAAAAGAGCTGGCTTTTGGACCGGAGAACTTGGCAATGGAGAGAAATGAAATAATAAGGAGAATAAAGGAAGTAAGCGACATCTTAGGCATAGGACACTTAGCGGGTAGAAGAACATTCTTTCTTTCGGGAGGGGAGCAACAAAAAGTGGCTATAGGATCTATTTTAGCATTAGATCCAAGTATTCTGGTTTTAGACGAGCCGACGGCAAATTTAGATCCTCATAGCGCTGAAAAGCTAGTTGAGATTGTTAAGAAGCTTAATAAGGATGGCGTAACAGTCATAGTGACAGAGCATAGGGTGGACTTGTTCGCCAAGCATGCTACTAGAGCTATTTTGATGGAAAAAGGGCATATATTGATGGATGGAAAGCCGCGAGACGTTTTACCGTCAGAGGAAGCAAGAAGGATCGGGGTAACCGTCAAACTTATTGAACTTTACAGGAAACTTAGTGAGGCAGGGCTGAGTCTACCGTATCCTCCCCTCTCAGTAGACGAAGCATGCAAACTTTTAGAGGAGGCCCTCAAATGATTAGATTAGAAGACGTGTGGCACAGCTATGACGGAATAACCTACGTTTTGAGGGGGGTTAGCTTAGAAGTGGGAGCAGGGGAGCTAGTGTGCATTATGGGATCCAATGGCTCGGGTAAGACGACTCTTGTTAGAATAATGGGCGGATTATTAAAACCGACAAAAGGTAAAGCGGTTATAGATAACGTTGATGCATATCAGTATGTTAAGGAAGGGGGATCCCCAAAGGTCGGAGTGGTTTTCCATAACCCAAACCATCAAATCTTTTCTGAAACCGTGGAGAAGGAGATAATCTTCTCTCTTAAAGCGGTAGGAGTTGGATTAAGGGAAGCAGAGAAACGAATGAAGGAGACTCTACGTAGGCTTGGCATAGAGGATCTTAGAATTAGGAACCCCCTAACGCTAAGTGAGGGAGAAAAAAGGCTTGTTACTTTAGCAACTATGATGGCCATAAATCCAGAGATAATTATAATGGACGAGCCAACAGCAGGTCAAGACTGGTTAAATAAGCGAGTTATAAACGAGGTTATAAAAGAGATGATTTCCGTAGGAAGAAGCATAATTATAGTTACGCATGATGTGGAGTTCTGTGCAGAGCTTGATGCGCGAGTAATTATCCTGCATGATGGCAGGATAATTATTGATGGAGAAGCTGGAAAAGTGTTAAGTAACTTTGAGGTATTAGAAAAAGCCGGCTTAAGACCTCCAATAGTGGCAGAACTAATAAGCAGACTTATGGTCAAAGGAACAAAGTGGGAATATTTGCCAGTCAAGGTTGATGATGCGGTATCGCTAATTCTTGGAAAAGGTGTAAAACTTGCTGAGAATGTTTGATTACAACCTGAAGGTTAGTGTGGTACATAGCTTCGACCCGAGAACGAAAATTTATCTTTCCGGAGCCTTCGTCGTCATAACATTGTTAATAGATAATCCAACTTTACTATCGGTTGTTTGCATCTTTTTACTGTTCTTCATGTGGGGTGCCTGCATTTTAAGCGATGTTTTTAGGGCATTTAGAGGTTTTATTTACTTCATAATACTAATATTCCTCGTTGACGCCGTGCTTTTTTCGTTAAAGTTCGCTTTAACTATGATTATTAAGTTCATTGGTATAATCTTTTCATTCCTGCTTCTTCTCATGACGACCTCACCAGATGAACTTCTTCAAGTAATGGAACGTCTGCGGTTGCCCATGGAAACAGTTATGGCTTTTTCAATAGCATTACGTTATACGCCCACAATGATCAGAGAAGCAGAATTAATCTTTGACGCACAAAGGTCCAGAGGAATTAGTTTTCAAGGGAAAGGTATTATCGGAAAACTTAAGGGGTACATATACCTCTTGGTTCCCCTGATTGCCATATCTACAAGGAAAGCAATGAGCATGGCGGAGAGCATGGAGGCACGCGGATTCGGCGCAAAAAACAAGAGGACGAGTTTAAATGAACTTAAAATGAAAAAAAGAGATTATACGATAATCATAACGACAACCTTGATGCTGGCCGTGATACTCCTTTTTGAGTTCTACCTTGGTTTACCTCCATGGGCTACGTTAAACTTCAATTGAGTAAAATTTTCTAAAGGGAACAATGCCTGAGTAGTTTAAGTGTAAATCAGCTTTATTGTTTTAGTTTTTCTGTCAGCCCATGTAGCTCGTTTCTCCTTAACCAAGGTTCTGAGGAGAAACTCAAGTTCTTCTCGAGGAATGGTGCTGAATGCTTCTTTAACATTAACGAGATCCATTAAGCTTACGTACTCAAGTCCCCGATTAACAGCCCATGTCCATATTATTTCCTTCCATTCCTCAAGAGATTTCCAGTAAATCCTGATAAGAGTTTTCTTCTTATCCCACCATTTACACCAGCCTTTAAGACACATGTAGTCAAGTACGTCTGCTAAGTCATCAATAGAAAGTTTTTTGAAAAGGTCTCTTAAGTGCATTTCATTTATTCCTATGAGATGAATTAATAGTGCCTCAGCCCATTCGAGAACGTACTTAGACCACTCTTCTCTCCAAGAGTTAATGAAGCGTTCCTCTTTTGGCCTAGTGAACATCCAAGGACTTCTAATGCTCCATTCGGGAGTAGGCGGAGAACGAGGAGCCATTATAGTTTTCGCAGGCGCTCCTAGAAGCAAAGCCTCGGCTTCAGAAATTCTTTGCATGACATGTTCAAGCTCGTCAACTTCCATCGTAGCTTTTTCGGTAGGAACCTCCTCTTCTTTCTCTTCGACATCCTTTTCCTGCTTCCCTTCTTTCTCCTTTGTTTTTTCCATGAAGCCACCTTCAGATAGTTTAGTCGACGGCAAACTCCTTAGCCCATTCCTTGAATTTCGTTAATTCAGAAGGAGAAACGGATGGTTTAACCACTCTTAATGCTTCAAGGAAGTCATCTCGCGTCACTGGACGGATTTTCACGTCACTCTTAGTTAACATTCCAGTTTCATCTAGCTCCCTTACGGGTGCCATTAAGGCTTCCCGGCAAAGTATCGCTATGTCTGCTCCAGAGAAGCCTTCTGTCAACTTTGCCAACTCATCGAAGTTTACATCATTAGATAATTCAACGCCTTTCGTGTGAATTCTAAAGACCTCGCGCCGTGCATCGAACTCAGGTAACCCGATATATATTCGTTTTTCGAAGCGTCTACGTACTGCAGGGTCAAGCTCCCAAGGCACATTGGTGGCTCCTAAAACAACAATTCTATCTCTATCGGAAGAAGTAACGCCGTCGATTTCTTGCATAAACTGAGTTTTAAGCCTCCTTTCTCCGCCCACTTCCTCCCGATCCCTAGTAGTTGCTATGCTATCGACTTCATCAATGAAAATTATCGCTGGCTGCTTACTCCTTGCCGCCCTGAAAAGCTCTCTAACTAGTTTTTCAGACTCGCCAAGCCACTTGCTCACCAGCGTTGCAGCAGACACGTTAAAGAAGTAGGCGTTAACCTCCGATGCCACAGCCTTCGCTAAAAGAGTTTTTCCACAACCAGGGGGTCCAAAGAGCAAAATTCCCTTCCAGGGTTTTCGAGCACCCTTGAAGATGTCCGGCCTTAGCATAGGGAGAATTATAGCTTCACGAAGAGCTCTCTTAGCCGCTTCAAGATTAGCTACATCGTCCCACTTAACAGAAGGCTTCTCAACAAGTATAGTTTCAGCGATCGCATCAGCTAGTTCACCACTTTCCTCTTTTCCTCCCTTCCCTTCTCGACCATCAACAGGTGAGGAAGAAACATGAGGCTTTGCGAGGGCGGCTTTAATCTGCTTACACCGGTTAATATATTTCTGCGCTCTTTCAAAGTAAACTTCTCTAAGCTGGGGGTTCTTCGTCAGCTGTATACACTTATAGAGGATTTCTGCTGCTTGCAGGTACTGCTGATAAGCCTGTTTATAATTACCTCTTCTGTCATTCTTGGTGGCTTCTTCCGCTATTTCCGTAGCAATTCTAAATAACCTCTCAGCCATTCATCAACACATCCCTCAAACAGCTGACGGAAACATCCCCTTTCAACATTTTTATACCACAAGCAAGATATATTTACTTTTGTTGATGCAATGAAAAGAGGCCAACAAAGTCGACAAAGTATATATTTAATCTTAATTGAGCTACCGCTTAGCTTTTTTTAGATGAAGCCAAACGTAGTATACTCGTTGCAGAACGGTAAAGTGTGATAACAACGCAACGATGATTATTGCGATTTCAATAACATAGTAAGACGCGAAAGCGTTAAAACGAAGCAATCCCTGCAGAAAGACGGCGACGCCGAGTATTAGTAGTCTTTCAGGTCGTTCAGCCAAACCAACGCCCACTCCGGATAGACCTGCAACTTCCCCCCTAGCTCTCGCGTAACTTACAAGTAAAGAGCCTGAGAGAGCTAGGAGGCCCCACAAAACAGAGCAGTAATTCATGTAGATTAATGCAGCTAGGAAAACCACTTCAGAATACCTGTCTAAGACCGAGTCTAAAAAACCACCGAAGGTAGTCATCATGCTTCCCATTCTTGCAACAAGCCCATCGAGAAGGTCGCAGAGGCCTGAGGAAAGCAATAATATACTCGCGATAATTAGACGACTAGCCTCATCGATGTAGAAGAGCATATCTAAACGTCCTCCCACAATGAAGAAGGCTGAAATAACCGAGAGGATGAAACCCAGAACTGTGATTGTGTTTGGAGTAACCCCCAGCCGAATCAAGGAAAACGCCACAGGGTTAAAGAAGGATGTTAGAAGTTCCTTAAGTCGCCCCAACATTTAACGATCCTCCATCTGGAACCCTAAATGAGAGAGAGAAAGATGCTGAAATTTAAAATGGTTCCGGTTATTCTATAGCTTCTTGGAGCCGATTCATGACCCACTCTCTTTCTAGGAGCATTAGGAAGGGTGCAAGCCGTGGACCTTGTTCCTTGCCAAGAAGAACTAAGTAGATAGTTTTAAAGAATGTGCGAGAGCCTAACCCGCTTTCTTCCTTAGCTATTCGGTAAAGTTCCTGTTCCAGTTTCTCTTCGGTAAATTGTTTAGATGAAAGTAAGTGGGAGAGGGTTTTCAGTGCAGTTTTTTGTTCTTCTGAAAGAGATTCCTTAATTTCATGGGGCAACGGGTCAATTATCTGGATTTTCAAGTTTTCTGGTGCATGTCTTGCAACCCAGTTCTTCGCCCGTCTAAGGCGGCTTTCAATACGCTTAATGTCTAAATCGCTAAGCTGATCCTTTTTAATCAAGCCGGTAGCCTTAAGACGTTTAATAGCCCTTTGGAGAAGGGAGTCTTCAGGCAGTACTTGGACGAGGGTTACAGCATGTCCGTACTTCAATTGAACAGGCATCTCTTCTGAGGGAGGTTTTAATTGGGATAATTCGTAACTTCTTATTATCTCGAATTTTTCCTTTTCCTGTTCCACTTCTTCAACCCCATAAAAAACACGTTCGGCATGGTCATAGATGTCGGAGTAGTCCGGAACTTTTGTTGGGTCTACAACCATTCTCCTAATAGGTTTATTTTTCAAGCAAAGATATCTGAAGACTTCAGGCTCAGCTATCAGAACCCAGTCTTCAGGCGTAATTCCCATAAAGTCACTGGAACCCATATCACCTATTTCCTTTCCACCATAAGCTAAGGCGACCCACTCGTAAGGTACACCATAGGGAGGCCTTTTCCCGAAAAACTTCTGGACTATTTCAGCGCAGCTGTCCCTTGATCCGCCTGGAGTTGCATGATCTTTCCCATAGGGTTCAAAGTTGACTTCTAAAGCCACCCATATGGCGGCCCACTCCACTCTCCAGTTAAGCTTTCCATCTTCTATTTTAGACCAACCACGTTCTCCACAACTACTACATTCATACTCAACAGTATAAGAGGAAAGGTCAAATCCCAAAATCCTGTGATCGCCTATTACCTTGCAGTTGTTGCACCGCGGTTCGAATGGAATCCAGCCATCAGGGTACGGTTTTCGTCCTCTGTATTTATTGATCAATTCTCTAATTTCATCTGGCCTCAGAAAGACTTCTTTAACCAGCGACTTCATTTCGTCTCTTTTATAAAGCTCTGTTGTTGATATAACGTTTACATCAACGGCGAAATCATCAAGATACTTGCCGAATGGCTCCCAGAAGTGTTCAACCCAGCTTTCGTGACAACCTTGAGGGTCAGGAACATCTACTAGGCGTCGCCCGATCAGCGACTTTGCAAACTCCCTATCTGAAAATGTTTCAATCTGAGATTCCTTACCTTTCCATTGATCTTGAGTGTATAAGACGAGGAGATGTTTTACTTCACAATTCTTACGCTTTAACTCTTCCTTAACGGTGTTAGTAAAAATTACCTCACCTCTTAATCGGCCTATGTGTTGTAATCCTGAAACTGAGAGGCCGCAATTACAAATGTAGCGCTCAAGATTCCCCCAATAGGCAAGCAACGCATCCACCGTCTCATCGATCCAATGCCGGAAGGATTCCTTACTCAAACTTACCACCCCAAACTTGAAAGGGAGAAGTTGTTTTAGCAGCAAGTGAAATGTGAAAGACGCAAGGATAAGTGAACATGTTAATTTAATAAAGACTTCCTTTGGTGCTCATGACGAGGAAGATTGAAAGGTGCGCCTCGAAATGAACATAGAAGCTGTCTGAGGAGGACTTTGTGGACGATTTAGCTCCTGCAGCTTCTTCGTGATTAAAGAAAGCAAAGATGAATATTCTTTTTCTTTGGCTGAAACGAAGCACCACTCAAAGCCACTTAGGAGAGAGGTTAGGAAAAGAGATAAGGCGGCACGTTTTTCTCCATTAAGCAGATCAGCTTTGTTCATTGCAATGATTATCCTTTTCTCCTCAACGCCTATGTTCTTGAGTATTTTAATTGACTCCTTGAATTTGAGTTCAATAATTTCTAGTGGATCATCTAAAGCTACCAGGAGAATAACTATGTCAGCGGATCTTAGGTCAAGAATGTTCAACTTGAATGATTCAATAAGCATCGGATCCAGGTCAACAACAAACCCTATGGTGTCTACGAAAAACGTTTTCTGCGACTCTATCTCACTTAGCTGGTATTTGCTTGAAAGCGTGGTGAAAGGCGAGTCGGAAACTGGTTTGTTGCACCCACAAATAGCGTTAAAAAGCGCTGTTTTTCCAGCGTTATACATGCCAGCCAAAACTATTGTTGGTATGCCAAGCTTTTTGCGTTCATCTATCTGACGAAGACGCTCCCAGACAAGCTTTTCTAGAGAAAGCCTGATTGTTTTCTCTTTCCTTTTAACCATGTTAAGTTTTTTATAAAAAGCGTACTCGCCCATGGAGCGGAAGAATGGATGCTCTCCTTTATACTTAATTGAGGCTTCAAGCTTAAAGAAGGGCGTAAGCTTACGAAGCCAGGCATACTCTATCTGTAACTTTGAAATATTGTCTTGTGCAGAGTTCTCAAAGATCATTAAAGTGAGCTCATAGCGATCTATGACTTCGCATTTTAATTCTATCGAGAGGAAGAGTTTCTGTCTACTGGAAAGAGAGTTATAAAAGATAACGTAGTCAACGTTCAATGTCTTAACAAGTTCCTTAAGTTCCTTTACTTTTCCTCTACCAATCAAAAAATTAGTCTTTGGCTTAGTTCTAGTCTGAACAATCTTATCAACTACTTCAAAGCCAGCGCTAACAGCTAACCTTTCAAGTTCATTCAAGTAAATCTTGAAGAGGGTATGATCATGGGGGTTGGTCTTTAGCATACATAACACTGCTTTTTTACCATAACCTTGCGCTTTCCATGTAATGTTTCCACACCACCCCTTTTTGCTACTACAACAGAAAGACAAGTTGAAGAATAAAAAATATTTCCTTTATCTTGGAGATGTTAAACGATTATAACTTTGAAAAACACTTATTTAAAGCGCTATGTTTAATAACGGTTTTTAGAAAGAATATTTTCCTAGAGTTAAGTTGAAAACATTTCTTTTTAGAGTTTAGGAGAAGGATAGCTTGGTGAATGAAAATATACTGGAGATTTTCAGGGAAATACTGGATGAAATGAAGGAATATTCAGATAAGGGAGTTCCGCTTATAGTTGAAGGAAGAAAGGATGAAGTCAGCTTGAGGAGGATGGGGTTTAGTGGACCAATAATAACGGTCTCTGGAGCAAGGTTACATGAGATAGCTGAGGAAAGCAAAGGAAAGGATGTAATAGTTTTAACGGATTTTGACGAAGAAGGAGAGAAGTTAGCGGAGACAATTCTATCTTACAGAGTGGAAAACAATAAGTTGACATTATACTTTAGAGGAAAGATAAGAAAGCTGAAAGCACATATAACTCCATGTATAGAGGGGTTCGCTAAACTCTATTTTAGGACGGAAAACGAGAAAAGAGAAATGATAGAAAAATAAATTTGGAAACAACAATATGAAAACCATAGGGAGTAAAAAGGTAATGTGTGAGTTAAGTTGCAAATATTAATTCTCTGTTCATTTCAATGCTGATGATTTGGAGGTGATGTTCATATGGCTAACCGAAATGATGTTGGCACGATTAAATATATTATAAAGGTGAGGATAGAGGTTAATGGTGTCGTCGAGAAGCCTGATGTCATAGGTGCAATTTTCGGCCAATTACGTGGAGCTGATTGGCTCACGTAGGCAAATTAGAGGGGCTTCTCGGCGATGAGATGGATCTAAGAGAGCTTCAACGCACGGGTAGAATTGGTCGGATAAAAGCAGAGATTGAAACGCATGGAGGAAAGTCCGTAGGTGAGATATTTATTCCTTCAAGTCTTGATAAGGTTGAGACAGCTATCCTTGCAGCGGCACTTGAAACCATTGATAGAATCGGCCCATGTAGCGCTAAAGTGACGTTTGAATCCATAGAGGATGTAAGGGAAAGCAAGCGTAAAAAGATCATCGAGCGGGCTATTGAAATTCTTAGAAAGTGGTCTGAAGAGGTTTCCCCTGAAACGGAACAAATAGTTAACAAAGTCATTGATGCGGTAAGAGTTGAGGAAATCTGCAAGTATGGGAAGGAAGGATTACCAGCTGGGCCGGAAATAGATTCAGCTGATGAAATCATCGTAGTTGAGGGCAGAGCAGACGTCCTGAACATGTTAAAGCATGGCTTTAAGAATGTTATAGCGGTGGAGGGGACAAGTGTCCCTAAGACGATAGTTGAACTTAGTAAAAAAAAGACAGTTACAGCATTTTTAGATGGAGATAGAGGCGGCGACTTAATTTTAAAGGAGCTACTACAAGTCGCAGAAATAGACTATGTAGCAAGGGCGCCCTCCGGCCGTGAAGTTGAGGAACTTACATTTAAGGAGATCATGAAGGCCTTAAACAATAAGGTTCCCGTCGAGCAAATTGCCGAGCACGAAGGCTGGAAAAAACATGAGGAAAAAAAGGTGCAATCGATTAAGAAGACGATCAAGGTTCCGCAGGAGATAGCTGAGCATTCAAATGTGGTTTTTGGCTCAGGTAAAGCAAGGATCTTAGGGGAGACATTCAACGTAATGGCTGAAGTAGACGTCTCAGAACTAGCAGAGTTCCTTCGAGGTCTTAATGAGAAGATTGGAGCTGTAATTTTAGACGGAATAGTGACGCAAAGGCTTATCGATATTTCGCAGGAGAAAGGTGTAAAATGGATTGTAGGAATACGCCAAGAAAACATCGTCAAGAAACCACCTGAGCTTAAGGTGCTAGAATTTAGTGAGATAGTGGAGTGAAAAAGGTGGAAAAATGGTTAAAGGAGAGGTTGAGGAAGGCAAGTTATACTACAAGAAGGCAAGCCTAGGGAGACGTAGGAAAAGTGGGGAACGTTGGAAGCAAGCAGCGATAGTGGAATTGGAGCCATTAGGCTACCCTCTAAGGGAAATAGGAGAGGAAAAGGAGACTATTTTGACCGTGGATAACCCGGAGGTCTTTCAAGCTTATGCTAGGGAGCAGTGGGATGGTCTTTACATTAAGAGGGGCGATTTGCTTTTCGACAGATCCCTTTTTCCTGATTTTGCATTTAAAGTGACAGACATGACGCCGAGTGAAGGCCAGATTAACAGTAGGACAATATTTAAGGTCATTAAAAGACCCGAGCGGCATGCCGTCAGATTACCTAGAGTTACACTTGCAGATGTGGTTGGACAGAGAAAAGCAAAGGAAAAATGTCTTATCATAAAGAGGTATCTGGAACAACCAGAAAACTTTGGCGAGTGGGCGCCCAAAACTGTTCTTTTCTATGGTCCTTCGGGAACAGGGAAAACCATGACTGCTCAGGCATTAGCAAATGAGACTGGCGCAGAGTTTTTCTTTATTAAATCTCCCGAGCTAATAGGAACACATGTAGGGGATGCCGCTAGCAAAATTAATAAGCTTTTCAGGAAGGCAAAGGATGCCGCCCCAAGCGTGATTTACCTAGACGAGATAGACGCGATAGGGTTGGACAGACGGTTTCAAAGTGTAAGGGGTGATGTCACAGAAGTTGTTAATGCTCTTCTCGCAGAAATTGATGGACTCGAACTGACTTCTGGAGTTGTTTGTATTGGAGCCACAAATAATCTGATACTCCTCGATTTTGCGCTCAGAAGCAGATTTGAGGAGGAGATAGAATTTACTCTGCCTAACGTGGAAGAGCGGAAGCAGATCCTTGAAATGTACGCTAAAAAGATTCCCATAAAAGTCAAGTGCGACTTTGACAAAATAGCTACGATGACCGATGGATTTTCTGGAAGAGATCTAAAGGAGAAAGTACTCAAAACAGCGTTCCACAGAGCAGTCATAAGGGGAATGAGTAGTATAGATCAGTACATAATAGAGGAAGTTTTGAAGGAAGTTTTGAAAAACCCGGGTAAAGTTAAAGGTGCAGAACACTTATTTATCTGAAGCCCAGGTGACGGCATTGAAGAAAAAAGTGATAGGTATAGTTGGTATGCCTGGCAGTGGGAAAAGTATTGCAGCACAAGTGGCAAGAAGCGAGGGGCTGCCTGTGGTCTCTATGGGAGACGTCGTACGTGAAATGGCAGCATTGCAGGGGGTTCCACTATCCCCGGAAAACCTAGGGATAATTATGATTAAAATTAGGGAGGAAGGAGGAGAAGACGTAGTGGCGAGGAAATGTATGCCAAAAATAGATGCAAATAATTCTGATGTAGTGGTTGTGGAAGGAGTACGGAGTTTGGCTGAAATAAAAACGTTTAAAGAGGGCTACCCGGATTTCGTGCTAATCGGCGTCTACGCATCTCCAAAAACTCGTTTGAAAAGGCTAACAATGAGAGGAAGAGAAGATGATCCTAAAACAATAAGTCATTTTATCGAGAGAGATGAAAGGGAGCTTCAAGTGGGCGTAGGTGCCGCTTTGGCTTTAGCAGATTATATGATAGTTAATGAGGGAAAAATTGAGGAATTTAAGGCAAAGGTAAAGGAGGTTCTTGGGAGGATAATAAATGAAAATAAGAGTGGAAGCACCATTAAAACCGACGGAGAATCCAGATAAGGTGATCAGAGCGCTAAAGAACGTTTTGAACGTTGATTACCAATTTTTCGGAGAAGGTGAAGACAAGCATATAGTTGGTGAGGCAGATAGATTGGAGCATTTACGACAACTCTATGAAAAGCTACGTGGGCAATACATTGTCGAGGCAGCGAGAGGCCTTTTAAAAAAAGGAATTGTAGGAGACGAGTTAATCTTTTTCCTGAATAAGCAGGCAGCATATGTGGGAAAAATACATTTTTGTGCCCCTGAAAGAGAGTCACCGATGGGAGCGATAAAGGTAATGATAAAAAGCAGTAGGATAAACGAGGTAGTCGAGTGGCTCTGCCCACCTACAATTAACGGGAAGCCGCAGGAAGTAGAGCCGCCGACTGATGCTTAACGATAATGAAAGAAACAGGCTAGATAAAATGTTTTGATGGAAATTTTTAATTAAAAGCCGCTTTTTTCAAGAAGTCTCATATGTTTCTCGCTGTATTGTTTTTATACAACCCTCCGAATCTATAAGTACCTCTGTGAAGTCTTGAGCAATTATGGTGTTAGCAAAAATTTCTTTTGCTTGTTGAAGTAAAACATTTGGATCCGTATATCTTGGGCTGATGTGTGTTAGCACGAGAAGTTTAACGTTCGCTTCACGGGCAACTAGCGCGGCTTGCATGCTTGTCGAATGCCTTGTTTCGATAGCTTTACTTTCAAGACTCTGGTCAAACGTGCTCTCGTGTATTAAAACATCTGCAAGTCTACTTATTCTAAAAAGAGACTGGCAGGGAGCTGTGTCCCCAGAGTAAACGACTTTTCTTCCTAACCTTGGAGACTCCATAACTTCTTCGGGGTATACTGTGCGTCCATTTTCCAGAGTCACACTCCGCCCCAGTTGAAGTTGCTTCCAAAGAGGGCCAATAGGCACGCCTAACGCAATAGCTTTTTCGGGATGAAACTTTCCAGGTCTAGGTTTTTCTTCAAAGGCGTAGGCGTAGGCTTCAACCAACCCATGGTCGACTCGCTCGCACTTGATAAGATAGTCAAAAGAGTCGAAAATAATCCCCGGGTGGACGTGGTGAACGCAAACTTCGAACGAGGAAGCAAACTCTAAGTGCTCTATGAGGGAGTCTATAAAGCCCGAAAGATTAGGGGGGCCGTAAATGTGCAGGGGAGTTTCTCGCCCCATGAGGGAAAGTGTTTGAATTATTCCCAGCAACCCCATCATGTGATCTCCGTGGAGATGCGATATTAAAATTTTCGAAATTCGATTTATGCTTAACCCTGCTTTTAGCATTTGTCTTTGTGTGCCTTCAGCGCAGTCGAAAAGGATTATCTCCCTGTTACGGTGCAGCGCTACTGCGGGAAGGTTTCTTTGAGTAGTGGGGATGCTGCCTGATGTGCCTAAGAAAACTATTCTTATCAAAGATTAGCACCCGCCTCATTTCCGTGAAACAACTATTGTTCTTGTAAGACGTTCATGAATCTTTATATGATAAACCTCGATTACTTGGAAGCCATACATGTTCATGTAGTTTTCTAGATCCACACTTAAGGGGGAAGCCATGCAAAGCCAACATTTCTTGTCAAGCACACTTTCTAGAGAGGATAGAAAACCTTGAAGAAGTTTTTCGAGCGGAACTCCCTTTGTCGACGCAGCGCGGCCATAGGGTGGATCCGTCACGACTCTGTGGACGCATGAAAAGGGAAGGTGGCGGGCATCACTTAATGTTAATTCTCCATTTAAGCCGTAATATGTAAGGTTAGATTTAGCGCCGTTAAGCATCCTTGGGTCTATATCGCCTCCTACGATGCGGCATCCGATCAGCGCTGCCTCTATAAGTATACTTCCGCTGCCGCAGAAAGGATCTAAAAGAACGTGACGGGGAATCGCTCTGGATAGGTTAACCATTGTCCTCGCCATGTAAGGCGTCATGGAGGAAGGCGTCATAAAGGGCCTGTAACGAAGACGACGTAAACCAAGACTTTTCCGGGCAGAGCGGCCAAGACATAAGCCAAACAAAAACCAGTCCCCGGTTAAGATGCCTATGAAAAGTTTATTTGGATTCTTTAAGTTCACCTTTGCCTCAGTGATTCTTCTCAAGGTCTCTCCTATAGCCTTTTCAAAAGTCAATGTATTGATTCTGTAAAGTGTTGGTTTAACACAATGTACTCTAACAGCAAATGAATCATTGTGAGAAATTATTGAAGCAATATCGGATGATGAAAGAGCAGAGAAGATTTGATCAAGTGAAGGAGGAGATTTTGCTATTAGTAGGCAGCCATAGTGACACATAGCGGCGCGCTCCAAGACAAAGCGAGCCGCTTCATAACTGGTTTCAGCTATGCAAACCTGTTTTAAAGTCGAGAGCTTGAAGGGAGAGCCGCTGGTCTCAAGTAGTGCCTTACATTCTCCCCGAGAAAGAGGTTCATTTTCCCCTGATAGCAAGAAAAAGAAGCGTTGCGTCAACTTTTTAACGCACCGGCAATTAGAGAAGCTAGAGAGATAAAGCTTACATCACTTGGCACACTATCAGTTCCAATGATTTCCTTTGCGCCTGCACTAAGTATTTTGAGACGGGCTTCCCCCATTAGTAGGGGGTGGACGCAGGCGACGTATATGTCTCCCGCGCTCTGCCTAGCAACCATGGAGACAGCGTTAATCATCGTTCCTCCGGTACTTATTATATCGTCGATTATCAGAACGTCTCGCCCCTTAACCTCTATACGTTTCTCCTCTGTGACAATTTCTCCAGTATACTTGTCTCTTTCTTTTTTAAGGAACGCAAAGGGACAGCCAAGTATTTTTGAAACCAGTGTTCCCTCTTCTACCGCGCCTTCGTCAGGCGCTAAAACCATAGGGTTCCTTAATGAAGCTTTTTTGAAGTGCTCCGCTATCAATGGCATTGCGTTCAAATCCATGAACTGCATCCCAGTACCTTCAAATATACGTCTATTATGAATGTTTACAGTTACCACCATGTCTGCACCACAATGCTTTAGCATACGACACACGTAACGCCCACTAACCGCCTCTCCTGGAAGAAACTCCTTGTCCTGTCGAGCGTATGCGAAGTAAGGCACCACGGCAATGACCTTTTCTGCACCTTGCTCTACAGCAGTATTGATGAGGAAAAAGAGCTCGAGCAGGTTCGTGTTTTGAGGAGGCGGGGTCGACTGGACAATGATTACGTTGCGCCCATTAATTGGTGAAAGGAAGCGTATGTATAGTTCACCATCAGGAAAAAGTTTGAATGATACTGGGACAAGACCTATCCCGAGGACGCGGGCTATTCTGACCGCCAGTAATTGAGAAGCGGATCCTGCAATAAGCACAGTATCATCCGGCGTTTCCATCTGGATCCTCCAATTTTCTTTCTCTAAATTGAAACTAAGCACTTCCTATAAAAAACCTTTAGTACCTAAAAAAGAGATTTTTCTCTTTACGAAACTGAAAAATACTCTTAAAGTTAACTAAGTTAACAGGAGGATCGATTGGGGGCATACGGGACGTATGATTAAGGAAGCTTTGTTTTATGAGGTTAAGGATGATGGAACAGTAGTTTGCTTTCTCTGTCCTCAGAACTGTGTTATTAAGGAGGGAAGACGAGGGAGCTGTGGCGTCCGGGAGAATAGAGGAGGAAAGCTTTTAACGTTAGTTTATGGGTCTGTGTCCTCAATGGCTGTAGACCCTATAGAGAAAAAGCCTTTATTCCATTTTTATCCTGGCTCGCCCATCTTCTCAATTTCAACAGTCGGCTGCAATTTTCACTGTCAGAACTGTCAGAATTGGGAGATTTCACAGGCCTCAATAGAGAGCGGCTTAACAAGAGAGTTCTCGCCAGAAAAAATAGTTAGGCTGACCGAGGAAAACGGCAGTAAACTCATAGCGTACACATATAATGAACCATTCATATGGTATGAGTTTGTTTATGACGTGGCAAAACTCGCCCAGCAGAGGGGAATCATGAACGTGCTTGTAACAAATGGTTATGTGATGGAAGAGCCTCTCAGAGAAATTGCGCCTTATATAGATGCGGCAAACGTAGACGTCAAATCCATGAGGGATGAGTTTTATAGAAAGATTTGCAAGGCGCCAAGCGTGAAGCCAGTGTTAGACAACATTCTCATTATGCAGGATGAAGGAATACATGTAGAATTAACTTACCTGATAATACCGACGCTGAATGACAGCGAAGAAGAAATAAGAAAATTCGCTAGATGGGTTAAGGAAAATGCAGGAGTAGACATGCCAGTACACTTCTCTAGGTTCTTTCCCCACTACAAGTTAAGCAATCTTCCACCTACACCTCCCTCAACGATAGTCAAAGCGTGGAAGTTAGCAAGGGAAGAAGGGCTACACTATGTTTATATGGGGAACATGCCTGGGGAAGGTGAGGATACGTACTGCCCGAAATGCAACGAGAAAGTGATAGAAAGATATGGTTTCATAGTAAAAAAATGCAACCTCAATAATGGCAAATGTCCACGTTGCAACGAAAAAATAGCAGTAGTTGGAGAGTGCAGGGAGACAGTATGGTAATTTTGCTGGAGAAAACACGGACACGAGAATTAAATCAAGATCTTTGAAGCAGTTGACTAAACTAACTGTCAGTTGACAGCTGTTCCGAGCTTATGATGCTGTTTGAGTTAGATTTAACTAACCGGCCTCCAGAGTAAACCAAGTTTGTCTGCGTAATCATATGCCTCCTTCATTTCTTTAGCCGTTACTCTGCGGTTTATTTTTCCATATTCCGGGTTTCGAGGTACTAAGTAGTCGGGGTGATACTGCGACATTATATTCACGAGAGCTAGTGGAGTTTTTTCAGCAATCCATTCTAAAACAGGCTTCGTACAGCAGTCTAGGTGCCCTGGCAGAACCAAGTGACGTATGATCATACCTGAGGTGCCTTCTACGACTGTTTCATCGTACGCTAACTTATGATTTCTTGATACCACTTCGAAGTAACGGTTAACTTTAGAGAGACTTTCTGCGCATTCATCGTTCCCGTACTTAAAGTCAGGTAGCCAGAAGTCTATGATGTCAAGTAAAAGGGCCATTAGTTCCTTGCTACAGTAAAAGTTAGAGTTCCAAAGCTGGGTGATGTTTGTCTCCGTACATGCAAGATTCCTTATAGCTTCAATGATTACATGTGCGGAGGGAATTGGATCTCCGCCGACGTAATTTATGTTTCGTGCACCTTCCTTCTTAAGGTGACGAGCCAAACTAGCCAACTTTTCCCCATCTATTTCAACACCATCTATTACTGTAGAAATATCGTGGTTCTGACAGAATACGCATTTAAACGTACACATATTGAAAAAGATTGCACCGCCAGAAAGAATCTCTGGCGTTTGTGCCTGAGGGCACTAGTGGAGCTTCTTCTCCAAAGTGGAGGAATGCTGAAGAAACATATGATTTCGCATTAAGCTGACAAGCACCATGCTTACCTTCCATTCGGTTTACACCACACCTTCTCTCGCAGAAATGACAACTTGCCAGTATTCGCTTGGAAAGCTCCACTTTTAGGTCTAGGTATGATGTTTTCGGAATGTCTAAATCGCTTAGTTTAACTTTACCTTGGTCTATCTCTCTGAGAAGACTGCGAAACTTTCCACTAGCCTTTTGATGTTGATGCCAGAGTTTGTCTAGTGGAGCGTTGAGGTCGTCGACTTCTACTTTGCTGGCCACGAGCATTTTAGCTGGTTTTTCATCTCTAAGAATAGCGTAATAGCGTCTAAGTCGTGTTAGAACTTGTTCGTTGCTCCAAACATTGATGGAGTCTGGTCTTATAACACGCCACATGAGCTTCATCTCGATTAAGCTATCTATAGAGAAGTAGAAGGAAAAGTTCTTGTAAAATGTTTCGGGTGGGCAGTGGGTTCACAACCCCATTTCTTCTATTTCTGCAGTGAGGGGGAGGGGGGATAAAACCACACGAGACAGAAATAGTTTTGGGGTCCTTGTGCCACTATTCCGCCCACCCACTTTCTATAGGAGAAGTTCTTAATAAAAATTTTTCGCTTTAAAGAAAACAAGTAATATTTCGATATATTTTACGGTATTTTTCACAAAAATTGTAAATTGTATATCAGATAAGACCTTTAAGAGGGAACTTATACGAAGAAAGAAGGCAAAAATTTTCTTTGCGCTTTCGTCGTTCTTAGAGGAGGCTGAGAGCTTCCTTGAGGTCTATGATCTCTATTCCGAGTGTGTCCTTCATGTGGTGAAGAGCCCATTTATGCTCTTTGTCGCTGACAGATGCAACGCAGTCTTGTGGAATGGCTACATTATAGCCTAGCATTGATGCTGTTGACGCCGTATATAACACGCAAATATTCGTTAAGACGCCTGTTATGATCACAGTATCTATTTTTCTACTTCTTAAGACTAGGTCTAAAGTGGTTCCGAGGAAACCGTCGTACTTGAGTTTTTTAACTACGACGTCGCCTTTTTGTGGTTTAATTTGGTCTACAACCTCTGCTCCGCTAGTTCCTTCTACGGCATGGGGAGGCCATCTTGAAAACTCGGGGTCATTCGGGTCGTGACTATCACATACGTATATGACCAAGACACCTTTACTTCTTGCCTCATCTGTTAGACGCTTTATGTTTGGAATGATTTCTCGTCCCTTCGGAACCTCTAGAATCGCTCCTTTCTCTATAAAGTCTTTTAACATGTCAATGACCAGAACAGCTTTCTTAGCAACCATTATTAATCACTCTCTAAAAGAGACTGTAAATCATATTCGAAAACACAAACAGGATATTCCAGTTCAAAGTTATTTAACACTTTTGGGTGTATTTCTCCGACGATTCCTATGAGATTTTCATTTATCCTCACTTCAGCGCATCTCCCATGAATGAAGCTGGGATGACTTGTAGCCCTGAAAACATAGTTCTTAGCGCCTATTTCTCTAACCACTCCTTCAGCAACTGACTTAATTTCCGTAAAGTTCGCTTCGCTGTGCGTTATCGCTCCGGCGAGGTGTAGTATGCGTCTAGCTCCTGTTTCTGCTTCCTCATCGAGTACGACAACGTCGCCTACTTCAAAAATCATCTGTGGGAAAGATTCATGCTTATTACTGCTTAAAACTTTAAGGAGGCAAGGAATGAGCGAAGAACGAAGTATATTGTACTCTGCGCTAACGGGATTAAGTATTCTAACAGGGTCGCCTTCGACCATCATGTACTCAAAGTGTTCTTTATAATTTGCAAGGGTTGAATTGACAACTTCTGTGAAGCCGAATCCAATCATTATCATTCGCACTTTGTTTGAAATTCTTTGAACCGGGTTTTCTAAAGCCATGGTGACGATACTTGGAAGCGTTGGCTCCAAGTTAAAGTAACCATATCCTATAGCTACTTCTTCTATTAGGTCGATTTCATGCATTATGTCATATCGATAAGCGGGAACTAGCACTGAGAGCTCTTCTCCGATGTACTCAACGCCAAGCCGCATTTTCTCTAGGCACTTAGCAACCTGCTTGGGCCTTAACTTTAAACCTAAAAGTTTGTTTGTATTCTTAACGCTTAACGTCCATCTTGAAGGAGATAAGTCGGGAACACTCAGTGTTCTATCAGGATACTCCACAGTCACAGACTCTAAGCGTCCTCCCATCTCCGCAAATGCTGTTACAAGGATGTTCAATGCAGCAGAAACGGCCTCCAAACGGGTGCCAGTTAAGTCTATGAAGATATTCCTCGTATCCTCAGTAATACGCGTTAGGATCCCATTTATAATTGGAGGAAACGACAGGACATTGCCATCTTGGTCAGTTATTATGGGATAGCGCTCAGATCCCTCCAATATATGCCTGTAGGCCACTCCTTTAGGGTGAACATTCAGAATTTCTCTAAGTGTCATCTCAATGTTCATGTCCAAGGGGACGAAGCGGATTTCGTCAGGAAGCACCGCATGGTATTTGAAGGGAGGCTTAACAGCATCAAGATTGTGAAGCCCTATAGAGGATATCGCCCTGTTTCTGCCTATCGCCCAGTCAAGCGCTTCCTCCATTTCTATGATTTCCACAATGCGTTCCTCGTCTAGCTTAATTCCTCGAACCACGCCGCAGACGATCCACGGTCGCACAGAACGAACAGAGGGATCCACCTTTAAAACCACGGATCCTGATTCAACGTTGTACTTTGGGAGCCCGGTTTCTATTTCCATGAATCCTTTCAGAGCCCGGGCGACTCCTTCTTGGCTTGAGAAATCCGGCCTGTTCGGGTTATACTCTATTTTAACGTAATCAATGCCAACGTTTTCTATGTCTACACCAAGCCAAGGAACAACACGTTCAAGTTCTTCCACCGTGATTTCGCGTCCGAGAAGTTCACTCATCCTCTTCACTTTAAGTACGATAGTAGGCATTTCTTCACCTCCTCTAAAGTATGGCTGGAGTTTGCCTTAGCCATCCTAAGGAGTTCCTATAAAGGTCTCTTATATCATCTAGTCCAAGTCGAAGCATAGCAATCCTCTCAAATCCGCCTCCCCAAGCCAAAACAGGAACCTTAACTCCAATAGGAATGGTGACCTCAGGCCTGAATATTCCTGCGCCACAGAGTTCTACCCAAGCTCTGTATTCTTCAACATAAACTGTTGATTGAATAGAAGGTTCAGTATACGGGAAGAAGCTGGGCCAAAACTGAACTTTTTTAAACCCAAGCTTCCAGTAAAACTCCTTTAGCACGCCCATCAAGTTCCTTAATGTCGCATTTTCGTCGACAATTATACCCTCTATCTGATGAAACTCTGCGAGGTGCTTATAGTCCACCTTCTCGTTTCTGTAAACTCTATCCACAGAGAAGACTTTTACGGGAGGCGCTTTGTGCTCTGCAAGATATCTTATTGTAGTGGCTGTAGTGTGCGTTCTTAGGATTGCTTGCTGGGCAAGCTCCGTTTTCCAGTAGTATCCCCACCCCTTTGACCCAGTTTCCCATCCGTTTTCATGTGTTTTCGCCACCCTGTAAACTAAGTCTTCCCTTGGTAACTTAACTGTAGATGGTTTTTTAAGGTAAAAGGTGTCGTGCATATCGCGTGCCGGATGATCTTGCGGTGTAAAGAGTGCGTCGAAATTCCAGAAAGCGGATTCCACGAGGGGGCCTCTAATCTCCTCAAAACCCATATTCAGAAATATATCTCTTATCTCGTTAATAAGCTGAATTACGGGATGTAGCTTCCCTGGGTAGACGGGTTTTGTAGGCGCCTCAACGTTGAACTTTCTCAGCTTAACTTTTTTCCAAGCTTGCGTTCTTATGAGATCTGGGGTCAGTAGACTTATCCCCTCGTCAGTCTCAACTCCGCTCTCTAAGAGCGTAATACCGTTGCTTGTTATCCACACAAAAACATCTGTTTCGCTGCGTTTCTCCAACAAGTTACGTTTATATAGGAGGTCGATTGTGGAGGCGAGCTCTTCAGGCAACTCCGATTGCTTTACGTGTTCTCTTTTTGAAAGGAGCTCTAAGAGAAGCTCGTCAGGGCCCATTGGAGGAGAATAATCTAGAACCGTGATTGTTGTTTCGCCATTAGATTTTAAAACTTCAACCCAGCCCTTACGTCGCGCCCACCCGATGGCGACGTTGACTATGTTTTGAGGAAGGATACCTGCTTTCAAAACATCGTTTAAAGTGGCTTTCCCGCCTCTCTCAACAAGAAAGCGTAAAAGTGTTCTTTCTGGAAGACCTGAAGAAGCGTAACGTTTACCTTCATCGGTAAGGAACAAGAATTTTAACTCTATTCGTTCAACGGATACGAGGCCTTTATCTTCAAGCCAAGCTATGGATTTCGCAAGTGTAGCATATTCAATTTTTGTGCCCTCCAGAATATCATTCACTCGTGATTTCTCACCACGCTCGGCTAAAAAACGGAGAATCTTAACCTCAGTTTCACGAAGACCCTCAAAGGAAAGAGACAATTGAAACCCTCCTTAAATCATACCATAACTTTCAATGGGATTAGAAAACCAAGATGCATTAAAAAAGTTATGGAGACTCATTGATCAGAGAAAGACGTTAGCGTCTTGAGACAACCTTCCTCATCTATTTCGCCTTTTCTTATTCGAGTACTACTTATCCGTTTACCGTCACTAGCTTTTACCAATTCAACGACTATGAGCCTTAAGGGCTGCAAACCCTTCTTCTCCCTGATCTTGTTAATCTCTTCTATACGCCAAGCCACATCTTCACCTGCAACTATGGCCTCAAGTCCTGAGTCTTCTATTGCTGGCCCATAAGGATCATTAAGGGTGATGATCTCAACTCTTGAGGCGGCATCCATCTCTTTGAAAAAGCGTTCCAAGTTTGCGCGTCTAACTTCGAATGGCTCAATTTTATTCGATAGCTGCTTTCCGGAGCACATTTCATCAGAGGTTAAACCAACCATTATCCGCTCCCCCACTTCTAAAGCCTTGCTCAACAAAAACCTATGTCCTCTGTGAAGCCTATCAAAGGTTCCAGATACGCCAACAAGCTTGAAAAGGTACGGCAAGGATAAAGCCCTCCAACAAACAATTTAATAAAGAAAAATATAAAAAATGCTTCCACCCCCGTAAAAATTTTTTCTGGAAATGTGTACCATGTACTGTGCTTTGGTCGCTAAGCTGGGGAAACGATAAACGAAAAGGTTAAAAGAGCTTTATCCGGTTGACGCCTTAATATTTTAGAGGGAGTCACATTAAAATCAAAAAGTAAATTTTAGAGTTTTGCTATTTTATTTTTTACTTGTACTTTGAGTGTGTGTTGTAGGAACAAATGAAATCACTTGGAGAACATAGAAGTCTCTGGAGCTGAAAAATACTGGGCTTCCTTTTCGATGAAAATTCTTTCTGAGAGACATGAAAACAATCTAGGCGCTGTTAGGAAACGTGTAAAAGAACGCTTAAATTATTTGTAGGAAGATAAACGAAAGCTTTATGAGGTAAACATTTTGAGAAGCTAAACTGAAAATCGGTTTAGGAGAGGAAAGTATGGTTAAAGTTGATGATGTACAGATACCCGATGACTTGCTATACAATGAGACACATCAATGGGCTAGAATAGAGAACGGGAAGGTGCGCGTAGGCATCACTGATTTCGCCCAGAAGCAATTGAAGGAGATAGTTTACGTTGAGCTACCTGAAGTCGGCGACGAGGTAAGCCAGGGAGAAGAGTTCGGGACGATTGAGTCTGTTAAGGCTGTTTCAGAACTTTATGCGCCCATAAGCGGAAGGATCTTGGAGGTTAACGAGGCATTAGAAGATTCTCCAGAGCTCATCAACAGCGACCCATACGGCGAGGGCTGGATAATCGTGATAGAGGCGGCAAACCTTGAAGAGGAAAAGGAGAATCTGTTAAGTGCGGATAGCTACGCCGAAATTGTGGAGAGAGAGCTCGAGAAATAGAATTTACAAAGCTTTCCTCTTTTTTAATGCAAACCCGTTGAATTTTGCTCTTTTACTTATGAGATTTCTGGAATTTGTAGGTGAGTGATGTGGGTGTTTATTTAGGAGCCGTTAAACTATTCTGGTGCATGAATTGTGGTGTTCCGCTTTTAGATGAGAAGTGTTCGTTATGTGGAGAGAAGGGTGTTAATGTCGGAATTTCGCCGCCAGGCGACATTAGACCAGCTTTTAGAAGAGAAATAGAGATCTTGCAAAAGACTGTAAGATGCCAGTTTGAGGTTGACTTGCATTATGATGGCTGTGTGGTGTTAAATAAGGTGCCTTACTTGGATCACATGGACGAGGTGGTCGTGGACGGGGAAATCATAGGAAACCTTAGATTTAACATCTTTAAATTGAGTTGGGAGTTTTTACCAAAGCTGGCTGGGGGGCGCGCAATATGGCAACAGGGAGGAGGCAAGTGGGTTTGCGCAGATAGAGGAGCTGCTGAAAGCATACTGCAGGGGAGCGCCAATCTTCTCGGTCCTGGCGTCTTAGATTGTGACCGTGAAATTAGCATTGGGGATCAGGTGATTGTTGTTAATTCTAATGAGGAGGTCTTTGCTGTTGGGGTGGCAAAGAAATCAGGGAGTGAGATGCTGTCGCGTGAGAAAGGCATTGCTGTAAAGATAAGGGAAAAGGGGGTTCTGCCGAGGAGGAAAGAAGTGAATAGAGGGACGTGGAACGACGCTGTAAAAGCCAACGAAGAAATCCTAAACATGTTCGAGGAGAAGGCTCTAAGTTTCATCAGAAACGTAGCTAAAAACCATGGTAGACCCGTGACCGTGGCATTTTCTGGTGGAAAAGATTCATTGGTCACACTTCTACTCGTACTAAAAGCGCTAGGGAGGAACTTTAGGGTTCTATTCGCTGATACTGGAGTGGAATTCCCTGAAACTGTAGCTTACACTAAGAGGCTAGTTAAACAGCTAGGACTTGACTTGTTGGAGGAAAAAGTTGACAGCAATGTTTTCTGGAAGCTTGTCGAGGAATTTGGCCCTCCAGGAAGAGATTACAGGATATGCTGCAAGGGGTGTAAGTTAGGCCCATTAACGAAGCTTATTAAGGAAAACTTCCCGAATGGGTGCCTGACATTCGTTGGACAGAGAAGTTATGAGTCTGAAGCTAGATTTAGGGAGCCGAAGATTAGCGTTAACCCTTGGGTTCTAGGGCAGATAGCGGCATACCCTATTAAGAATTGGACCGCGCTTCACGTTTGGCTTTACATATTCAAAGAAGGCGTCGAGTATAATCCACTTTACGAGAAAGGACTTAGTAGGATAGGTTGTTGGCCTTGCCCGGCAAGCAAGCTTTCCGAAATAGAAATGCTTAAGGAGACGCATGAAGAGCTCTACAAAATGTTGATGAGCAGACTTGAAAAATGGAGGGAAAGATACGGATATCCTGAAGAATGGATTCGATATGGATTTTGGAGGTGGAAGAGGTTACCAAAGGGACATTTGGAACTAGCTAGACAGTTAGGGGTGAGAATGCCTGTTGAGAGACCAGCTGGAGGGAGAAAAATCACGTACCACATCGAACGAAGGGAGGAGAAAAACGGAAAAATTATGCTTTCTGGACGTTTCAACGCCCCGGTGGAGCTTTCCCGAGTCAAAAACATTGCCAACGTTATGGGGGGAGTCAGCATGGTTACTGATGCGGTCATCATTACCTGTGTGCAGGGAGAAGTGAAGATTTTTGAGGATGGAAAATTTGTTGTTTCTAGTAGTTTAGAAGGGGAGGACGAAATTAAGCGCCGTGTTGTTAACGTTATGGTTAAGGCGTTAAGGTGCGTAGGTTGCGGTGAGTGTGTTTCTGCCTGTAAAAAGCAGGCCGTTCTGATAAATTGGGGGATGGCGTGGGTGCTTGAGGATAGATGCATCCACTGTTCTAAATGTATGGAGGTTAAGTGCACTGCGATTTATGCTAACAAGGGGCTGTCTGATTAAAAATGTTCTTTCACTTAAGAAATGTTTGAGGTCATTGTTCTGATTTCCTCTATGAGTTCTTTCCTCAGTCTTTGAGCATCTCTTAATTCTAGTGGCTCAGCTTCTTTGGCAACGTTTTTTAGTTGAACAACGCTGCCAACAGCGCTAACATTTGAAACGTCCACTGAGAACTCGACCTCTAATCCCTTAACCACTATTTCAATTTTTGCCGGGGGCAAAGTGAGTTTGACGCTTCGTACTATTCCCACTATTCTCGCTCCTCCATCAATAACTAGTTTCCCTATGAGGTTGCCTGGAACCGTGAGTTCATATAATTCACAATCGACGCCTGAAAGAGTTTCACGACCTTGACCCATAACAGTTAATTCCATGATTTTCACCTATAGAATGTTAATGACCAAGAGTCATGAATTTTAAGGGGGAGGATGATTTTATAATTAGATATTACCTGGAGAGCATCAAAGTGTTTTTAGAAACTAAAGGATGACTCTGTTTTTGGATGGGACGGGAGAGATGAAAAGGGCTATGCACAGATCGGAACAGTTTACGCATCCTCTTATTAAGGAGGAGAGCATTGAAGTTAGAGAGTACCAGAGGAACATAGTTTCTAAGGCTCTGCAAGGTAACACACTTGTGGTGCTACCTACTGGTTTGGGTAAGACGGTCATCGCGGCTATCTTGGCTGCGGAAAGGTTGCTGAAGCATGACTGGGGGAAAGTTGTTCTTTTAGCTCCCACGAAGCCTTTGGTTCTCCAGCATGCAGAAACGTTTAAGAGAATATTAAAGTTGCCCGAGGACGCAATAAGAACATGCACCGGAGAAATGCCGCCAAAAGAAAGAGAAGGCATATGGCAGATGGCGAAAGTTATCATAGCCACTCCTCAGGTTGTTAGAAATGACTTGATAGCTAGACGGATGAATGCCTCAGACTGGGTTCTCCTAGTTTTTGATGAAGCTCACAAAGCTGTAGGCGATTACCCATATGTCTTCATAGCAGAAGAGTTTTTAAAACGGGCGAAGAGCCCCCTTATTTTAGGGCTTACGGCATCACCTGGCTCTCAAAGGGAAAAAGTGCTAGAGGTCTGTAGGGCTCTAAACATAAAGTGGGTTGAAGCCCGAACGGAGAGAAGCCCGGATGTTGCGCCCTACGTTAAAAAAGTTAAGGTTGAATGGGTTATTGTGGAGCTCCCTCTGGAAATGCTACGTGTAAAGGCAAAGCTTGAAAACGCCATAGAGGGATTGTTGGGTGTTTTGAAGGAAGCGGGTTATGTTCAGACAAGGAAAAAGAAGTGGACTAGAAGAGAACTTTTAGAATTACAAGAACTACTTCTGAAAAAGGAGGAAAAAAGCGAGAAGGACTATGAATGTTTAGCGGTGGTGTCGGGCGCCATTAGGCTCGCTCACGCTCACGAAATCTTGGAGACGCAGGGAGTTGGAGCTCTAAACAAATACTTTGAAAGAATGGATGAGAAAGCTCAGATTAAGGGAGGAAAGGGGCTAATCAGTCTTCTCGAAGACCCACTCATAGTCTCTGTAAGGAGAGAAGTAGCAGCAATGAGCGCTCAGGGAATGGTGCATCCTAAGATTAGCGTCCTTATTAACGCCATTAAGGAACAGCTTTCTAGTAAGCCTGAGTCGCGGGTGATAGTGTTTACGCATTTTAGAAGCACAGTAGAGGACATCTTAAAGAAACTCTGCGAAGAAGGGATCTACGCTGATAGAATAGTCGGGCAAGGCAACAGAGGAAACACTGCCGGCCTTACACAGAGGCAACAAGCTGAGGTTCTTGAAAAATTTAGAAAGGGAGAGTTTAACGTACTGGTTGCCACCAGCGTAGCTGAAGAGGGGCTCGATATCAGCGAGTGTGATTTAGTAGTTTTCTACGACATTACTCCTAGCGCAGTAAGGTTCATTCAGAGGAAGGGGCGAACTGGTAGACACAGGCCAGGAAAAGTTATCTTTCTTATCGCCAAGGGAACCATGGACGAGAGATATTACTGGTCAGTGAAGTGGAAGGAGGGGAACATGCGTGAAGTTATAAGAGAACTGGAGAAAAAGAAGAGGAGTACGTTGGTAAGTAAGGCGGAGGTTAATCAACAAGCCACTTTGGAGGAATACATCCCAACAAAGGAGGAGGACAAGTTAACCGTTTATGTAGATGTGAGAGAAGGAGGAGGCCCCGTCGTTCAGGAACTGGCTAGGCTTGAAGTTGAAATTGTCTTAACGAAACTAGATGTTGGCGACTACGTTGTTTCGGAGAGAGTGGGCATAGAGCGTAAGACTGTTTCCGACTTTGTGCAGTCAATTATAGACCAGCGTGTTTTTAAACAGCTCGCCGACCTCTCAAGGACATATGAAGCCCCCCTCCTGATAATAGAGGGAGAAGGGTTATATGAGAAGGGGAACGTGAAGCCTGAAGCCGTTAGGGGGGCGTTAGTAAGTATAGCGTTGGATTTTAAAACGCCAATTCTTTGGACCAGAAACGCCAGAGAAACTGCTGAGGTGATTAGGACTGTGGCTCGGAGAGAAAAAGAGGAGGGGAGAAAAGGGATACGCATTGGAATCAAGAAACCGGGAACGATGAGAGAGTTGCAAGAGCACTTGGTAGCAGCCTTACCGGGCGTGGATCACGTCTTAGCTAAAAGGCTCCTTCAGAGGTTTAAGAGCGTTGAGGGAGTATTTACTGCTAATGAGAAAGAGCTTATGGAAGTTCAAGGTATAGGAAAAAAGAAAGCAGAACGAATAAGAAAGGTTATTCAATCCAAGTATAGCGAAGAAGAGTTAGGTTAAGCGTTTTATTCGCTCTAAAACTTCTAGTAAACCAACAGCAAGTCTTAATGACTCTTGCAAATCATCAGTTTCCCTAGCTTTCCTGATTCGAGCTTCCACCTCTCTGAGTTTATCATAAATTGCATTTGCCAAGCTGGAGAGTAGTAAGCTGCTTAACTCCGGCGGAGGCGGCTCTCCTTCCCTCATCACAATAACCTGCTTTTCACATGTCGGACACCATATTTTCCCATCTACTTTAAATAAGGGGGAGCTACATGCGGGACATGCCTTAGAGAGCAATGTCGCACCACGCCGTAACATGTCAACCATTTTCTGCAAGTCTTCAGACGCCAAGAAAAACCACCAAGACTTCTTACTTCTTAATTTTAAAAACTCTTAAAATTACGGAAGCATTGTGAAAAATAAATGTTTTTCAAGAATAAGACATCTCTAAGATGAAAGTTTTCATTCTCTGAGGGCCCTGCGTAAGACAAAAATAGCCTACATCTTAATTTGAAATAAGTGAGGAGTAAACTCGTAAAAAATGGTTTCCTTTGTGAAGGAAGGAACCCTAGTTTGCAATTAATTTGCAGGAGGGTTATATTTTGAGCGATTCCATTGAGAAAATGAATAAAGCAATAGCGATTTTAAAGCAGATATCTGAGGATACAACTACTCCAAGAAACATTAGGAGAGCTGCAAGTGAAGCAATAGAGGCTCTTATAGAGGGAAAGTATACTCCCGCCGTTAAGGCTTCAAACGCCATATCTATACTTGAGGAGGCTTCTCAGGATCCAAATTGCCCCTTACATAGTAGAACGAAAATATGGAGTGCGGTATCAATTTTAGAAACCGTAAGAGACGAGTAAGTAGCCAATGTGAACGAGAACTCAAATAAATTACTTTACTTTGTTTTATTTCCTCATTTCAAGGGAAGGCGGATGGAAGAAAGTAGAGGTGTGCCTCGATGGGGGAAGAAACGCAGGTTAGAGTCAGAGGGATATACTCCACCGCCCTTTCCAAACTTTTCTTAGATAACGGCTTCTCAATAACTCAAAGTTCAGCGATACTAGCTGAAAGACTAAAAATTAAGAGAACAATGAATCCTCCAGACGTAGAAGTTTACGACACAAAGAACAAGCAAGGAGTAATTATAACTGGCGAGAGGGAGACATTAAGAAAAGTAGTCAGCATCGTTAGAGAAGAGCTGGAAGACGTTGTTACCCGAAAAGCAGAGGTTAACCTAAATGCCATTTATGTAGGACGCATAATCAAAAAGTACAATGAAAAAGCAATAGCAGATATCGGATGCCTGAGAGTTCCCGTGAATGAAAAGGCTAAAGAAGAAGGGGAAGTGCAGCTTCTAAGAGTGTGCGAAATCGACCCCAGACCGCAAGCAACTGGAGAAATAGTGATCGCAGGAAAGTACGTGGTCTTAACCTCCAGCGGGCATATTGGCATAAGTAGCAAGATCAAAAACAGAGATGTACGTGAAATTCTTTATCGTCTTGGTAGCAGTATGAAGTCAACGGACATAGGAATCATATTCAGGACAGCAGCGGGGAATGCAGACATATCATTAGTCACAAAGGAAATAAAGGAGTTAGAGGAAGAGATGAGAAAGCTTCTAGACCTTTCAGTAGACTTAGATGAACCAATGCTGGTAAGAGAAGGCGATGAAACGGTGATCGTCGAGTTTCCAGCCAGCACCAAAATGCAGCTGGATAGCATAAGAGAAAGAGTTACTCCAACGATAAGTGGACACCATTATTACAAAGCATTAGGAAGTGACGTGGCGCAGATAGTGGACTTCGCAGAGGAACTCATTTCAAGACACACAGAGCTACGCGACGAGGTAAGCCAATTACTTCAAGAATGGATTATCGACAACACCTTCAAAAATGAGGATGAAATACGCTTCGAACACGTCAAGCTTAATGGAAAAATAATATTTCTCCACGGAAAAATTCTACAAAGGAAAGATCATCGAGAGATCATTATCAGGAGAAGCTTTACAGCAGGAGGATATTATGATGGTCTAAACGCACCAAAAGAAGCTGGGGACTATGGCGTAACCCAAGTAAAACTGGGCGAGTGGACATTCAAAACGGAATACTACTCCAAGAAAGGGGAGTTTAAAGGAGCATTCTACAATATAAACACACCCATAGAACTATACCCCAACAGGATAAGATATATAGATCTAGAGGTTGACGTTATACAGTTCCCTAACGGAGACGTAAAGGTTATAGATAAGGATGCTCTTGAGGAAGCATTCATTAAAGGGTACATAACTGAAAAACTTAAACAGAAAGCTGAACAAATCGCAGAACATATCGCAAAGGAAGCTGCTGCGAGCGCTAAGAGCTGATCAAAAAATTTTTGAGGAAAGCACATGAAAATGATTGACGGTAGATGCGGGGGTACCCAAGCCAGATGCGCCTGCAGGCTAAGTCAAAGCTTAAGTGGCCATAGGGGCAGGATTCAGGATCCTGTCGCGTAGGCGGGATACCGGCGTAAGCGTTCGTGGGTTCAATCCGGTTTTACGGGGACAAATCCCACCCCCCGCACCATTCCTAGTTCTGCTTTTCGTTTTTACTTTTAATTGAGTTTTTGAGGATCTGTATTTATAAATTCTAAAGAATAACTTGTTTTATTGATTAAACATTACTTCATATGTGCCATTTATCAAAAAATTTTTAGGGGCTATTCGAGAAATACTGAAGAAGAGGGGTATCAGATGAGAGTGGAGTATTTCAAAACGTTCATCGAGGTTGTAGAGAAGGGTGGATTTCTTAGGGCTGCTAGAGAGCTTGGTGTGACCCAAGCCACTGTAAGCAATCATATAGCTACGCTCGAGAAGTTTTTTGGAGTAACTCTTTTTGACAGGAGTAGAAGAATAGTGAGGCTGACTAAGGAGGGCGAGATATTGCTGAAAAGAGCTAAGGAGATTCTCGAGTTAGTGGATAAGACGAGGGATGAGCTGAGGAAAATAGGGGAAGAGGAGGAGGGAAGGATAAGGCTTGTGGCGAGCACCATTCCAGGGGAGCATATTCTTCCAAACTTGGTAGCTCAATTTAAAGAGAAGAATCCGAGGATAAGCTTTGAAATTGAAGTGTTAGACACTGGTGGGGCCTTGAAGAAGCTTCTTAGAGGAGAGGCTGATCTAGCGGCTGTGGGGAGCCTTACAGAGGAAAGTGTTAAAGAGATAGAAGCTATACCCATCGGAAGAGAGAGACTTGTTTTCATATGTCCGGTTAACCACGAGCTTGCAATGAAAAAGAAAGTGACTTTAGAAGATTGTTTACGTTACCCGTTTGTTTTTAGAGAGAGAACATCAGGGACGAGACTTGAAGCGGAAAGGGCTCTCATGCGGTTAGGGATTCCCCTCGATAAGGTGAAAGTGTCACTGGAGGCTGGCAGCACGGAGGCGGTGATAAATGCGGTATCTGTGGGACTTGGAATAACGATTTTGTCCGAGACTGCTGCTAAGAAGGCGGAGGTCGCAGGACTGGTTAAGATCATTGAGGTGGAGGGGTGGGACGTCGAGCGCATGCTGTACTTAGTGAGAGATAAAAGAAGGAAGATGCCAGTAGTAGTAAAGGATTTTTGGAAGTTTGCATCGGAAAAACAAAGAAAAGAAAGCTTATGATAGAAGTAGCTTTACAAGTAGGCGGGGGATTTCCGAAAAGTTTTTCACAACCATGAAGTGGCCCTTACCTGCCTTAGCCAGCTTCCTGCATGTTTTCAAGCCATGCTCCGCTATTTTTCCTTTACTTGGAGTTGCTATGACATGTAGGGTCGGAAACTTGGCCGCCAGCTGCGTGGGATCTCTTCCCAAATTCCACTCGCCATCCGTTATCAGGACGCCCCAACTTTTCCCTCTACGCTTTATCTTGGAGAGTTCTTTAAGTCCGACAGAGAGAGCGTCGCTTATGTTTGAATAGCCTATAGAACTTATATCCAGTATTTCCTCGATGACATTACTTATGTTCTTCTTCTCACCAATTTTCTTGAGAGTGAATGCGCGGGTTCCAAATCCTATGACTGCATAATCTTCGTTTCGCATATTATAGGCCAAGACTGCTGTTGAAAGGGCTGCGTTAAATAGTTTCTCTTCGGTCATGCTACCACTGGAATCGAATATTAACACGCCAAACTTGGCTTGTGACCGGGGCTCCAACCCGACTACGTCCTCATAGGAGATATATTCTTTCTCCAAGAAGGATTCAATCATCGACTCTTCGTCAAACTCCATTAACCCGGGGTAATAAGGCACTCTTCTTCTTAATGGTCCTTTAGGCCCACGCCCGCTGATCCTGAGGGATGTTTTGAGAACCGCTATTTTCGCCAGTCTCTTGAAGATTTGCTTATACTTATAGCGAAGGTTGCCGCGCAAAAGTACGTAGAGCTCTACTGGACTTTGAACGTCGCCGCAAGATAAGCGCCTAGCAACTAGAAGAGCTGCGTCAGGGCATGAGAAGACGTCAGACACGGCGACGGGATTCACTTTTGAGAGCCCTTTGATGGCCGAAAGGTTCCCGCATTTTAACGCCATTTCGGCCGCTCTCTTTATAGAGGCGTAATCAAGTTTACTTGCGAGATCCGTGTAGATGTAAGGTGGCGCTGTGCCTAGAGATATCTCCTCTAAGAGAAGATCGAAAGCTGAGAAGGGGTTTATCCTTTTGGGTTCATCGGAGGGTTGAACCTCCTCGCCTACTGAAAATCCTCGAAGCACTCATCTACAATTTCTTTTATAACTTCTTCAATAGTCTTGCCAGCACCGTCCTCAAGCTCGATGCGTGTACCGAGAGCCATTATGGCAACTTCAACCCACAAATCCTTTGATTTCACTTGGGCTCCGTTGTAGTGAGATAAAAGACTCGCAATGTCAATGGCTCCTCTAACAGATGCACCCCTTCGCAAATTCTCATGGACGCGGGTTGCCCTCACTATTTTCACTGCTAGCCGTATTATGTCGGGGTTAGAGCAGCCAGACTTGAGCGCCACTATTTCTCTTTCTTCCTCCTCGCTTTGGTAGTCGATTCGTATCCAGCAGAAGCGGTCTCTTAAAGCCTCGCCCAAGGCGGTTACACCGACGTGCTCAAGTGGGTTCTGCGTGGCTATAATGAAGAAGCCCTCCTTCGCTGTGATCTCGCCTATCTTCGGGATCTCCAGTCTGCCTTCATCCATGACGGGAAGAAAAACGTTCTGAGTGGACTCGCTTAAGCGGTTTATTTCGTTTATAAAGAGGATGCCGCCTTCAAGCATGGCAAGAGTTAATGGGCCTGGAACAAAGGCGTCCCTTGTATACCCGTACTTCATTACTGCTGGAGGATCAAACCACCCTGTTAGCTTAGCCTCCGTGTAACGTTCGTCGCCGTCAACCCGGAACATTGGCTGGTTAAAATACTTCGCGATGGCATCTGCCAAAGTGGTTTTTCCAACACCGACTTCGCCTTCTATTAGTAAGTGGCGGGATGCCAGCTTAGCGGCTAGTGCTTTTTTTAGCTCTTCCAGCCTGCCGACAATCTTGAAGCGAGACTGTATTTCACGAGCCATTTCATCTATTGACTTCATGAAGTATTCCCCCTTTTCCCTTTAACACTTACCTTTTTGGAGGCTATGCTAGGTCTGCTATGTCGACACCACATTCTGAGATGCGGTCTAACATATCAACTACAGTGCTGAGAGGAATAGATATTTCTACTGGTTCATTTGCAAGGGCCTTGTAGGCCTCCTCTACTGCTTGGTTACGCTGGGGTTTCATCCCTATGGTTTTTGACGCTAAAACTCCGTCCTTCCTTACGAGGGCTTCTATGGCGTTAGAATGCATTTCGTGAGCTATGCGATTTATTTTTAGTATACTTTCAATAACTTTTCCCGGGATTTCAGCACCCATTACGAGGTGAACCTGCTCAGCTATCTTAACGGAGTAGTCCGCCATGGACTCTATACTTTTGATAGCGACACGGTAGTCTAAGCACTCTATAGGACTGATACCAATTTTCTCTGCCAAGTGGGGCTCCATTACTGCTGAACGAAGCTGTCTAACCATTAAGAAGTAAAGCCTGTCGATGTCTTCGTCCCTCACTACAACGCTTTCAGCTAAGTTAAGATCCTTGTCTTTTATAGCTGTCACGGCGTCCTCCTGCATCCTAGCAGCAATAAGGTAAGTTCTCTTTATTGTTCTCTTTAGGGAAAGGGCTGAAGGTGAAAGTAAGCACTGAAGAGTGATTTCCTTGGCGCTTTCCTCAACTATTTCTACGCCAACAAGCTGTTGGAGTGAACGTTTAATAGCATCTCTCTGTTCAGACGTAATGCCGCTTTTAGAGCGGATTCGTATGACGTCGTAACCATAAAGAAAGTTCGCGGTTATTTCCCTCGTAAAATTCGGACTAGAGTCAACTTCTATAATAGCCACTTTAACTTTTTCCTTTTCGGAATAGCGAGGATCGACGAGAAGAGCACCATCGTCCCTCTCAATTATTGCCACGAGATCCCCTTGCTTAAGACTCATACGTTTGATCCAGTCCTTAGGAAGACTTAAAAGAAATGTGCTACCTCCCGTTTTCTGAAGTTTCCTAACCTCCATTTTAGACACGGAACAAGCCTCCTCTCATGATTTTCAATGATCTCTATTTGAAAGATGATAATTATAAACACTATATATTTTTTATGGAATCCACTCAATAAACTTCACTTCATTCAAATGAAGCATATTTGTGCATAAAATTAGTCATGAAAGAACAAAAGTGCACATAATTTCAATAAAAGCGCTTGTAAAAGTAAATAGGGAGAAGTCTTCAATGAGCTTCATTTTTGAAGAAGATAAACAAGCATTATTCCAAGAATCTTTCATAAAATAAAAAGAGAAATTTACATTAATAAGAAGAGATGTAGGTTAATTGAAACATCTATGAAATACTGACTCTTATTTATTTTGGCAAAGGATAAAAGTAAGCTTGAAAGTTCGTAACGCGAACTTCCCTTCCGTTGGAAGATGTGACACATGAAAAGTTTATAGTGGGTTTCTGATTTAAGAGATAAGCAGGGCGGAAGCTTGATAGAGACGTCGCAAGTCGCAAAGAGAACAGTTAAGGAATTGCTTGAAGCTGGATTACAAGTTACTCCTGGAGCGTTGGATATCATATTGTCACTTGAACCCAGCGTAGTTTCCTTGATTATAAGGAAGATTAAGGTCACGGATGGGGCACTCGTTTTAACAGAAGAAAATGTCAGAAAACTGATTGAAGAGAAGGATCCTCGAAAAGTAACCAGTGTTAAGACGCCTAAAAGCGAAGAGGAGTGGAGTGCAGCTTCCCCGAGCATGAAGTTGAAGCCAGCCCTAACCGCCAAGGAAGTGGACGAGGATTTCGAAGTAGTAATGGATCCAACAAAAATGATAGGAACCAGCGGGTCTCTAAACGACTTTGTCAACTACTTCAAAGACAGGTATATGCGACTCAGCAATCTCCTCCTGAGGAGAGGAGACATCAAGGGAATACGTAGGACTTGTGAGGTAGGCAGAGCTGAGGAAGTCAAGTTGATAGGGTTAGTTAGGGATATTTCGAAGGTTCGGAGTGGCTCCATGATCATAGAACTTGAGGATCTTGACGGCGTGGTTAGCGTCCTAATTCCGGGCAACTTAACAGATAAAGCACGATACCTTATGCTAGACCAAGTAGTCTGTGTAGAAGGTAAAAGTAACGGAGCTTACATCGTGGCAGACAACATTATCTGGCCCGATGTGCCATTTGACCACAAACCTAGAAGAGCTGAGGATCCCATAATGGCCGTCTTCATCTCGGACACGCACTTCGGTAGCAAGAAATTCATGGAAAAGCCATTCACGAGATTCATAGAGTGGCTTCAGGGCAAGAGGGGGGATGAGAAAACCAGAGATCTCGCAAAACAAGTTAAGTATCTAGTGATTGGAGGAGACATAGTGGATGGAGTCGGAGTCTATCCTAACCAAGAGAAGGAGCTCGTCGTCGAAGAGGTATATGCACAATATGATATTGCAGCAAAATACCTTGAAAATGTACCCGACTACGTGAAGATCATAGCTATACCTGGTGGGCACGACGCAACTAGGCAAGCATTACCTCAGCCAGCAATACCGAAAGAGTACGGTGAACCACTTTACGAAATAGGAGTCGAAATGCTCGGAGACCCAGCATATTTCAGAATACATGGTGTTGAAGTGTTATGCTTCCACGGGGACTCGCTAAACGACGTGATGACGGCTCTCTCTATAGACCAGCACCACCCCGAAAGAGCAATGATAGAGTTTCTCAGGGGGAGACACCTGGCGCCAATTTATGGGTCAACACCATTGTCCCCTGAACCCATGGACCTCTTAGTTATCGAGAAGGTCCCAGACATATTACACTGCGGGCACATTCACATAAATGGGCAGGAAAATTACCGTGGGGTAATCGTGATAAACTCGGGAACATTTCAGGATCAAACAGACTACCAGAAATCCATGGGGTTAACACCGACACCCGGGAAGCCGTACATCATTAACTTGAAGGACTTCTGGGTGGCTCAGCTGGACTTCACAGGGGACTAACCTAAAAGAGAGGAAAGTGAACCTTCAGATGAAAGCTTCTTTATGAAGGCATCCTCCTCTAAGACTTGTTTGACCTGATTCACGGAGACGTTGAGCCTTACTTCTTTTGACAATCCATGGCGCCCCCTGCTTTTAAGATGAGCCACAACCACCCCCAACATGTCAAGCTCATTTATAAGACTACTAACTCTCCTTTGTGTCAATGGCTCAACGTGAAGACGCCTACAAATGTTCGAGTAGTAGCTGTATATGTCCCCGGTCCTAGCTTTACCCCGTCCCTGTTTCGTCAACTCAAAGATGGTGTAAAGTACAAGCTTAGAGTGCATAGGAAGAGTTCTCAGAGCCTCGACTAAATGGTCTCGCTCAATAACGTGCTGCGCAGCCCTCACATGATCCTCAGAAACTTTTTCCGCGCCTTCCCGCTCAGCTATCTCACCTGCAACTCTAAGCAAGTCTAAGGCACGGCGAGCGTCTCCATGTTCCTTAGCCGCTATGGCCGCGCAGAGATTAATAACCCCTGGACCTTCAAGAGCGCCTTCCCTGAAGGCGAGCTGGGCTCTTTGCCATAGAATGTCTCTGAGCTCAGCGGCAGCGTAAGGCGGAAAAACCAGTTCCTCCTCTCCTAGGCTACTCAGCACTCTAGGATCAAGGTTATCTTTGAATGTCAGATCGTTTGTGATACCTATTATGCTGACGCGTGCCCGTTTCAAAACAGTATGGTTCATCCTAGTTAGGTCATAAAGAATGTTACTCCCATCCCGCTCGACTAGTCGTTCAACCTCGTCGAGCACAATTATCATCAAAACATCCCTGCTGTCAAGCGCATCCCTAAACCTGCTATAAACTTCATCTGTAGGAAGACCTGTAAATGGAACCTCGACACCCAAGTAGGAGCAAAGCCGGGCTAAAACACGATAGTTAGTGTTAACGATCCTACAGTTAAGGTAGGCAGGTATGGGGGGAGGCACATTCAACTCATGACACTTAGCAACGAGGTGTTTAAGAACGAAACGCACAACGGCGGTCTTACCTGTACCAGTCTTTCCATAGATGAAAACGTTTGAAGGTGTTCCGCCCTTGAGAGCGGAGGCAAGAATCAACCCGACTTTCTCAATCTGCTCGTCACGGTGAGGTAACTCGTCAGGAACATAAGTATGACTTAAAACGTCACGGTTCTTAAAAATCTTAGTAGAGAGAAACCTCTCGAAAAGTGCCTCAAGGGAACGCTCACCCAAACGAACCACCACTTTCTACTTCCACCAGAAACAAAGGTGTGTAATGCTTAACGCTCAGAAAATATATCCATTAATATTACATTGGAAACACATTCAAGAAGCTCGAAGAAGCTCAGAAAATGGATCATGGAAGAAGCTGAAGAAGCTCGCCAAATTTAGAAGCCTTAAGCCGGCCAATTTCCTTAAGCCGATAGTAATATTGCTTCTTTGTCCCCTTACGCTCCAATAAACCCTCGCCACGAAACCTTGCCAAGTAAGTTGAAACCACGCTCAGAGAAGTCTCGCCGAAAACCCGGGTAAACTGCTCATGGACGTCGCTGGAAGTAAACCATCCATACTGGAAGTATTTCAATAATACAAGTTCAATTTTATCCTTCATTGAAAGTCCTTCGGGGTCAGGGAACCCGGCGTCAACTTCGGAGGCCTCAAGTTTAGTCGCTTCCTCCGCCACCTCGCCTCCGGACAATTTCTCGGAAAGTTCCTCCACAAGAGACGCTGCCAGTTGGGGGGGAACATCACCCTCAATAGTTAACGTAGCCTTAACATTGCGTGAGAGATCAGCTATCTCGATCTTGTAACGCTTCGCCCCCAACTAGCACACCTTCCACTGGAAATGAGGTAAGTTAAATTTACGCGTACAAGTATATATGTCTATCTATTACATCCGAAAATCCCCCAATCACTTTAACTCGCATAATTGCTAGAGTTCATGGATATTAGTCATTTATCGTTCCCTTTGTCAGTTTACGTCCCCAATGACCTTCAAAGGTAATCATACACCCGGCTTTAAATCGTCACCTTCTCTGAAGTCAAATTACCGGGCCCTCTCAAGTCAAAAGGAGGGAGCATCATAAATATTGAGAAAATCAGTAAAGAAACCAGGCTATTCCCAAGTTGAAGTGTTCACTTAAAAACACTTTAACAAAAAGGTTGAAGAAGTGAATGACGTGAAGATGTGAGTCTGTTAACATGAAAGACGTGGAAAAGAAAAAAAGGGCAAAAAAAGGCATATTCTCGATAAATAAAGTTTTTAGATAACATTAACAAGAAAATAGTTGAATAAAAATGTAAATCTTCAAAACAAAGATTTTTTCCATTGTATTTTTTTAAAAAAGGTTAACAAAGTGTGTTAACATAAAAATCAGAGAGAAAAATTCTCGGAAAAATGCTGCAGTTGAAATAAAGGGGTTAATTTTCGAGAACATAATTTGCATCATTCACAGCAAAAACAGCGCATTAACGACTTGAAAAACTTATGTTAACATCGTGTTAACATGTCAAGCTGTTGGACGAGAAGACGACGAAAATACAAGTCTTCAAGGAGAAATGCTACGACGTGTCAAAGGGAGGGAAAAACTTGAGAGTATATGTTTACGACGTAAAGACGGAACACTCAAGTGACCCACGCAGGGTGAAATTCTTCAAGGAACTCTTCGGCTACGCGTACACATGGAAAAACAAGGAAGGAAAAACGTTAAAGGGGCAAAAGCTGGGACTTGTGGACATCTATGGCTGCGACAGAGCAGGGGACAGCGCAATACTAGTTCGAGACGAGCATGCAGAGGTCTTCAATGCGTTCTTCAAGAAGTACAAGGATATTGTCAGGTGTCGAGTTTTCTTAATTGTGGGGGAAGAAAGTATTTAGAACATATGTTCTAAATAAGAGAAGCTCACTCACCCCTCTATTTCAACTGGAGAAAATAAAACTTGTTTGGAGTTTAACTATTAAACTTTAAAAATAAAACTTCCCCCCCAGATGTTAAGGAGTCTAAATATATAAGTTTTTTGTAAAAATTCAAGTTTTAGTAGCTAATTGCAAGTTAACTTGTTGCAGTAGAAACGAGGGGGTGTTTGCTACCCCATACACCAAACATGTTGTCTGGTGTCGATATCTAATTGCGATACCTGTTCTCGATTACTGCAGTTGTCATCTACGCTGGAAATCTTAATTAACATTTTATCCATATTTTTAGTTAAAAACAGGGTGGTTGTTTTGAGCGAAATTGAAGAATTCGTGAAAGCATTAGTCAAAGGTGATCACAAGAAGGCCGTTGAAATCGCTAAGGCTGTCTTAGAGGAATCACAGTTGAAAGACAAATGGGTCGAGCTGGCTTGGCGAGGTTGGCTTGCAGGTCTTGAGAAACTTAGTCAGACTTCCCTGATTGTTTCTTTAATGAACGGGCTTTCATCAGAGGACGCTAAGAGGTACGCGAATTACCTTGAGTCTCTAGCGCAAGTTTTTTCCTCGAACCTCCCTGACAGGTCAGGTTTTGCTAAGGGATTTCTGAAGTCTTGGGTGGACCTTCTTAACTCTTATGCTGCACTTAAAGAGGACAGGAGCTCACAGTGATATTGGAACACATGTTCCAAAATAGAAAAAACCTCTATGTGCTTCTCGTAATATTGGTGCATTCTCCCTGTATTTCTGATATTTATCCTTTTCGTTTGGCGTCTTCCTGCTTTAGGGTTCCCTGTGGGTATACTTTCTTGTAAACCCGTCTTGTTTCCTGATCTCTCGTTCAGCTTACCTGAGACCTTTCAGGTTTGCATCGTCATTGTTGTAGTAAGTCTCCGTTTGTATTCCCTGTGTTCTGTCCGTGTTCTCTGAGTATTACGATGGTTTTTCTTTTGTGTTTTCCTGCATCGTTTTCTGGTGTTGATATCGGTTTTCCGATATCCTTTTCTGGTGTCGATATTGGGTGTCGGAGGTGGTTGTATGGAACGCATAGGTGCTGTTGGTCGTATTTATCCTTCGGTAGCTGAGATTAGAAATGCGTATTACTCTTTCTTCGGGTGGAGATGGAACCCGTTTTCGAGTGTAAGGTTGAGCGACCCCGAGCTCTTCGTGGCTCCTCATGATGTGATCGTGGAGATTGACGACTACATTAAGGCTAGGGAACGGCACATACTGATAACGAGCGAGTTTCCTGGAATGGGTAAAACGATGCTTCTCGAGCTAATTTACGGAGACCTCTTGGAGCTTTCTAAGCAGGGTGATCAAGAGTACCGCTTCTACCCCGTGATGGTGTCTCAGAGTAAGCTTTACGTGAGGCAGATGGCCGAGGTTTTGGCAAAAAAACTTAGGATTCCATATCCTCGCTCTGCTAATGCTGAGGACATTTACGTGTTGATCAAGTATGATATCATGCTTCGATATCTTTTGAGTGGATATCTTACGTTGATATTCATTGATGATTTCGGCGAGAACGACGTCGAGGTTTTTGTTAAGATTAAGGAGATTGGCGACTTAACGCTGAAGGACGCAAAACGCTTCGTAGTTGAGGAGGAAGACGAACTCAGGCGTTTCCTCAAACTTAAGAAGATGAAGCTTGATGAAGGGGAAATCAGTGCGATTAAGCAGGTTGCGGAAGAAGGCGATGAGGATCAGATGATATGCATGCTTGTTTTGACTGGTACTAAGACCCACGCTGTAGGTCTCAAAGAAGGTGTACCTCACCTCTACGATAGGTGCTGGGAGATTGAGCTTGAACCGTTGGATGAGCGTGGCGTCAGAGAGTTTATCGGTAGGCGACTTTACTGGGCTAGCGGCCGCCTTAAGGAGTTTGACGAGTCTTCTTTTGAAATACACCCCTTCACCGATGACGCTATTCCTGTTCTGAAACGGAAGTCGATGGGCGTGGGACGTGACCTCCGTATGCTCTGTAATCAGGCGGTGTTCGTCGCTGCTAGCAGGTTCAGGGATGGAGGAAGTCCTGTGATCGACGGGGCATTGGTGGACGCTTTACCATGCATCGAGGAGGTTCCAGAGTAACCTGACTTCATTTTCAGATATCGATATCACGTATCGATGTTGGTGGTATGATGACGCGGCTGGTCGATATAGCAAAGAAAGTTAAGGAGCAGGAAAGGTATGGGCAGCCCTCACAGTCTCCTGCCCCCCTAAACTATGCGGAAGTTGCTGCGGCTCACCATCAACCAGCAGCCTCATTCTCTCTGGGTGATGAGGACAAAGGACACTTGCCCGTTCAAGTGGTGGAGAAGATAGTCTATGTGAGAAAGGATCCTAAAACTCGACTTGATCAAAACTTCAACGTGAGGCTTCCCAGTAACTTTATCTACTTGCTTAAGAAGAAGTTTGGAGAGCGCGGAGCAACAGTATTCTGCAGACTTGCCATACTGGAGAAGATGAAGACGGTGTTCGACGAGTTAGAGCTAAAGGAACTTGGTTTATTCCAGCTACTAGAAGAGCAGTACACCGCACTCGGCAAGTTGAAAAATGAAGGTGGCTGAGGTTGGACAAAGTGGACGGCGAACTTAACGAGTTAGAGAGCTTTCTGCAGCGTATCCTCAACGACCCACTTATTTCTCGCCTCCTACCTTCATCTAGTCTCACTCGGATACAGCTTGAAACGCTGATCATCCATTTCCTTCTAGATGAGAACGCTGGAAGAGAAGTCCAGTATTCCCTTAAAGGCCTCTTGAGGTTCTCTAGAAGTGCAAGAGGTCGAAAGCCACGTTTTGCCCGCGGAGTTACAAAGGGTGCTTTTAGACGCGTACTCGAGCAAGCTTGCAGGAACGTTGTGAAGTCAATTTACACGTTAATCCTCTTAGGATACATTGGACTACTGGACACTCCAAACTTAGCACCCTACATTGAACTCTCAAACTTCATCTCGAGTTATCGCGAAAGGTTGGGGTTAGAGTACGGGGATCCCAGTCCTCACCTCAAAAAACTAGAGGAACAATTGGTTCAGCTAGTCGATGAGTATGCTAAGCCATTTATGGTTGCTGGCAAATTCTAATACTGTAACCTGCATGCCGCCACCACTGCCTGCCCTATGCTCACTCCGGCGTCGCCTGGAGGTATAACTGAGTGCTGTATAAAAACTAGCCCATTTTTCTCGACGTGCTTTCTTATGGTTTTTGTTATGGCTTCATTGTAAGCTACGCCTCCCGTAAACCCTACGACCTTCACGCCTTCTTTCTGCGCTACGTTCACGGCGATATCAGCCAGCCCTATTGCTATAGCACGCTGAGCGGATGCTGCCAAGTCCTCTATTCTATGCTTTCCCAATGATTGTAGCACCTCAAAAAGTATTTGACTTGTGTCCAGTACATACCGTCCATTTGAGCTACTTATTCTGGGTTCTATTTTCAGGGTTGGTTTACCTTTTGTTGCTATTGCTTCAAGCCTCATTGCTGGTTCTCCTTGATATGTTTTCTTCATGCATACCTTCAGCAGGGCTGCTATGGCGTCTAAGACGCGCCCCGTGCTAGTCGTGAAAGGCCCCTTAGCATCCCTTATTTGTTTCAAGACAACTTCCACCTCTTTTTCCCCATGTTTGAATCCATCGATGTATTCTGATGTGAGAACGTCTCTCAGCTCGCTGTCAGACAAAATTCGACTGAGAATGGATGCCGCCATCCTCATGGGATACTTAGTGGCTTGGTCGCCTCCAGGCATTAGCTGTGGGGCGAGGTGCCCGAGCCTTTCGCTTGACGCGTAATCTGAGAGCAATATCTCTCCGCCCCATATTGTTCCATCTGGCCCGTAGCCAACGCCATCACATGTTATGCAGACTATTGGTTCATCCACCTTGTGCTCTGCCTTTAGTGCGGCCGCGTGGGCTTGATGATGCTGAACTCTCACTAGCGGGACCTGCCACTTTTCAGCGTATTCTTCCGCTATTTTCGTCGTCACGAATTGAGGGTGTAGGTCGCATGCCACAGCCTCAGGCTTTACGTTTAAAAGCTTTAACAAGTGCATTGTGACGTTTTCGTGGAACTCCACCATGTCAAGGTCGCCTGAGACATCGCCTACATGCTGACTGGCATAGCATCTATTTCCCTTCATGACGGTCACAGTCACAGTCAGTTCCGGTCCGACTGCTAGTAGTCCCCTCCCTTTACATGGAAGAGGAGTCTCTATTGGTTCTGGCACGTAGCCTCTTGATCTGCGTATCAGCTTAGCTTTCCCATCAACTATCTTGACAACCGAGTCGTCACACCTCTGGTATATCACTCTGTTGTGGAGTAGGAAGTAGTCTGCTAGATTGCTTAGATGAGTGAGAATTTCCTCGTTGCTTGCAGCTATTGGCTTCCCTGACACGTTGCCGCTGGTCATTATGACTGCGGGGTCTGCGACCTCCCGTAGCAGGAGTATGTGTAGTCCCGAGTATGGTAGCATCACGCCAATGTTGTGTAGTCCAGGGCTAACCCACTCAGAAAGCGGAAAGTCCTCTTTCTTCCTGAGGAGCACTATGGGCCGTCTGAAGGATGTCAGGATCCTTTCTTCTCTTCGAGTGACTTCTGCGTACTTCCTTACTTCCTCGATGCTCAGGGACATAACGGCGAAGGGTTTATACTTTCTATCTTTTTTCCTTTCCCTTAGCTTAAGTACGCATTCGTCATCCGTTGTTAGCGCCGCTAAGTGGCTTCCCCCTATCCCCTTTATAGCTAATATGGCTCCCTCATTTATCAGTTTGGCTGCTTCTGCTATGGGGTCCTTGCAGTCTATGAGCTTGCCGTCATTTGAATGGAGCGTGAGTTTTGGTCCGCAAAGGGGGCAACATATTCCTTGGGCATGATACCTTCTATCCATAGGATTTGTGTACTCCTCCATGCAGTGAGGGCACAGAGGGAAGTCCCGCATTGTGGTTAGTTCTCTATCGTAGGGTAGGCTTATTATTGACGTGTACCTTGGACCGCAGTCTGCGCAGCATGTGAACGCATACTTGTAATGCCTATCGTCGGGATTTAACATATCCTGTATACAGTTATCGCATATTGCCACGTCTGGAGGTATGTACGAGCTTTCAAGTATCCTTTCACTGCTGCTTTTCCCTATGGCGAACGTCTTGAACTCTTCGCGTGCCTCCCCCCACTTTGTCCTTACTTTCTCGAACCTTGCCAACGGAGGCTTTTTCTCCTTAAGCTCTCTCATAAACCTCTTAATGTCTTCTTCCTCTCCTTCAACAACTATTTTTACTCCAGCATCACCTAGGTTAAGGACGTAGCCTGTTAGGCTGTTTTTGACTGCTATCCGGTACACGAAGGGGCGCATGCCAACTCCTTGGACTATTCCGCTGCACAGGATTTCGCATCTTTTCTTCACACCGTAACCCTTCTGAACCCTTTACGTTATCCACGTTTAACGACTCACTTGCCCCTATAAATCTCCTTCTAGTTTAAAAAACAAACAGACCGTGGAAAAAATAAAAGTAAAAGTCTCCTAATTATAAGTAGCTATAAGTAGCGACGCCCTGCTTTAAGGGAAGAGCCTTTTCTCCTCTTTGTAAGGTGATGTCGATGTTCTACATTCCCTCACCAGAAGATCTTAAACAAGCAAGGAAACGTTTAGGCATTACGCAGGAGGAACTTGCAAAGATGGCTGGTGTAAGTCAGTCGTTAATAGCTAGGATCGAGTCCGGCTCCGTTGATCCGCGTCTCTCAACGCTTAGAAAGATAGTTAATGCACTAAGCGAGTTTAACAAGGGTAAAATATGCGCTAAGGACATAATGTTCTCCCCTGTTATATCCATTTCCATTAGGGAGTTAGTTAGGAACGCCATTAGTCTCATGGAGGAAAAAGGCATATCGCAACTGCCAGTCGTAGACGAGGGACGCTTGGTTGGCAGTCTGAGTGAGGGCACCATAATGAGATACCTATCGGAGGGAAAGGACGTTTTTGATAAAACAGTCGGAGAACTTATGGAGGAAAGCTTCCCCACAGTGAACCCATCTACCAGCGTAGACGTAGTCCGTCACCTAATAGTATCCGGGAATCCCGCCGTCCTAGTAGTAGATAAAGGAGAAGTACTAGGAATAATAACAAAGATCGACTTGATCTCCGCATATAAAAAGTGACCAATCCCATCTTTATGGCTTTTGATTCTTCATGAGAGCCAGACTTTTTAGCGTGCGGATCATAGAGTTAAAAATTAGAGTGGGAATCTTTGAGTATCTGCTAGAGGTTTCCCTCTGCGAGATGGTGGCCATGAAGGTTAGAGTGGGCGGTGAGGTGAGAGAGTACCAAACGGTCTGGATGGAGGAAGACGCCGTTTGCATGATCGATCAAACAAAGCTCCCGTTTGAATTCTCAATATACAAAGCAAAGAGCGTAGAGGAGGTTGCTGAGGCTATAAGGACGATGAAAGTTAGAGGAGCGCCAGCTATAGGAGTGGCAGCGTGTTACGGTCTAGCTCAGGCAGCCCTTCAAAACCGCCACCTCCCCTCAAACGAACTTAAAACTTTTCTTAGCAAGGTTGCTGCCCGCCTCCTTTCCACGAGGCCTACAGCTGTAGATATGCAGAACATGATCACACGCGTCTTGGAAACATGTGTAGACTTAAACTCTTCCGACGCCATAGCTCAAGTAATTCTCCGTGAAGCGAAAAAAATTGCTCAAGAGAACATTGAAGCCTGCAGAAAAATAGGAGAACTAGGAAGTAGCTTAATATCAAAAGGCGCTAGGATCTTGGTTCATTGTAACCCGGGCGCGCTTGGAACAGTAGATTACGGAACCGCGCTAAGCATAGTTCGGTTTGCACATTATCAGGGAAAGAACATTTTTGTTTACGCTACTGAAACTCGCCCTTGGCTACAGGGCAGACTTACCGTCTGGGAGCTAATTCAAGAGGGAATTCCCCACTGCCTTATAGTTGACGCAGCTGCAGGCTATTATCTCCAGAAAGGGGAAATCGACTCCGTCCTAGTGGGCGCGGACAGGGTGCTTCCAAACGGAGATGTAATAAACAAAATAGGAACTTACATGATTGCAGTTGCAGCGCATGAGAATAGCGTTCCATTCATAGTTGCGGCGCCCACTACAACCTTCGACCTTTCAGGCTCATCTTTAAGGTTCGAGGAACGTCCGCCAGAGGAAATCACACAAATGAAAGGATATGATCCTGACTCAGGAAAATTTATTCAAGTCAAAATACATCCTGACGTTAGAGCAAGAAACTTGGCATTCGACGTGACTCCTGCAAAATATGTCACATTCGTAGTTACCGAGAGGGGAGTCTTAAAGCCAAACGAAATAAAACTCAAACTGTAAGTTGGAGGTTTCCCTTTGGGAGAGCTCATCTTCATTGGCTTAGGATTGTGGGGTGCAGATGACATAACTCTTAAAGGACTGGATGCCGCCCGTTCCGCAGACGAGGTATACTTTGAAGCCTACACTAGTCTTATAGGCGACTTAACGAAGGATAGCTTAGATAACTTGATCGGTAAGAATGTCCGTTTTCTCACCAGAAAAGATGTTGAAGAAAACGTGAGAGAACTTCTTTATCGCGCAAGAGATAAACGCGTAGCAATTCTTGTTCCCGGAGACCCCATGGTGGCTACGACGCACATTGCGCTTAGACTGGAGGCCGAAAAACTAGGAGTAAAAACGCGCGTGATTCATGGTGTATCCATTTACTCAGCGGCCCCAAGCATCTGCGGGCTTGAAAACTATAAGTTTGGTAGATCTGTAACAATACCATTCCCAGAGGAGAATTACTTCCCTGACACTCCGTATTTTGTTGTTAGAGAAAACGTGGATCGTGGGCTGCACACATTGGTTTTCCTTGACGTCAGGGCTGAGGAAAAACGCTTCATGACCGTTAATGAAGGAGTGGCGATCCTGCTAAAATTAGAGCGTAAGTTATCTCCTCAAGAGCCTCTCTTAGAGAAGACCATAATGGTCGGCGTGGCAAGAGCGGGATCCAAGAATCCTACTGTTAAAGCGGATTATCCTCATAACCTTATAAGCTACGACTTTGGTTCTCCCCCTCATGTTTTAATTGTTACTGGTAAGCTTCACTTTAAGGAGGCGGAGGCGCTTCGCCTCTTGGCGGCTGCCCCGCTCTCAGCCCCCTAACCCTCCTGCCAATCCCCACCTCTTAGCCATCTCAACTATTCTTCTAATGATTATGCTCGAGCTGTTCAGCTCTCCATACTTCGGAAGTCGGTAAACCTCGGCGTTGATCCCCCTGCTCCTCAGCTCCCTAACAAATTGATCCATATCCCTTCTCTGGTCATAGCCAAGCACTATGATGTCAGGCCTCTTCTCCTCAACTATTTTAAGCATGTCACCACCTTCGTGTCCCAAAATGGCCTCGTCAACTGGCTTCAACCCCTCTACCAGTCTCCTTCTATCCTCCTCGCTGAATATCGGAGGGCGCCCTCGCACTTTATGTACCGTTGAGTCTCTCGCTATCACTACAGTAAGCTTCGCGTCATCACCTCCAAGCTTTTTCGCTTCTTCAAGGAACTTTAAGTGACCGGCGTGTAGTACGTCAAACGTCCCGAAGACCATTACTTTCTTCACAGCTTCCGCCTCCATCATTTTTTATTCGAGTATCACGTAGACGGTCACACTCCCTCCATCCTTCAAGTTAAGTGCTTCCCTAAGGAATACGGGAGAAATGACTTCCACCACGTCCTCCCCGTAATGCGTCCTGTTAATGAGCAAAAGGCTTCCCTCGATCTTACCTTCAATTAGAGCCTTGAAACACTTCACCCTACCGAAAGTACGCCCTCCCTCCTCGAACTCCTCTATAATGATCCCCGGGTAAGCTTCCAGAAGCTTCCTCATCTGCACATCATGGTACGACTTCAACTTTAAGTTTAATGTTCCCGGGTAAGGCGTGAATCCTAACTTCTCCTCAAAACGCCTCCTATACCCTTCAACGGACACGTAATACCTTCCCTCTCCCATTCCACTGAAAACCTCTCCTTTTATCTTGACTGTTTGAGGTTTTTCCTCGAAAACTTTTTTAAGCCCAACATAAACTTCCCAAAGTTTCTTTACGCCCTCCTTGGTTATTCTAACGATTTGTCCCTTGGACGTTATCTCTCTGACTATGAGCCCCTCCCTCTCTAAATCTTGGAGCCTTCTTGCGGCTGTCTGCTGGCTAATCCCAAGTCGCTCTGCAAGACGCGTTGATGAGACATCAACCCCTCCTTCGCATGCGCCCATTAATGCTATCTCATACAGCGTAAACCATTCCTCGTTCAATGTAGCCACCCTTACGTCTCTTCTAACGAAGCCGCTAGACTTATAAATACAGGTCCTCTGACATCTATTCTCTTCTTTTTTGAAGAAATGTAATGTCTAACTTGTTCACTCAGGTATAAGTTAACGTCCGAGGGCTTTTTCGCCATCCTCACCTTCACGTTAACCTCGCGCTTCCCCTCCTCTAAAATTTCTTTCTCGACTTTTCTGGCGAAAAGTGCTGCTACGCCGTCCAAGTACCTTAACCCGGTTATTTTTCCTTTAACTTCGGATGGTGGAAGACCTAGAATGTTTCCTTCGTGGACGCATATCACGTTTAGTGCCGCTGGGCCAAGTAGCTTAACTCCCTCTTCTTCCTCGAAAACGGTCACAGTTAGCTCCCCTCCGCTAGCTTTACCTTTCCAAGCGGTAAACTTGCAAGGCGCATCAGCATCTTTATGCGCCTCGGCCACTTTGATTATCGCATTCATTATTTCTTCTCCAAGCTCTGTTTCCGGCTTCTCCGCGTAGCATATCCCCTCAGCTATTTCTTCATCGGAGTAAATGTCTCGCCTATAGAAGTAGGGGTACGTCAACCGTCGTACGTCGGTTTCACCCGTCCTTATCATGACAAACCTTTCAACGCCGAAGCCTGCGTTAAATACGGGTACGTCTACGTCGTACTTTGCAAGGCTGATAGGAGAGTAAAAACCACAGTCTCCAACTTCTATCCATTCCTTAGTTTCTGGATGCTGAATGAAGACTTCGAACTCGGTTTGAGGAGCATAATACTTTGAAGTCGCCGTCTTAAGTTTAAAACTCGCATCCGGGAATCCCAACTTTTTAAGGAACTCTTGGACAATATTTTTGCCGTCCTCTAAACTTATTTCTTCAGTCATTATCACGAAAGAGGCTGTGTACGAACTGTAAAGGTGTGTTGGATCAATTTTCTGCTCTCTTCTAAACTTCTGTCCTATGGTGAAAAGCTGAACCGGCAACTCTCTCCACTTATACTTGTAGATCGCGCTAAGAACTGGAAACCAGAGCGCCGTCATGTGTGATCTAAGGGTGAGAGGTGACGAGATTGGGGTAAGCTTCTTGAACTCATGGAAAACAGCATCTATTATTCTCGTAGCATCATCTTCGCGTAACCCTAATTCCTTAACCATTGTCTCGACTAGATCATCCGCCTCTATCTTCCCCTTTTTATATCTTCGGAGAACCTCCCGCAGTTTTTCAAACTCGTTAAACGAGGGAACCAGCTTCTTAACGTGTTCGATGTCCTCTTTACTTAGCCCCACATCTGGTCTAGGTAAACCTGCCAAGTAAAAGACTCTGTCCAAGATGACTGTAGCCTCTGGACCATACTCCTTGCGTACTTCGCCCTCATCAACGATCACTGGCAGGACTACTTCCTCGAAACCCATCTCCACCAGTGTTTTTCTTACTTCTTCTATGAAATCCATTATTTCATTGCTCTTTCCGAGAGGCTTTGGTCTGAAGTATCTTCCATCTATTTTGAGTAGTTCACGTGACTCAATCCAAGCTGCCTCATAATCTTCCTCGGCTTTTTCTAGCAGTTTTTTAATGTTAAACTTCATTTTCCCCTTTCCACCTCTTCAATAGTTTCTCTATGTTCTCTGCTAACTTAGCCTCCTGTGATATGAGGAGTAACTCAGCCCTCGTCCTTTCTAGGAGGCTACGGGCGACGTCACATTTTTGCTTAAATCCCAGAGAGGAAACCTCTGGATAGTCGACGAGCATCATGCTTAAGTATACCTCTTCCATCAATTCTAGGGCTCTCTCGGCATTTTCAAACCTTCCATCTTTCATACAAATTATCACGTTGCGTCGCAGCTCGCCGATGAAATCACCCAGAGCCATCAGGTATGGAATGTTGGGCACGTTCAACTCTTGAGGGGATGGAATTTCTCTACCTGTGATGAAAGCGTGAAGTAGGCGAGCTTCGATATATTCTTGGAATGCCGTAGTCATGAAACCCTTGTAGACGAACTCATCATACTTTGTCGTAGTCGCCACAGCATCACTTAAGCGTTCCTCCGCCATTCTCAACTTTTCCTCAGCATCCTTCAGCTCGCCTCTATGTATCGCTCTTATCGCGAAGCCTGCATACCTTACAACTTCTCTTGAAAGAGATAAAACCCTCTCTCTAACTTTATCTCTCTCCTCAAGATCCTCTATTATCTTAAGGACAATGTCTCTAATAGGCATAAAGAGCCACCTGGCAACGTCTCTTCTTCAGCATACCGAAATGCTTAGGGCGTTTAAAGGTTATGTCTTTCACCACTCGGAAACTTGCGTTTAAGCAACTTTTATCGGTTTGCTAAGCCTGCTTAACAAGATAACTCTACTCGAAACAGACTCCCCTATAATGTTATACCCTAATTTTTCTCCTATCTTCTCTGCAAACGGTCTTAGCTCATCAACTTTCAACATGTTCCCGTTACGTAACCCCCTTCTAAGGGACATTCCCACCGACACATAACTCTTACACTCTACGTAAGTGGGCTCAGCCAACTCTATGAGCTTAGCGTATCCCTCTGGCTCCATAAAGTTTAACCCTTTAACTAAGGTGAGCCTCACTACGGTCGGACAGCTAAAACTTTTCAGCAGGGCTAGGCTTTCAATGACTCTGTTCCAAGCATCTTTTAGAAGAGGTCTGCAGACTTGCTTATAGACCCCCTCGGATGGAGCATACAGTGTAAGGTAAAGCTGGGTTGGTTCCTCTATCTCCGCAAGCCTTTCGGGGACAGCGCCGTTTGTCACAAGGAAAGTGGTCATTCCTCTCTTGTGAAAGGTCTCTATGAGGTCTCCCAGCTTAGAATAAAGAGTGGGCTCGCCCGCTAAGCTTATCGCAGCATGCTTAGGTTCAAGCGCCTCCCTCCACATCTTTTCACTAACTAATGGGTGATGCACAGGGTTAAACCCTGTGAGTATTCTTCGCTGCGCCTTTATGCATTCATCGACAATTTCCTCTGGCTCATCTACATCCTCCTTCAGTATAGCCATCTGATCCCATTCGAATCCTAAATCCCCCGGCTCTAAGCGCCAACATGAAAGACAACGATTAGTGCAAAAAATAGCGCAAGGCGTCATTTGAAGGCATCTATGCGACTTAATATTATACCACTTCTGCTTGTAACAGTATCCTCTACCTGTTAACGCTCTATAAAACCAATGACAGCGTTTAACTGCAGAGTGTCTACCAACAAGCTGATATTTTTGCTTCTTTAAAACTGATGCGACAGCCAATGGAATAAGCGCCTCTTTAGACTTAACACTCACGATATATCACCCAATCAGCAGTTTCAGATAACTCCCTTCCTCCTAAAGTTCTCTATTTCTTCGTCGCTATACCCTACCTCTCTCAGAACTTCCACAGTGTGCTCTCCCAAAGTGGGTGGGTGGCGTCTGATTACACGCCACTTCTCAGAAAACTTTAAGGGAAAACCTACTTGTTTAATTTTTCCCGCTTTTGGATGCTCCACTTCAGTCACCATTTCTCGATGCACAACCTGTGGGTCGGAAAATACTTCCTGCAGACTGTTAACCGGTCCGCATGGTACATCTTTCTCTTCAAAGACCTTAAGCCATTCTTCAAGCGTCCTACCTTTAATTATTTCCTGAATGATTTCATGTAGTTCGTCTCCTTTTTCAAGTGAAAGATAATGATACTTTTCAAGGCTAGGTCGTCCAACAGCTTTACAGAAATTCCTCCAGAAGTGCTCCTCCAGTATCCCCAGTGTAATATATTTTCCATCCTTTGTTTCGAAGACACCATAGCTACCTATACCTCCCGCTAGGATGTTGCTCCCTCTACTGGTGGTAACTCCTCCAATTAAGTAAATGCCCGCGTAAATTGAAAGCCAAGAAACGACGACGTCCAACATTGCGACGTCAACGTACTGACCTATGCCAGTTTTTTCTCTAGCTAAAAGAGCTGCTAGCACGCCGATAACTCCAGCCATACCACCTGCTAGGTCAGCTATTGGTACCCCGGGAATAACGGGAGTGCTATCTTTCACCCCTGTTAAGCCGAGTATACCTCCTATCCCTACGTAATTGACATCGTGTCCACTTCTCTCAGTGTAAGGCCCACTCTGACCAAAGCCTGAAATGGAGCAGTATACTATCCGTGGGTTAATCCTCCTTACTGTTTCATAGTCTATTTTAAGCTTCCTAGCCACGCCTGGCCTAAACCCTTCAAGGACTACATCGCTTTTCTTGATGAGCCTATAGAATATTTCAAGTCCATCATCGCTCCTTAAATTTAAAGTTACACTTCTCTTGTTTCTGTTGACAGCCATAAAGATGGCACTTTCACCATTAATTGATGGTGGAAACCATCTAGTCCAATCGCCTAATCCTACCGGCTCGATTTTTATCACATCTGCACCCAAATCCCCTAAAAACATCGAGCAAAAAGGACCGGGGAGAAGTCTTGTTAAATCTATGACGGTGACCCCCTCCAGTGGTGCAGGCAAGTTCCCCCCTCCCTTATCCTGCTTAGTGCTTGAAGTGCCTTATTCCCGTGTGTATCATGGCCATACCGTGCTCGTTTGCTGCCTCTATAACCTCTTCGTCTCTTTTAGAGCCACCAGGCTGTATTATGCATGTTATCCCAGCCTCGGCGGCAGCGTCAACGGTATCCCTGAAGGGAATGAATCCATCCGATGCAAGCGCTCCTCCCTTAGCCCTGCCTCCCGCTTTCTCTAGGGCGATCTTTGCCGAGTCCACCCTGCTCATTTGCCCCGCTCCTACGCCTACGACCCATTCCCCGTTAGCGACAACTATCGCATTTGACTTCACATGTTTGACTATTTTCCATCCAAACAAGGCTGATTGAATTTCTCTTTCTGTTGGTTCCCTAGCAGTAACCACTTTGAAATCTGGAAAGTCCTCCTCTGTCAAGTCTTCACTTTGGACTAGTAGCCCACCGACTACTCTTCTAAAGTCGATACTTGCCTTCCGCCTCTCAAGGTTGGAAAGCGCAAGCACTCTTAAGCTTTCCTTCTTTTTAAGCTCCTCCAAAGCACTTTCAGTGTAACTGGGCGCAATGACTGCCTCGACAAATGTTGACGTGACCTCCTTTGCCGTTTCAAGATCCACTTCTCCGCTTAAACCTACTATGCTTCCATACGCTGATACCGGATCGCTTTCTCTGGCCTTCACATAAGCATCATGCATCGTTTCTCCTATTGCTGCCCCGCATGGGTTCGTGTGTTTAATTACAACCGCCATAGGCTTCGAGAACTCTCTCACTATTTCAACCGCTGCGTTAAGGTCGAGAATATTGTTAAATGAAAGCTCCTTGCCTTGGAGCTGAACAGCATCAACTATTGCTCCGCTAACCATTGGGGCAATCTCCCTGTAGAGGGCAGCTTTCTGGTGTGGGTTCTCGCCATACCTTAAGTCCTGCACTTTAACGAACCTTAAAGTAAATACCTCAGGCATTTCCTTTCTTCCTAAGAGCCTACTAGAGAGGGACTGAGTTATGGCGTCATCATACCCTGAAGTATATGAAAATGCCTTTACTGCAAGCATTCTCTTGGTCTCTTCCCGTACTTCTCCATAATTCTTCAGCTCCTCAAGAATTAAACTGTAATCCCTTGGGTCAACCACAACGGCAACTCTTTCAAAGTTTTTCGCGGCAGCCCTGACCAAGCTTACCCCTCCAATATCTATGTTCTCCACGAGTACGTCTAGCTTCTCGTTTTTCGCTGCCACCTCCGTAAAGGGGTAAAGGTTAACTACGACGAGGTCTATCGGATCAACTCCCATCTTTTCGAGTTGTCTCAAATCTTCATCTCTGTTTCTTGCCAGAATAGCGCTGTAAATGTAGGGGTGCAAGGTCTTAACTCTACCCTCTAGCGCCTCAGCAAATCCTGTCAACTCTGATATCCTCCTAACAGGTATCCCCTCAAGCGTTTTAGCAGTTCCCTCTGTTGCGATTATCTCGACACCCATTTCATGAAGGGCTTTAGCTAACTCAATTATGCCCTTCTTGTTCCAGACGCTTATCAACGCGCGCTTAACCTTCATACCTACCTCCTCCTTATTTCTCTACGCTGCGTTTAGCAGCTTTAAGCACGTTCATCAAGAGCATCGCCACGGTCATAGGACCCACACCGCCGGGAACAGGCGTTATGGCGGCAGCCTTCTCCTTTACCATGTCGAAATCTACATCCCCCACTATTCTCCCCTCAACCCTATTAATCCCCACATCAACTACGACAGCTCCCTCCCTCACCATATCCTCCGTAATGAACCTTGGCTTTCCTACGGCAACAACCAAGATGTCCGCGGCTCTAGTGTGCCCTGCAAGGTTGACTGTTTTAGAGTGACATACGGTAACCGTGGCGTCCCTATTAATCATCATAACCATTAGTGGCCGGCCAACGATCTTGCTTCTATTGACTATTACAACGTGCTTCCCTCGAAGGGCGACCCCCTCCCTTTCAAGGAGGGTGATTATTCCCGTAGGTGTGCATGGAGTAATCCCTTCATCGCCCAGCAAGAGGCGTCCCATGTTAACTGGGTGGAGTCCGTCTACATCCTTCTCAGGGGAAAGCGTGTCTATTATTTTGTTCTCATTTAAATGAGGCGGTAGTGGAAGTTGAACCATCACACCATGAATATGTTCATCAGTATTAAGCTTATGAATTTGCTCCATTACCTCCTCTTCGCTCGCTTCCTCTGGTAGCGTTATCCTTCTGAAAGTGAAAGCCGCCTCCTCACAGGCCTTTTGCTTTAATCCAACGTAAACCTCCGAAGCAGGGTCATTACCCACTAAAATAGCAGCTAATCCCGGACGTACGCCATGCTCCTCCCAAAGTAACTTGGCCTCCTCAGCTGCTTGCTTCCTGACTTCAGCTGCAACACTACGTCCATCAATAATTCTAGCAACCATGATTAAACCTCCTAAATGCAGTTAGGAAACATTCGTTTAATAACGATGAGTGTTTTACTAAAAAAGTATCGTTCCAGATACCGCAAGGATTTTTAAAGATTCCAACTATTCGTCTCGTGAACAGGAACTTTTAGGAGCGCGAACAATGCCTTACGTCGCCCTTACAATAGACCTAGATCGCGACTATCCAGTCCCAGTAAGCGGGGCGCTAAAGGCCGCAAGTTATTCTCCTGAGTGCAAACCTAGCTTCACATGTACGATCAAAGGGTTAAAGGCGCTTTCCAGCATACTGGAGGAAACAGGGATAAAGGCGACCTTTTTTATCGAAGCCAGAGCGCTTCAGCACATAAATGCTCAGGAAGAAGCACTAGTCAGCATCATTACGAGAAACGAAATAGGATGTCACGGGCTGGATCACGAAGACCTCGCTGGAAAATACACTGGGATTTCAATATCTCCACCTCGACAGCTGGCACTAATAAAGAAAGCCACGGAGATAATATCGAAAATTACGAGATCAAAGCCGACAGGCTTCAGGGCACCATACCTGTCCACCACACCCAACCTAGGCGAAATACTAAGAACTCTAAATTACAGGTACGACTCTTCCATTTACTTGGAGTCATTTAAACCCCCTCACCCATACCCTTTAGGGTGCAAGGTGTACGAGATTCCTCTCCCCCTATATCCCCTAGGAGAAAGAAAGGCGTCGCTCTACACTTGGACCCTACATGAGGGAAAAAGAAGCATAGATGAATTTAAGCAAATACTCGACGTATACTTAGCGAACGATGATGGTGGCTTACTGGTGATATCGACCCACACGTGGCACCTCGCATACAGGATTTCATCTAACTTAAAGCTCTCGCCTCAGCAAGTCCAGGAGAACGTCTCCCTCCTCTACAGTCTCATAACCTATCTCGAAGATAAAGGCTCCACACTCCTTCCCATAGGAGAATACCTTAAAAAAGATAAAACGAAGACTGGAAAATCGTTCTAATCATGGAGGCCTCATAATGCCAGTTTATGCCTTCAGGGGTAAATCGCCTCAGCTTCACACGTCCGTTTTTATAGCTCCAAACGCTACAATAATTGGTAACGTTAAAGTAGCAAGGGACGCAAGCATATGGTTTGGCGCCGTTATACGTGGCGACCTCGAACTCATAGAAATCGGAGAGAGAACAAACATCCAGGATAACGTAACTATTCATGCAGACCCCGGTAACCCTTGCCGGATCGGCGACGACGTTGTAGTGGGCCATAATTCAGTTCTGCATGGCTGCATTGTGGGAAGCAACACGGTGATAGGCATGGGAAGCATTATACTTAACAGAGCAAAGATAGGTTCAGGATCAATAGTTGGTGCTGGATCCATAGTCACGGAGGGAAAGGAGTTTCCCGAGAACAGCCTCATAGTGGGCGCGCCAGCTCAACTCAAGAAAACTCTTCCCCCAGAGACTGTTGAAGCAGTAAAAGCGGGAATAGAAACATATCGGAAGCTGGCTCAAGAATACATAGCGCTTTTCTCGGAGAAATAGGCCCCTTTAGCTCTTGTTGTACGTGAGGCCATATGAGTAAAGATGATATCAACCTAGTGAGGCGTGTCATCGAGGAACTAGACGCCTTTGCATCGCTTAAACCTCCACTCCTCTACAGCATCCTGCAAACTCGCCAAGCATACCTTTTCCTGCGGCAACATGTGGACAGCAATGAACTCAAAGCACTTCTTAAGGGGCTAAATGAGGTGCAACGCTTCTACAGGCGTAGCCCACCATTCCGCCTACTTTTACTCTTAACTTTCGCAGTTTTCCTCCTTACCTTCGCATACCCGCTCCTCCCTCCCTCTTTAAGTTTACCTCTCTCTTCCTTACTAGCTACTATGACGACATTCATCCTCATCTTTGGCAACTTCCTAATGCTTAAACCTTACATGGCGTTGGCATCTCGCCTCTTCGCATCACAAGCCAGAGAAGCAAGACGCATATCAAAGCTACTCATAGAACTTTACGGGAAAAAAGTAGGCGCATTAACCCTATTCTATCCATATTCTGGCATGCGCATCTTGAGAAAAAGTTTAGTCCTTAACCCCTTCTTAGCGGTAAAGTTTCTAGTAGTTCCGCCTTAAGTTTTCCTTCTCCTTACACTTTCAACTATACTCTGAATGACCCCTACGTCACTGAGAACGTTTTCCGGCGGGCTAAGAAACTCCCTCAAAATTATTGGGACAGAATCCATCCTGTAAGCTACGCCTCCCGCCTCTACCCCCGTTATAGCGGCTGGGATCGCTACTGTGGCATGCTTCACCGTGAGCGTCTTGAAGCAGTCAACGACTATTAGAGGGATCTGGGTGAGCTTTCTTGCCAATCTAGCTGGAAAGCTCGATATGGGGTTAGATCCTATTACGAGTGCAGCATCGACCTCGTCTCTTTGAAGCATTTCAACGAACGTCGTTTCCCCGGGGTTAGAGTAGGGAACACCTTTACTGAAATCTACGCCAAAAGGATATCCTGTAAGCCACGTTGCGATGTGGTTAAACCCAATGGTGTTGAAGTGCCCAGCCATCGGTAGTGCTACGAAGCGCGTATACTCATTTATCTCCCACACCAACTTGAGAAGCACTTCTAGGTTCCGATATTTGCCCCGGCTGGCTAGCAGCCCCATGCCGTAAAACACTACGCCGAAGTCCCTTTCCTTCCATTCTTGAACTACCTTCTCAAGAGTCTTAATTGAAACGCCCGCAACACTATCAAATTGCAGTTTTTTTCCCCTCAAAAGAAGCCGCATGGCTGTTATTAGTTCATAATCCTTGTTTGGTTCCACCTCAATTAAAACATTAGCAATTTTTCCTATTCTTGTCCTTCTTATGTCGAACACGTAAACCCGTCTTTGTTCATAGCCGCTCTGCGTATAAATACCTCTGGGAAGAACGCTATAACGGCTAATGTGGCGAGGATGCGAATGACCCGGGTCACTGCCCCAATAAACAACGACATCAGCCCTGTTCATCACCTCGCCTAAGGTAGCTGTAGGTAACCCGCTTTCTGAGGCAGCATGCCACGTAATCCCGTGACATATGGATCCAGTACTGTCGATCACTCCCTTGATTTCACGTGCCAGTTCTATTCCCGCCATTTGTGCCTCAATAGAGGAAGTCCCCCAGCCCCAAAGGACAGGCCTCTCAGCCTCTAGTAAAATATCCGCCGCCTTATCGGTAGCTTCACTAAAAGAAACTTCTTTCTCGCCATTCAAGCCTCTTATAAATGGTTTAAGAAGCCTTTCAGCACTATGCGTCCTCAGAAACTTCTCCTCACCGTGACCACAAAGATTGAACGTGGAAACCATCCTTTCTCCTTCCAAGTCAACTAAGACGTCGTCACAGAGGAGACTACAACCGGTGCAGACCGTTTTAAACCTCAAACCATTCTCCCCCTCACCTAGTTAGTTGAGGTTCCTCTAGCTTTCAGGCTACTGCTCTTAACTCTATGGCGCCACTGAAACAGTACATTTCGCATACTCGACAAGTCTTTATTGGACCATATCTTCTACATTTTGTAAGATCAATCACTTTTATTTTCCCGTTCTCCACTCTAAAGACCACATTGTCTTTTACTTCACCTTTCCCGCTCCCTATGAGAGGGCACTCTGCTGCTATAGCAGGACACCCCACGACGCAGTTGCCGCAACCAGTACACTTTTCGAAGTGAATCACAAGTCCTGTTTCGGCCACAGCATCCTTGGGGGAAAATATTTCTTTCAATTGTTGAAGTTTATCCTTGTATTTTTCATCCTCGACCAGCGGTGAGCAGTCCTCAGGCCGCTTCTCGCCCTTCAGGAGTTTCACGGCGAAAACCATGCAGTTGGGCTCTCCGCATTTTTGACAGTTGATTCCCGGTAGCATTTTATAAACTTGGTAGGCATTAAGCTTGGACATCGTTCACACCTCAACGCCACAATATACTCCTTTCAGAGCCTTATCTGCGTCTTCACCCTGTTTTGGGTCAAACGAAAGATATCTTTTCATCCTAGAGAGGGCTTCAGTTGAAGGCTCACTTTTACAGTTAACCCAAAACGTTTTCCCCTTCGTTTCACCAACTACTTCCCCGTCTTTAACGATGACTTCTCCGTTCTTTATGGTGTAAACGGCTCTTGAAAAAGCCGCCATCAGCTTCTCGTAATCCCTACTTGGATCCATAGTCTCGGGATTGAAGTCATAGATTGCTATGTCTGCATCAGCACCAACTGATAATCGTCCTTTTCCATTTAACCCCAAAGACACCGCTGGCGCGCTCCTAGTTATGATGAACAAGTCTTGGAGAGTTAACTCTTCGTCAATGTTGAGTAACTCTTCTCCGATATTCATAGCGCCTCGTGCCTTGCTACTTACCAGCCACGCTGACACGAGCGGGTATCCTAATGGCGACCCGCAATTCGGATTGTTTAACGACAAATGAAGCTTCATGCGCTCCCTAGTATTTAATATTAACGTCATTGCTGCTAAAAACTCTCTCCATGTTCCCGCTTCCCTCATGGCTAGCGCCGATATGCCTTCAACCTCTATTTGTTCCAGCACCTTCAACGTTTTTAAAACGCTTTTCACGAAATATACGTCATGAGAAACTATGGGGCCCTCAGTAAGCATAGTGCAGCCAGCATCAGCCTCCAAATTGTCGCTGGAGCTCAGAAGATCCACAAGCTCCTTAACGTGTGCTTTTTCGCTTCCGAAAGCGTAGAGGTGAGCATTCACTAAGTGGATCCTTCCCTCATCCGCCAACCTATCCAGCATTGTGGCAGCCTTCTCATAACCTCCATTCTGCCCTGCCCCATCGGGATGTAAATAAAGCGGGCTCGGAAGGTTAAGCCTCCGAATCGCTGACAAGATGAACTTAGAGTACTCTAGAGAGCTCAGATCCAAATGCCTTATTTTTTCATTAATACCCTTCCACTCTTTCTTCCATGTCCAAGCTTCTGAGCTCAGAGGGTTAACGAGCTTGACCCCGTAAGCTCTAGACACCCCTAGAAGCCACGCTATGGCCTTTGATGCTGCATCCACGTCTTTTTCTTGAGCGAGCATGATCATGAACATATTTGAGTCAAGGAGTAGCATTGCTGCTTTGTCTAATGAGTGTACCCTTTCAAGCACTATGTGCGTATGAAGTGCCTTTGAAAAGGGGAAGCCTGCTTCAACAATGAACGTGTATCCTACTTTCAGATATGATTCCCCAACATCTTTTGGTAACGGCGTACTTACATTTATCATCCTTGCAATGTTCAGGGTTTGAGATGCTATGTGAGTGTTACAGTCTATTCCCCCTGGAACTATAATCCTACCTTTTGCGTCTATAACCTTGCACTCCTTTTCGTTGACCTGTTCAACGACAACGCCATCTTTAACCATGATATCCATTTTTTCTCCTTCAACACCGTTAAGAGGGTCAAAAACCATTCCGTTTTTTAAGATCAGTCCCCTCATTCCTTGTCCTCCCTAGTGAAATTTTCTTCTATCTCCTCCAACCTAGTAACTTCCTTATCGGTCGTCTCTAACATAGCCTTCACTAAATAATAGTGGTCCCCCCAAGTTACCTGTATATCCCCTCCCGTTATTGCGTTGAACCATGGCCCGTTAGGCATAAGTGCCAATCCCGGCCTAGTCTCATCTGTTTCGTATACTTTAACGACAACCGATCCATAAGCCGAAGAAACCTTAACTTTCCCCCCATTCTTCACGCCCATTTTACGCATATCCTCTTTGTGCATAAGAATTACAGCAGTTGTTTCAATGTAACCTTCCAAGCCTTTCTCGGCCTTACCTATCGACTGTTCAACTGAACGCACGCTACAGACGTCTATCTCTGTTTTGGGAACTAGTAGTCTTAGCAGTGACAATTTTAAGCGCCCCTTTTCCCATTTGCACGCTAACTCTGGGAAATTAATTAAACTTTTTTGCACTTTTGCCTCCATAGAAAATAGTAATCACAAAGGGTGGTGCGTTTATGAAAGGGTGGGTAAGTGAAGTTTTCTCCTCCTACCAATCTTCCGATTAGGAAGGGTGAAGGCGAGGGTGGAAGTGTGAAGGGGTCAAACTATGGGCGGCGGACGATATAGGCTCAATGCCGTCGAATTATCCGCTTCTCAGGGTGTAACATTGGACTTGGGACCTTTGGCAGGCGAGGATGTGGGTGGTGCGACTCCGAAAAAGCGCAAAACCCCCCACGCTATACAGCCTAATCCTACTCACTTAAAAATAGTGACATTAACCAACAAGAAGCTTCGTTTCAGAAACCCTATTGAGCCAAGCTTTATAGTTGAGTGGGCTCATAGGCTTTACTCGCCAGATACCCACGTCATATCGCTGACTGGTGGGGAACCGTTGTTTCAGCCGGAGTTCCTTGTTTCAACAGTGGAATCCCTTAAAAATGAAGGCTTCAAACTGTATTTAGAGACGAACGGTTCAATGCCTACACACGTTGCTAGGATTTCCCATTCGCTAGACTACTGCTGCTGTGACATTAAGGATGAATCAGCTGGTGCCGCAGAAAACTGGAGAAAGCTCGTCGACCTAGAACTGGAAACCATAAAGATACTTTCAGATGCTGGAGTGGCGGTCTTCGCTAAGGTTGTAGTCACTTCGAAAACCAAACCAGAAAACATTGAATGGTACTCACGCGAGCTTTCGAAAATTAATTGCCCTATGTGCATTCAGCCAGTAACCCCTAAGAATGGCTATCGCTCTCCGAGTTTCCAACAACTTCGCGCTTTTACAGAAACAGCCGCACGCCATTTGGGAAGTGAGAACGTTTCACTATCCATACAGGTTCACAAGTTTCTGGGCATACCCTGAAGACTCCAGGAGGCTTTAACGTTGGAGTTAAAGGTACTGGAAAAAGAGCCGTTAATAGTGGCGTTGCTCCCATTTAAGTATAAAATGACCTACACGGGAGAAGAGATCAAACCTCTTTGGGCTCTTAGAAAATTCGGCGTACAAGGCGACTCGGTGATAGTTTTCAATGGACCACTTAAAGTTGAAGCCTCTGAGCTTGTGGACATAAAGGACTTTGTAGTTGAAGGAGAAAAAGGACGCCCAGTTATATGCGCAGACGAAGCAGTAAGCATCGTCATTGAGCACTTCGACCAGCAGCCCCCCTCATTACGCCTCATGTATCACCGCCTAAGGATTCTTGCGTTTCTCTTCAAAGAACTTGTCGAAGAGACCTGCAACGTAAAGTTAATGCGTAAAGGTACTGACTTCTACTTTAACGATGGCAAGCTTAATGTGGGCGTTGCAACAGTGTCCTCGGCATCTGGCAAAATGCACTTCGCTTTCAACATATCTTCTAAGGGTGTTCCACCAGATATTAGCGTAGCTTCCCTCTTAGACCTAGGCTTTAAAAGAGAAAATGTTGAAGCCTTTGCTATCTCTCTTGCTGTGAGATACCGGCATGAAGTTCTAGATATCGATAAAGATGTTGCAAAGTCTAGAACATTCTAGGGAGGAGTGAATTTTGCCGTATAGAGTTACTGTTGAAAGAGCAGACCTTGTTTTTTCAGCAGCTCACTTCTTGCTTTCGCATGAAAAATGTGCCCGCCTCCACGGCCATAACTATAAGGTACGGGTGGAAGCGTCATCAACCATATTAAATGCGGATCAGATGGTGATTGATTTCTTCACCCTACGCTATGCGGTGAAATCTGTCTGTGAATCATTGGATCACCGTGTATTAGTGCCAACTAAGGCCCAGGGATTAACGCTGAAGGAAGGTGAAGGTGAAGTCTACATTATGCTTGGTGATCGAAGGTATGTTCTTCCGAGAAACGACGTCGCCTTCCTACCTGTAGAAGCTACAACAGCAGAGAAAATAGCAGAGTACATTCACCACCAACTAAAAAAGTTTCTACCAACTAGCATTCATCTCAGGGTTTCCGTTGAAGAAGCTGAAGGAGCAACAGCAACCTTTGAGGAATAACTAGTCTTCCTCTTCAAGAAAAACGACCCTTAATTCATGTATATTGACCTTCTCTCCTCTCCTAAGTTTCTCCCTGATAGCAGCTGCTTTCTCCTTCAAAGCACGTCTTCTCTCGTTCTCTTCCTTCTCTTTCTTCTTCTCAATCGCTTTAATGTACATCCTCCTGTAGATTCCTTCCTCCTCAACCAGCTTCTCTAACTCATTCTCCCCTTTAATTATTTTCTCGAACAACTCTAGATAGTTTTTATGTGCTTGGTCGGCCTCCCCTCTTAATTCATTAAACTTTTCCTCCAAAAATTTAATTTGCTTATTGAGCTCCGCAACTTCCTCTTTTAATGAGTTCATACTCGTAAGGATTTTCTCCTTTCTTGCTTTGAGTTCTCCAATTTGTTGACATAGCCTTTCATATGTTTTCCTTTGCTCCTCCGCTTCTAGGGCTTCTTTCTCAAGCTTAGCTATCTCGGCCACAATTTTCTTCTCCTCTTCAAGAGAAAGAGGAACAACTTGGATTTTCCACTCTAAACTATCAATCCTACGTTTAATATCCTCCTCGTTAGGATGCTCTCTCCAGCTTATCTCCCTCTTTTCCTCCACAACTTTTCTAAGCCTGTCCTTGACTTCTCTTAATTCTTCTTTAAGCCTGCCCATCTCCTCAAGTTTCACCCTTCTCTTCTCTCTAACTTCCTTTAGTGTCTGAATTATGGACTTTACTTCGTTATTCTTCTTATTTCTGATCTCCCTATGTTTTTCGGCATGCTTTCTGAGCCTTCCAAGCTCCTCCTGCAAGTCAAGACGTTTCCTTTCAAGCTCCGAGATCTTGGCTCTATAAAATTCTCCATCTTCCATCAAGCAGGGCCCACCATTATCTTACCCCAAAAGGATAAATTCTTTAATTAAAACTTTTCCCAAAACAGGAAAAGACGACTGGAAATCCTTCGACATGGAGGGTCAAGAAGTTTGAGCAGGAAAAAGGACTACTACTACTTCAAAGCCCGCAAGGAAGGCTACCGTTCTAGGGCCGCTTACAAACTAAAGGAAATCGCTGCTAGATTCGGTATTTTCAAGGGTGTGAAGGCTGTTTTAGATCTTTGCTGTTCTCCCGGAGGCTGGCTCCAAGTAGCAAAGGAATATTTGGGCAATGATGGAGTGATAATCGGCGTTGACCTGTCAGAAATAGAAAGCATAAACGGAGTCATATTCATAAAGGGCGACATTCGGAACGAAAAAATCCTAAATGAGATTTTAGAAGTGACGGATAAAGTAGATTTGGTGCTAAGTGACTGCTCGCCTAAAGTTAGCGGAATATGGAGCTTAGACCATGAACGCCAACTCCAACTTGCTAGGGAAAGCCTAAGCATCGCTAAAAAGCTTCTAAGAAAGGACGGCAACCTAGTTCTAAAAGTTTTTCAGGGCGCTGAATACGAATCCCTGCTTAACGAGGTTCGTCTCTACTTCAAAAAGGTCTACACGACCAAGCCGTCTGCATCGAGAAAACAAAGCGCTGAAATTTACGTGGTGGCGAAGTACTTTAAAGGAAGAGAAGAACCGTAATTTCCCGCCGTCATTCTTTATAGTTCAAGGGAATTCAGCATACTTTTTACTCGTATTTTAAGCTAAGGAATCGTTCATATTCTGAGTCTATATAATATAGAGTTATCGATGCTTTTTGGAGAGCGACAACTACACGTTTTAAATGATCCATTGTTTCAAGGATTAAGGAAACTTTTAAATTCGCTTTTTCTCGTTATTTCTTAACTGAATGATGAAGCATAACGACTTAGACTTTTATCCGGTGTCCTTTTTTGGGGAGGCTCGAGTTGTGAAGGTGAGTAAACTTTTGGTATTCACGCAGGAGAATTGTCCTAACTGTCCCGTAGCCAAGAAGGCGGCTGAGAAAGTTAGTGAGGAATTTCACATCCCGCTAGAAGTGTTTGATGTCACGAAGCTTCCAGAGGAGCTTGAATTCGAGCTACTCCAGAACCAGATATACATTGCTAGTACGCCAGCCATAGTTGCTGTTGGGGAAGATGGTATGCAACTTTTGGTTTTAGGTGACCCTGTATCCTACGAAGAGTTGAGAAACATGCTGATAAAAGGGTGATTCGATTGGTGAAACCAGTTTTTGGTCGTGCGGAAGAAGAATCATCTCGTGAAGAAAAAGATGAATCATTTTGGTACTCGTTGATGCCTACTGTAAGGACAAATAGAGGAATGATAGAACCTTTCAATGTCAACAAGATTATTGATAGCCTTGTTAAGGAAGCTGGCGTCAGTAGAGATGTAGCATCTGAGGTTGCCAAGAGCGTTGTCAAACGTATACTCTCGTCTAACGTGCAGTGGTTGTCAGGCCCCATGATACGTGAAATGTGCTGTTCAGTGCTGGCTGAAATGGGTTTGGTGGAAGCTAGGAAGAGATACACTAGGATAGGTATACCAATCTACGACCTTAACGAAATGATCATTAATCCTCTGCAGCATACTTGGAACGCCAACCTCCAGATAAACCCGGAGACCATCGCCAAGGTGATCTATGACCGTGTGATGACTGAACACACTTACTTAACTCTGCCCGGACACTTGGAGGTAAATGTTCCCACAGGGAAAACGCTGTCCTTCGACACCAACATAGCTGATGCTCACTTGAACGGTGACAATTACCATAAAGATAGGGAATACACGAGCATAAGGGATTACTGTGCTTCTTGGGATCCGCGTCTTTTCGTCATCATGGGGTTGGAGCCCGACGGCTTAGGAGGAATGCATTCGTCGAGCGCTGGCCCACCAAAGCACTTGGCAGTCTTTGTTAATCATGCTGCAATTTGGCTAGCATCTTGGCAGAGCAACATGTCGGGAGGACAAGGCTTCCATAATTGGATGGAGAGCATAGCTTGGTACCTTAGAGGGCTCAAGCAGGAAGAGGCGCTGAAAAGTGCCGCACAATTAGTTGCCGAGATGAACCAGCCTTTATTGGGATTAACCGACGAGCTTTATCAAAGGTTCACTCAGGTTCCGAGAGAAATAATTCAATCCATCGTTGCATATGTTCTGAAACGTGTCTCACAACGTGAGGTTGAGCAGGCATGCCAACATACCCCGTATATTGCCACACAGCAGTACGTTGCAAGAGGCGGACAGGTGCCGTTTACCTCAATAGACATTGGTCCAGGGATAAAGAAAGAGTTCATGAATGAACCCGTGATACTTCCTGGAGGCAAAATAAGTGAAAAGTATGTTTACGGCGACTTCATCGACGAGGTTAAGACTTACTTCATAGAGTTCATGAAGGTCATGTATTATGGTGACAGGTACGGGAAGCTGTTCAACTATCCAAAGCTCAACATTGAACTTAGAGAAGAGTGGATGAAGCCCGAATTTGAGGAGGCATACGTTTGGGCCGCTAGGCTAACGGCGAAGTATGGGTTACCCTACTTCGTCAATTATCTAAACTGGCGGAAAACTGTAATTGGCGGCTGTGTCTCCTGTTGCTCCCACACTTGGGGTGCTAAAACCCCGGAGCAAGTTGAAGAATACATCTCTGGAAACGCCGTCTACGGCGCCATGCAGATGGATACTCCTAATCCTGTTGCCTCAGCCGCCAGAACTATGGGTCGGGACGAGGACGCTTTCTTCGATGACTTTGGAAGGATAATAAACGAAGTGACTGTTCCAAGCTTGCTTCACAGGTATGAGGTTGTCAAGCGCATTAAGCGTCTCGGTCTAGCTCCCTTATACAACGTCAAGAGGCCTAGTGGGAAAGACATGATAGTTCCTGAGGAAAGAGAGCTGCTCATAGGAACAATAGGGTTCGCCGAGATGGTAGAGATCGTGACAGGGTACCCACTTTGGCATGAGGAAGGACTAAAGTTTGCAGTCAAAGTTTTGAAGTTCATGAATGGTCTTGCAAGGGAGTGGTCAGAGGAGACAGGCCTCATATTTGAGGTCACACGGACGCCGGCTGAGTCGGCTGCTGGAAAGCTTGCAAGGATACTCTACGAGCGGTACCCAGAAGTGAGACCATACCTCCGAGGTAAATACCCAAACGTTTACCTGACCAACTCAGTTCACCAGCCGGTGGATGCAGACATCCCTCTAGCCGAAAGAATAAAGAAAGAGGCAATGTTTGCTCCTCTGCTTGGGGGAGGCTTCCTCCAGCACATATTCCTCAGCGACGTGCAGCCTGATCCCTACGCCCTGTGGAAGTTCATCGTTAAAGTTGCCCGGAACACGTTAACCGCGTACTTTGACTTCACACTGGACATATGGGTCTGCCCCGACTGCCATGCACAAGGAACCTTCGATTGGAGGAATAACCACTTCGACTCGCCTAAAGAATTAGTCGAGTTCAAATGTCCGAAATGCGGTAGCCGAAGAGCCGAGATATACTCTCGCATCACAGGATACCTTCAGGGAATCAAAGCTACGTGGAATGACCCCAAGAAGCAAGAGTTCCTAGACCGTAGACGCTATAATCTCAACGTGTGATTATCTAAAGGAGACGGGCTGGCTGGTATTCCAAGCCTTTTTTCTATTTCCTCAGCCAGCTTTACAGCTTGACCTCCACGAGCATTGTCTGTTACAACGTAACTTGGCCTGCATTTATCAACGTATTCTATTAGCTGATTGAAATCAGAGTGGCCGCTGAACGAGACCACATAGCTTTTTTCTCCTATCTTGGTGTACGGGACGTTGAAGAGCCATCCTGTTAATTCTATTTGCACGCAGTTCATGTTTGAGCGGTGTTTTTCATTAGGCGAGAAGAAAGCTACGTGAAGGTCATTCTCTAGCACCTTTCTTCCGACAAGTCCTTCTGACGAGTAGTATTCTCCCAGATGAAAACCGTATTTTTCATAAATTTTCGATATCCTATACATTCTAGGCGAGACGACGAATGGATCGTCCACGCTTCTTTTTCTTAGGAGCTCCATTGCCTCTTGGACTTTTCCAATAAAGCCGAACACATGCACAGGTTCCCCTTTACCTAAGGCGTCTTCAACTATCGCGTAAAACGCATCATAAACCTCTTCTATTTTGGGACGCACGTTGCCGGGTGCACCATAAGTTGAGTCAAGAACTAAGACGTCGCATTTAATTATCGGCGCGCTTCGAAATCTAAAATCGCTACTGTAAAGACAACGCGCGCCGTCCTCTCTCTCAACAAGAACCTGCGCGGTTCCCAGAATGTGTTCTACCGGAATTAACTTCACCTTTTCCTCCCCGTAGCTCAAAGTGTCTCCTCCATTAACTGCCACAAGGCAACGCGCCTCACTCTTTCCAAGCGCCATCAAGAGATCCTTCGTTTCCCTTGTCGAAACAACTAGGTCGCACTTTCTGACGCTTTCCCTTAAACCGTAGAGGTGATCGGAGTGAGCATGAGTGACAATCCTCAATTTATAGCCGTCCTCATGTCCATCGCACACGACCCTCCTACCCAACACGACGGCCTTCGAACGAGTTACGAACACGTCGCAACCAGAAGCCACTTTCATCGCCTCACCCTTAAAATCAATTAACACACTAACTATAAATGTAGCTATCTGGTCTAGAAATTAGAGGAAAAAATTGAGTCTTCCCTTTTAGCGGAGTGTGGTGCTTTGGAGGTGGCAACGCGAATACTAGAACAATATGTGCGTCTCCTCAAGGAAGGAGATAACTCGAACATCATAGAACTTTACCCCCAAGCTATAAGCGCTGTAGGAACCATACTGAGTGCTGTCTCGTTGATGCATCAATCGGGTGTTCACACGCAGTGTCCTTCATTGCTTATGCTGTGTGCCTCATTTTTTGAGCTTGAAGGCATGCCGGTTCGTGCCGCTGCGTTATACATAGAAGCGGGCGACTGTCTCTTTGCTGAAGGCCGTCTTGAGGACGCACTGGAATGCTTCCTCAAGAGTTATAAAGCCGCCGCCTCCACATACAGCAAAGCGGGAAAAACTCCGTCATCCATCGCTCTCTTAATGGCGGCATTCACTGCCCTAAAACTTGGGGGGCATCCCTTCCTCAAAGAAACGGTTAGGCAGGCCAGAAGTTCCATTGACAAGAAAATGTGGGAATCCATAAGACGAACCAAGTACTATGGTCTCATTCAAAACTTCGTTCAGGCAATAGACACGTGTTCCCTGCCTCAAAACGTCCACTTACTTCCAGTCTTAGACGAGTTTTCCAGTCTCGCAGTAGGAAACTCGCTTAAAAAATGGTTGCAAGTAGCCGACTAAACCCTGAATAGGTGATATTGTTGTTTGAAATTCTCCGTCACGATGGACCTGGAAGGATTACCCGCGTTAGAATCGGCTCGAAAACCTTCGAAACACCAAACCTCATATTCTACTTCTTTGACAGCCTACTTCCTCCTCCTCTTCAGGTTCAAATAATCACGGTGCACGAGGGTGAAATTCTTCCCTGCATTGAAGGAAAATTTAAGCTAGTCCCCCTTATGAGCCCATTAGCATTCGATTTGGATGAAGCCATAGAATATGGACTAGGTTTGGAGGCGGACGTCCTTATCGCGCCGAGTCCCCCCATTAGGGGTCCAAGTGAAATGACCGCCCTACTTTTAGGTGAACTACTTGAAAGCGCTAAAGCCCTTAAGAGCGCTGTAAGGGAAATGCCGGTAGCAATACCAATCTACTATCTTCCCTCTAAGTCTCTCAGGAGAGATTTTCTTTCAGAAGTAAGAAAGCTTGGCTTTAAATTTTACGTCATAAAAGGATTAGAGGAAGCTTTCCGTAACCCAAGAGACCTAGTTGCTTTCCTCTACGAGGTTGACCATTTTATTGGTCCTGATGCCTTATTATACGCCTCGGGAAGAATACCTCCCTCACACTACCTCCACTTGGTCTACTTGGGCATAGACTTCTTTGACACATCTTTCATCATCGATGCAACATTAAGAAACATGTATTTTTTCAATGGTGCATGGTATCAGTTCAGCGCTATTAAGGAGTTGCCATGCTTCTGCGAAGCATGCCTCCGCTTAAAGGAATCCTCACAGAACAGCGATGAACGCCTCCGCCTCCTCCTAAATCACAACACGCTCTCGGCTTTAAGCATACTGAAAAATGCGTTCCTCGTAATTAGGCATTCACGTCTCCGAGAAAGCGTAGAAGAGACATGCCATCATTCACCGGAGCTAGCAGCCCTCCTCAGAATATTGGACAGGGACGCCTACCCGCTACTCGAAAAATATACTCCCGTTTCAAGCAAAGCTAAGCTCTACTGCATTGGCCCAGAGTCATACCATAAGCCGTCCATTGAACGCTTTAGAACTAGGATAGCCACACGTTACACTCCCCCCAAAGAAGTTACAGCCGTCCTCCTATTACCATGTTCAGCTAAAAAACCATATTCAAGTTCCCCTTCACATAAACTCTTCAGAAAAACCATCATCGAAGCAGGAGTAAAAGGGTTATGCGAAGGAATAATATCCTCCCCCCTCGGCTTGGTTCCCCGAGAGCTTGAAGAAGTATATCCCGCAGCACATTACGACGTTCCCGTCACAGGAGACTGGGATCAGGAAGAAGTAAGGATTGCCGCCGAGTGCATCGCAAAATACCTAGATAAGTTTCCAAGAAACTGCCCCATAATAGCGCATCTCGACGGAGGATACCTTCAAGCATGCAGAAAAGCAAGCGAAATATCGGGAAGAGAAATAATTTACACTGAAGTGGAAGGAAGCCTTACAAGCCCCTCATCCTTGTCCTCTTTACGATCTACTTTGTCCCGCATCTCACATCAAAAGTGCCAGGAAATAGATCGCTTAAAGGAAGCTTTCAGGAAGACAGCCGACTACCAGTTCGGCCCCGGGGCAGGAGAAAAATTAGCTCCTGATTCCACTACGGTAAAAGTCAAAGCGAGGAAGGAAAAACTCCTTTACGACGGAGAAGTATTGCTCGCTCAAATATCTCCTCTAACTGGTTTCGTGGTGCCGTCGCTAGAGGGAGGTGACCGAATAGCGCGCCTCAGTCACTGGGTAATTTTCAAAGGCGACTCAATTAATGGATCCTCCCTAATGGTGCCGGGAATAGAGGACGCCGACCCCCAAATAAGACCTGGCGACGTCGTCTTCATCCTAGACTCCTCCAAACAGTTAATAGGAATAGGTGAGGCCGTCCTAAACGGAGAGGAAATGGTTAAACTCAGACGCGGTGTGGCAGTAAAATTGAAGCACACTAGACGGCGGGACGAGCCATGAGCACCAGCCTGAACCACTTAATCTCAAGCTACTCCCTCAAACTAAGGGAGGAACACCTTAAATCGAGGAAGCCTCCTGAACACGTACCCTCCAAATTCTGGGTCGAACCAGACCGCGTCCTCGGAAAAGAAGGACACGCCCTCGTAGTCATCTTGCCCACAGCAGGATGCCGTTGGGCTCTCACCTCTGGCGGCTGCTCGATGTGCGGATACATCTACGATGGATCTGCATCAACTCCATCTCCTTCCATCATCCTCGACCATTTAAAACAAGCCTGCGAAAAACTTGCGGCAGTCCCGCCGCCAATAAGCGTGAAAATATTTACGTCAGGAAGCTTCTTCGACGAAAGGGAAATCCCCAAACAAGTAAGAGACGAAATACTCTACTTCTTGTCACGTGAAACCAGAGTGGAGGAAGTGATAGTTGAGTCCCGACCCGAATTCATAACCGAAGACGTCGTAAGCGACTCAATCAACGCCCTCAAGGGGAAGCAGCTGACAGTCGCTATAGGACTAGAATCAACAAGCGACAAGGTTAGATCAATCATAAACAAAGGCTTCTCCATAAACGAATTCAAAGCCAGCTTAGAAATACTAACACGCCTCGAAGTAGGAATCAAAGTGTACCTTCTAGTCAAGCCCCCACTCCTAAGAGAAGCCGAAGCAATAATTGACGTAGAAAGATCCATCAAACACCTCTCAAAAATGAACGTAGACGTCATATCCCTAAACCCGTGCACCGTTCACAAAGGCACCCTCACAGAACTCCTATGGAAAAAAGGAGACTACAGGCCACCTTGGCTATGGAGCCTAGTAAAAATAATCCTAGACACACGTGAGGAAGCCAACGCCACATTAACCTGCACCCCCACAGCCTCAGGACTACCCAGAGGACCACACAATTGCGGACTATGCGACAAGAAAATAGATGCTGCTCTGAAAAAATTCTCCATAACTCAAAACATGAAGCAACTACAACACCTCAACTGTAAATGCAAGCACGAATGGAAACTCTACTGCCACGAAGAACTTATATCCCCCTAAACCTTCACTCAATAAAAAGATATTTAATCCCACCTTCTCAAAGAAAAATCTGCCAGCTAATGGAGGCTAATAAAATGCCCATATTAGAATTCCAGGGCAAACACCCAAAAATACACAAAAACGCATTCGTCAGCCCCCAAGCAACAATAATAGGCGACGTCGAAATAGGTGAATATACAAGCATATGGCCTGGTTGCGTCATAAGAGGAGACTTCGGAAAAGTTCAAATCGGAAGCTACACCAGCATACAAGATGGAACAATAATCCACGCCCGCTCAGAAGCAGCTCCAGTCATAATAGGAAACTTCACAACAATAGGAAGTAACGTAGTCATGCACGGTTGCTACTGTGGTGACACAGTAGTCGTCGGCGACGGAGCAATAATATTCGAAGGCGCAACAATAGGCGAAGGCGCATTAGTTGCTCCAGGATCAATAGTAGCCCAAAACACCGTAATCCCCCCAAGAACGAGCGTAGCCGGAGCCCCCGCAGCCCAGGTCAGAGTTCTTTCAAGAGAAGACACAACAAGATTCAAAGAAAACGCCGAACTAATTGCCCGAGTATTCGCCAAACTCAAAAAATGGATGGCCTAAACAACCACATAACGCACAAACAAACCTCTATCATACTTTTACGCCCCCACAAAAATTAAAAACTAGAAACACAAATCCTCAACATAGAGCCGCCGTAGCTCAGCTGGCAGAGCAGCGGACATCCCCACGCACCGCAATTGTAAATCTCCAAGCCCCCCGCAGGCAGAGCAATCTCCGCTGGTCGAGGGTTCAAATGGTGCAGCCGCCTCCTAAAGTAACCGCCTTTGGCTGCCCGTCGGAACTCCCTCCGGCGGCTCTATCCTTTGTTGTGTTGCTGTTTGTTTTCCTTTGTTTCTTGGGTTTTAGACGTATTTTTTAGAGAGTCGTACATTTTTCTCCTATCCTTCATTTTCTATCCTCTCGAGTTCGTCCTCAAATTAACTGAAAGACTTCTATTGGTGACTATTGCAAGTTGCTATCTTAGTTGTTAAGTATAAGTTGGACAACTTAATTTTGCACCTTTAGGAATAGAACAGAAAAATACTTTTCGAGAAGTAGGAGTGGTAATTCTTCATTTTAAATAAGATGAATCGCCGCTGTAATGTCTCAATAAACTGGAAAGGACGGTTAGAAAGCTGGCTGAGCATCACACTACTTACGGAGTACGCTTTTAATATTGAACATCTGTCGCCAAAAACCGTTAGCCTGTCAGCGTGCATGGGTCTGTCACCAATCAGCTAATAAATTCTCCCCCTTCATGCAGAAGCTTCTGCATCCTAACTGCGACCTAAGCTCCACACATATGACCTCACTCTACAATTAAGAACCATAACGACCTCATAAACTAGGCCAGAAAATAATAAAAATTACGGTGGAGAACCACACATCTTCTGAGCTTGCTTTCTCAGAATAGCACTGCTGTTACGATAAGTGTCAAGGAAAAAAGGCCAAAAAACCGACTTGTCAACCAAAACAAGCTCACGAAAAATTTTAATACCCATTCTCATGTTGAGAATATAATGGCTGGGGTCTCCTAGACTTGTAGGCTTAGCTACATGTCGCACTAGAATGGATTGCTCTCGCCCAAAAGTGGAGCCGGACTCATAGTCTTCCTTCTATGAAAGGGGTCAGATAATAAAGAAAGATGGGGCATCCGGCTACGAGGGTTCAAGTGCTTGGTCACGGCCGACACGGGCGTGACCGCTGGCTGGAACTCCCTCCCCCAGCACCATTTTCTATCTTCTACCGGTTTTAGAGGGAACAGAAAGTTGATCTCTAACTTCTTTAGATAGTGAACCGTGATGAACACGAACTTCGAAGTCCTTGTTAAAAGGTATCATGCCTAATCCGAGGGATTCAGCAGTCTCTCTAGTGTTTACGAATACTATGCTTGCA